>Ga0078972_1000877_pt1 | contig 122179 bp, 109 predicted proteins | sample YelNatPaOPGAMG01_FD_67568 | JGI IMG/M metagenome (GOLD analysis project Ga0078972, IMG submission 67568) | Hot spring thermophilic microbial communities from Obsidian Pool, Yellowstone National Park, USA - OP-RAMG-01 (SPADES assembly) (version 2) | ecosystem: Environmental > Aquatic > Thermal... | reverse complement strand
CGAGGAATGGCTTACTGAACGGCGCTATATGTCGTTGGGCAGCCTTAGCGAAGTCGCCACGGATGCTCTGGCGCCGGTCAGCGGTAAGTTCATAGCGTAGAAGACCAACAGGAGTCCGCGGAATTTTACACCACTTGACAAGACTCTATCCGAGATTCTGATGCGCCGCGCATTGGGGCAGTGAGTGGAAGCACAGAAAATGGGAATCTGTGTATCTCTGGGTTGACCAAGCATTGTGCCGGTGATATTATATCAGTGTATACACATATACTGATAGGTGGACAATGGACGAAGTATTCAAAGCACTGGGTGATCCGACCAGGCTCCGAATTGTTAAGATGCTTGCGCAACACGGCGAAGTGTGCGTTTGCAGGATTGTAGATGAGCTTGAGATGAACCAGCCCGCCGTATCGTTTCACATGGGGAAATTGAAGCAGGCTGGGCTCTTGAACGCGCGCAAGGAAGGGCAGTGGATACACTACTCGCTCAAGGTTGGGGCGCTGAAAGATGGCCCTATTTCGTTTCTTTCGGAGATCGTTTCAGACGCGGAGGCATCGCTAGAGACAGCCGGCAAGGCTCCTTGCTGCGGGTGATTGAGGCGGATTGTAGGAGGCAAGGATTATGAACGTCGAAGAGAAGACAGCCGAGGTTAGTAGAACTGCCGTAGCACGGACATCGGTTCTGAAACGGACAGGCATGCCCGCGTTGCTTGTGGTCGCGTGGTATCTTGTCTACAGATCATTACAGCCGGCAGCGGATTGGCTTACCTACTCCGTGCTGGGACTTACAAAGACGAGTCATGCCGGCAGCACGTTGAACTTCTTTGTGTTTGAGGTTCCAAAGGTGCTGATGCTGCTGGTGATCGTTGTCTTTGGCGTAGGCATGATCCGCTCGTTTTTCACTCCCGAACGGACAAGGGCCATTCTCGCCGGGCGAAGAGAGTCGGCAGGCAATGTGCTCGCGGCGCTTCTTGGGATCGTGACTCCGTTCTGCTCTTGCTCGGCGGTACCGCTTTTCATGGGGTTTGTGCAAGCGGGAATACCGCTGGGCGTAACGCTTTCGTTCTTGATCGCAGCGCCGATGATAAACGAGGTCGCTCTGGTGCTGCTTTTCGGCATGTTCGGATGGAAAGTCGCAGCGATATATGTGGCTACCGGCTTGTTCATTGCCATAGTCGCTGGCTGGATCATAGGCAGACTGAAGCTGGAGCGGTTCGTCGAGGAATGGGTCTATGAGTTTCAGGCAAACGCGGCAGGCTTCTCGGCTGAGGAGATGACCTGGGCGGACAGGGTCGAGGAAGGCAAGACGGCGGTGCGGGAGATCGTGGGCAAGGTGTGGCCCTATGTCGTTGCCGGGATCGCCGTGGGAGCGGGAATACACGGCTACGTGCCGCAGGGCTTTATGGCATCCATTATGGGCAAGAGCGCGTGGTGGGCGGTGCCGGCGGCAGTCGTGATGGGTGTTCCAATGTATTCAAATGCTGCCGGGATCGTGCCTGTCATATCGGCACTGCTCGGCAAAGGCGCTGCTCTGGGAACGGCTCTCGCGTTCATGATGTCGGTGATAGGACTATCGCTTCCGGAGACGATCATCCTGCGCAAGGTGCTGAAGGTGCAGCTTATCGCCGTGTTCGTTGGCGTCGTCGCATTCGGAATCCTGATCGTGGGCTATCTCTTCAATATCATATTCTGATGTAAGTGGGGTGCAAGTGTCCAGTAAGCCCGAAGGAAGATAATGCTTATTATAAGAGTCTATGGCCCCGGCTGCAGTCGCTGTGAAAAGGCGTTCGATACAATGGACGAAGCTCTTACACAGGCGGGAGTCGAGGGGCGAATCGAGAAAGTGAGCGACGTTCAGGAGATGGTCAGGGCGGCAGTCATAGCGACACCCGTCATAGAGATAGACGGCCGTGTAGTTTGTCGTGGGCGGACTCCCGGCGTTTCGGAGGCGGTGACCTGGATAATGAACGCGGCCGCTCAGGAGGAGTAGATAGTTGAAGAAGGTCATATTCGTGTGTATTCACAACTCGGGGCGCAGTCAGATGGCTGAGGCATTCGCGAAGAAGCTCGGCGAGGGCAGGATCGTGGCTGAGTCAGCAGGAACCGCGCCTGGCGGTAGTCTGAATCCGCAGGCCGTTGCGGCGATGGAAGAGATCGGCTACGACATGAGCGGCCACTATCCGAAGATGATGACGCCAGAGATGGTCGACAGCGCCGACAAGGTTATCACGATGGGCTGCGGGGTGAATCTCGACGACGTCGAGCATGGCGGAGCCGTCTGTCCGGCCGTGTTCGTCGAGTCCGAGGATTGGGGGCTCGAGGATCCCAAGGGGCAACCGATAGAGAAGGTCCGCGCGATTCGGGATCAAATCAAAGCGAGAGTAGAGACACTGATCGAGGAGATGACAACGGACGAGGGTTAGTATGAGCGAAGGAATCACTAGACGACTTTCATTTCTGGACAGGTATCTCACGCTGTGGATATTCCTGGCTATGGCGGTCGGTGTGGGAGTGGGCTACCTGGTGCCCGGCACTGCCGGGTTCTGGAACCGCTTTGCCGTGGACACAACCAATATCCCGATAGCTATCGGTCTCATTCTGATGATGTATCCTCCGCTTGCCAAGGTGAAGTATGAGGAGCTGGGCGAGGTGTTCCGCAACTGGCGGATTCTGACATTGTCGCTCGTACAGAACTGGGTTGTCGGCCCGACACTCATGTTTTTCCTGGCGATCATCTTCCTGCGCGGCTACCCGGAGTTCATGGTCGGCCTCATTATGATCGGCCTTGCGCGGTGCATCGCGATGGTTATCGTATGGAACGAACTCGCCAAGGGAGACACCGAGTATGCCGCCGGGCTGGTCGCATTCAACTCCATCTTCCAGGTGCTCTTCTTCTCGGTCTACGCTTACATCTTCATCACGGTTCTGCCGCCGCTGTTCGGACTGAAGGGCGTTGCGGTTCATGTGACCATTGGCCAGATAGCGAAGAGCGTGTTCATCTACTTGGGAATCCCGTTCATCGCGGGCATCCTGAGCAGAGTCGTTGGGCTGAAGACCAAAGGCCGCGAGTGGTATGAGAGGCGCTTCATCCCGAGGATCAGCCCTATCACTCTGATCGCGCTGCTGTTTACCATCGTTGTGATGTTCTCCCTTAAGGGCAGCTATATCGTGCGCCTGCCGCTGGACGTGGTCAGGATCGCGATCCCACTGCTGATCTACTTCGTTGTGATGTTCCTGGTCAGTTTCTACATGGGACACAAGATCGGCGCGGATTACGCCAAAACGGCGACCCTATCGTTCACTGCGGCGAGCAACAACTTCGAGTTGGCGATAGCCGTTGCGGTGGCGGTGTTTGGGATCAACTCAGGGCAGGCCTTTGCGGCAGTGATCGGGCCGCTTGTGGAGGTGCCCGTGCTGATCAGTCTGGTCAATGTCGCTCTGTATTTTCAGAGACGGTGGTTCAAGGCGCAATCGAGCTGACGATTGATTCGGGATCATAGTGTGGAGGAACCGAACAATGAATGATCCAGTCGAACGGAAATGCGATTGTACGGACGCCGCTTGCAATGGGGCAGATGGCGGGAGCAGACAGGTCTCGACGGGTGAGGAGCGGTTGTCCGCCCCGTGGATATCGGGTTGGATAGCAAGCCCGGCGGGACGGATTCCGCAGGTCTCAGACCATCTGACTCTTCGTGATGTGTTTGGCTCGTGGAAGGCTCGATGGAGTGTCAGCAGAATGCGCTATAGCGTTCCTCCAGGGCTCTACGCTGTTGGGAACCCAGATGCGGACTCGCCGGTGTTGGTCTCGGCCAACTACAAGATGAGCTTTGATGTGCTCCGAAGGGAGTTGTCTGGTCAAGACCTGTGGATTCTGGTTCTCGACACTAAAGGGATCAATGTGTGGTGCTCTGCCGGGAAAGGGACGTTTGGGGCCGAGGAACTGGTCGGTCGGATCGCTCAGACCAAACTGCCTGATGTGGTAAAGCACAGGACGTTGATTCTGCCGCAGCTCAGCGCTACTGGCGTGGCGGCACATGAAGTCCAGAAACTGTCCGGGTTCAAAGTGGTCTACGGGCCGATTCGGGCCAGTGACATCCCGGCGTTTCTGGCGTCCGGGCTCAAAGCCAGTGCCGAGATGCGCAGAGTGCGGTTTGGATTACTGGATCGTTTGGTTCTGGTCCCCATCGAACTCGTGGGCGTGATCAAGCCAATGCTGCTGCTCATCGCCGTTCTCTTTGGCGTCAACCTCGCCGTCGCCGGCTCAGCGCCATCTGTCGGACTCCTGCACAAGACCTTGATCGACTTCGTTCCCTTTGCTGGAGCAGTCCTAACCGGGATCGTTGCCGTTCCAGTGCTTCTGCCGTATCTTCCCGGCCGGGCTTTCGCCTGGAAAGGCTGGCTGATGGGGCTTGCATGGACCGCTGCCTACGCTTGGCTGGCCTCGTCGGTACATAGGTGGGGGCTGACCCTGGCCTACATCCTGATCCTGCCGGCGATAGCGTCTTTCCTGGCCATGAACTTCACCGGTTCCAGCCCGCACACCTCGCATTCAGGCGTGGCACGTGAGGTGAAGTGCAGCCTGCCTTTGATAAAGGTTTCGGCTGGTCTGGGCGTATTGTTGTGGGCCGTCAGGCTATTCGTGAGCTTCTGACGCGATGGGGGGTTAATCGTGATGATGCAGCAGTATCTGAAGAACGTCGTGACACTGGATCTCAACAGGGACGACTGTATCGGCTGCGAGAGATGCCTTGAGGTTTGTCCCCACGGTGTCTTCGCTGTCGATTCAGGCAAGGCGGTGATTCAGGACCGCGACATGTGCATAGAGTGCGGCGCCTGTGCCCGGAACTGCCCGACCGGCGCGGTCACTGTCAGCGCGGGTGTGGGTTGCGCTTCAGCTATCATCAGAAGCAAGAAATCGGGCGGCGCTCCGTGTTGCGGTGACGATGGTGACGGTGGGTCTTGTTGCTGCGGCAAGTAGCGCTGTAGGGAGTGACACAATGACGAAGGCAACGATCAACGCAGGTGTCTGCGGGTTCACTACGACCGTCGTGGCTGAATCAGATGACATGCAGAATGTAAGGTTCGAGATCGTAAGCGACTGCGAGAACATCAAGCGACTCGCGGACGGATTTCCACAGGTGGACGGATACGCTGAGATCGGCGCGGGATTCGACGGCGCTATCCATCAAGCGGTGCGAGGAGAGCTCAGAGGCTGCTGCTCCGGTTGCATCGTCCCATGCGGAATCTTCAAGGCTATGCAGGTAGCTGCTGGACTGGCTCTGCCGGCCGCTGCTTCGATAGATATCACTAGGGAATAGATGAGGTGTACTATGGCTGATGGCAAATGTGGATGTGGTTGTGGCGCAGGGAAGGCCGCCGCTACGGACATCAAAGGGTTTGTGAGAGAGAAGTATGGTCAGGTCGCAGTGAATGCGGGAGAGCGCAAAGAAACGAGTTGCTGCGGCAGCGGCACGAGCAAGGATGCAATCACACGTGACCTCTATTCAGAGGCGGAGACCCAGGGAATCCCTGTCGAGGCAATCCTTGCGTCTATGGGCTGCGCCAACCCTATGGCTTTGGCGGATCTCAAGCCCGGAGAAGTAGTCCTCGACCTGGGCAGCGGCGGCGGTATTGACGTACTCCTATCGGCAAAGCGAGTCGGTCCCGCAGGCAAGGCGTATGGACTGGACATGACCGACGAGATGCTGGCACTGGCCGAGAAGAACAAGGCCGAATCCGGCATCCAGAACGTCGAGTTTCTCAAGGGAGAGATTGAGAATATCCCGCTGCCTGATGGCTCCGTCGATGTCATCATCTCAAACTGCGTGATCAACCTCTCAACTGACAAAGATCAGGTCCTGCGCGAGGCGTTCAGGGTACTCAGACCTGGCGGGAGGTTCGCGGTAGCCGATATCGTTCTGACCGGGCAGATCTCCGATGAGGTCAGAGAGCACGTAGGGCTCTGGACAGGATGCATCGCGGGAGCCCTCGAGATCAATGAATACAAGATCAAGCTCTTGCAGGCCGGCTTCACTGACGCCGATGTCGAGATCGTAAAAACATACACCGAGGAAGATGCAAATGATCTGCTCCCGGACGAAGCCGTCCAGCAGTTTGGCGCGAAAGGCATCAGAGAACTCGCGAGCTCGTTCGTGAGCGCTTTCGTGAGAGCGACAAAGCCGCAGAAAGGCTGCTGCTGCGGTTGATCGGCAAGGAACGGATACCTGTGGCCAAGCGCGGGGGCTGTCTATCGCCCTCGCGTTTCGGCTTCATTGCTGGGCACATACGTCTCCGGCACAGTGGCCTACTGGTGCATTCCGACCGAATGATGCCGTGAATGAGGCGCAAGCAGCGAACCAAGGGAGGCTGGAGTTGACAGCGTATAGGACTCGGCGCACGGCACTGGCGGATGGTTCAGCGGCAGGCTCTACTATCATGGAGCTCCTGATCGTGAGCGCCATCATCGCCAGGCGAAGTATGGGGATTCGACTACGACGAGCTCCATTGTCGGCCCGACTCCCGTGTATCAGGACGTCCGCAGCTTCCACCCTGCCAGTGGCGAGTTTTTCGACGAAGACCAGGCCCGCAGTTCGGCAAGAGTCGCTGTCCTGGGGCCTACCCGGCGAGCAAAGCGGCTGCTGTTGACCCGATTGTGGCTCTTCGATCCGAGTAGATACGGCGGAGCTGACTATGTGGGATGTGGCAACCGTGATGAGTTTCGATGACACCAGCACCCAGCTGTGCTAAAAGCAGAGTCTGCACTCTGATCGCCGCCTCAACGAAACCGAGCAGCGCAAAGCATTCCGTAATCCCAGGCGCTGCCCCAATCCCCCAAGAGCTGACTCCACGAAATGCTGCGTTGTGCTGCCCAGTTTGCTTTTCCGAGCCCAGATGTGGGATACTATGCAAGAAGATCATGTGAACGGGGTTTCGACAATCCCTGATTTCGGATAACACCGTCGGGGCAGGAGAAATGTATAGCGGTTCGTAGACTTGATCCTTGCCCGACCACCTCTTCCGCATTCCCGCCAACATATCGCCTCCGTTGTCGCTTCGCGTAATCATCCCCATCCGGTGCGGCCCGTGAGGCCAAAATCCTGTAGGCGGCGTCTCTTCTGCCGTCCTGTCGGCGCTCATCCCAGATCACGCGCGATCCGGGCCGAACTGGCGCTATTCACCAGGATCGTGAATAAGGGGGGGCAAGCTTGGGTAATCCCCATTGGCTAGGAAGCGGCCTTTTCGTGTAACAACGCGCTTCCGGGAGGTGGACCTGATGACCCCGAGGCTTGTTTGCTTTCTCGTGTTGTCGATGCTGACCCTCTTGACGGTCGGCGCGTGGGCCGGAGACAATGTGGTCGAGGCTGGTGACAGGGTGAGGATCATCGTCCTCGGCGCGGACGACATGACCGGGGAGGCGACCGTCAACTCTGAGGGCAATATCGCCATACCGGTTCTGGGGGTCTACAAGATCGCGGGCAAGAGCACCGAGGCCGCCGCGACCGAACTTGCTGCCATAGCCAAGGAGTACGTAAAGCAGCCCAGCGTTGCCGTCCAGGTTGTGCAGAAGGCCCCGACCGTCGTTCTCGTCTCGGGCAAGGTGCAGAAACCGGCAGCATACGTCGTTAGCACGCATTCCTCTCTTCTCGAGGTCATCGGCCTCGCCGGGGGCGTAGCGGACAACGCGGACCTTTCCAGAGTCAGCCTGATCCGGTCGGGCACGTCCACGCCGGAGACAGTCAATCTCCAGGACTTCATAGACGGCAAGGCCTCCGCGACGAATCCGGTTCTTGGCAACGGGGACACCGTGATGGTGCCGGAAAAGGTCACCACTCTGGGCGTCGTGTTCGTGCTCGGAGAGGTCAGGCGAATCGGTAGTTTCGAGCTCCGCGCGGGCATGCGTGTTCACGACGCGATTGGCCAGGCGGGCGGCATAACGGATCTGGCGGACCCGCAGGCGGCGTCGTTGAAGAGCAAGGATGGCGACCCGGTCAAGTTCGATCTCACTAAGGCCCTCGCACAGGACCCGACTGAGGACAAGGTCCTGTCGCCGGGCGACACGATCTACATCCAAACCGTGGCAGGCACATTCAACATCTATGGCGCGGTCAATCGCCCTGGCTCGTATCCGATCAAGCAATCGATGCCTCTCACCGACGCGCTGGCGCTCGCCGGCGGCTACACCGCGCGTGCGAAGATCCAGAACCTGCGGATAATCCGCTCCTCGCAGCAGCAGAGCATACCGATTAACCTCGCTGATGTGCAAATGAAGGCCGAGAGCGTTGCCGTGATGCCCGGTGATACGGTAGTAGTGCCGGAACGCGGCGACAAGCCAAGTATCTGGACGATTATCGGCTCTATCGGTTCGCTCGGCTGGCTGGTCTGGAGATAGGCTACATCGCCCGCAGCCGCTCTATGCGCTCCTCGATCGGTGGGTGGGTGTCGAACAGGCTGTTGAGGCCGCCGCCGTGCTCGCGCAGGGGGTTTGAGATGAAAAGATGCGCCGTGGCCTTGTTCGCCGATTGCAGGGGTTCCTCGTCCGCGGCTATCTTCTGAAGGGCGTTGGCAAGTCCGTCGGGGAACCGGGTCATCATGGCGCCGCTGGCGTCGGCAAGATATTCTCTCTGGCGCGAGATCGCCGCTTGGATGAGCATCGCGGAGATCGGGGCCAGAATTGCCAGCGCGAGTCCGATCAGGAACAGAATCATGCCCAGTTGGCCATTGTCCCTGTCGTCTCGGCTGCGGAAACCGCCAAAACGCCCGCTCCACCAGAACCAGTCTGCCAGCAGAGCGATCGCGCCAACCATCACCGCAACCAGCATCATGAACCGAATATCGTAGTTCTTGACGTGCGACATCTCGTGCGCGAGCACACCCTCGAGCTCGGTACGATCCATCATCCCGAGCAGCCCTGTGGTGCAGCATATCACCGCGTGTTCAGGATCCCGGCCAGTAGCGAATGCGTTTGGGGCGGGGTCGTCGATGACGTATGTCTTCGGCGCGGGTAGCCCCGCTGCGAGGGCAAGCCCCTCGACCGCGTTGACGTAGTGCGGGAACTCCTCTTTGTCGGCGGGCCGCGCACCCACGGTCCCCAGTACGATCTTGTCGCTATAGTAGTAGCTGCCGACGGTCATCAGCATAGCAAACGCAATCGCCGCCGGCAGTATGAGTATGTTATCTTCCACTCGCGCGAACACGTAGCCTATCCCCGCGAAGAATGCCATGAAGACCAGTATCAGCGCTCTGGACCGCCAAATATTGCCTGAGATCTGCTCGTACATCTCTGGTTTGCCCTTCGTGTCAGTCTGAGCGCAGGGAATGATCGTCGAGATTCCTCGCTGCGTTCAGAATCGCACCTATATCCTACTGCTTGAAGTCCACGTGAATCGGCTCCCGAGCTACGTCTTCCATCTGGAAGTACTCGTGCTGTCGGAACCCGAACATGCCGGCCATTATGTTCGTGGGAAAACTCTGGATCAGCGTGTTGAAGGTCATTACCTGGTCGTTATAGAACTGCCGGGCATAGGCTATCTTGCTCTCCGTGCCGGACAGCTCTTCCTGGAGCATCATGAAGTTCTCATTCGCTTTCAGCTGTGGATACGCCTCGGCCACTGCGAAGAGGCTCTTGAGCGCGGAGGTCATCATATTCTGCGCTTCGCCCTGGGCTGCGGCCCCCTGTGCGTTCATCATCGCCGTGCGAGCCTCGGAAACTTTCTCGAAGACTTCTTTCTCGTGTGCGGCATAGCCTTTGACGGTTTCCACCAGGTTAGGTATGAGGTCATATCGTCGCCTGAGTTGGACGTCGATCTGTGACCACGCATTCTCAATCCTGTTGCGCAGGCTGATGAGCTGGTTGTACTTTGCTATCGCAATCAGCGCGAACAGAACCACTATCCCAAGCACTACCAAAGCTGCGGTTCCCATGTTCCCTCCTCGAAAAACGCGGAGCGTTCCTGTACCGGCCAAGATTCGATCGGATGAGCTGCCGGTCCAGCAATCAGTTTATATTATTCGCCGCGCCGATGCAAAGTTCCCTTCGGAGCTGCGACAACGTGTTTTTTCGGTAGGGTGTGTCCAAATGTGAGAGGAACATTGACCCGTGATGGCAAACTAGCTATTGGGTCGGAATACTGACATACTCTGTGTTGGGTTCTTAAGCATTCCGGCCTCGGAACCGGTCCAGTTGTACCGGCGCATTTCCGTGCGGACGCGCCTTCGCTGGTTTCGATGATACTTTGTCAGGAGTGCAAAATGGTATCCCAACATTGGTCCCGGGATAGAGTGACCGGGGAAATACGGCGCCTCAGTGAAGCTGGTCACGACCTCAGGCACAGCGAGATGGCCGGTAGTTACCAGAAGCTCGTGAGTGCGGCCGTGCGCTACTTCGGCAGTTGGGGAGCAGCCGTCGCCGCCGCGGGGATCGACTACTCCGCGATTCGCAGACGGTCCCAATGCGCCCGTTCGCAGAAGGTCACGAAGTGGTCGTGCGACAGGATAGCGGAGGAGATCAAAGGTCTCGTGGACAGCGGCGAAAACCTCGCCGCAGCGACCGCGCGATCCAACCATCCCGCCCTTTTTAGCGCTGCCGTCAGCCCTCGCTACTTCGGCAGTTGGCGCGATGCGCTCACGTCACTGGGCGTGGACTACGATTCTCTGCTCAGCACCACTCGCGGCCCTGCGTCGCCTACGGGTGAGACTCGTCGTGCGCGCACTATCGTGAGGCGGCTGCGTGTGATGAGCCGTGGGTCGCAGTTGCCGGAGGCCGAGGAGGCGAAATCGCGGTACCCGCGGTTCTACGAGCAGGCTGTTGCCGCATTCGGCAGTTGGCAGGCTGCCGTGGCCGAGGCGGTAGGTTCAGATCAAGCCTAGTCTGGCAGCGGAGTCTCCCGCGACATAGCCGGTCGAAAACGCGGCCTGGAGGTTGTAACCTCCGGTCTCCGCGTCGATGTCGATCACCTCGCCGGCGAAGAAGAGGCCGCCTGTGAGCCTTGACGCCATCGTGCGCGAATCGATCTCGCCTATAGGTACGCCTCCGGCCGTCACGATTGCCTCTTCCAGCGGTCCGAGCGCGACCGCCGTCAACTTCAGGCGCTTGAGCAGACCTATGATACGCCCGCGTTCCTCCGCCGTGATCGTGTTCACCGGCTTCGCGGGGTCGATGGTGGTCAACTGCACGAACACATCCACCATAAGTCTCGGCAGCAGCTCTCGGAGGTAGTTGCCGAAGTGCTTGGTCTGCGCGAAATCGCGTATCAGCCTTGCATGGAGCTGCTCTTCTGTCAGCGCCGGCTTGAGGTCTATGCAGATCGTGATCGGGCCGTCTTTCAAATGCTTGCGCGCCGCGCGGCTGAGCGTGAGTATGATTGGGCCGGAAACGCCGAAGTGAGTGAACAGCATCTCGCCGAACTCCGTCGCGACCTTCCTGCCGGACGGATCGAGCACAAGCGCCGCCTCCACATTGCGCAGCGACAGCCCCTGAAGGTTCTTCACCCAGTCCTCTCGGGTCACTAGAGCCGAAAGCGCGGGCTCGGGGGCGACGATTGTATGGCCGGCCTCGCGTGCCATTGCGTAGCCGTCGCCTGTCGAGCCGGTTTTGGGATACGACGCGCCACCGGTTGCAACTACGACCGCGTCGGCCTTGATCTCGCCCCCGTATATCGCGACGCCGGTGACCCTTCCTTCCGCCACAAGCAGCGATCTGACCCGGCAGTTCGTCTTCGCACGAACACTGACCGATTCCATCCAGCGCTCCAGCGCGTCCGCGACGTCCGAAGCTCGGTCGGAGGCAGGAAACACACGTCCTCCGCGCTCGACCTTGGTCTGGACTCCGAACCTGCGCAGAAGATCGAGGAGATCGTCTCGGAAGAAGCGCGAGAACGCGCCGTACAGGAACTTGCCGTTGGGCGCGAACGCGTCGATGAACTCGTTGAGGTCTGCGGTGTTGGTGATGTTGCCGCGACCCTTGCCGCTGATATGGAGCTTGCGCCCGAGTTTTGGACCCTTCTCCAGGAGCACGACATCGGCTTCGCATTCGGCCGCTCTGCCCGCTGCCAACATTCCCGCCGGGCCGCCGCCGACGACAACCACCCTCGGCCTGCTCACGCGCCTGACTCCGCCGGCTTGCCGGCCTTCATGCCGCTCACCACGAACAGCGACATCATAACCACCACCCCGCCCGCTACGAACATCACCGGATAGCTGAACCTCGCCCACAGCCACGCGCCGATGAGCGGAACCAACACGGCGAAGACGTGGTTCATCGTGACGCCCATAGACAATGTGGGCATCAGGTCCTCAGGCTCCGCAATCCGGTGCAGATATGTGGTCAGGCAGCTTGTGGAGAGATACAGGAGGTTGTCCAGGCAATACATCGCGCACAGGACCGGCAGGACGCCACCGATCGGCATGCCAAACCACTTCGGGAACAGGTGCGCCGTACCGTAGATCGCAAAGACCCCGATAACGCAGGAGTAGCTCGTCGCCAGGATTCTGCGCTCTCGGATCCTGTCTATCATACGCCCCACGATCGGCGCCCCGACAAAGCTGACGATGCCGTTTATGAGGAACAGCATCGCCATAAGCCGCAGGCTGGCGTGGTACATCTTCGTGAGAGTATACACCGCGAATGTGAAGAAGACCTGTTTGCGGCCGCCTTCGAGCATGCTGAGCAGATAATAGCGGCCGTAGCGCGGCTTCAGCACGAGTTTGGGCTTGTCCATGTGGCCGATGTCCCGACGCAAGGCAAGCATTATCAGCGCCCCGACTGCCACCAGCGCGCCCGCCGCGATGAACCACGCATGATAGGTCAGTCTGTGTGCGACCAGGAAAACGGCACCCATTCCGATCACCCCTCCCACGCTGCCGAAGCCCGCCGTCTGTCCTATGCGCTGGCCCCTTTTTGCGCGATCCGAGAGGTTCAGAGTAAGCGACGAGGACAGGGGCATCCACGTGTGCATCCCCACGCTCCAGACGAACGACCACACCAGCAGGCTCGGCACGCCCTGCACGCTTGCATAGGCGCCGACGCCTACGGCGAGCAGCGTCATTGCTATGGCTCCCAGGATCGGCTCCGCGACCCGCATCGTGAGCGCTGCCACGAAAACACACAGGAACCCAGGGAGTTCGCGCACGGCCTCCACGCGGCCGATATTGATAGGGCTGATCTTCAGGATCTCGGTGAGGAAGTTGGGCGCGCACGCGTTATAGACACCGAACCCCAGAAACATGAAAAAGACCGCGCTCCACAGCAGTTTCAGGTCGCGCGGTATCCCGCCGGCAGTCTTGCGATTCATTATCGATACTCAACCATCATCGTAAGCGATTCATCTCTACCTGATACTCCTTACACGCTGTGGCCCGTTCGTCCTCTGGCGCGAAAAGGCCCGGAGGAGGATTCCTCCGGGCCTACACTTATCATGCCGAGTCTGCCTCAGCATCCCGCGCGGCCACTGCCGCGCCCTTGATATCTAAGCCGCTCGCGCGTGCTCCTGAAGCAATTCCGCTATGTGAGTGCGCATGGCCTGCTCTTCTTCAGTTGTCATCTCCGGCTTGACTACCTCAAACACCTCACCGGAGTCCGGATTCCTGTAAAGCAGCGTCGTACCGATCGCCGGGTCCTTTGCGACGCCGACGAAACTGAGCATACCTGTGCAGACCATCGTCTGGCACACCACATATATGAAGATCCGCCTGACCTCTTCCGGCTGACCCTGGAACTCCTCTAGGAATGCGCGAGCCTCCATGTCCAGCTCGCTCATTTCTACGGCCTCCATTACCCCTGCCTCATTCACGGAGTGAATGAGGCTCTCCTAGCCGCGTCCTATCGCGCGTTCCGGTATTAGGATACCCAGTTATCAGTTTTCAGTCGTTAGTTCTCTGGCCTGCATTGTGGGGCCCTTCGACGTAAGAACCGGACCATCGCCCCGTACTGCTTGCCTCACGTGCCAATGATCTGCACCGGCGTCAGGGCCGTTATCTCGGAGTAGCGGGCGAAGTCGTCAGGGTTTAGGGTGATGAGACGGTCAATCCCGTGGGCGGTCATAAGCGCGACCAGCTTGGCGTCGTATGCCGGCTTGCCCATGGCTCTGTTGCTTAGCACCGTCTGATACCATCTATCTCCGATGTCGGGTGGTTCGGACAGGCACCGAAACGAGCCGCAAACGTCCGCCATCTGCTCGATGGCGTCCTCGAACTTCAGTCCCCAACCATTTACGTCTCGTGGTCTAGTCATGACCACCCAGAACTCGGCCAGAGTCTGTGCGCAGACGAATAGAGGCTCTTTGCAGTCCCTGAGACGTTCGATGGCACAAGAGCATTGCTCGTGTCGAGGATCATCTTCGTCCTCGAGTCGTAGCAGGATGTTCGTGTCTATGAGATAGCCTACCAACCGCGTTCCTCGTACAGGTTCTCGCGCCTGAGAGCATCATCGGGAATCCTCAGCCCGCGGATCCGGCGGGACTTCAGACGTTTCCACGCCTCTTCAGCCTTCTCGGGATCCCATGGCAGCCATTGGGGCTGCTGCTTCAGTTCCAGTTCGAGCGGTTGGTTGACCGGCAGATCCACCGGCTCGTCCGGTATAATCGTCTTGCCGTCATAGTGTGCCTTTATCACGATGGCCATCTCGTGTGCCTCCACTACGATTATACCACGCTGTCGGCCGCGTAGTTGAACATCGCCCTCGCCGCGGGTTCGATGACCGCGAAATCGGCCGGGTCGTCGGCATCGACAATCATCCGCCACACGCCGGCTTCCGTGCGCGAGCCGCGCACGAACACGAACGCCCGCCGCGCGCCCGCGCTCAGCAGCACCCGCCACGCGCCGCTCTCGTCGCCGGTGCGCTCGGCGACCTGCTGCGTGCCCTCGAAGTTCTGGAACTCATAGGCCTCGAACCGCGATCCCAGCGAAGGCCAGAGCGTCCGCGAGAAGTGATCCTCCATCCGCCGTTTGAGCTCGCCGTGGGATATGGGCGGGGAGGACATCTTCAGGAAGACATTCGGGTTGACCGGCACGCTCGCGACCAGCTCGGGCAGCGACAGCGGCTTCGACGGGTCGAAAGAGTCGCCGTTCGCCCCGCACGCGATTCGCATCCACTCCCGCGCGACTTCGGGCTGGGATTCCGCAAGCGCCGCGGAGAGCGCAGCCTGAAGCCCGTCGCGGCAGGTGCTGGTCTCGAATATCGTGCCGCCGTTTGCGCCTTCGACTCCAACCGGTACGTCATATCCCTCGTGTCGCAGCGAGTGCATCTTGGTGACTACATTGATCTCCCCGGTCTCGACGTGGAACACATGCGCGTCGAACGCCGCGGCCACACGCTCGCTGGCCAACGACGTCGCATCCGAGATTACTACTGCCAGGCTGCCATCCGCTCCTTGCAGCCTTCTCCTGGCGAGCGCGAGCGCGATGTTGAACGCCGCCACCTGCTGCGGAGCAATGATCGCGGTCTCGTCGTGACCGGGCAGCACGAGATTGCCTCGGTCGGCGTCGTAATCGAACGCTACGCCGAAATGCGCTCTCTCTCGCGCCGCCGCTCGTGCAACCCGAAGCAGCATATGCCGACCGCTGGCAGGGTCGATCCCATCGGTGTCGATTCCATGCTCGGGATAGCCAAGCTCGGCATTGATCTCGATCACCCGAACGCCGAAGTGCTCCAGCACCCTCGCGTCTATCCCGCAGCCCGCGCCTCCGTTGGGGTCCAGCAGAGCCGGTCCGAGCGTGAGAGGCTTGAGGCAGTGCGGCGCGATGCCCCAGTCACGGCCGATAACGTCCAGATAGGCGCGCTCCGCCTGGATACGGGGAGACTCGTTGTCGTGGTCGGTCAAGGCGGTTTCCACCGACTCGGAGTCAATCGACGACGCCAGGCGCGCGAAGGCCGTGTCACCGCCTTTCGCAAGCTCGGCTACGTCGGATATGACCTCCGCCATCGCGGGCGCGGAGAGCAGCGCTCCCGGGGGAGCGGTGTGCGGCCCGGAAGCCGAGCAGCCCGTGAGAAACTTGAACCCGTTGTGCTCGATCGGGTTATGGCTTGCCGTCACCATCACGCCGCCATCGGATCGCAATGACCTGACCGCGGTTTCGGCCAGCGGTGTCGTGATGATGCCGAGGTCGATTATTCGCAGGCGTGCTCCGGTCCTATTAGCGCCTGCGACAAACCCTCGTACCAGGGCCCGGCCAAGTGCCGCGCCGGTGGGGCGGGGGTCCCGTCCCAGAAGCAGTGTAGGCTTGCCGCCCGGCAGCGCTCGCCTTGCGTAGCAGTAACCGTACGCGCACGCCAGCGCTTCGTGCTCGGGAGATATCTCCGGTCCCTGGCCCAGAATCGTCCTTACGCCGGAAAATGACTGCACCAGCCCGGCGCCGTCAAGCGAGGCCCTAAGCAGATCGATCAATGCAAACCCCCTATCGATTATGCCGGAATCGTCGCCAGGCTTGGGGCCGCCTGTCCGACGACAACCAGTGCCAGCGTGCGCTTGAAGACGATGATCGGCTGCAGTACGCAGTTCAGCACGTAACAAAACGCCATCAGCAGCACAAACCCCATCACCACGCTGTAGCCGATCAGCAGCGGCGACCAGCCTCCTGCCGTGTAGAGGCCGTAGCCGATCAGGGCAAACACGCCGCCCACGATCAAGAACGCGATGCCCACGAACAGCATGGCAAACAGCGAAGCGATGCCCAACGCTATGCCAATGGCCACGACAAGCAGCACATAGAGCGCCGACTGCCCCACATTGGCCCGAACGATCTGCAGCACGATTCGCCATCCCTCGAGGACTTTTACGCCTCGCGCGAACATCGCCGCCGTCACGAAATCCTGCGCGAACACACCGATCACGCCAACCGCAATCGCTAGCCCGATTCCCACGACGACGGCCCACACTATGCCCAGCACCAACATCGACCCATGGCGCATCGACACGAATATCAGGCCGAGGGGGACACCAATGAGCAGTGCCGCCACAATCAGCACGACGAATCCGAATGCCAGCCCCCACAGCCAATAGGACGTCCCCAACCCGATGAACCAGCCGAACGGCGCTTTGATCGCGCACGGATCGCGGGTGATTTGGTTCAGGTAGACGAACTTCAGCACTGAGCCCAACCAGGACAGAGCTATACTGACCAGCGTCAGCAGCACGAAGCCCGCTATGATGAGCGCAAGGTGCGACATCGCCCACTCGACCATCACTCGCCCCGCCTCAGCGTTCTCACGCGAGTTGCCCGATGGCAAGTTGAAGTGTGCGCTGCCCCCTCCGCTCGCGCCCGACAGCATGGACACGAATCCGAGAGCCAGCCATTTGCGGAGCGCGAACGGCCGGAACAACAAGCGTCCGGTGTGTTTCATCGCCGGCGATATCGCCGCTCCTACGTTCATTCCGGCCATACAGGCGTCCTCCTATGGTTCGAGCGTGAACTCGAACTTCTCGCCGAACTCGGTTCGCCCGCTTGCGTTCAGTCTCAACGTCGTCCCGATCGGGGCTGCCTGCCCAGTAGGGATCATCAGCTCGAACTCGACCGTCCCCGACCCCAGGTGCGGCACGTCGGAGGTGATCGGCTGAAGCCGCGCGAACTGCCCCTGTTCGATAACAAGTTTCACGTCACCCGTGGCCTGCGACTCGCCCGGAGCGAGCAGCTTCGCCTCGCCAAGGTTCGTGAACGTCACTATTATCGGCACAGGCTTGCCCGGCTCAGCCCTGGTTGTCGCGCCCTTCTTGACATCGCGCCACTGGCCGTTCGCGTCTTTGACCTGCACGGAATCGAACGCGGCGTCGAGGTACTTCGGCGGATTGTGGCCGTTCCACGGTACGTTGCCGACCGCCACCGCAGGGCAGTTCGACGAATCCGTGCCGGTTCCCGCCGTCTTCAGGCCAGGATGCTTGCCCGCGTCTATTGCTTTCCAGAACTCCTCCTTGGCCGCGTCGTAGATTCCGGCGATGCCGTCGGGGTGGGCGTCGCGATCGAAAGTGATCCAGTAGTCCGGTGCGGGACGGGTAGGGCCGTTCAGGAACTTGACAGCGTTCTCGCGAATGACAGTCGTGACAGGCTTGTCCGTGCCATCAGGGTTGATGATCCCGAAGTCGCTGTTCTCGCCATATCTGAACCCGCCCGGATACCACCAGAAGAAGATGCCGTTGGCTCCGGTCGATTCGAGCAGGCGATAGAACGCCTTGTGGAACATGGCCTGGAACTCCATCCGCTGCGGTGAATCGACCATTCGCGAGATGTCCCAGGTGCTCACGCCCATTTCTGCCCAGATCGTAGGTTTGTCGGGCGCGGCCCACTTGGCGTATTCGAACTCGAACCAGCCTGGCTTGACTCTGTCCCAGTCGCCGATTCGGCCATACGCTTCGGGTTCGAGCATATCCGTGCCTGCGGCGAGATAGGCGAAGTCGTAGGGGATTCTGCCTCCCCACCGATAGTCGGGGTTGCCCGCTTCGGCCATGCGGAAGCTGACGTAGTGGTTCGGATCGACGCCCCGGATGAGCCGTCGAGCGTCGCCATACATTTTGTAGAGCAGCGTGTCGAGGAAGCGGCGATACGCTGCCGTCATCACTCGCCAGCTGCCGTCGGTGTCGATCTGCTCGGGTAGGGGATTGGTCACGGAGCCATCGGCGTTGCGCGGGATCCTGAAGTTCCAGTCCTTCTCGGCAGCCTCCACGCTCCCGTAGCGCTCCACTATCCACTCCTCCCACTGCTTGTCGTAGATCCTGCGGTCCTCGTTGGTGCCGAACATCGGCTCCCAGGCGATGTCGTAGGCGAACACGGTGTCGTTTTCGGGCAGCCGCATTGCCTCGATGATGTTTCTGATCTTGTCCCATTCGAACCACGAGGGAAGTCCCGGTCGCAGCCCGACGTTGACCTTGATGCCTCGCAGGTCCAGCCTGCGCAGGATATCGAGGAGGTTCTGGTCCTTTTCATAGCCTGCGTAGATGAAGATGCTGACAGCGTTGAGGCCCATATCCTTAATGTGGTCGAGGTCGCGGTCGATTACCTCCGGGTCATAGGACGGCGCGCCGATCCAGTGTTCAAAATACTGCCCGTCCTCGGTGCCGATGCCCGACGAGGGCATGTAGTTCACGCCATGCGCACGCCAGCGCTTGCCGTCGAGCAGGAACTCGCCGTCTTTGATCGTGACGAAGTGCTTGGTCTCTTTGGGCTCCCATGTGTACGCCGTCTGCGTCACGCGGTCAATGACCTCTTTGTCGTTGGCTTCCCTGATGGTGGCTTCCAGCGCATACCCGTCCTTGCCCCAGTGCTTCGTCAGGTCGCCGGAGACCGTCCGTATCTCGCCGGGAAGCAGCTTTGCCACCTCCCAGCTCTGGCTCATGATCGGACTAGTGGCCGGCGCTTCGTAGTGCGCGATCCTCGCATGGACATAACGCTCTTCGCCGCTCACGTTCGCGATGCGCATACCGATCTTGCCTGGCTGGTCCTTGAAGTAGGTGTAGTAGTCGGATCCGCCGTCGAGGATGAACACGCCGTCGCGCATCTTGGCCGCGATCTGCTTGACCATCGCCAGCATCGCGGGAGTCTTGTAGATATCGCTTCCCGCAAAACCGAACGAGGCCCACACGCCATTCTTGTATGTGCCGTCCGCATTGACCATCATGGCGACCGGAGTGCCCCGCCACTGGCCGCCGGTCGAGCGTGCCTCCAGGATCGGTATGAACCTCCAATTGCGGCGCTTATCAAACCCGCCTCCACCCGGCCTGGGCTGGGGAGATCGCACGACGGCATCTGCGGCGAGCACAGGCAAGGCCTCCTGCGTCGAGACAATGGCCTGATCCTGGCGCAGCGACAGCTTGACTGGTCCGTGAACGTCGAAGAACTTGTAGCTTGGTGAGAGGGCATCGAGCGCCGGCAGGTCGAATTCGCTGAGCACCGTGCCCAGGTCCGGCATCGTCTCTGCGGTTCCAACAGGCCCGACCCAGAACTCATGCTTTCCGCCCGGAACCGCGGTGTGGGTCAATGCAAGGCCGATCGATAGGCCGGCGGCGTTCTCTGGTTTCAGCCCGTCGCCTCGACCCCCTCGATTCGGCACGCTCTGCCAGAACCTGAAATCCTTTGGCGAGAGCACGTACTGCCGCCACTCGGGGTATAGCGGCACTACGGCAATCCACCGCGAGCCGTCCTTCTCGGTCCACTCGATCGCGAGCTGGCTCGTGTTGCCGTCGCCTTTGGCCGAGAAGACCGTCAGCGTGTGGCCGTTCGGAAACGGATTGGTGAGGCCGGATACGCCGAAAGTGTCGTAGCTCGACAGGTCGCTGATTGTTACGTGCAGCGCGCGCTGCCCGGGGGCAGGGCCGTCCGCGACAGTCTCATCCACGGTCGCGCTCGCCATGTTGTTCGATCCGCGATGCCAGTCCTCGATCTCGTCGGGCTTGAACTCGAAGAGCACGTGTTCCGGCAGCTTGTCGGCGTTGTCGCGTTGGTACTGATCACGTGTGGTCCACTGGCCATTCACTTGGACGAGAGGCCGCTGCCAGAGAGGCGCGTTGAGGGCGATTATGTCGCCGCCGCCTTTGGCATACTCCGATATGGCTTGGGCGGACTTCGCGGGCAGATCCGCCCCGTTCGGCAGGACCAGCAGGTCGAACGTCGCCGAGTTCAGTACTGCTGGATTGCACAACTCGGAGGCGTCCAGCGCCGACACCGCATAGCCGGCCGACGTGATCTCGGCTGTCAGCGCCTTGATAAGCGCCGGGTCCTCGCCCGGCAGCCCTGCCTGGACAATGCCGGCGCGACCGACCTCGGCACGGACGCACGAGGCGACAAGCATTACCATTGCCGCAACAACAGCTACTCTCTCCAGTGTGAACATCTTGGCCCCACCTTTCTACGAAGCATGTTAGCGGCAAATCCCCCGAAGTCCTGTGTGGCCTGCCGGACATTTCGCCCAAGCGGATCCTCGCCGACGTTCTCTCGGCCGAAGACGCGCGCCTTGCCAGTGCAGATGAGTATCGGGTCCGGCTTGCGGACAAGCATTGCTCCAACCCGGCGATGCGAAGTAGTGGCGCGCCCTTGGAGCCGCGGGCCATGCGGTTACTGCATGATTCGGGCTAGATCAGCCCGTGTTCCCTCAATCGCCGGCGGCGCAGGGTGCAGGGCTCGCAGGTGAGCGAGTCGCAGAACAGCCAGTCTGGAATCTCGCGCAGGCGACTCGCGATCGCGTCCACGATGTCGCGCGAGTTCATGATCAGGCAGCGTGCGGAGCATACCGTGCCCGGCCTCATGAGATCATTCTCCACCAGATACTCATCGACCACGCCGAAATTCGCGCTGCAGCCCGGGAAGTCAGTGAGCGGGACTTCGTCCGGACCGCTTGCCGTCTCTACCAGAGCGGTTCTGCCCCAGAACTCGCGATAGGGGATATCGCAGATCGGCAGGCCGGATGCGTACTCGGCATAGTGGATCATGGAATTGCGATTGTTGCCGACGCCAAGAAGCAGTATCTTCGCACCGAGCCGATAGGCGTCCTCGTAGGACGATCCTGGCCCGAGGCCGCTGGAGTTCTCCTTGCCCTCTGTAAGTTTGACGGCGTGCTTGCCGAACGCTGCGACGGAATAGGTCGGGCTGCCGCTGCGCAGCGCGCCTGGATATGAACGCAGCGTCTCCGGCAGGATGCCCATGAATACCGACTGAGTTGTGGCGGGATTGTAGACGCGGGCGTTCCATATACCGGCGTAGCAGTAGGTGAATGTCGGCATCATCAGGGTGCCGTCGGTCCCGACCGTCTCTACGAGCGTGCGGATGGCGTCGATCGGGGACGCGTCGGACAGGCCCAGCGATCTGAACGAGCTGTGCACGATGAGGCAATCGCCCTCGCAGATGCCGACGGCGCGGAGGCCGCGCAGCATTGCCGGTATGATCTCGCCGGTCATTTGGCCGGCATGGTCGCCTGCATAAGCGCGTTGGTCTTCAGTTTGAGACTGGCCGACATGTCGTCTCGGGTCACCGTGACGTTCGCCGCGATCGGCACGCTGTCGGGTGGGGCAGTCTTGGCCGGGCCGATCAGGTCGAAGGATGCAGTGAACACCGTGCCGGACTTCAGGTCGGCGAACTTGAGGTTCTTTGCGTTCGTCTTCCAGCCTTTCGGCAGGGCGAAGCTAACATCGCCGGCTATCGGCAGGTCGCAGTTGTTGGTGACTTTCGCGTCGATGTGCGGCTTGCCGTTCCTGGTCGAGTAGGTTGTCGTGAACTCGACCGGCGTCAGCGCGACCACGGCGTCGTTACGCAGCGTGGGATTCTTGATCACGTCGTTCATGCGATCCCGCGCTTGCTGCAGAAGCCAGCAGGCGGTCGTGACGGCGCGGGCAGTGCCATACGCGTCTTCACGAGTCATAAAGGCCATGCTGTTGAGCATTGTGCCGGTGGGTGCGAGCACAATACTCACCGACCTCCATGCTTGATCTCTGCTCAGCCCCGAGGACACCCAGCCGGCCGCCTGGTTAAGTGTCCAGCAGATGCGCTTGGCCTCGGTGTCCTCGGACTTCCCCAGCCTTGCGCTTGCATCGGCGATGGGCTGCTTGAGGGCAGCCAGGCACCTCATCATGTCCGGGTCGGTTACCCGGCCATCGATGCGATACTGCACGCCGACCTCGAAGTCCTTGGCGGGCCTGGGACCCTTGAACTCGTTGTTGACGTAGACGTCGTAGACCTGATCCTTGAGCCCAACGAACTTGATTGTGACGAACTGGGGCTCGATGATCGTGCTCTTCACCTGCAGGCCGACCTGGTCACCCTTGATCCGGGGCTTGGACGGTTCCAGCGTATTGGTGTCGCTGGCTGAGGTCTTCGCGGCCATATCCACGGTCACAGTCGAGCCGTAACATGCACCCGTCAGCGCGAGGCAGACGGAGATGATGGCGATGGGAAGAATGAACGTGCGCGTCAGTCTCATGCTCATATATACGAGCCTCCCGAAGATGTTGTGCCATGTCCGAGCGCGAGTACATTATACCAAGTCGCGGTCCCACGCGTAATATTCACGAAAAGATGAGCCAGAAAATCTTGCAAACCAGCGTTCGATTGTTATATAATCCTTGCGGAGAGGGCGATGGGAAGCGATCTGGATAACTCCAGCACGTGCGAGCGCGCCGGCGACCAGGCTCTGGCTACCGCGGCGGAGCGTGTGAACGCCGCTCTGGACGTGTTCGTCGATGTGCTGGAAGACGTACAGAAAGTCATATCCGGCGGCCGGCCTAAGACGCTCAAAGTCAGGCTGGGCGAGAAGACTCTCGCTGAGTTCCCGGTTGCTCTCACCGCCGCGGCGGCGGTTGCCGCCGGCATAGCAGCGGTGTTGCTCACGAAGCTGGCCATTGAGCTAGAACACGAGGACTGAGTTGGTTAACGACGTGCAGGACCAGGCCCAGGAAGAGCGCAGTCTCTTGCAGTCGCACTATGCGTCCCTGTCTGACCAGGACATTGTCCGGATTGCCCAGGCAGGCGATGAGCAAGCCTCTGAATACCTCCTTTATAAGTACCGCAGCCTCGTTCGTACCAAGATTCGGTCATACTTCCTCATGGGCGCCGAGAAGGAAGACCTGCTGCAGGTCGGCATGATCGGTCTCTGGCAGGCGATTGTGGACTACCGCTCCGAGAAAGAGATCTCGTTTCTCTCGTTTGCCCGAATCTGCATCGAGCGGCATGTGATCACCGCGATCAAGACCGCGACCCGTCAGAAACAGACTCCGCTGAACACGTCCGTGTCGCTGGAATACCCGTCCGACGACAACGACTCCGAGTGGAACCTCGCCGAGATACTGGTATCCGACGAGACCGTCGATCCCGAGGAGCTTGTGCTGCGACGGGAGGACACGACGCGCCTCCAGGATATGCTGCGGCGGCTGCTCAGCGACTTCGAGTGGCGAGTGCTGTCCGGCTATCAGGTCGGCAAGAGCTACCGCGAGATCGCCTGCGAGCTGCAGTGCAAGACTAAGTCCGTAGATAACGCCCTTGCGCGGATCAAGCGTAAGATCTCCTGCTCTCCCTACGGCTGGCCGGGGATTACGGACATCAAGTAGGTCGGTTAACGGGCAACCGTCGTCTTCGGACCCCAGGATTTTTCAACCCACAAAACGAATCCAGAGCCGTGCTCAGTTGAGCGTGGGTTTCGTTCATCCAAAATCGCAAGTTCCCCGTGCGTAACGAAACGCTGTGTCGCGGCGGCCTCGGACATTCACTACTATTAGACAACAGATCGGCGGGAATATCAAGGAACAGGGTGTGGTGTTTTTGGGAAAACTAGTTCACAGCCAGTGAACTCTATGGTTGGAGGTCGGCAAGATGCCGCAGCGGTCGTGCCCGGCTGGCGCCGGTCAGAACGGTCCGGCCTTCATCAGGATTCCGGCGAAAGCGAGGATGCCGATCAGTGCGACCGGAATCGATACTATCACCGCCAGGCCCCACAGGTGCGTCCGGGATTTCGTCCGACTGCTCGTTCATGCGGTTTCAGTCGGATATGACGGCAGGCCGCGCCTGTGCAGGCGACGGCAAACTGCCGAGTATATGGACGCGGTTGCGTATGCCACGATTACGTAGGTGACAACGACTGTCACAGTTGCCCCCTTCTGCTGAGGCAGATTCCATGCGACGATAGCTAGCGCGAGCCCCGCGTTTCGTTGGGCGTTGGCGTTGGCGATAGTGACTCGGTTGCCAAAATCCGGCCCGGCAAGGGCATGGCCTGACGCGATGGCGGCGGCGGCCAGCAGGAACGCGGCGAGGATCCGCCACCCCTCCGCTTGCGCCGCGACCCTGGGGCCGAAGAACACCAGCAGAACCACTATGTCCGCGACCAAGACGGCATTGCCGATGCGCGAAAGCATGTCCCCGGCCCGGTCACCGAAACCGGGCAGCCAGTGGTGAATCGCCAGGCCCAAGGCTATGGGAACCAGCTCGACAGTTGCCACCTGCCTGGCCGCAACCGTCGGTGGGGTCCAGTAATCGGATCCCGACAACGCTCCGATGATTGCAAGCCACATCGGCGCGAACACGATTACCAGCAGCGCCATGGTCACCTGGAAGCTGGCGGCAAGGCTAGGGTTGGCGAGTTCCAGCCTTGCTGACCTGCGGTAGATCATGGGGGCCCCGGGCGTTATTGCTGCCACCCATAGCCCAGCCTTCCCGGCGAATGTCAGAGGGAGGGCCCGGAACAGCGCATACGCAGCTACTGGGACCACGAAGAATGCTGCGATAACGCAGCCGGCAAGGAGTCTGGGGCGATCCCACAGCAGCAGCAAGTCGCGCCTGGCGGCCTTGAGCCCAATCGACAGCATAAGCAGTACAATGGTCGCCTTCAGCACGCCTGCTACTACTTCCTTTGCCAGTTCCATCCGTGTGGGTCCCGAACTGCTCGCCGGTCAGGTTGACCGAGACGCCCTCGATCGTGCCGCCGTGGAACTCGAAAACGCTACGGTGTTCGGAGCTTCGAGTCCCTGATGTCGAGGTTGATGATGCCGCAGAGCTGCTCTGTCACGCCGACTCTCCCGGGTTTTGCAGTAGTGATGTGTTCCTGTACCCCTGGCGGGACTCGGACTATGGCAAGCAGACAAAATCGCTGAAACTACTCATGTCGGAAAGCTCTCTTATGGTGGAATGATATTGTTGAGCGGCGAGCAGGGAAAGGAGAGATATATGGCGGCTGTCGGTCTCCCGGACGTCCGCGCTGATCGCTCTGTTCGGCTTACAAAGCGAGAGCTTGAGGTGCTGTGCCTCGTCATCGAGGGTAAGTCCAGCAAGGACGTAGCCGACGCTTTGTATGTCAGCAAGCGAACCGTGGATTTCCACTTAGCCAACATATATGACAAGCTCCAGGTGTCCAACCGCGTTCAGGCTTTCCGTCGCGCGACCCGACTGGGACTGGTTCCTTTGGAGGCATCGCTGGCGGAGAACTGACGGGGCACCTAGCCCAGTCTCGTTGATGCGGCGGCCGTGATCTTGCGGCCGCCGCATCTTTGTACGCGCGGGATGCTGAGTTGAGTACTGGCGGTTAGCGCGTGAGGTCGATGCGGTGGTATTTATCGTCAGCGCATCTGATCAGTGCGCAGGAGCCTGAACTGGGCACCACCCAGTCCAGCATCGTCGCAGGCAGCTTGCACACCTGCTTGATCTCGCCAACCGGGGTTATCATATAAAGCCCCTGCTTGCCATCGCCGACCAGCACGAACCCGTTCTGCGCGACCAGGATCGGGTTGATCTGGAGCAGCATCGAGCCCTTGTCCCACAGCCGGCGGCCGGCGAAGTCGTACAGGGCGGCGTGGCGTTCGTGCACGGATTTTCCGGAGTGCTGAATCGCATTCAGCGAGCCTATGCAAACGAAGAGCCCGTCCGGTGACGGTATTGCCCGCGCGGCCTGAGAAGCGTCAAGCGGATAGCGACTGAGCTCGTACCCGTTGTTCTCCAACAGCACGGCCTCGCCATTTGCGTTCTCGCCATCGGCTCTGGACCGGACGAAGAGGCGGTTCGAGTCGGCCATCGCTTGCACGAACTGCATGTCCGCGGGGTCGGCGTCGATGCGAAGTTCCTCGCGTCCCGTGAGGCTGCTGGAGCGGATGGTCGAGTCCTGCCACGTGCCGGAAAGGACGTGCTCGCATTCCTGGTCGAGTGCTACGGACGTGACCACGCCGGGCGCTCGCCACCTGCGGTAGCGCTTGGACCTGCGGCTAAGAGACACGACGTAGACATACTTGCTCTCGGTCCCGATGGCGAAGCAGGCGCCGTCGTCAGTGCAGTTCGCGTCCGCTGACCAGATCGCGCCCGCGACATTCATTTGCCAATCGAGCTTGCCCTCGGAATCGACGAAGACCAGGCGCGAGTTGTGTTTGTCTCGCGTGGCGTAGACAAGTGTGAAGCTGCCGTCCGGGGCGATCGCGACATCCGTCGCATCGGGGACCGTCACCGTGAAGCATCGTCTGCCGGAAGCGTCATAGCACGAGACTTCGCCGTCTTTTGATACCGTGCACAGATAGTCGCCGCTGCGCGAGAAGCCAACGTTCTCGACGCCTGCGGCGGGAATGCTCCAGGTCAACTGCGCAGTCGGCATTTTTCCGCCCAGGATGAGTGGGCGGCTGAGGTTGGCGCGCAGAACAGCCGCGCCGAGCAGGCAAGCTGCCAGCAGTGCGACCAGTACGGCGATGCTGCGAAGTGTAGGCTTGGTTCTGAACATAGGAGTAGCAGCCCAAGAATAGCACCAGGGCCTCTCTTATGTCAACGCACAGAACGATCGAAAGGTTGAGTCTGTTTCGGCTCTGATTTGGGTATATCATGTAGGTGCTGGGCAGCTTGCCTGCTATACCATGCCCAGGAAAGGATGGATCACATTGAAAACAAGACTCGCGACTCTGGTAGTTCTCCTCGTATTGGCGCTGCTCGTGTCATCCGCCGTGATTGCGAACCTGCGAGCCGGCACCAAAGCGCCCAATTTCAGTCTTCCCAAACTGGACGGCAAGACTTTCACCCTGGCCGATAGTTTCAAGAAGCCCGGCAAGGTCGTGCTGCTGGACATCTGGGCGACGTGGTGTGGGCCGTGTCGGGCCGAGATTCCATACATCATCAAGCTGCAGAAGAAATACGCGGGCAAGGGCGTGGTGATCGTCGGCGTCGCGATCGACGACAGCAAGGACGACGTGAAGTCGTTCGTCAAAGATGAGAAGGTCAACTACACGATCGTTCACGATCCGAAGGCGAAGAGCGTCGGCAAGAGCTATCAGGTGGAGGGCATACCGGCGACCTATATCATCGACAAGAAAGGCGTGATCCGATACGTCCATTCGGGGTTCAGCGGGGCAGAGGACGCCGCAAGCATGGACAAGGAGATCGCGTCGCTGCTGAAGTAGCGCTCTGCATCCTTCGACAGACTCAGGATGCTCACGCGATGAAGAACGATGACGTAGTACGCTTACTCAGCGAGATTGGCGACATGCTCGAAGTGCAGGGCGAGTCTCCGTTCAAGGTGCGCGCGTACCGCGACGCCGCGCGCACGCTCGAAGGCACGGCGGAGCCTGTGGTTGACCTGGTTGCTGAAGGCAGCCTGACAAAAATCCGCGGCATAGGGTCGAGTATTGCTGAGAAGATTACGGAGTTCGTTCAAACCGGCCATTCCACTTACCACGACGAGTTGGAGTCCAAGCTTTCGTCCGGGTTCGTGAAGATGCTGCAGATACCCGGCGTGGGCCCGAAGATGGCGCGGCTGTTTCGAGACGAGCTTGGACTGTCCTCAATAGAAGAGCTCGAGGAGGCCGCCAAGTCGCAGCGGCTTCGCGAGTTGCCGCACGTCGGCAAGAAAGCCGAGGAGAACATACTCGCCGGCATCGAACGGCTGCGTCGGAGGTCGGGGCGGATGCTGCTCGGCACCGCGCTGCCGGCGGCTGAGCAGATCGTCGAGCAGCTTCGGGCATTCGAGGCCGTGGAGCGTATCGAAACGTGCGGCAGCCTCAGGCGTTGGCGCGAGACCATCGGTGACATCGACATCCTTGTTGCGTCCAGCCGTTCCGAAGAAGCGCTGACGGCGTTTGTCGAGCTGCCTGTGGTGCAGTCTGTGATCGCCAGGGGCACGACTAAGGCAAGTATCCTCACAAAGCAGGATCTTCAGGTCGACCTGCGCGTCGTATCCCCGGATGAGTGGGGGGCGGCGCTGCAATACTTCACGGGTTCAAAAGAGCACAACGTCCAGATTCGGAGCATCGCGGAACAGAGCGGGCTGAAGGTGAACGAGTACGGAGTGTTCCGGACCGCGACCGGCGAGAAAGTCGCCGGGGCGGACGAGGCGGAGGTGTACCGCGTCGTGGGGATGCCGTGGATTCCTCCCGAGATAAGGGAGGCGCACGGTGAGGTGGAGGCCGCACTCGAGGGCCGGCTGCCCGACCTTGTGGCTCTTTCGGACATCCGCGGCGATCTACACGCACATACGAACTGGAGCGACGGCCGGGACACTATCGAGCGGATGGCCGAAGCTGCAATCGGGCTGGGTTACGAGTACCTCGCGATCACCGACCATTCGGTGGGGATGGGGTTCATCAGCGGGCTGACCGTGGAGCGAATCCATGAGCAAAGGGAGATCATCGACCGGCTCAATAAGCAGTACGAGGGCTTCCGGCTGCTGCACGGGATCGAGGTCAACATCCGCGCGGACGGCACGCTGGACTACGAGGACGACGTGCTTGCGCGGTTCGACGTTGTCACTGCCTCCATCCACGGCGGTTTGGGCCAGGCCGGAGAGCGGATCACCGAGCGGATGCTGGCGGCGATAGGCAACCCGCATGTGGACGTCATCGGACATCCGACCGGCCGGATCATCGACAAGCGGGAGCCGTCCGTCTTTGACGAGGACGCGGTGTTCGCCGCCGCCGCCGAGACTCAGACAGCGCTGGAGATAGATTCCCAACCGGACAGGCTGGATCTCAAAGACATTCACGCGCGGCGGGCGGTGGAGTTCGGCGCAAGCGTCGCGATAGACTCCGATGCGCACTCGACGGAGCAGTTGCACCTGACTCGCTACGGGGTCGCGATCGCCCGGCGGGGGTGGGTGACCAAGGGGCGAGTCGTCAACGCGCTGCCGCTCGAAGATCTGCTTGGATGGCTTGGAAGGTAGTTCGCAATCGCGTTTGACTGCCAGTGCTTGCCTTGATACTCCCCTCGCGCCGATGCTATAATGACGGCACTACGCTAGCAAACGAGGGCGCTATGCCACAGCTAACCAGACAAGATATCGAAAGCGTCGCCTATCTCAGCCGGCTGGAGCTCAGCGAGGAAGAGAAAGACAAGCTCGTCGGGCATGTCAACCGGCTCCTCGAGAACTTCGGCGAACTCGCGAAGCTCGACACGGAGGGCGTGGAGCCTACATCGCACACGATCCCGGTATTCAACGTTTTCCGCAAAGACGAGGTAAGACCTTCGGCGCCGGTGGAGGACGTGATCGCGAACGGCCCGCAGGTGGCGGAGAACTGCTTCGTGGTGCCGCGGGTTGTGGAGACTTGATGATGGCGGATAGACTATACCAGATGACAGCGCATGAGATAAGCGACCTCATTCGCGGCAAGAAGGCGAGTGCGAGGGAGGTCGCGCAGAGCTTCGTCGATCGGATCGGCGCGGTCGAGGATAAGGTAAAGGCGTATCTGACGGTGACGCCGGAGGTTGCGCTCGCGCAGGCGGATGCGGTCGACACTGCGATTGCCGCAGGCGAGGACGTCGGGCCGCTGGCAGGGGTTCCGGGCGCGATCAAGGACAACATGTGTACCCGGGGCGTGCTCACGACCTGCGCTTCCAAGATCCTGCACAACTACAAGCCGATCTACGACGCGACAGTCGTTGACCGGCTCAACACGGAGCGGTTTGTGATGGTGGGCAAGGCGAACCTCGACGAGTTCGCGATGGGCGGCTCGACGGAGAACTCCGGCTTCTTCACCTCGCATAACCCGTGGGACCTCGCGCGTGTGCCGGGCGGGTCGAGCGGAGGGTCGGCGGCGGCGGTTGCGGCCGACGAGTGCGCGTTCGCGCTGGGTTCAGATACCGGAGGATCGATCCGGCAGCCGGCGTCTTTCTGCGGCGTGGTTGGGATGAAACCGACTTACGGGCGCGTATCGCGGTACGGGCTGGTGGCGTTTGCGTCCTCGCTGGACCAGATCGGGCCGATCACGAAGGACGTCACCGACTGCGCGCTGGTCATGAACGCGATATGTGGCAAGGATCCATACGACGCGACTTCGCTCGATGTGCGGACGCCGGATTTCACAAAGGCGCTCGTTGACGACGTCAAAGGCCTGCGGATCGGCGTGCCGAAGGAGTTCTTCGGCGAGGGGACTGACCCCGAAGTCGCGAAATCCGTGATGGATGCGGTCGAGACCTTGGTGGGCCTTGGCGCGGAGTACAAAGAGGCTTCGATGCCTAGCGTGGCGTTCGGCGTGCCGACCTATTACATCATCGCTCCCGCCGAGGCGAGTTCCAACCTGGCGCGCTACGACGGCGTGCGTTACGGCCTGCGCTCGAAGAACTCGCCGGACGTGATCTCGATGTTCGAGAACACCCGCGAAGAGGGGTTTGGGGCGGAGGTCAAGCAGCGGATTCTGATCGGCACCTACGCGCTCTCCGCGGGCTACTACGACGCCTACTACCTCAAGGCGCAGAAGGTCCGCACGCTCCTGCGGCGCGACTTCGAGAAGGCGTTCGAGGAGTTCGACGTGATCGCAACGCCCACTGCGCCGATGGCGGCATGGAAGATCGGCGAACTGACAGACGACCCGTTCGCAATCAAACTCGCCGACATCTGCACAATTCCCGTCAACATGGCCGGCCTGCCGGGCATCTCGATCCCGTGTGGGTTCAAAGGCAAGCTGCCGATTGGCATGCAGCTCATCGGCAAGGCGCTGGATGAAGAAACGCTGCTGCGAGTGGCGTATACGTTTGAGCAGAACACCGAATGGCACGGGAAGAAGGCGGCGCTATGATCGAGTACGAACCAGTGATCGGAATGGAAGTCCACGTTGAGCTGCAGACGAAGTCGAAGATGTTCTGCGGTTGTGAGGTGGGGTTTGGCGGGGAGCCGAACACGCGGTGCTGTCCGGTGTGTCTGGGGCTGCCGGGGAGTCTGCCGGTGGTGAACGAGCGCGCGATCAAGCTTATGACAAAGGCCGCGCTGGCGCTCAACTGCACCATCGCGCCTCAGTGCATCTTCCATCGCAAGAACTACTACTATCCCGACCTGCCCAAGAACTATCAGATCTCGCAGTACGACAACCCGCTGGGGTCGAACGGCTACGTCGAGATCACCGGCAAGAAGATCGCTGTGCGGCGCGTGCACATGGAGGAAGACACCGGCAAGCTGCTGCACGTGGAGGGCAGTCGGAGCCTGGTCGATTACAACCGCAGCGGGGTGCCGCTGATGGAGATCGTCACGATGAACCCGCCTCCGCCGGGGCTCGACCAGATCGAGTCGGCTGACGAGGCGCGAGAGTATCTCCAGCGGCTGCGGCAGATACTGGTCTATCTCGGCGTCAGCGACTGCAAGATGGAGGAGGGGAGCATGCGCTGCGAGCCCAACATCTCCATCAAGCCCAAGGGCCAGGTCGAGTTCGGGACCAAGACCGAGATCAAGAACCTGAACTCGTTCCGCGCGGTCTACCTCGGTGTGGATTACGAACTCAAGCGGCAGGAGAAGGTGCTGCGCGAGGGCGGGAAGATCGTGCAGGAGACGCGTCGATGGGACGACAGCCGCGGCGTGACGGCGTCGATGCGATCCAAGGAGTTCGAGCAGGAGTATCGCTACTTCCCCGAGCCCGACCTCGTGCCGATGGTGTTCTCCGACGAATATACCGGCAAGCTTCGCGCCGAGCTTCCCGAGCTGCCGATGGCGAAGATCGAGCGGTTCGTGAGTGATTACGGCATTCCTCAGGCAGATGCGGAGGTGCTGACGGACTCCATCGAGCTTGCGGACTTCTACGATGCGTGCGCGAAGTGCTCGAATGATCCGAAAGCGGTCGCGAACTGGCTCACGGGCGAGTTCCTGCGGCTCGTGAACGCGACGGGCATCGCCATCACAAACGCGAGGATCACTCCGCAGGGCCTGTGCGAGCTTATCGGCCTGGTGGACGAGGGCACGATCAATCGCAACACGGCGAAGTCCGTGTTCGAGGAGATGTTCAGCACCGGCAAGAGCGCCGGCGAGATAGTCAAGGCCAAGGGCCTGGAGCAGGTCTCCGACACAGCCGAGATCGAAGCCGCCGTGGACCGCGTCATCGCCGCGAGTCCCAAGGAAGTCGAGCGCTTCAAGGGCGGCGAGGAAAAGCTGATCGGCTTCTTCGTCGGCCAGGTAATGCGCGAGACGAAGGGCAAGGCCAACCCGGCGGTGGTGAATGAGCTGCTGAAAGGGAAGTTGCGTTGACATTGCCGCCAGCCAGTGTTAGCATGTTACTGTAAGTGTAAGCACTCGGAGGACACGCGATGGTACGAACACAGCTTCAGTTGACAGAGAAACAGGCCGAGAAGCTGCGAAGGCTTGCCAAGCGGAACGGCATATCGCAGGCGGAGGTCATGCGCCGTATGCTCGACCGCGAAGCCGAGACGGACACGCTGCGCGACTGGGAAGAGCTGAAGAGGCGGGCGCTAGCTTGCGCGGGTATCGGGCATTCGGATGTGACTGACCTCTCCACTCGTCACGATGACTATTTCGCCGAGACGGCAATGGAATGACGGTCTTCGTTGATACCTCGGCATTCGTTGCCTACATCACGGCTGAGGATGCCAACCACGAGGTCGCTCGCAAGACATGGGCCAAACTTCTCAGAGACGGGGATCGGTTGGTTACTACGAACTACGTGGTCGTCGAGGCGTGCATGGTGCTGCAGAGGCGTCTGGGGATGAGCGTGGCGCGTGCGTTCCTTCAGGACCTGCTTCCGGTTGTGGCGATAGAGTTCGTTGACGTGGCGTTGCATATCAGTACTGTGTCAGCGTTCGTTTCATCTGCCAGGCGCGGCCCGAGCATTGTGGACTGCGCCAGCTTCGCGGCCATGCGCAAGCTAGGAATTAACACTTTCTTCGCATTCGATCCGCACTTTGCTGAGCAGGGCTTCAGCGATGTCGCCGCGTAATACCCAGAGAGGCTGACCAATGGCATTTGAGAATCTCTCACAACAACTCGAATCCGCCGTCGGGCCCGAACTCCGTGACCAGATCATGGATGGCAGCGACAAAGCCAGGAAAGCAGACAAGTTTCGGAAAGCCCGCTGGATGAAGGGCGCGATTGAACGGATGGACGCGCTGGTCGATGAACCGACCCGCATTCGGATCTTGGAGCAGCGCGGCCATACGTGCGGCTGGCGGGGTCGCGCGGAGAAGATCGCGAAGATGCGGACGAAGTGCTCGACGCTGGAGCTGTTCGTCGAGGGGCTCAAGCCGATCCTTGCCGGCAACGGCGTGGAACTCGACGGGCGCACCATCATCACCAGCTATCCGCGCTGCTACTGCGGAGCCGTGAGCGCGACCAAGGAGCCAATCTCGATGACCTACTGCCACTGCGGCAAGGGCTACTGGATGGCGATGTTCGAGCACGTGTTCGGCAAGCCGGTCAAGGTCGATATCCTCCAGACCGTTATCACCGGTGGCGACTCCTGCCGCTTCGCCATACACGTTCCTGAAGAGGAGTTCTAGAAGGGAATCTCATCGCGAAAGGGAGAAAGCCAGAAAAGGAGAAAGGGAGATAGGTCCGTTTTCCTTCTTTCTAACTTTCCCGCTTTCGCGTTCTCCCTTCCGAGGAGTCTTGATGAACGATTACGTCTGTGATGTGCTGGTTTGCGGTGGCGGGCCGGGTGGGTTGTGCGCGGCGGTGAGCGCGGCGCGGAACGGCGCCGATACGATGCTCGTCGAGCGCTATGGCTACCTTGGCGGGATGGCGACGATGGGGCTGGTGTACCCGTTCATGACGCGGTTCGCCGGCAGCGAACAGATCATAGACGGCATCTTCCAGGAGATCATCGAGCGCCTGGACGCGAAGGGCGGCTACGGCGGGCCGGACCGGCCGTGGATGTTCGATACCGAGATAATGAAGGTCGTCGCGGACGAGATCTGCATCGGATCCGGCGTGAAGCTGCTGCTGCACACGATGCTGAGCGGCGTCGAGGTCGAGGACGACCTGATCCGGCGTGCGGTAGTCTTCAACAAGTCCGGCGAACAGGGTATCACAGCGAGGATGTACGTTGACGGCACCGGCGACGGCGACCTCGCGTGTCTCGCGGGCGCGCCGTGCGAGAAGGGTCGGGAGACTGACGGCCTCTCCCAGCCGATGACGCTGAACTTCCGTATGGCCGGCGTGGACAAGAGCCGCATGCCGGAGCGCGCGGAGATCACGGAGCTGTATCTCAAGGCACGGGCGGAGGGTCGGATCGACTGTCCGCGAAATGACGTGCTGTGGTTCGTCACCCCGCGCGAGGACGAGATCCACTTCAACACTACCCGCATCATCCGCTCCGACGCCACCAACGCCGAGGACCTCACACGCGCCGAGATCGACGCGCGCCGGCAGGTGATGCAGTATGTGGCATTCCTCAAGGCCGATGTGCCGGGGTTCGAGAACGCGTATCTGCAGATGACCGCGCCGCAGATCGGCATACGCGAGAGCCGCCGCGTGATGGGCGAATACGTGCTGACCGCGGACGACCTGCTCTCCGCCCGCAAGTTCGAGGACACCATCGCGAGGGGGTCGTATTCCGTGGACATTCACGACCCCGACGGCGGCGGGACCGTTATCAAGCACCTTCCCCCGGGCGAGAGCTATACGATCCCATATCGTTCGCTCGTTCCGAAGAAGATCGACAACCTGCTGATCGCCGGTCGTCCGATTTCGGCAACGCACGAAGCGCACTCGGCGATACGCGTCATGCCCATCGCGGCGGCTATTGGCGAAGCCGCCGGCGCAGCCGCGGCGATATGCGTCAAGGGCGACACGATTCCGCGCAGGCTCGATGCTGCGGAGCTTCGGCGGGTACTCCTCGCGCAGGGGGCGAATCTGCGTTAGATGGCTGAATCGAGGATGCTATGTGGCCCTACATCGTAGGCTGTATGATTGTCGTAGTGGTTGTCATTGTGCGGCGGTTCAGGCCGAAGCGTTCGGCGCCGAACGTCGTTGCCAACACCTGCGTTTGGTGCAGACAGCCGATCTCTGAAGGACAGGCTGCCATCGAGTGCCGGCAGGCGGCGTGGGGTGATTCTCGCGCGAGAATGGCGCATCTGCCCTGCGAGGTCGCCGCCCTCAAGAAGCATATGGGCTATATGTGGTTCTTCATTGTGTTGGGAGTCCTCGGCATCGTGCCTCTGGCGGGCATCGCGGTGTCTGAACTGCTCTCCCGCGACGTCAACTGGCGGAACGTCGAGTTCGCAGTTACCACGATATTCACAGTCAGCACTCCGATGACGCTGGTCTGCGGCATTGTGGTCCCGTGGGCACGTCGGGTGCGTGAGGCCGAATGGGAGCAGGTGGCAAGGGCGGAGGTCAGTGAGCGTTTCCCCGGCGTGCCTGACGCTTCATCGAAGGAAACCCCGACCGATCTCGGCAATACCTAAGTAGACAGTGACTTGGGGGTATTGCCTGATGCTGCGTTTTCTCGCGCTCTGCGGAGCCGCAATTGCTTTCGCGCTGCCGGTGCTCGGTTCGCCCGATCCTCTCTTCCATCTTTCAGACGGCCAGACCAAACAGGTCAACGGCATGTGGGGCGAGAATCCGCCCGAGATGCAGATCGGTCACGGGCACAGCAAGGTTGTCATCGCCGATCTCAAGGGGCCGGGTGTGATCACGATGATCCATTTTGCGCTGCCGGCGAAGATGAGCATCACTCGTGATGTCGTGTTGCGGATATGGTGGGACGGCGAGAAGGAACCCAGCGTCGAAGCGCCACTGTGCGATTTCTTCTGCGATCCCAACGGTGCGCTGGAACGGGTAGATTCGGCATTCGCGAATAAGAAGCGCGGGTGGAACTGCTACTTCCCGATGCCGTTTGCGAAGTCCGCGCGCGTGGAGGTCTCTCTGGAGAGCTCGCGTTACCCAAACGGCGAATGGGCGCAGGCGCCGTGCTACAGCTATGTTCACTACCGCACGCTCGATGCCGCTCCCGCCGACTCAGGCTACTTTCACGCGACATGGCGGCAGCAGACGCTGCTGCTGGGCAAGGACGAGTATAAGGTTTTCGAGGCCAGTGGCAGGGGGCAGTGGGTCGGCTGGAACATGACCGTCCACGCGCCGGGCTCCACCAACGGCTATCCCGTCGATGAGAACGTCAACTTCTACATAGACGGCGAGCGTGAGCCCTCGATCGTGTGGCAGGGGTTGGAGGACAGCTTTGGTTTCTCGTGGGGCTTTCCGCCGGAGGCAAACAGCTTCCCGTTCACAGGATATCAGCCCTACTACAACGGCGCGGCGGCATACCGGTTCAACGACGCCGATCGCATATCGTTTGCGAAGTCGATGCGCATGACGGTCGGCTTCGGTCCCAAAGAGCGTACCTTCATCAATCAGTTCTCCCAGCCTGGGAGTGAGTTGGAGCTGTCGAGCGTCGCATACTGGTATCAAAAGGAGCCGCACGCCGCGTTCTTGCCTATGCTCGCTGCGTCGAGCCGCGCGCCCGACCTCTATGGCGCGTCCGCCAAGCCGCGTGCGGACGCGAATGAGACTCTGGCGCTGAACTGCGGCGGTAGGAAGGGCGATATCGAGTACCTCGCGCCGGGTTGGGATTTCTGTCTCAAGCAGGGCTACTCGTTCAGCGGTTGGACGACCGAAGTCAACCACTGCTGGGCCGACTCGGACTCGCTCGACTTTGACATCATCTGTCCCAAGAGGGCATCGGGCATGTTGAAGATGTTCATTCTGGACGGTGACAACTTCCAGGGTGGTCGGAAGGAGTCGATAGCGGTTGCGGGGAAGCTCGTTGGTGAGTACGATTCTTTCCAGGCTGGGCGATGGATCGAGGTTCCGATATCGCCCGCCGACACGGCGTCCGGGCGTATCCCGATTGTCGCGAAGAACCTGAAGCCAGGCGCGAATGCCGTGGTGTCGATGGTGAGGTTCGTCTCGAAATGATGATTGACAACTGCTAGCTGAGGACTGATAGCTGCTATGAGACTTGGGTGCTGTGTAGGTACGGATCAAATCCAGCAAGCGCAGGATGCGGGTTATGACTATGTCGAGCTCTCCGTCTGGAGCGTGAAGGCCGAACAACCGGACTCCGAATTCGAGCCGGTGCGCGAGCTGTTGGAGTCCTTCGAAATCCGGCCGGAGGCGTGGAACTGTCTGGTTCCGTCGGTGATGAAGGTCGTCGGGCCGGAAGTGGATATCTATCGCGTAGAGCGCTTTCTGCGGACTGCTTTCGAGCGCATCGAGGAAGTTGGCGGGGAAATGGTGGTCTTCGGCAGCGGACCAGCGCGGACGATGCCGGAGGGCTTCCCGGCGGATGAGGCGCAGGATCAGCTAGTCGAGTTCTTGACGATGGCCGGCCAGGTCGCGGGCGCCTACGGCCTGACGATTGCCATCGAGCCCCTGAACAAGACCGCGACCAACACTATCAACACCGTTCCTCAGGCGATCGAGCTGGCCAGGAGAGTGGATCACCCGTTCGTGAAGGTGCTGGTCGATCTGACCCACATGGGGATAGATGGCGAGCCGCTGTCGGACATAGCCATCGCTGCCGGCGAGTTGGTTCACGCGCACGTCGCCGACACGGACATACGGTATCCGGGCAGTGGGAACTACCCGATAAAGGAGTTCATAGAGGCGATCAAGGCCACTGGTTACGACGACAGGCTGACTGTCGAGTGCTTCTGGGGCGAGGACTTCGAGACCGAGCTCGTGAAGTCGTTGGGGTACCTGCGGCAGTGGGCTTGAGCGTGAGATACGAGTTGGCAAAGCCGGAGGACTATCGTGCCGCTAAGGCTGCCGCACCGATTGCGTATGTGGCTTGGGGCGCGCACGAGTGGCACTGCCTGCATAACCCGCTGGGCTTGGACGCCCTGAAAGCGCACGGGATCTGCCTCGCGATGTGTGAGGAGACGGGTGGCGTGGTGTTTCCCCCGATCTACTGCGGGCATCAGACGATGAAACCCTACGCAGGGTTCGATGCGACCATCGAGTACAGCCGCGAATGCGTGCAACTTCTCGCGACGGAGACGCTGGATCAGCTGGCCGACGAGGGATTCAGGGTGATCGTGCTGGTGATGGGGCACTATGGGCCGAAGCATGTTGCCGCGCTGCAGGCGGTCATCGCTGACTTTAACGAGCGGCAGGACCGCGCCTTCGTGTGGGGGTTTCCTGACTACGAGCCGCTTAAGGCCGAAGGCATTCGTGGAGATCACGCCGGCCAGACCGAGACGTCATTTATGATGCTGTTCCACCCCGGGACAGTCGAACTCGATCGACTGCCTGAGGAGGGCGAGCTTGATATGATGAAAGACGGTGTGGACGGGGTCGATCCTCGTGACGGAAATGCATCGGCTGAGTTCGGTGCAAAGGCACTGGACGCGTTTATTCGCAACGCCGCGCCGAAGGTGTTGTCGCTCCTGGCGGACCTGAACGGATAGCGAGAGCCGGACTCGACATTGCCGTTTGCGGATTTGTTCACGCGCGTGCGCGCTGATTCGGAGGGAGAAATGCTTGCCACGAGACTGATCCTGACTGCCGCGGCGGGGGTGGTTGCGGTGGGCGGAATGGCCGCCGCAGCAGCCGATCTCATGCCGGGCTTCAAACGGAGCCCATTCTGGGGGGAGCAGCTCAAGGACTTGCAGACCGCTGAGGGCATCAAGGTCCACATCAACGCTCCCGAGAAGATGCGCCCGGATGTGCCCACGCGCGTGGTCTTCTACTCAACTCCCAATGGGAACTCCATCGCGCAGACCCTGGGCGTGCAGATGAAACAAGACTTGGACTGGCACTACGACATCCAGCACATCGCTGCTCAGACGCGGCGTCTGCGGGAGGTCAGTCCCGACGTCAACATCGTGCTCGTATGCATCGAGGCTGAGGGCAAGAGCTGGCCGGGGTGGCGGGCCAAGCATGAGGACAACGCCGCGCTGATCCGCGCGATGGTCGAGGACACGATCAAGGGAATGCCCGGCAAGTCCGTCAGCGTGACGCTCACAGGCCACAGCGGTGGCGGAAGCATGATATTCGGGTTCATTAACGCGTTCGAGCAGATCCCTGCGTGGGTGGACAGAATAGCCTGGCTGGACGCCAACTACGCTTACTCCGATGAGTCGAAGCACGGCGACAAGCTGATAGCGTGGCTAAAGGGCGATTCCAGGCGCAACCTGACAGTTGTAGCATACGATGACCGCAACATCACCTTCGACGGCAAGCTCGTCAACGGTCCCGCCGCAGGCACATACCGCGCGACTGAGCGGATGCGCGCGAGGTTCGAGAAGGATATGAAGCTCGAGCACGCAGCCAAGGGGGACCTCGACTACTACACGGCGATGGACGGCCGCATTACATTCATCGTCCACCGGAACCCGGCGAACAAGATCCTGCACACGGTGCTTGTGGGTGAGATGAACGGGTTCCTCGAGGCGATGACGCTGAACACGCCCGAGCACGGCAAGTGGGGCGATTTCGGTACGCCGAGGGCTTATACGAAGTGGATCCAGCCGGCTGCCGATGCGGCGCCGCCTGCTCAGAATCCATCGCCCGCGCCTTACGACAAGTCGCAGGTTCCGGTGGATGTCAGCAAGCTGGGCGGACACGCCTCGCCGGCGGGGACCGCTGGCACGGTCATCATGAAGAGCGTTGCCGCGATGTCTCGTTCTGAGCGAGAGTCGCAGTTGCTCAGGGAGATCGTCGGCGGCAACGCGCCCGCGTTCATGGGCAAGTTCGTGACGGTGCGGGTGAGTGGAGTGGACGCCAAAGGCAAGGCGCATACGGCGTCGTATGAGGTATCGCCGGATTATGTATGCGTTGGGACCGACAAGGACTTCGTGCGAGTGCCGCTGACGCCGATGGTCGCGCAGCCTCTGGCCGATTCGCTGAAATGCTCGCTTACCACGCGCAAGATGTGCGATGACATCTACAAGCAGGCTGAAGTCAAGCTCGAACCGAGGCCGATGACCAACGATCGCGAGAGCGTCGAGACGTTCGTGCGGCAGAACGCGATCATCGAGGAGCAGCGCAAGGGTAAGCCCCTCGGGGCGCTTGTCGCAGGCGTCAAGAAGGATGTGGTCATCACGAATCTGCTTCAGGAGCGCGAGCATCGTGTCGCGATCTACGGCTGGCATCAGCTCGACGGCAAGCCGATCCAGCCGCTCACTACGGTTCACGTCGATTGGTATGTGGACTACAGCCACGGGATTCGGCTGGTCAAGCGGCAGATGATCGTGGACGGCGAGCAGCGCGATCTGTGGGACGTGCTCAAGGACCCTGATCTGTGCTTCCTTGTGAGCGACGAGGGGCCGATTGCTGTTGCGCACTACTAGGGGTGTCTGACGCCAGAAGCGCGGTGGGAGCGGAAATCAGGAGTGATGGGATTTCGGGGATGGATAGCTGGGTTTGCTGTGCTGTTGGCGTGCGGGTCGGCGATGTGCACACCGACGTCGCTCAATGTCGTCCCTACTGCCGATGTGCTGGATAACGGCAAGGCCACTATCGGGTTGCAGCTTCTGGGCGGTCCTTCGCAGGGCGGGTACATGTTCGGCAACCAGTTCCAGACGCAGGTTGGGGTAGGAGCTAACGTTGAGATCGGGTTCGATCCGTCACTGAACCCCAGCTTCGGGGATGCCTGGAACGCGAAGTGGCGCGTCTACGAGGAGACAACTCGTCGGCCGTCGGTTGCGGTTGGGCAGTTCGTGGACCTGTTCGGGACGGGCAACCCGCCGTATTTGACCGCCTTCAAGACCGTCGGTACCACGCGATTTCACCTGGGTTGGACGCAGTTGAGCAACACGAATCGTCTGATGGCTGGCTGGGATACTGAGCCTTGGGAGCCGCTGTCCATTCAGGCGGATTACGTCTCCGGCCCGGCAGCCTATGCCAGCGTTGGATTCTTGCTCAACTTGCCTGGGGGATGGTGGGCAAACGCGGCCCAGTTGATTGGAAACTCCTCGTACGCGCCGAACGCCTACTTGTTCAGCATCGGCTGGACGGGGCGGGTGTTTGGCCGGTCGAAGAGCAGTCGTAGAGAAGATAGCAAGGAGTGCATTGGGAGGCACAAAATGACACTATTGGCGCATCGGGGCGAGTCCTATATTGCTCCTGAGAACACACTGGCCGCGTTCAATCTGGCATGGGCGAAGGGCGCGGAGGCGGTCGAGCTAGACTGCTACCTCACCCGCGACCACAAGATAGTCGTCATGCACGATCCGAAGACCGGCCGCACGGCCGGCACCGATCTGGTTATCAAGGATTCGGATGCAGCCGACCTGCGCAAGCTCGATGTCGGGAAGTGGAAAGGCGAGCAGTACTCGGGTGAGAAGATTCCGTTCCTGAGCGAGGCACTTGCGACAATCCCCGAAGGCGGCAGAATGCTCATAGAGGTCAAGTGTGGGCCGGAGATACTGCCGTTCCTGCAGAACGTCATCGACGAAAGTGGGAAGCGGCGCCAAGTTACGATTATCAGCTTCAGCCTAGACGTGGTCAGCCAGTCCAAGAAGCTCATGCCGGATGTGCCGCACTACTGGCTGCAGTCGCCGAAGAAGGACCCAGCCACCGGCGTGTACCAGCCCTACGGAGTCGATCTGATACAGACGGCGCTGGACAACGATCTCGACGGCCTCGATTTGCACTACGCGATGGTCACCAAGGAATACGCCGACGCGATCAAGGCAAAAGGCCTGGCGCTGTGGACGTGGACGGTCAACGATCCCGCCGAGGCCAAGCACCAGCAGGAATTGGGCGTGGACGGACTCGGCACAGACCGCTGCGAGTGGCTCAGGAGCAGATGAAGTAGTTGCTGCCCGGCAATCCGCGGGGAGTCCTCTTCCCTCGTAACAGCTTAGCCTTGGTGGGCGATGCGTCATGCCGGACTTGATCCGGCATCCAGGCTACGAAGTGATGGGTCCTGAACTCTCGTGGATTCTACGAATCCACTGACGTTCCGAGGGAATCAAGTTCAGGATGACGATCCTACTCATCGTCCCTGAGCTGTTACCTCCCCTCTTGATGTAGAGTGCCAAACTCGGATATACTCTAGCTGGAGTGCGATTGACCAGTGCGGCGAAAGGAACCCGATGAACCAGAACTCTGAACTCGTCATCCGTGAGGCGACCGAGGCCGATATCCCGGCGCTGCTCGGGCTTATACGCGAGCTGGCGGAATATGAGAAGCTGACGCATATACTCGTGGCCACCGAGGAGATGTATCGAGAAGCGCTGTTCGGCGCGAAACCCGTGGCCGAGGCCTTGATTGCATTTGACGCTGGCAAGCCGGTCGGATACGCGATCTTCTTTCACAACTTCTCTACGTTCCTCGGCCGCGCGGGGCTCTACCTGGAGGATATCTACGTTCGCCCGGAGACTCGCGGCAAAGGCGTCGGCAAGAAGCTGTTCGCAACTGTCGCTCGTATCGCTAAGGAGCGCAACTGCGGGCGCTACGAGTGGTGCGTGCTGAAATGGAACACGCCCTCGATCGAGTTCTACGACGCGCTGGGCGCTGAGTCGATGGACGGCTGGCTGATGATGCGGCTTGAGGGCGACGCACTCGCGAAGGTTGCACAGCACGCATAGCTCTCCCACTCGGATCCGGCTGGGATCAAGACCAGCCGATGCATCTAACAGGCCGGGGCAGGAACCGGTCACCACGGTGAGTAACGCAACTATGAGGTGTTTTCGATGAGTAAATCGGTTGAGCAGCTTGCCATAAACGGCGGGCCCAAGGCAAAGACTACTCCTAACATTCCTATGTATCCCGGCGGGTTGGAGATCGGCGAAGAGGAGAAGCGGCAGGTCCTCGAAGTGCTCGAGCGCAAGTATCTATTCCGCTACTACGGGCCGGATGAGTATCCTTCCAAGGTGCGAGAGTTCGAGGAGGCATTCGCGGCGAAGGTCGGCACGAAGCACGCCCTCGCGGTCAACTCCTGCACGTCCGCGCTCATCAGCGCGCTCGTGGCGTGCGGCGTTGGGCCCGGTGACGAAGTCATCGTGAACGGCTACACGTTCTTCGCGAGCTGCGCGTCGATAGTGGCGGCGAAGGCGATTCCCGTCATCTGTGAAATCGATGATTCGCTTACGATGGACCCGGATGATCTCGAGCGCAAGATCACTCCCTACACTAAGGCGGTAGTCTGCGTGCATATGCGCGGAGCGCCCTGCGATATGGACCGCATCACCGCGATCTGCAGGAAGCACGACCTCAAGCTGATCGAGGACGTAGCACAGGCGTGCGGCGGCTCATACAAGGGTAAGATGCTGGGCTCGTTCGGTGATGTCGGCTGCTTTAGCTTCCAGTACCACAAGATCATAACCGCCGGCGAGGGCGGCATGTGCGTCACAAGCGACGATCGTCTCTACGACCGCCTCATGGGCTACCACGATACGGCGGCCTGCTGGCGGCCTGAGCGGTTCGCGGGTGAGAGATATGAGGGCGAGCTGTTCTGCGGGGTCAACTTCCGCATGAGCGAGCTGACTGGTGCCGTGATGCTCGCGCAGTTCGCGAAGCTCGACGCTCTGCTCGCCCAGATGCGCTCGGCCAAGAAGCGGATCAAGGACCAGATCTCCGATCTGCCTATCACGTTTCGCAGGCTCAACGACGAAGCGGGCGACACTGCGATATGCCTGATGTTCATGCTCGACAGCGCGGACAAGGTTGGTTCATTCGCGGACGCACTGCAGGCGGAGGGCGTGGATGCGGCTGGTGTGTTCAACAAGGGTATTCCGGATTGGCATATCTACTCCCACTGGAAGCACGTGCTGGAGCAGAAGACCCCAACGTCCGAGGGTTGCCCCTACACGTGTCAATATTACAAGGGCGATGCTCCCGCGCACTACAGCGAGAATATGTGCCCCAAAACCACCGAGCTGCTGTCTCGGACGATCCACTTGGACATTCCCGCGCAGCTCACTGAGGCTGACTGCGATATGGTTGCAAATGGCATTCGAAAAGTTGCGGAGGCAATGCTGTGAAGATAGATGTTTGCGTCGAAATGGCACTGACTGACCTGCCCTATGAGCAGCGAATCGAGCATGCCGCAAATGCGGGGTTCGATCTGGTGGAGTTCTGGTTTCACGATATGACATTCGGCGCCGGCGCGGGCCAGCCGAAGGACCCAGCCGCGATTCGGCAGGCTTGCGAGGCGTTTGGGGTCGGGGTCAACAACGTGGTTGTCAACGCTCCCGACGGCGGACACGGCGGCGCACCGGTCAAAGCCGAGGACCTCAACCTGTTTCTGGATCGGCTTGCCGAAACCATCGAGTTCTGCAAGCAGATTGGTTGCAGTAAGGGGATAACGTGCACGGGCAACCTTGTGGATGGCCTAACTCGCGAGCAGATGCGCGCCAATGTCGAGAATGTCTACGCTCGGGGCGCCGAATTGGCAGCCGCCCACGATTTCACGCTTCTACTCGAACCGCTGAATACGCATGTCGACCATCCCGGTTACTATCTCGACTCGTCGAGCGAGGGAGCCGAGATCGTGCGCACGATAGGCTCTCCCAACTTCAAACTGCTCTTCGACATCTACCACATGCAGATTATGGAAGGCAATATCATTGCCAAGATAGAGAGGGAGATAGACGTCATCGGGCACTTCCATTCCGCAGGCGTCCCGGGACGGCACGAGCTGATGGGCGGAGAGCTCGACTATGCTCAGATCGTTCGACGGATCGAAGCAATGGGCTACACCGATGCGTTCGGCCTTGAGTACTCTCCGCTAATGCCCGCTGATGAGTCGCTTCGAGCGACCAAGGTCTACCTGGGGGTGGGCGCATGAAGCTGCCGCTCGTCACCGTGCTATCTGACGACGAGATCCGGCAGATCCACGAGGCGTCGCTCCACATATTGGCGACGTGTGGGGTCAAAGTCCACAGTGCGAAGATGCTGTCGCTGCTGAGAAGCAAGGGCATCGATGTGGACATGGATAGCCACGTGGTGAAGTTCTCTCGCGCGTCTATCGAGGAGTCGATTGCAAGCATTCCGGGAGCGTTCGAGGTATTCGACCGCGAGGGCAGGTTTGCGTTCACGCTCGGAGACGGCGTTCCCAAGATCGCTGCGGGCCACAACGCCGTGTTCTGGGTCGATTCGAGAACGGGCGAGACGCGGCCGTCTACGGTCGGTGATGTCGAGAGGTTCGCGCGGATCTGCGAAGCGCTGCCGAACATTGACGTGGTCGGGATTCCAGTCATGCCTCAGGATGTGCCGAATCCTGAGGCGACGCTGCTCTACGGCGTCCGCGCATGCATCGCCAATAGCTGCAAGCCGATCTTCTTCTCCACAGACAAGGCCACAGTGAACCGCGCGTGCATAGAGCTTCTTCGCACGGCGTTCAAGGGCGATCTCAAGGAGCAGGTCTATGGGATCAGCCAGCTGTCTCCGACCAGCCCACTGTTCTGGGAAGAGGGCGTCATTGACGCGATCTGCGACACGGTGGAGACAGGAGTGCCGCTAGCAATCCTGCCGGAACCGAACGCGGGCGTCTCGGCACCCTACACGCTCGCGGGTTTGCTTACGGTCAACAACGCCGAGTGCCTGTCGGGGCTGGCGATGATCCAGATGCTCAAGCCCGGCGCGAAGGTGATGTACGCCAACTCGTGGACCACCACGGACATGCGCACCGGTGCGGCGTTGGTGGGATCGGTCGAGACAACGCTGTGCAGGCTCGCAGCCGCGCAAATGGCGAAGTTCTACAAGGCGCCTTCGCATACTACTGCTCCGAACTCAGACAACCATGCGCACGACGAGCAAAACGCGGCCGAGAAGACGCTCAGCCAGTTTTGCGCCGTTGCGGCAGGGCACGATCTGATCGTCAACTGCGGCATGTTCGCGACGGGAATGACCTGCAGTGATGAGCAACTCGTGATTGACGAGGAGATAACCGCGATGTCGCGGCGCATAGCGCAGGGCATTGATGTGACCGAAGATACAATCGCGCGCGGCCTGATCGAGCAGATCGGTCCTCAGGGCGAATCATACTTGACCGCCGAACACACGATGGATCGCCTGCGAAGCGCCGAGTTCTATGTTCCCAGGCTGGCAGTTCGCGGACCGCGGGCGTCGTGGGAAGTCGCGGGCGGCAAGGACACCTATGCCCTGGCACGCGATGCAGCGGGTGAGCTCTCGGAATGCACCCGCGGCACTCTGGACGCGGCGCGTCGCGCGAAGCTCGACGACATTGTGCAGCAGTTCGGCTGATCTTCGGTTCCCTACAGCTTCTCGATCTTCAGGGCCACGTCCTTCGCGATTTCGGGCAGGTCGATCTTGAGGTTCGGCCCTGCGGTTGCGGTGATTGTTCTGATCTCCCGGCCCTCGTAGGTGTCCCAGAACACGATGCGGTACTTGCCCTTCGGCCAGTCGGGTAAGGTGAGCGTCGTGGATGGGATTGGGTCGGCCTGACGGCCGGTTGCGTGGATGCGGCCGTAGTTGTGTATCGCGTTCTGGATCCAGATCAGAGAGATGGTCTTGCCACGCATGCCGTAGAGCCGGAGGTTGGGCGAGTCCTTGCGCTCCGCGCGTTCCAGGACATAGCTCGCGAAGAGCCAGTCGGCGCCGGTGTTCTCGATTTTGATCGTGTGTGAGCCTGCTGGGATGTCGATGGCATAGTCGCCGTCGTATGTCTGCAGAGTGTCGTGCTTGCCCGGTGGATTGGTGTCGGGCATGGGCTTATCCAGCACGACTTTGTCGTCGAGTGACCCGACAACGTGTGCTCCGCCGTAGCCTGATACGCCGGAGACTTTGACCGTCAGCCGCGTGGGGTGGGGCAGCGCGAGGTCGAACGTGAGCGGATTGTGCAGATCCCTGTGGTTTGCCAGCCCGTGCAGCACGCCGGCGACCTTGCCCTCAACGCCCACCTCGCCCTTCGCGCTTATTCTGACCGTAGTCGGTTTGTTTTCCTCGCTCGGCGTCCATGCTCTCGGACCACCGAGCATCAGGTCGCGGTAGGGCGTCTCGACTGAGGGATCTCTGAACGCAAACGACGAGTTTTCGATCAGCGCGAATCCCTCCCGCGGGAAATCGACTCCCTTGACGAACTTCGAGAGAGCGGCGAAATGGTAGTATAGGTCGCCCGGCGCGATGTGGTTGTCCCACCACCACAGCATCGCACTGCCGGCAGAGCCTGTCACTAACGTGCTCCATATCCCGTCGTGGAGCAGAATCCCATTTGGATCGACCTTTCGGTCGGGGCCGCCGGCGTCCGCCCCGAACTCGCCAACATAGCTGGGCTTGCGATACGCCTGCTTGATCTTCTGGAACGCGACCAGCTCGGGCGCGCCATCGTGCAGGCCGTAGGCGTGGGTCTGAACGTAGTCGAGTTGGGGCAGTCTGTCGATAACCGCAACGCCGGGCGAAGACGCGAAGCTCGTCGTTTGCAGGTGCTTGTTGGGGTCGATGCCGCGCAGGTAATCGCTCATCTTCGCATGCCACCGCGCGACTGTGTCCGCCTTGAATGCGTCGTGGGAAACGATGTCAACCTCGTTCCAAAACTCCCAGCTCAGCACGTGCGGATCCCAACTCCAGCGCGCGACCAGATACCGCAGCTTGTTCTTGTACAGACGAAGCATTTCGGCGTTGGTCCAGAACTCGCCCGGCTGCGAGAGAGGGCCGCCGTATTCGGAGTTGTGCGGGGTGGTGTTCCAGCAGCCGTAGCCGCCTTCGGAGTCGCGTCGAAGTTCGTTGTAGCTGTCCATGCAAAGCATCACGTACAGGCCATTCTTGCGGGCGAGGTCCAGAACGTAGTCGAGGCGGGCCGCCTTCTCCTGGTCGAACTTGCCCAGGCCGAACCCCTCCCCCGCATGCTCCATGCCGAACGTCGTCCAGCCCGGTCCGAGCCAGACCCTGAAGTAGTTGCATCCGGCTTCGCCGTAGCGGGGGAGCCAGTCGTCATAGCTGAGCGTTGCGCGGCTTCCGCCCCAACAGACGTTTGCCCCGATGGGGACATACGGCTTGCCGCTGTCGAACTGGAAGTAGCGCCAGTCGTCGGGGCTGCGCCTGACGAACCCGGGGTCGTCTGAGGGGGTGCATTGGAACGAGATAGGTTTCGAGCTTGCGTGGCTGCCCGTCTTGTCGCGAGCTGTAACCTTGAGGGAGTAGCGTCCGGCCTGGGTTGGGGCGAATCTCAGTCGCCACTCGGGCAGGCCTGACGTGGTCATGTGCTCGTAGTCGTCGCGGGACTCTCGCGTATAGCTCTGGAAGTAAAATGCCGGTACGCTTACGGACTTGCCGTCCGGAGCGGTGAATTCACCGTCGACAGCTATCTCGTCTGGGTCGAACGGGTTTGCGTCGGTCCCCCGTATGTCGATTACGAACTCGGCTTTGCCATAGCGCGGCACGCTGGATGCTGGTCCTGAGACTCCGGCTATCTTGAGCGGGCGATCGTCCGCAGTACTCTGCCCAGCGGCAGTCCCGACCACCAAAACGATGAGACACGCGATGCAGAACGAATAGCTCATGCAGCAACCTCCACGTCCGTTCCCTTGCACATGTTAGACTTTGTCCGTATGGTTCCGCAAGGCCCCGCGTACGAACAAACGGCGCCCCCGATTGGGAACGCCGTTGCTGGTACTGATGTGATGACCGCGACCTACCTTCGCTTCCTGCCGATCAATCCTGCAAGTCCGACCAGACCGGACAGAATAGCTGCGAAGCCGGCCGGTTCCGGGACTGTAAGCTTGGCCTGCAGGTTGCCGTAGAGGTTGTCGCTTTCCTCAGGGGTGTCGCCGTCGTAGTTCCAGTTGTAGCTGCCCATCCAGGGAAGCGACAACTGCGGGTCGGTCCAGGTTCCGCCTGTTCTGGCGAGTGTTGCCCCGCCAACGGCGATGAACTCGGTCGGCTCGGTTTCGTAGGACGGTCTGGTGTAAGTGGTGGCGCTGTAGCGAGCCGCCTGATCCACAAACCCCGTGATGGTAAGATTGCTTATGGTCCCTTGCCAGTAGACCGTTCCGCCGGATTTTGTCGAGTGTATGGAGAATGTGCCGCTGTCGAAGGTCATCGTCCACGTGGTTGCGGTTACCTGCGCTGCCTGGCTCGCGACTGCGTCAAGGCTGAACCAGCCCACAAGCTTGTTTTCGTTCCACTGCAGCAATCGGCCGTCGGCGATGAGTTCGGAGTTTGCGGCCAGAGCATTGCCGTGCTCGCCGAAAATAAGGTTGAAGTCGTCCTGGCAGAAATAGGCGGTCTGGGGCATAGCGGCAGCAGCAACTGCCAGTCCCACTAGAGCCAGAACGGCGATCAGCAGGCTCAAGTTTCGTTTCATCATCCTATTTCCTCCACCATGCGCGAATACATAGGCCGACTCGATGCCGCCCTTACTCTATCTTGTGCAAATTTCTTGCCAAAGCTCAGCCATTGACGGAAAAAAGCTCAGCACTTTGTGAGCCGCTGGTCTGGGTGCATGGCGGGGTTACAGTTTTGTGGTTTAACTTGAACCGTTACAGCGGTATGATTCAGTCTGTCCGGCAAGTCCTTACCCGTAGTGGAGCCTAACTACATGATGAGCGGTTCCTACTATCAAATGAAGGTCTTACGGGAGTCGAGCGCGTGCCGCGTCTGCCTGGAAGGCGACATCGACTATGCCGCATCCATCGACTTGTCTCCCGAACTGGAAGAGATTGTCGATGAGTGCGAGACCGAGTTGGTGTTCGACCTAAGTGAGGTGACGCTCATTGACAGCGAGGGCATCAAGGCCCTGATGGCTGCCTACTCAGCCATGCAGGCCAAAGGCAAGCGCGTGCGTGTGGTCAACTGCAGTCAGCCTGCTCTGCGCGTGCTGCAGCTTGTGGGCGTGGACGATATGCTCGGGGTCAGCACCGGTTGACAAGAGCTCGGGCAGACTCGAGATCCTCAGCGCTCGTGCCCAAGACGATACCCGTTGTGATCTCCTCAGGCAGTGGCGCGTCCAGTCTCCAGCCAAGCACGGCGATCTTGCGCGCGCTGGCCTCTCGGTACACTGCCGCGATGTCTTGCATCTCAGGATTGCCGAAATTGATCCCGTGGACGCCGGGTATGGAGAGCACCTCGGGCATTATCTGCTTGCCGCTGCCGCAATAGTGTATCCAGCCTCCATCGAACTCCGCAAGAACGCGCTCGTTGTAGCGTTTCGGGAACTCGACATAGAGATCGCGTGATAGGTTGGTGGGCGTGTCTTCGCACACGCGGATACCGCCTCGAATCATCATCTGCGCATGACGGCTCCAGGCGCCGCTCTCCCCGATCAGCTCTCTCTGAGCCTGCGTGACACGGATGTAGGCATCGGTAGCGAGGTCCAGCAGACGATGGACGCGCTCGGGGTTGTCATAGACCTCCGTATAGATTTTCGGCCCCATAATCAGGTGCGCGATGTCGAACGGCCCCTGGGTGTCGCAGACGTAGATGCGGATGCACTGCGCGAGCTTGTCGAAGCGTGAGAGCGTCTTCTTATAGAACTCCACCGTCTCGATCACGCGCCTGCCGAGTCCAGCCTCGATATCGATACTTCCGGACTCGAGCACCTTGTCGAGCTGCTCGTCAGTCAAGTGCATGCACCAGGGCATCGCGTTGTCCGACGTCAGTATGGTCTCGCAGCCGAACATGGACGCGATAATCCCGACGCCGTAGTTCGCGCGGATCGTATAGACGCGGTCATCGCCCACGTGCGCCCCGACCCAGGCTCCTCCAAGCTCGTTGAGGAGCATCTTCTCCATGTCATAGAACGCCTCGCGGTAGCAAAAGCCGGTCCACCCTGGAACCGGACAGGCTACGGTCATCGGCAGGCGATCCACGGGCTCATAGAGCACAGCCGCTCGCTGACATGCCTCAGCCTGAGCCAGGACGTCCGGGTCGATGATGTCATTGAGCTTCCTCAGATACTCATTAAGCATAGCTGATCAGATACTCCGCGAGAGTCCCCGCTCCCATGCCTACGGCGCCTTTCTTGGCGAGCGGAAGATCCTTGTCGATGAGGGTCGAGGAGAGGTCGATGTGTGCCCACTTCGTGTCACCCACGAAGGAATGTATGAACAGAGCGCCGAGTACCGCTCCGGGGCCACCCTTCTCAGCGTTTCGCAGATCGGCGACATCGCTCTTGAGGTGTTCTTTGTAGTCGGTGTAGAGCGGCAGTTGCCACATCAGTTCTCCGCAGGACTTGCCCGCCGCGATCAGCTTGTCCACCAGACTCTGATCCGTTCCGAACACGCCGGAGATCTCCCGCCCGAGCGCTGTAACGCACGCGCCGGTGAGCGTCGCGAGGTCGATGATCTCGTCGACGTCGGCGGAGTTGGCGTATGCTACGGCGTCGGCGAGTGTGAGGCGTCCTTCCGCGTCCGTGTTGTTGATCTCCACGGTCTTTCCGCTGAACGACTTTGCGATATCTCCGGGATGGATGGCGTTGGCGCCGATCGCGTTCTCGGTGGCCGGGATCAGAGCCAGGATGTTGACCTTCGGCTTGATCTCGCCGGCGACCTTCATAGCTGCCAGGACCGCGGCCGCTCCCGACATATCGTCTTTCATGTTGGCCATGGACTCCGAGCCCTTGAGCGAGTAACCGCCTGTGTCGTACGTTATGCCTTTTCCGATGAGGGCGATGGTCTTGCGTGCTTCGGGGTGAGTGTATTTGATCTCGATGAACTTCGGGTCGACAGCCGCTCCTTTGGCGACGGCGGCGTAGAGCCCCATGCCCGCTGCCTCGAATTCGGCCCGGTCCATGATCTTAACGGCCATGCCGTTGTCCTCGGCGATGGACTGGGCGATGTCGGCGAGGTGGGCAGGAGTGACCACGTTGGAAGGTTCGTTGACAAGGTCGCGTGCGAAGATGATGCCGTCACCGACTAGCTGCGCGCGATCTACGCCGCGCCCGATCTCGGCGATCTTGTCCGGCGAGAGTTCCACGATCTCGAACGACTCAACGGTGTTGTGTGTCACATCCTCGGTCTTCCATCGGTTGAACTCGTAAGCGCCGAGAATGGCGCCCAGGGCGGTCGCTCGGGCACAGTCGAACGTCGGTAGCCCCGCGATTCGCGCTCCGTGAAGAATGCTTGCGACCCTCGTGGCCTTGAGGTCCTTGCACTTGCGTATCGCGCCGGCGGCGGCCTTCATCACCTCGAGTTGGCCAAACTCACTGCTCTTTCCGAGCCCAACCACGATCACCTTCTTGGCCGGGAACTCGCCGCACGGTCTAACGACCATGCACTTGCCGAGCTTGCCGTCAAACTCCTCTTCCTCTATCTGGTTGGAAATGGCGCCACCAAGTGCTCGATCCACAGCGCCGGTGCCGCCACCAGGCTGCCTGATTCCTTCGAACAGGTTTACTATCAGCGCATCGCACGGCGTCTCCGTCAGCGATCCCTGCTTCACTACTATATTCATCCGGGTCCTCCAGGTAGGTTACTTACTGGTTATCTCCAGCTTCAACTCGTATTCCGGCTTATCCTGCGAGAATGGCAGTGATACCACGATACGGCCTTCAGGGGGCTTGGCGCCTCCGTCCTTTACGTAGGGATTGTGCGGAAGCACCGGCCAAGTGACGGTCGCGGTCTCGGGCAGCGACAATCTCCAGCGTCCGTGCTCGATCCATCCCCCCGCGTCTTTGCCCGAGAATGTGAACGGCTCTGGGCCCAGCGGTTTGGGCGCAATTCGCTTGCAGCCGAACGGCTTTCCGATGTGCGGGAGCAGCGTCAGGTGCGCGGCGACCGCTCGCCCCATGTCCGGAGTTGCCATTAAGCGGATTAGCGCGGTCGAGTCGTCTACAAGCTCGACGCTTATCTTGCATCTCTCGCCGTCGTAGTCGAGCAGCAGGCCGGGCGCCTCCGTTCTGATCAGCGCGGACGCAGACGGAACGTGTACCAAGCCGCTCGGCGGAGCGAATCTCGGGCTGGTTTCACCGGGAGTGCGATGGAGCAGTGAGGTGTCGCCGATCGTGAAGTTGCTCCACAGAGGCTGAAGCTTGGTGTTGCCTCCACCGGCGATCAATCCCACTTTGTCGTTGTAGATGCTGACCAGGTTCTGTCTGTCCTGAATCCAGCGGCTTTCCGGGACCGGGCAGCAGTAGGCGGACAGACACACGAACCACTGCCCCTTGCGCTTGATCAGGGCTTTGCGATCCTCGCTGACCCAGGTGCGATCGTGCTCGGCGGAGGGGGTGGGCGTAGTCGCCCCTTCCTCTCCGTACAGAAGGAAGTGCGCGATGCTGTCCGCATCGCCGGGCTTGCGGATCGCCCACTGCTGGAGGAGATAGCCGCGGCCCTCAGGCGAGAATGTGAACCCTACGTTGCCGGGACTTGAGCCAGTGTGATATGGGTTGCGCTCGTCAACGGTCTCCACGACTGAGCCGTCCGGATACGTGAATGCGGCGTGGAACCGCGCTGCGCGCGTCAGGGCCGGCAGGACCGTCTCGTCTCTGCTGACGGAATAATAGACGCCCAGAGCATCCAGATACACGAAGTCGTACCGAACGACGGGTCCATAGTGCTCGGTCCAGAAACCGACGGGGTCCTGCGCCGCGACCACCTTCGCCATGAACGCCTTCGCCTGCTCGCACCACTTGGGTTTGCTAAAGAGTTGGCCTGCGATATAGAGTCCCATGGCATGGTGGGCTGGTATGTTCACTGGCCTGGTGAGCTGAGTCTTCGCGATGCCGTCAAAGCCGAGGAGCAGCGCCTCTTCCCATCGTTTGCGTCTGTCGGGCGGCATACCGTCGCGGATCAGGCCGTAGGCGCGCACCCATCGGGAGTAGGTCCAGGGCATGTAGATCTGTCCCCACGTGGAACCGTCCTTCTTTCTGAACTCCCAGCGGCCCTGACTGTCCGCGTCCTCGATCAGCGCGTCGCCTGCCGACATGATCGCTTCCAGCACTTTGGGGTCGTGGTAGTAGGGGTTGTCCTTCGATTCAGTCGCCCACGCCACGGCCAACGGAAAGATCGGGTGCTGGTCGTTGACTATCCAGATGCCAGTGCCGAACCTACCGGTCTTCGGGTTCTGGCTTTTCAGGATGTCCGGCACTCTGTTTGCCAATTCGCGGATGAAATCGTTCCTGTACCGAAGCTCCCGAACGTCCTCGTCCGCTGCGCACTTCGCGCAGAGCGCCGCCGTCAGTATCGCGGCAGCCGCAAGAACAAACCATCTCTCGATCATCAGTCCCCCCTGATCGGTACTTTGACGACGACCTTTCTGACTGCATCGGCCTGAGCCACGGAGACTCCCGGCATGTGAGCGTCGTGCGGGAAGAGAATCATGAACGTGCCAGGGCACGTCGTCACGAAGTTGCCTTCGCCAACGAACCAGACGACGTCCTTCGACTCATCATAGACCTCGACTTCCCGCAGTGTGTCAATCAGCGCATGGCCGATACGTTCCTCGCCGCTCGCGATGAACTGGACGTCGACGTACTGCCGGTGGGCTTCGAAGCGCTTCTGTTCACGCGGGGCCGTCTCGTAGTCCTGCACCATGCAATAGCAGCCCTGCTCGAGTTCATAGCGCCCTGGCTCAACCGTCGCGAAGTCAGTTCCCGAGACGTGTGCCAGCGCCCTTGCAATGCCGGGGCCCAGACCGAAGTACAAGGATACGTTGCCTATGTCGTCGAATACCATAGTGTTCACTTCCACGTGCGGCTGCCGGAAACCTTGCAGACGATCTCCAGTTTCTTGACCCTCGCTTGGCTCGTGGGTATACTAAGTCCAGTCGCTAGTGCATGTAGCCTGCGGAGAAGGGAAGTTTCGCGGTGAGCGAGTGCTATTTGTATAATATCGACCGCATTTCTTATGCAAAAGCACTCAGCTTGCAGCTTGACATGCACGCTCAATGCGCGGCTGGCGAGATCCCCGGCATACTGCTGCTGCTCGAGCACGATCCCGTCATTACCATGGGAGTCAAGACGGGTGAGGGGAACGTCCTTGTTGGCACTGACGTGCTTGAGCGCCACGGGATCGAGCTGGTCAGCACCGACCGCGGCGGAGACGTGACGTACCACGGGCCCGGGCAACTCGTGGGCTACCCGATCTTTCCGCTGCGCAGGATGGTGCTGGATGTGCACTCATACCTCGACACGCTCCAGCAAAGCATCATCGACGCGCTCGGAGAGTTCGGCCTCACCGGCAGACGGCAGGGCCTCGCCGGTGTGTGGGTCGGCGACAGGAAAGTGTGCTCCATTGGGGTGGCCGTGAGGCGCTGGGTCACCTACCACGGCTTTGCGCTCAACGTCGATCCCAACATGCGCCACTTCGCTCTGATCAATCCATGTGGATTGGCCGCTGAGCAGATCACAAGTCTTAGGGAGCTGCTCGGAACGGCGCCACCCATGGCCGACGTGCGTGGCGCGTGCGCGCGGGCACTTGAGGGCAACTTCGGCGTTCGATTCACACCCTGGCCCGGAGGGAGCCCATGACCCGCTCCCGTAGGCTGCTTCTTCGCGCCGTCACGTACCTGCCGGTCGTTGTGCTTCTGATTGCGGCTGTGATCTACGTGAAGGGTCAGATTAACGACCTGTGTCGGCACGCGAATGTGGTCGTCGAGTCAGAGCTCCAGCGACAGCTCAGGCGCGAAGTCAGGGTAGGGTCGGCGGATTTGTGCAGACCGGGTGTGGCAGTCCTGCGCGACGTGAGGATCGCCAAGGGCAAGTCGCTGACCGAAGGTGAGATCAGTTCGGTTCAAAAGGTAGTGGTTCGTTATGACTGGCGTGCGCTTGTCTTGGGCGGTAAGGGGGCGAGCAGCGTCAGCGAGATATCGGTGTTCAGCCCGGACGTGCTGGTCGTGCGTCGCTTGGACGGCAGTTTCAACGTTACGGAGCTGCTCAAATTCCCGCCAGGTCCGCCCAAGCCCCCATTCAGGGGGAAGATCAGGATCATCAATGGCACCGCGACTTTCTATGACTTCGCGGTTCGACCCGGCCAGGCGCCCGAGCCAGTTCGCGTGCGCGACCTGAGGGGCACGGTGGATGCAGCACGGTACCCCATCTACGATTTTCGAGGCACGGCGCACGGCGCGAAAGGTGAGTTCGCCAGGGCGGGAGTCAGGGGTACCTACTACAAGCCGAGCAAGAGAATCACGGTTCACGTGGTCGCGAGCGGCGCCTCGGCGCCCAGAGTAATGCCCTATATCTGGAAGTCCAAGACTGTACAAGTTGCGGCTGGAAACCTCAACACCGCCGTGACGCTGGACTTCCATCGGGTCGGCGGCAAGTACAAGACGGTGGTGAGCGGAACAGCCCACATCAGCGATGCAACACTCCGAATGTCTATACTCAGGCAGCCAGTGACGGGCGTGTCGGGGAACATCATCATCGCCCGGAACAGAGCTGGTGGCCATGTGACAGGCTCGTTTGCCGGCGCACCTGTGCAGGCGGTGGGAGCTGTTGTCGATTTTGCACACCCGAGGCTCGACTTGGTCGTTGATTCGCGTTGCATGGAGGCAGGCAGCCTTATACGCGCCACGACTTTCCTGGGCCCCGTCGCGGAGTTCGGTCCGTCCGGCCGTGGACCGGTCCACGCGAGAATCATGGGCAACCCTTCGAACCTGTTCGTGACGGCCACGGCCGAGATTCCGCGCGCATCGGTGAGTGGTGTTGGTGTTCGGAACCTCGCTGTCGGCATGCAGTATAGGCCGGGAGTTGTGGATATCAGATCGCTTCGAATGACTGCCGACGGAGCGACGGTCTACGTCAGCGGGCGCGTAGGACTTCGACCCACTACGACCCTCAATCTGCGCGGTCGTTTCGAGGGTCTCGATATCCGGCGCCTGCCAATGGAGGCCCAGGCGCGGGTCGCGGCAACGGGCCAAGCGAGCGGCACGTTCAGTCTGACTGGCTCCGCGGCTAGTCCTGCGATCTCAGTGACGGCGAAGGTCAGCCGTGGCTCCGTCGATGGTGTCGAGTTCAGCTCGGTTGAGGGTCGCCTCTCAGTGTCAGGTTCGCGCACCGAAGTGGACAACCTGAAGGTGCTGGGTGTGTTTGGTGGGGCGATCGAGGCGTCCGGCGTAGTATCCGGTACGGCGTTCGATCTCAGTGTCTCGGCCAACAGCGTCGATCTCGGTTCGCTTGCTAGAGCTTTTGGTGAGGAGGGATACTCTGGAACCGCGTTCTTCAACGGGCACGTCTATGGAAGTCTGAAGTCGCCGCACGTCAAAGGCATAGCTGAGGTGTTTGGCGCGAATGCGGAGGGCTACACCGTCGACCATGCCCTCATCAGCTTCTCCGCCGACCGTAACACCATCGCTGTGGAGGAAGGCTTAGTTCAGATGTATCCCGCGGAGCTGCGCTTTTCCGGCGAGGCAACAGGTTTGGACACGAGTCGCATCGCGTTCAATGGCAGTGCCAGTGTGCGACGGCTCGAGGTTACGAGACTGCTGGGGCTGGTTGAGCAGAAGCTTGACGTTACGGGGACGATCGGCGGCGACTTCAGCATATCGGGCGTGTATCTGCCACACGCGCCTGCCAACCAGGAGCCGTTTCAGGACGTGACTGCGTCGGGCAGCCTGACACTTGAGGACGCGACAGCTTTCGGCTACCCTGTCACGGCAGCGTCAGCCAAACTTGAGTACTCCAATGATGTTCTCAAGCTCACTAAGGCCCATCTGGCGAGCGACGGCGCGCAGGTCGATGTTACAGGGTCGATCAACACGGCTGCTCGCACGGTGGACGCGTCATTCGACCTTTCAGGCCTGCAACTCTCGCGGATTCAGGAGTACGTGACCGACGACTATTTCGTGCTCTCCGGTGTCGCAAGTGTGACAGGGACCGTGTCGGGCCCGCTCGACAACGCGAAGGGCATGATCGATGCGAATGTCGAGGGGCTGACCGTCAACTACGAGAAGTTCGACAAGGCCGAAGCTCATTTCGCGTATGATAACGGCACATTCGAGTCGTTCTCCTTGGTCGTCGCACGGGCGGGGCAGGCACTGGAGCTGTCGGGAACCGATCTGAATCCGGAAACGGGCTGCCTTGGTGCGGCGAAGGGGTCGCTGGTCGATATCAGCGTCCCTGATGTGATGGCCATAGTCCGTGCGAGTCCATTCTTCGCCTCTGAGGAAGGGAGGCCGATCGCCCAGAACCTGGACAAACTTCCAAGGCTGACGAGCGGGAGGATCAACGGCACATTCAGCATGGCAGGCTGCTTCGAGTCTCCCGAGGGAGAGATCATTGTGCCCGATGGCAAGCTGGACCTCACCGCCACGAATGTTGGGGTTGACGTACAGAAGATCGATACGATCGAGTTGCAGGCCTCGGCAAAATCGGGCGTGGTCAGCCTTGACAAGTTCGAGGCCATCTCAGGGGAGGCCAGCATCGTGGCGACCGGCGAGCACGCCTACGAGAACGGCCGTCTCAACCTGGAAGTCAGAGCCGACAATATCGCGCTTTCCGATCTCAACCCGTGGCTGGGGCCGAAAGTGCCTACGGGCACCGTGTCAGCAGTCGTTGACATCACCGGCGCGGTCAGCGCTCCTGACATAGTGGGCTCTGTGGAGATTGTCAAGCCGAGCTATGACGGATTCACATTGGATCGCCTTCGCGCCAGCTCGATTCGGATCATGGCGAACAGGATCGAGATCCCTGATGTGATCGTGACTGCGGCCGGGCACCAGGCGAGTGCTGCGGCTTTCGTGCCGTGGGACTGGTCGAGCTTCTCAGTTCCCAACGACGAGCCGATCTCGGCATCAGTCGATGTGAGCAAGCAGAGCCTTGATGTCCTGAGCGTCTTCGTGCCGCTTGTGGACGCAACGCGAACGTCCGGCGCGATAGACCAGGGCAGCTTCCGGCTGTCCGGGACTCTGCTCGACCCGCAGATGTCGGGTGCGCTTCGGATCAAGGGCGGAACCATCGCTCTGCGAGACTTCACTAACACGTTCACCAACGTGACCGCCGATCTTTCCTTTACCGGCGATCGCGTACAGGTCAACGCCCTTTCGGCTGCCTCCAGCGAGGGCGGAAGTATGCACGCGGTTCCCGGTGGATACGCCACCGTAGGAATCCTGGGCACAAGCGAGGTCAACCTGGCCGTTGTGGTGGATCGAATGGTTGTCGGCGAGAAGAATCTGCTCGGATTCAAGGAGGATGTCCACACGCAAGTCGATGCCGGCCTGTCAGTGACAGGGCCGGTGGGCAGCCCCGTGGTTGCTGACGCCGCGATCGAGGGAAAGCAGGGCGGCGTTATGCTGTCGCACGGCAAGCTGTCATTTGTCCTGACCTCGAAGCCGCAGGTCGCCGCGATGCCGCCTCTGCCTATCAACCCCATTCTCAAGGTGACATTGAGGCTTGGGGATGACGTCGAGGTTGCTCCTCCAGGCATGTCGATGGTCGTTGCGGGAACGGGCAGCCTTGCGGGCACGCTTGCCGCGCCGCGAATGAATCTGGCACTGGAGGTTCGGTCGGGTGAGATCAACCTTGCAACCGCGAGGCTGCGCGTGTCGCCCGGCGGTACTATTCGCATCAGCTATGAGTATCCCAACGCGCCGGTCGTTGCGGTTGACTTCCAGTCGAAGGCATCGGTGTTTGCGGTCAATTCGATCGGTCAGAGGCAGCGCTATCAGATAACAATGACGGTCACCGGCCAGGCGACCAGTCCGCAAATCAGTCTGTCATCCGAGCCGCCTGGGCTCACGCGCCCACAGATGTTGGCGGCGCTCGGACACGTGCCGGGCCTGTTCACATCTGCGGAGGCCGGCCTTCAGGCGGAGTTGACCGGTGTTCTGACTGCTGTCGGCACAAGCGCTCTGCTCGCGCCGATCGAGAACATATTCGTCCAGAAACTGGGTTTCGAGCAGTTCAGCCTCGAGTACAGCCCGCTCTATCCACTGTCGCTGTATGTGTCGCGCCATCTGTTCGGCAACTTCTACATCGCTTTCTACAGGCAACTCACTGGGTCGTTTGCAGGAGTTGGGACGGCGGACACTCTCTATGAGGTGGTTCTCAGCTACAGGCTGAAGCGGCTGTATCAAACGAGCGTCGGGGTGGACAACCAGCAGACGATTATCTTCCAGATCGGATACGCCAACACGTTCTGGTAGGCCATAGACCAGATCGGATTCAGCAGAGGATTTGCGCAAAAGCCAAGCCGGGCAGGTATGTCATCCCTGATATAGCGAAGGATGACCAGGGGAATGGTCGGCTATGGATTTCGATAGCCTGGTAGATTCCTACCAGAAGCCTATCTACAATTTGATATATCGTCTGCTGGATGACCGCGATGAAGCCGCGGACGTGACTCAGGAGACGTTTGTCGCCGCGTACCGGGCCTGGGATACGTTTCGGGGGGAATCGACCGAGTACACCTGGCTCTACAGGATCGCGGTCAACCTGTGCAAGAACAGGTTCAGGCAGCGCGACAGAAGACGGCAATTTGAGGGGCCATCCATTGATGAAGTCGAGTGGAGTGATGACAGGCCCACGGAGGCGCCGCACGGCGTTGTTGAGCGCAAAGAGCTAAAAGAGATGATCGAGCGGGCGATAAGCCGGCTCCCGGACGACTATAGAATAGTGGCTGTGCTGCGGGATTTGCATGGCCTGTCCTACTCGGATATCGCCGCTGCGACGGAGCTTTCTGTTGATGTGGTCAAGACGCGGTTGGCGCGTGCGAGAGGAATGCTTCGTAAGAGGCTGGGCGCCTATATCGAGGGCTAGATTGGCAGCTTGAAGTTGCGGACGCGCGTATAGTATAATGCCAGTCACGGTCTGATGGATGAGTCAGTTTGCTGTCTCTCAATGGCGGCGATTCGGATTTCGATCTTCAGGAGGAGTTAGCGGGATGTCTCGTGTCAATCGCTTATCAGCACTCATAATGGTCGCAGCGCTGGTGCTCGGAGTTGTGGGTTCGGCTCCTGCGCAGACGCAGAAGGTGGTGGAGGTGGCGATCAGTGGCAATGCGAATATCAATACCGACACCATACGTAACGCCGTGTCTCTGAAGCCGGGTGACGATTACACTGAGCAGGCCGTCGAAAAGGATCGCGGCGCGATCACCGCGCTTGGCTACTTCAGCGCGGTTAGTCCTCACAAGGAGGATGTGCCGGGCGGCGTGAAGGTTACTTACGAGGTTACTGAGAACCCGAGGGTGAACGAGATCAAGATCCTTGGCTCGGAGCCTGTCACCCAGGACAAGATCCTCTCGCTGATGAAGACCAAGTGCGGCACGGTGCTCAACACGACTACGCTGAATCAGGATGTGGAAGCGATCCAGCAGTACTACGGCGAGCAGGGCTACGTCGCATACGTAACCGAGGACATAGGCATTGATCCGAAGACCGGCGTGCTGACGATCCCGATTCTGGTGAGCCGGGTCGAGTCTGTCATCGTCACCGGCAACAGGAAGACCAGGTCGTGGGCGCTGACGCGAGAGATGAAGACGCAGCCTGGCAAGGTGTTCAATGCCAAGACTCTCAAAGAAGACTACATCCGCATCTACAATCTCGATATCCTCGAGGAGATAAAGCCTTATCAGATTAGTCCGGGTTCGGAGATCGGACTTGTGAAGATAACGATCCCAGTGGTCGAGAAGAAGACCGGTATGGTGTCGATCGGCTTCGGATACAGCTCTCGTCAGAGGCTCGTGGGCCAGGCCCGACTCGCGGAGACTAACTTCCGCGGTCGCGCTCAGGGACTGAACCTGCTCTGGCAGCAGGGCACTAGCGAGGCTGTAGGCGGGCCGTCCAGCGAGGAACTCGGCTTCTACGAGCCCTGGATCGATAAGCGGCACACATCGCTGTCGGTGAACGCCTACAATCGAATCCTCTACCGGTTCTCGTCAGGCATATTCGGGACAAGTACTTTCGCCAACGATCAGAACTACAATGAGCGTCATAAGGGCGGCGATCTGACCGTGAGCAGGCCGATCACGGAGAAGACTCGCGTGTTCCTGGGCGGGAAGTACGACGACGTCCAGACGGATCCTAGCTTGCTGAGTTCGCTAAACGACCTGGTGAAGCTCGTTCAGGACGGTACTGTATGGAGTGGTTCGTTGCGGCTGGTGCACAATACGAGGGACTTCGACCTCGACCCCGGCGCGGGCAGCTACGATGGCATCTCGTTTGAGGCAGGGTCAGTCAATGCCAAAGGTTTCGAGCCCGTCACACTTAGGCAGTTTCCTGTGAAGGGACCTTTCCAAAAGAGCTCGATCGACATTAGGCGCTACTACAGCAAGGGGGGGCCGAAGGTTACGCCGCAGGACAAGCGGACAACTCTGGCCATAAGGCTTCGCGCCGGCGTCGCCAGCGGCGAGATTCCGTTCTTCGAGCAGTTCTTCGTCGGCGGCGCGGAGAGCCTGAGAGGCTATCGCGAGGACCGATTCTGGGGTACCAGGATGCTTCTTGCCACCGTGGAGATCCGCAAGCCCATCGCTCAGGCCGTCTCGGGCGTGGTGTTCGCGGACTACGGCGACGCCTGGGCGGGCGGCAGTCAGGTTGACGTGTCCCAACTTCCGCAGACTCAGGCGTTCAATGGATTCCTGGGTGTGGGCGTCGGAATGAGAGTCACGACGCCGATCGGCCACCTGCGACTCGACTACGGCGTGGGCAGCGAAGGCGGTCGCACGCACTTTAGTATGGGTCAGGCGTTCTAGGCCAGGCAAGACAGGCGCTGAACTATCGCGACATCGCTGGGCGGCGATCTGAGGGTCGCCGCCCAGTTCTGCGTGAACAAGGGCGATTTTCAAAAAAGGCACGCCGCGCGGCAATACTCGCGCAAAGCAAGCGTCTTACACTTATGTATTGGTGTATCTGCTGCCGGGTGATCTGCGCTGTGGCGATCAGGTCGTTCGGTTGTTGGGGTCTCGCGTTTCTGATATAATCAGGTTCAGCGGGGGGCGTGCTCCCGCAAAGTCTATGGAGAGGTGTACCGAATGTCAGGACTCCGCAGGATGGGGTTGATTGTGGTCTGCGCAATGGTCGCGATCGGCCTTGTTGGCAGCGTGGCGTGGGCGGCTGCTCCGCCGGAACCGAAGATCGGCGTGGTAGACGGCATGAAGATCGACGAGAACGCTCCTCGGATCAAGCAGTACAAAGAGGAACTCGACAGTGTCGGGAATTTGCTTAAGCTCAAGCTCGATATCCGAGCGCAGAACAGAATGCTGGACGAGAATGAGATCAAGGAACTCATCGATCTCAAGACAAAAGACAAACCTACCGACGCCGACAACGCTCGGATAAAGGCCCTGACCGATCTTGATCGCGCAAAGTCCGATGAACTCCAGAAGCTGCAGGAAGCGAAGGAGCCTAACGATCAGCAGAAGGCTCGCCTCAAGGAGCTGATGGATCTCCAGCAGAAGTCCAAGGAAATGGGCAACACGCTCTCCAAGGACTACGACGGGCAGTATCAGAGTAAGGCAATCGAGCTCCAGGGCAAGATCGACACCGAGGTGCGGGCGGCCGTTGCGAAGGTCGCAGAGGCGAAGGGGCTGAGCCTGGTGTTTGACAAGGCGGTAGTCGTGTACGGCGGCATCGACATTACGGATGATGTCGTCTCGCGCTTAGACCGCAAGATGCAGTAGCATCGTGTTCCTTGTGGGGTCGGAATATTGAAAATGGCGCATTGTGCTGCCACGTTGTTGTTGATAGCGGGGCTCGGATTGGCCGGGCATCCGCAACCGGTGGCGGGGGCGAACGCAACCGCGTCCCACAAGGTGGTTTTTGTTGACAAAGCTGAGCTTGCCAGATTGCATCCGGGCTGGCAGGCTCTTAGTGATATGAAGGCGGTGCTTTCGGGCGAGACTACGGCTGATGTGGCCGCGCATCGCGGGGGAGTTGCTCCCCCGTCGAATCCAGGCAGCGCAGCCGGCCGCTCCAGAGCCCAGCTTGCGGCAAAAGCCGCCGCAGACGCCTCCGCCGCGCTTGATACACTGGAGGCGCGCAGGTATCAAGCGCTGCAGGCACGTTGCGCCGCTATGAAGGCGCAGTTGCTCAAGGGCGTCGAAGCCAGCTGGAAAGCTGAGGCGCGTGAGATCGAGCGATCCGCGGCTGCGGAGACGAAGGCGATCGATGAGGCGTACAGCGCGGATCTGATCAACGCGCGCCTGAAGGCGTCCGCATCGGCCGTCGAGGCGAAGGTCAGCAAGTCTGATTCTAGCGGCATGGACAAAGCCTCGGTCGATGCACAGGTCAAGGAGGTGCAGCGCCAGCTCGAGAGCGTCGAATCCGCGCATCAGGCGGCGAAGGACCGTATCAGGGACGAGGCCCGCGCCAAGATAGATGCTTTGAGACAGGATGCGGAGAGACGTGTTGATGAGCAGGTGGCGGCCTACGAGGCTGGTCAACGAATCCTGATCGCAAAAGATATCGCGTCGGCACGAGCGGAGATTGCCCGTGAGTTGGGGCCGTCGTCCGCTCCTCTGCTGTTCGCAGGTAAGTCGGAGATGACTTCCGATGATTCGGCTGATCTGAGCGCGGCGGTTTCTGCTTTGCAGAGCAGGATCGACAGCGACGTGAGTTCGGTCGTGCAGGACCTGGCGGCTAAGCGAGGTCTTCGGGTGATTTTCGACCGCCGCGGCGCTGGAGCCAAGGACGCAACAGGTTCGTTTGCCGCGCTTATCAAGAAGTATGGATGGCCTGCCGGCAGTATCGCTACCGGCAAGTTTGGGAGTTCATAGCGCAGTGAAGACAACCGTAGCGGAGCTTGCGGTGCTGATCGGCGGGGACGTGGAAGGCGATCCCGGCGTTAGCGTCTTGGGTGTTGGCAGCGTGGACGAAGCCAGACCAGGCGACGTGGTTGTGGCGACGGACCAGCGCTACCTGCAGCGCGCCATGGCGTCCGATGCGAGTTGCATCATCACCGGACCCAACACGGAGGTTGTTCGCAACGGCAAGAGCGTGATTCGGAGCGTGGAGCCGCTAGAGGCGTTCGCTAGAGTGCTGTATCGCTTCCGTGTTGAGGAGATTGCCCCCCCAGTCGGTATCGCTGTTGGGGCGGTAGTTGAGCCCGGTGTGGTTATCGGCAAGGACGTGGCGGTCGGCTCGAACTGCTATGTGGGCAGGGACGTCGTGCTCGGCGACGGATGCGTATTGTTTCCGAACGTGTACATCGGTGAAGGCGCCGCAATTGGCGAGGGCTCGAGGCTGTATCCTGGCGCTGTGGTCTACTCAAGCTGCTCGATTGGTAAGCGTGTCATTTTGCACGCCGGCGCGGTCGTCGGCGCCGATGGGTTCGGTTATACCTGCCAGGGCAGGGAACACGTGAAGCTGCCACACGCGGGGACCGTCGAGATCGGCGACGACGTCGAAATCGGGGCGAACTCGACGATTGACAGGGCTAAGACCGGCGCGACAGTCATTGGCAGTGGTACGAAAATAGACAATCTCGTGCATATCGCACACAACTGCAAGATCGGCAGGAACTGTGTGCTTATTGCGCTTGTTGGGGTGGCTGGCAGCGTCACAATTGGGGATAATGTGACGTTGGCCGGGCAGGCAGGCGTCAAGGACCACGTAGCTATTGGCGATGATTGCGTGGTTGCGGCGAGGGCCGGTGTGGTAGGGGATTTGGCGAAGGGCTCGATTGTGTCAGGTTTTCCCGCGCGGGACCATCAGGTGGAGAAGCGCGCTCAGGCGGCGCGGTTGCATCTGCCGGACGTGTTGCGGCGGCTGAAAGCCCTGGAAGCGGAGGTCGAGAGGCTTCGAGCGAGCGTTGAGGAAGCGCAATGACGATTCTGAGCGTAGACGGGACAAGAAGGACGCGTGCAGCCCGCGAAAACGGCGTTGTGTTCCAGGCGACGTTAGCGGAGCGAGTTGTGTTGTCGGGCAAAGGACTGCACAGCGGCTCGGATACCACGGTGGAGATTCACCCCGCGCCGGAGAATACCGGCATCGTGTTTCGTCACGGACTTCGTACAGTCGCGGGTCTCGCCTCCAACGTCGTGGACACCTCGCGCGGCACAACCATCGGCTTCAATGGCTTCAGAGTGCTGACAATCGAGCATCTTATGGCCGCGCTGCACGGTTCGGGAGTGGATAACGCCTACGTGGAAGTCCACGGTGGGGAGACACCCGCGCTGGATGGGAGCGCCGCACCGTATATAGCCGCCATCGAGTCGGTGGGCCGTGTAGAGCAGGAGGCCGAGCGGCATCGGATTTCCATTACCGAGCCGATCTGCGTCAGGCGAAAAGACTCGTTCATACTAGCGGTACCCGCCTCGGAAATGAGGATCACATACGTGCTGGACTACGATCACCCTATGATCGGATGCCAGACGTCGGACTACGTTCTCAGTGAGAACGATTTCGGCTCAAAGATTGCCCCGGCGCGGACGTTTGTGCTATACGAGGAAGTGGCGGAGTTGCTGGACAGAGAGCTTGCGCGCGGTGGAAGCGTGGAGAATGTGATCGTTATCTGGAACGATCGAATGAGCTCACCGCTGCGATTCCCCGACGAGTTGGTTAGGCACAAAGTGATGGACATCGTGGGTGACTTGGCTCTCGTGGGGGCATACCTGAATGCGGAGATCCTGGCCGTAAGATCGGGGCACGCGCTGAACATCGAGTTCGCCAAGGAAGTGCTGCGCACAACGGGAAGCGCGAATTGCGAGCCGCTATCCGCGCTAGGCGCTAACTAGACGCATATCAAGATACACCAAGGGGTTGGCTGAGGGCTTCATGCTGGATATTGAACAGATCAGGGATGTACTACCGCACCGCTATCCGTTTCTTCTCGTGGACAGAATACTCGAACTGACGCCAGAGAAGAGCGCCCGTGGGTTCAAGAACGTAACGATCAATGAGGAGTTCTTCGAAGGGCATTTTCCGGGCCACGCTGTGATGCCCGGAGTGCTTGTCTGCGAGGCGATGGCGCAGGTCGGGGGCGTTCTGCTCCTTTCCATGACCGGCAATGAGGGCAAGCTGGCGTACTTCGGCGGGATGGACAAAGTCAGGTTCCGCAAACCCGTCCTGCCCGGAGATACGCTGGTTACGGACGTCGAGCTGATAGCGACGAGGTCGAATATAGGTAAGGTCAGGGCTACCGCGCGCGTGGACGGTGATGTCGCGTGCGAGGGTGAGTTCATGTTCGCGCTGGTCGAGCGCGATCGAAGAAGACAGTCCGGCGACGGCGTGGTCGGCGATAAGAATCAAGCTGTGGCTGAGGTGAAAGTGAAGCAGAAAGAGCAGCCGACCCAGATTCATCCGACCGCTATGGTTGATCCTAACGCGCAGCTAGGGCAGGGCGTGTCTATCGGCGCGTACTCGGTCATCGGCAAGAATGTGCAGTTGGGCGATGGCACGCGCATCGACTCCAACGTCGTTATCGAGTCTAACGTGAGCATCGGCAAGGAATGTGTGATTCTCTCCGGGGCGGTCCTCGGGGGCGCGCCACAGGATAAGAAGTTCCACGGCGAGGACACGTTCGTCAAGATAGGCGACAACAATATCATACGTGAGTATGTCACCATACATCGCGCCAGCGGGGACGGCGAGGCGACGGTTCTCGGCGACAACAACATGCTGATGGCCTACTGCCACGTCGGCCACAATTGCAAGCTTGGCGACAATATCACAATGGCCAACTACGTGGGCGTCAGCGGCCACGTGCTCATAGAAGACAAGGTCGTGTTCGGCGGGTTCGTCGGTGTCCACCAGAAGGTGCGCATCGGCCAACTCGCGATGGTCGGTGGTATGTCCAAGGTTGTGCAAGACGTACCGCCGTTCGCGATCGTTGACGGGCGCCCTACGAAGGTCTGCGACCTGAACGTGATCGGGCTTCGCCGCAGCGGCGTCACTCCCAAGGTTCGCGCCGATATAAGATTAGCCTATAAGCTGCTATACCGGTCGAATCTGAATATCACGCAGGCCCTTGAAGCGATCGATCGCGACATCGAGCCGAGCGAGGAACTCAACTATCTGCTCGATTTCATCCGCAGCGTTCGCGAGGGATTTGGTGGGCGGCAGTTGGAGACGCCCAGGTTCTGACTGCGCAGCGCTCCATTGCAATAAGCGCGGGCGAGTCATCGGGTGACCTCAACGGAGCCTATCTGGCCTCGGCGATGGCCGGCATCGACCCGCAACTGCGCTTCTGGGGCGCCGGCGGGTCGAGAATGCGAGATGCGGGGGTCGAGATTGCTGTCAATATGAGCGGCGGCGGGACTATCGGCATAGCGACCACCCTTGCGTCGCTGCCGCCCGTGATGCTGAAGTATCTCCGAATGCGCAGGTTGCTTGTCACGCGTCGTCCCGATCTCTTCGTTCCCATCGACTTTGGCGCGTTCAACATTCGCCTCGCGCAGATCGCTCACCAGAGTGGGATTGGCGTGGTCTACTACTTCCCGCCGTCGTCGTGGCGAAGAAAACCCAGAAATGCGGAGAGGCTGCTGGCGTGCGGGGGCAAGGTGGTTACGCCGTTTCCTTGGTCGGCCGAGCTGCTGTCGGCTGCAGGCGTCGACGCGAGGTTCGTCGGGCATCCTCTGGTCGACATCGTCAAGCCGTCCAAGCCGCGGGAGGAATTTCTGCGAGAGGTTGGCCTGGACCCGTCGGTTCTCACGATTGGACTTCTGCCCGGCAGCCGGGCTCACGAGATTCGTGAACATCTGCCTGTGCTCGGGGCATGCGCCGAGATAATGCACGGCGAGCTTGGCCAAGTTCAGTTTGTGATAGGAGCGGCATGGGGCGCTGATCGTATGCTCGATTGGATCGAGCACGCAGGCGAGGCCTACTCTCCGCGCATTGCCGTGGTCGAGGGGCGGTCGCATGACTGCATGGCTGCCAGCGACCTCTTGATTGCATCGTCCGGAACAGCTACACTGGAAGCGGCGATCTTGGGCGTGCCAATGGTCATCATCTATCGAGGGTCGCCGGTGATGCGCCTTGAATACCGGATGCGCAGGTCGATTCTTGAGGAGTTCATCGGCATGCCGAATATCATCGCCGACCGCGGCGTGTGCCCTGAGATGATAAACGACGACGCGAACCCGGTAGCCATCGCAGACATTGCCCTTAGCTTGTTGGGGGATACCAAGAGACTAGATCAGATGAAGCGCGAGCTTGGCGAGGTCCGAGCCCGACTCGGCGAGCCCGGAGCGGTCCATCGTGCGGCACGCACCGTGATCGAAATGGGGGGGCTGTCATAGATACGGCTGTGTACTATCTGTTCAGAAGACGGACCTTCTTGCTGCTTGCATTCTCATTGTGCTTGGTAGTAGTAGCCAAGCCGACACCTGCCGCGTTTTGGTCGGGGTTGCCGCTGGTGATTGCGGGAGAGGCGATTCGGGTGTGGTCCGCTGGGTATCTGACCAAGCTGTCCGGTCTGGTGACAGGGGGGCCGTTCGCGCTCTGCCGGAATCCATTGTACGTCGGCAGTTCTCTTATCAGCCTCGGATACCTGCTGATGTGTCACCGCGTTGACGCGCTGCTGGCAGGAGTTGTGCTGTTTTGGATACTGCACGGCGGGGCCGTTGCGTATGAGGAACGGCTGTTGCGTGAGAGATTCGGCGAGGAGTTCGAGCAGTACTGCAGGGAAGTGCCGCGGTTCGTGCCGCACCCTCGCAAGCTGGCTGGCGGAGGAGCGTTTTCGTTCGAACGGATAATGGCAAACGACGAGCACCGTCAGGCTGTGTCCGCGGTTCTGCTGTCTGCATCATTCGCCGTTATGGCCTACGAGTCGTTCTCCATTCTCGATTGGCTGAGCGGACTTGTGTGAGTCCGATGTCCGCAACTGAAAGCTGAGAGCTTATATTGAACCCAGCAAGAAGACTTCTGAAGTATCTCCTGGTCTACAAGGGACGCCTCGTGTTCGCGGCTGTCTGCGGGCTCGGGATGACCGGCTGCACGCTGCTGATGACGCTGTTCACGGGCTGGTTTCTCGCAGCGTGTGGTGACAAGGACGTCGCGTCCAACTGGCTCGTCAAGTTCGGCGTCAATCACGGGCTGTTTGCGGCCCACGACGCCCGGATGGCGCTTGTCTGGATCGTGGCGGGACTCCTGATACTCATCTATCTGCCGAAAGGCTTGTTCAGCTACGTCAACGCATACCTTATCGCATCGGTGACGAGCCGCGTTGGTACCGATATCAGGGGCGACATGTACGCGCACATCCACAGCCTGCCGATGCGATACTTCCACAAGAGCCGGATCGGCGACATCATGTCCCGAATGGGCAATGACGTATACCTCATCCAGAGCTCCAGCCTTGTGGTGACGCAGGCCATCGACGGCCCGATCACGATCGTAGGTGGGCTCGCCAGGATGTTCTGGCTGAGCTGGCAACTTACGCTGCTGGCGCTGATCTGCGTCCCTATGATGGCCGTGTCTATCGACAGGATAACGAAAAAGATACGCCCTCTTACTACCATAACCCAGGAGTCGCTTGCGGACGTCAACGCCACCATCGAGGAATCGATCACGGGCGTGAGGATCATCAAGTCGTTCGGGATGGAGGAGCACGAGGTCAAGCGTTTCAATGGCGTCAACACACGCAGTCTGATGGCGGTGCTGAGATACTGGCGGCGCAATGCTCTGGTGCTTCCGTTCATCGATGTCATGGGCGGTGTCGCGACGGCCTTTATCATCGCCATCGGTGGATGGATGGTCGTTACGAACGCGATCTCGTTTTCGGACCTGGGCCAGTTTGCGGTGTTGGCTTTCGTTGTTGCGGGTGCCGCGAAGCAGTTCGGCCGGCTTAGTGTCGTCTATCAGCAGACTGTCGCCGCCGGCGAGCGGGTCTTCGAAGTGCTCGATACTCGCTCGGACCTGCCCGAGAAAGCGGATGGCGTGGTGCTCAAGGATGTGCGGGGACTGGTAGAATTTGACGATGTGCATTTCGAGTACAACCCGGGCGAGGCTGTGCTGGATGGAGTCTCGTTCTCAATCCAACCGGGCGAGGCGGTCGCAATTGTCGGTCCAAGCGGCGCCGGCAAGTCCACCATTGCCGATCTCATTCCGAGGTTCTACGATGTCACCGGCGGGGCCATACTCGTCGAAGGTCACGATATCAGAGACATCAAGACAGCGAGTCTGCGCGACCAGATGGCTATGGTTCCTCAGGAGACGATTCTGTTCAGCGGCACGATAGCCGAGAACATTGCGTACGGCCGGCCTGGCGCGAGCATGGACGAGGTTATGAATGTAGCCCAGGCCGCCAATGCCCACGAGTTCATCGTCCAGTTCCCCAATGGCTACGACACTGTACTGGGCGAGCGTGGAGTCGGTTTGTCCGGTGGGCAGCGCCAGCGGATCTCCATTGCAAGGGCCCTGCTCAAGAACCCAAAGATCCTGATCCTCGACGAGGCGACCTCGTCGCTTGATGCAGCCAGTGAAGACGTCGTGCAGGAGGCGCTGGACAGGCTCATGAAGGGCCGGTCCACGCTTATCATTGCTCACAGGCTCTCGACAGTCAAGAATGCGGACAGGATTCTGGTGATGGACCAGGGCCGCGTACTCGAGTCGGGGGCGTTCGATGAGCTCGTCGGTTCCGGCGGGATGTTTGCGCAGTTGTACAGGACTCAGTTCCGTTCGCAGGAGGCGTCAGATGTCGGGGCGCAGTCCTCTTAAGGAGCGCATCAAGCGGTGGCTCGTGTTTCGCCTGCTGTGGCTTATCTCGACCGGGATTGCGGCGACGGTGCGCTTCAGGATTGTGGGATGGGAGAAGCTGACTGCCGTGCGCGATGGCGGCAAGGGCGGACTCGTGCTTCCTTGGCACGGCGTGACGATGCTGCCGATCTACTACTGCCGCCACATGGGCTTCTACTCGCTTGTTTCCCTCTCCAATGACGGCGATCTCCAGGACGCTCTGCTGCGAAGCCGTGGGTTCAAGACCGTACGGGGGTCCAGCGGACGCGGCGGAGCCAGGGCACTGCTCGAGCTTACCCGTAAGCTGCAGGAGGGTGGGGTGATGGCCCACACGCCTGACGGCCCGAAAGGTCCGCCCAAGAAAGTCCAGCCAGGCACGATCTACCTTGCCAAGCGGTCCGGCTGTCCGGTTCTGCCGGTCGGGGTGGCGTGCAAGCCCTGTAAGCGGCTTGGATCGTGGGACTCCCACATGGTGCCTGCTCCGTTTGCGCGCGCGGTGATATTCTTTGGAGACCCATTGACCGTGGCTCCCGATGAGGATGACGCCGAAGCGGCGGTGCGGATCGAGAACGCGATCAATGACGCCGAGTGTCGGGCATGGGAGACTCTGGGAGTATCGCCGGGGGAACGGGCATGATGTTCGCTCTCTACAATGCCCTGCTGCTGCTTGTGAGTCCGCTTATCGCTCTGTACATCCTTTGGCGGGTTGTAGTCTCTGGAAAGTCGCGCAACTCCTGGCGTCAACAGCTCGGACGTTCCGAGGTGCCGAATGACATCGGCAATCGCGCTCGAATCTGGATCCATGCCGTATCGGTGGGGGAGTCCGTCGCCAGTGCGGCTGTTGTTCGCGAACTGAAACAGTCGCTGCCGGACTCCGCGGTGCTGATGTCCACGACGACCGAGAAAGGCCAGGAGATGGCGCGCAAGTCTGTCAAGGATGCGGACGAATTCTTCTACTATCCGTTCGACCTCGCACCATGCGTGGCACGAGCGCTCGGACGCGTAAGGCCAGTCGTATTTGCGAGTACGGACACGGAGATATGGCCCAACTTCCTGCATATAGCGCATGGGCGCGGCGTCAAGACCGCGATGATCAACGGCACGGTTTCCGACAAGACGCTCGCGGGCGCGCGGAGGGTACCGTGGTTATATCGATGGGCCCTGGGCAACATCGACCGCTTCTGCATGCAGTCTCAGGCCGATGCAGACCGAGTGATCGCGCTGGGCGCTGATCCCGCGAGAGTCATAGTCACCGGCAATTGCAAGGCTGACGAGGCTCCGCAGCCTATGAGCGACGGCGAGAAAGCCGTAATGCTGAGCACGTACAAGTTCTCAGCAGATAATTCAGTCTTCATCGCCGGGAGCACAAATCCCGGCGAGGACGGGCCGGTGATGGATGCATTCATCGCGGCCCGCGCCGCTCATCCGTCGCTTAAGCTGATCATTGCCCCGAGGCAGATCGAGCGGCGCGAGGAGATAGCCGCGATTGCCAAGTCAAAGGGTCTCGTGTGCGGATGGCGGAGTGATCCCGACACCATCACAGGCGTCGAGGACATCGTGATACTCGACACGTTCGGGGAGCTTGCGAAGGTCTACGCGATCGCGCATGTGACGTTTGTTGGAGGCAGCCTGATTCCGAAGGGGTGCCACAGCATACTTCAGCCGATCGCGCAAGGCAAGCCGGTGTTCTTCGGGCCGTATACGTTCAAGGCAAAGGACCTCGTCGCGCAGGCGAAGGCTGCCGGCGTTGGATTCGAGGTCAAGGACGGAGCCGGACTCGGCCGGGAGCTGACGACGATGCTGGGCGACACCGCGCTGCTCGATGAGATTCGATCTCGGTGCGAAGGCATGATGCAAGCGAATCGTGGCGCGTCAAGGCGAACAGCCCAGGAACTGGTCGCGCTCTATCGATCCGCGGCGCCTTCGCGTGAAGTGGCGTGTCGGGGTGAATGTGATGCCTAGCCGTTACCTCGAGTCAGTCGTGCTGGGCGAGAACCGGGGAGTGATCTCCTGGCTGCTCCGGGCGCTGCTTTGGCCACTGTCGCTTCTGTACCGCGTGGGCCTGTGGGCTTTTCTTGAGGTCTACCGACTCGGCGTTCGCAAGCGGTGTCATCTCGAGGCGCCCGTGATCAGTGTTGGAAATCTGACCTTCGGCGGCACCGGCAAGACGCCCGCCGTGCAGGCGATCTGTCGCGGGCTGACGGAGCAGGGGAAGCGCGTTGTGGTGCTATCGCGGGGTCACGGCGGGTGCGCGCGCGATGTGCTGGTCGTGTCTGACGGAGAGCGAATGCTGGCCGATAGCGGCGAAGCCGGCGACGAGCCGGTTCTACTGGCGCGAACGCTGCCTGGTGTGGCGGTAGTGGTCGGCAGGGACCGGCGCGAGAGTGGCAGGCTGGCGTGCGAGCGATTCGCGCCGGACGTGATTGTGCTTGACGACGGCATGCAGTACTGGCAGCTCCATCGTGACCTGGATATAGTGGTGATTGACGCGCGCAAGCCGTTCGGGAGCGGATTCGTGATGCCTATGGGCGATCTGCGGGAGCCGGCGTCGGGCCTGAAACGCGCCGGTGTGATTCTGCTGACGAATTCGCGGAGCGTTGTCGGCGCTGACCGCACTGCGCTTGAGAATCGCTTGGCGAAGCTTGCGCCAGGCGCGGTTGCGTTTCGGTGTTCGCACATGCCGTTGTGCCTTAGGAACGCCGGGACCGGCGAACCCGTTGGCCTGCAATGGGCGAGGCGGCGGACCATCCTTGCGTTTTGTGGTATAGGCAAGCCGTTAGCATTTCTCGACATGCTGGATGGTCTCGGCGCGGTTGTTGCGCGGAGCATTGTGTTTCCTGACCACTACCGGCTGTCAGAAGCGGACATAAGGCGTATAATAGACGAGGCCAGCGCGTGTGGCGCCGAGGCCATAGTCACTACGGAGAAGGATATCGCGCGGCTGGGGGATAGCGTCTCGATCCCCAACCTGCACGCGCTCGTGATAAGGCTTGAGATAGAGGACAGTGCAAGTTTTGCGGAGCACATCACCAACAGGATCGACTGCCAGGATCAGCCGGCTTCCCGTCCGTAAGCGCGCCATAAAGCTCGTCGGTCGGGCGACGTTCTGGACGATGACCAAGACGGCCTGCCTCTTGAGGCCATGGTCGGCGCGTGCCATAGGCAATTGCCTGGGCTCGCTCTTTTACGTGCTTTCGGCGAGGTATCGCAACGTTGCTCTGAACAACCTGCGCGCCGCCTTCGGCGATGAGAAGAGCGAAGCCGAGATTCGTGCCATCGCGAAGCAGGTTTTCAGGCACTTCTCGCGCGGAGCGGTAGAGTTTTTCTATCTGCTCGCCCTGAAGCGTGAGCAGGTGGATTCGATGATTGATGTTGACGGGCTCGAGCATATCGATAGCGCGCTGGCGGAGGGTAAGGGATGCATCGTCATAACCGCCCATTACGGCAACTGGGAGCTGCTGGCGCGCAAGCTTGTTATCAGAGGCTACAAGGTGAATGTGATCGCACGCGATAGCGACGATCCCGGCATGACCGGCACGACGACCCGGATTCGTGAGAGCGGGGGATACCAGGTGTTCGACAAGGATCAGCCGCTGATCGGCGCTATGCGCGCACTCCGCAGAAACGAGGTGCTGGGCATTCTTCCAGACCAGAACGATTCCCGCGGCATCTTCGCTCCCTTTTTCGGAAGACCGGTGGCGACTGCGACAGGCCCGGCCATGTTCTCGCTGAAGTCCGGCGCGCCGTTAGTGCCGATGTTCGCTCCGCGGCTGCCCGACGGCAAGTACAAAGCGACTGCGTATCCGCGCATCGATTTCACGCCGACCGGAAACGAGGAAGCGGATACTCAAGCTCTGACCGCCCTCATCAACCTGGCGATCGAGCGCGAAGTCCGCGCGCACCCCAACCAGTGGCTCTGGCTGCACGACCGCTGGAAAATGACACCGGAGGCTCCGAACAGTGCCAAGTGACGTCCCAGAAAGGATACTGATCGTCAAGCTCAGCGCGATAGGCGACGTATTGATGGCGACGCCGGTTGCACGTGCTCTGCGTGAGGCATTTCCCAACAGCTACGTCGCGTGGGCCGTGGAGCGCAAGTCGGCCGATGTCGTGATCGGCAATCCGTATCTGGACGAGGTGATTGTGTGGGACCGCGTCAAACGCGGCAGCGTGCTCGGCGATGCAGCTCGGTTCATCAGGAGCCTATCGGGCCTGCGGGCGGAACTGAGGAAGCGCCGGTTCGACGTGTGCGTGGACATGCAGGGGCTGCTGAGAAGCGCGGGCGTGTGCCTGGCGTCGGGTGCGAAACGCAGGGTGGGCTTTGCGGATGGCGCCGAGGGCAGCGTGCGGTTCTACACCGAGAGATACGATCCCGGTGGGGATGAGGTCAATGCACAGCAGCGAAACCTCGATCTGCTCAAAACGCTGGGTGTTAACTCCACCGATACCAGCATGTATATGCCCGTGGGTGACGACGACAGGGATTTCGCCTCGCGGTTCTTCTCCGATAACGCGCTGGATGGCAAGAAAGTGGTCGCGTTCTGTCCCGCCACGACTTGGGTGAACAAGCACTGGACCCCGGAAGGATGGAGCGGAGTCGCCGACCTCATCGGACGCGAGTACGGCGCCAAGTCCCTTATCCTCGGGTCGAGGGCCGATGTGCCGCTGGCCAGTCAGATTGCCGATGCGGCCGTCTTCAAACCCGTCATTAGCGCCGGCCTCACAACTCTCAAGCAGGCGGGCGCATTGATGGAAAGGTGCGCTGCTGTGATCGGGGTAGACACGGGACTCCTGCACATGGCCGTTGCACTTGATCGACCATCCGTGGGGCTCTTCGGCGCGAGCGCTTGGCGGTGCTTCCTGAAGAGAGACAACTTCATCTGGGTCGCAAAGGACTTTCACTGCAGCCCGTGCCGCAGGCATCCCACCTGCAGCAACATCGACTGCATGCAGGCCATAACCCCTGAGGATGTGGATCAGGCCGTGCGGCGATGGCTGGAGTGAGAGATGCGGATCCTCTGCTTCCATCTCAACCAGATCGGCGACCTGGCGTTCTCGCTGCCCGCGCTGAAATCCATTCTCGAGAGCTTCCCAGAAGCGCACGTCACGAGCGTCGTGCGGCCAAGCCTGAAGGAAGTCCTCGAAAGCAGCGGCCTACCGCACGAAGTGCTGTCCAGGAAGAGTGGCCTGAACTTGGGCAAACTTGCACTGATCCGCCGTCTAAGGTCGGGCCGATTCGATCTTGCTGTCGCGTTTTCGCAGAGCCCCGAGTGCGCCATTCTTGCCCGCCTCAGCGGCGCGCGCAGGCGGGTGGGGTTCAGGGATACGTCTCTCGGATTCCTACTCACGTCTCGCATTGATTTCAGCCACCCGCCCTCAACCGCCAACAACTTGCGCCTCGTGGAGGCGATCGGCGGCAAGGTTACCTGCGGCGACTATTCCGGCCTCATCACACCTACGTCTGCCCAGATTGAGCGCGCGAATCGGCTGCTTGAGGCTAATGGAGTCGAGATCGGCCAGCCCATAGCTGCTCTGTCACCTGGCACATCCGGCAGGCGCAGCGTCAAGGAGTGGACCGACGAGGGTTTCGCTGAGGTCGGACTGCACCTGGCAAAGCGAGGCTTGAAACCGATCGTCATGGGGACGCAGCAAGCGGATAGCATTGTCAAGGACTGTGGCGACATCTTGGACTTGAGCGGCAAGACTGACCTCGGTGAAGTGGTCGCCATCCTGGCGATGTCCAGTGTCCTGGTCGCTGTAGACTCGGGGATTCTGCACCTCGGCGCGGCTGTGAGGACTCCTGTCGTTGGCCTGTATGGCTCGTCAAATCCGAAGATCACTGGCCCTCAGGGCGGAGGCCATGTGGTACTGACCTCGCAAGCCGAGTGCAGCCCATGTGTGAAGACCGAATGCAGCCTGGGCAGAAAGTGCATGACCGATCTGAAGCCTGAGCTGGTGATCTCGGTTGTCGATCACGTGCTGGACAGAAGGGCTGGTGGCGTGTGAGGCGGCTGAGGACTCTCCACATCGATTCTGAGAAGCTGTGGGGCGGCGGTCAGCGGCAGGTGGCCGGTCTCACCACCTACCTGCGGGATTGGGGCCACGAGGTCAGAATCGTGTGTCGGCCTCGATCGAGATTGCAGGAGTGGGCGGCGGAGCAGGGCATCGAGTCGATAGCGGTCGATATGAAGTCCACCATGTCGCTGGGCGCTGTTCTTGCTCTGAAGTCCGTCATTGCGAAAGAGAAGCCTGATGTCGTGCACCTGCACGCATCTCGCGCGCATGTGCTGGGTTCGGCCGCTGCCAGACTTGCCGGGGCGAGTGTCGTGGTCGCGACTCGCCGAATGGACGATCCGATTCGCATGGTTTGGCCAAACACGAGTGCCTATGGCAAGTGGACGACTGCCGTAGCGGCTATCTCGTCGGCGGTGCGGGATGTGATGATCGAGTGCGGCGTTGACCCCGCCAAGATACGCCTGATTCCGAGCGGCACTGATGTCGAGCGCTTCGAGCGAGCCGTGCCAGACCCTGATCTGAGGTTGCGACTCGGCATTGACGCGTCGATCCCCATTGTATGCGCTGCGGCAACACTGGCCGAGCGCAAGGGGTTACGGTATCTGATCGAGGCCGCCGCCGTGCTGGCAAAGAACGGAAGTCCGGTTCATCTGGTGATCGGCGGCGACGGCGAGCAGCGCGAGGACCTTCAACGGCTCGCGGCGGAGCTCGGAGTGGCAGCGTCGTTTGTGGGTTTCTACGCGGACATGCCGGCACTGCTGGCCTCGATCGACGTCTTTGCCATGCCTTCGCTAAGTGAAGGCCTCGGCGTTGCAGTATTGGAGGCGATGGCGGCTGGCAAGCCCGTCGTCGCGAGTGCAGTTGGCGGCCTTCGTGAGTCGGTAGTAGACGGGGTGACCGGCTTCTCGGTTCCTCCATCGGATTCTCAGGCTCTTGCGGGTGCGATCGGCAAGATTGCGGCGAATCCGGCTCTGGCAGCCGAGTTCGGCGCCGCCGGGCGGGCGAGAGTGCGCGAGAAATTCAGTCTGGAAAACATGGCGCGACTCAACGAGAAGCTATACTACGAACTGGTGACACCGTGAGCATATCAGCCGTAGTCATAACATATAACGAAGAGGCCAACATCGAGCGCTGCCTTGCAGGCCTGGCATTCGCGGATGAGATCGTGGTGCTTGACTCGCTGAGCACGGACCGGACGGTCGATCTCGCGCGACATTACACGGATCGCATCAGCCAGCGCGAGTTCACCGGATATGCTGACCAGAAGAACGCTGCGATGCAGCTGGCGTCCAACGACTGGGTGCTCGTTGTTGACGCGGACGAGGTCGTAACCGATCAGCTCGCTGCCGAGATACGCAAGGCGGTGGAGAGCGACGCGTATGCCGCATACCGAATGCCCAGGCTGAGCTATTTCTGGGGGAAGCCGGTCCGGCACTGCGGCTGGTACCCGGACTATGTGGTCAAGCTTATGCGCAAGTCGCGGGCGCGATATCCGGACAGGCTCGTGCACGAGACTCCTGACGTCGATGGCTGTGTCGGCACGCTAAAGAGCGATTTGTTGCACTATACGTATCGCAGCTTCGACGAGCTGTGCCGCAAGATGGTCGCCTATGCACGAGCCGCTGCCAGGCAGAAGCTCGCGGACGGCGAACGCTTCCGGTTGAGGAAAATGCTTTTCGCGCCGGGGCTGATGTTTCTGAAGAAATACATCATCAAACAGGGCTTTCGCGACGGCCTGCGCGGGTTCGTCATCTGCGCTATGACCCAGGTGGGAGTGTTCTTGAGATATGCGATGCTCTGGGAGATGTCCGTTTGCAAGGAGCGAGATTGCCATGAGTAGACTCATTGCGCTTATGATCGCGATAGCGGCGTTGGCATCGGCTGCTGTCTGCGCGCAGCCGATCTCCGAGCAGGACCTGAAGACGCGGGTCGGCGCCGTGACCAAAGACTTCAGCGACCTTACCGGTACTGTGACAGTCAAGGAGAAGAACAAGGCTGCACTCACCAAGGTCGATGAGAGCTACGCGAGGCTGTACGATTTCCAGACCGCGACGCTCTCGCTCAAGGCTCCGGACAAGATTCGCCTCGAATCGAAGCTCGGGATGGTCAAGGTGGAGTACATCATCGCGGGGGGCAAGAAGATCTTCCGCGCGTCCAAGTATCGGCAGACCAACGACTACTCCAACGATCCTGCCAAGCTGCAGACACCGCTCGACATGGGGCTCGTGACGCTGCAGCTATGGGAGAACCGGAAAGTGGAGGTCGTTGATGACGCCGACGCTCAGGCAAAGGGCGAGATCAAGCTGAAGCTAACGTGGGCCAAAGGCGATATGGTCAACTACGCTTGGCTCGATGCCACCAATCTCTGGCTCAAGGCTTTCGAGAAGCGCGACTCGCGCGGGGGGCTCATGGCCCGTGTGGTGTATTCGAGTCCCGTCAACGCCGGCGGGGTAATCTGGATCCCGACGAGAGTCGAGCTGTACGCGCCCGACGGGACTAAGGCCGGTGCGACCGAGCTCTCCGACGTAAAGGTCAACACAAATCTGCCGGACAAACTATTCCAATAGGCTCTCCTTCTTGCCAGGGAGAGGCGCGGGAGGTCATTCTGAGTTCGCCGACCTGTAACATCTGCGACAGCGTCGTGTCATCCGTTCTCGTCAGCAAGGACGGCTGCGACATCTACCAGTGCGCCAAGTGTGGGCTGGCGTTCACCTATCCGCAGCCGCAGTCGCTCGACGAGCAGTACGACTCGTCCTACTTCGATCTCTATCGCAAGCGCCATCAGTTTCGGCTCAGGCGCGGCGACGCCCGGCTCAGGCGCATCGAACTGCTTCGCGAGCCCGGCAGGCTACTGGACATCGGGTGCTCTCTGGGCTACTTCGTGGAGGCTGCCAACGCTCGTGGGTGGCAGGCTTCGGGAGTTGAGATATCACCACATGCGGCCGAGGAGGCCCGCAAGCTCGGCCTGGATGTGCGCACCGGCGTGCTGGAAGGCGCGGGCTATTCCAGTGGGGCATTCGATTGTGTTACAATGTGGGATGTGCTTGAGCATGTTCCGGATCCCACCGCGCACATGCTCGAGGTGCGGCGCGTGCTTACGGACCGCGGGCTGGTGGTCATCGGCACGCCGAATCTTGGGCACATTCTGTTCAGGATCAAGCGCGAGCGCTGGCGTCACCTGAAGCCCCGCGAGCATATCTTCTATTTCCGAAAGTCGAGCATTGCGCGCCTGCTGGCGAAGACGGGCTTTGACTTGGTTCGCTCGCCTGCTTTCGGCGGGAGGTCGTTTGTGGGCAGCCCGGGCGCGAGACTCGCGAACGCGTTGGGGCACATAGTGCAGCGCAATGACGTGATGGTTGTCTACGGAGTTCGAAATGGCCTCGAAATACCCTCGAATTGACCTGAGTGGTCTGAAGACGATGTCGATTGCCGACCGTACGAGCAAGGTCAGCAAGGATGACTTCGCTTCTGTCTACGAGTCGGGTTCGAGCGTGAGCAAGTTCATAGAAAGCCTGCCCGGAATACTCGCCGGTCGCTGGGTTCGCACCGTGATGGATCGCGTTGTCGCCGCACGGGCCAAGGGCAAGCCCTGCGCCGTCGCAATGGGCGCGCACGTGATCAAGTGCGGGCTGAGCCCGATAGTGATCGATTTGATGAGGCGCAGTATTATAACGTCGCTCTCGATGAATGGCGCAGGCGCGATCCACGACAGCGAGATCGCGTTCTTCGGCGAGACTTCGGAAGACGTCGTCGATGGTATGCGCACGGGCATGTTTGGCATGGCTACCGAGACCGCAGACTTCCTGAACGGTTGCGCGCGCATCGCGATGGACGAGGACCTGGGCTTCGGGGAGGCCCTCGGCAAGGGCGTGATCGAGTCAAATGCGCCGAACCGTGGGATCAGCCTTCTAGCCGCGGGCTACGAGTATGGAGTGCCCGTCACCATCCATGCCTGCATTGGCTGCGACATCGTCCACATGCATCCCGGCGCGGATGGCAGCGCCATTGGCGGGGCCTCTATGCGGGACTATCGTATACTCACTGAAGCGATCAAGGACCTTGGTGACGGCGGCGTTTTGCTCAACATCGGCTCGGCGGTCGTGCTGCCCGAGGTGATTCTCAAAGCGATCACCACTCTGATCAATCTTGGCTACAGCATGAAGGGCATGACCGGTGTGAACATGGACTTCGTGCAGCACTATCGTTCGAATCAGCAAGTAGTGGCGAGGGTGCGCGAGATAGGCGGGGAGGGGATCTCCCTCACCGGCCACCACGAGCTTCTGATTCCGCTCATCGCCGCGGGCGTGATCGAGAGACTATGAACGACGACGTCTATTCCTCTGCGCTGGCGCAGTTTGCCGGTAAGCGTGTAATGGTGATCGGCGACCTCATGCTCGATGAGCATGTGTGGGGCGCGGTAGAACGAATCTCGCCTGAGGCGCCGGTGATGGTCGTGCAGGTCGATTCCGAGGCGGACTACCTGCCCGGCGGCGCCGCCAACGTTGCCAACAACATCCGCGCGCTGGGCGGTGAAGTCAGGATGGTCGGCGTGGTGGGCGATGACGAGGGCGGAGAGATACTTCGCCACGTCCTTGCTGGAGCTGGGATCGACGTCAGCGGCGTGTTTACTGACGGCAGCCGTCCCACGACGCGCAAAACCCGCATCTGGGCGTCGTACAGGCATTCGGACCGGCATCAGGTGCTGCGGATCGATCGCGAGAGTAAGGGGCAGATGACGCAGCATGTCATCAATCTCGTGAGTGGGTATATAAGCAGCCTTGCGGACAAGGTCGATGCGATTCTAATCTCTGACTACGCGAAGGGTGTCGTGTCCAAGGGGATCGCCGAGGCAGTCATCGCGGCGAGTGACGCCGGCGCTATCACGGTGTCGAACCTTAAGCCGCGCAACGTATCCTGCCTGAGCGGGATAGGCGTGATCACTCTCAATGAGTATGAGGCCTCGGCCGCATCAGGCATAGAGATAGATGACCCCGCCGACATCGTTCGTGCGGGTTGGAAACTCATTGAAGATATCAGATGCCGCGGGTTGGTGATAACCCGCGGCGCACACGGACTGTCGGTATTCGACAGCGACGGATCGCTGCGTCACGTGCCGCCAATCGAGACCAAGGTATACGATCCGACCGGCGCGGGCGACACGACCATCAGCGCGCTCACGCTTGCTTTGGCCTGCGGGTTGGATCTTGTGGCTGCCGCCACGATCGCCAACTGCGCCGGCGGGGCGGTGGTGCGCAAAGTTGGCGTTGCTACGACGACGCCTGCCGAGATAGAAGCTCTACTCGGTCAACAGATTAGGGACGGAAAGTAGGTAACCGGCTCAGGGGAGGTTTTCGGCGCCCCGGGGGTAGACGCCGAACGCCTGGCTTATCCGGGCTGACGGCTGTCAATGGGAATTTCCTTCAGAGGCCTTGGCATAGGGGTCGTGGCCAGCGTGGCTGTGTGTCTGATCGTCTCCTATGCTGAGCTAGTCGTCAAATACATCCAGATAGGCTTCCTGCAGTTGCCTCCGGTTGTGGTGGGGGTGTTCTGCTTTATCCTCTTGATCACAGCTTGGTTCAGGAGAGCCAAGAGCCGGTTTGCACTCAATCCACAGGAGCTTCTCACCGTCTACTGCATGATGCTCTTCGCGGCGATGATTTCGTCGCGAGGGTGTCTGGAGAAGATCCTGCCGCTGTTGGTGACTCTGCCTTATTTCGCCAACGACGGAAACGGCTGGGCAAGTCTGTACTTCCCTCACGTCAGGAAGTGGATGGTACCGTTCGATCCATCGCAGCCGGACTCGAACACTCCTCAGCTTGTCGCCCAGCGATTCTTCGAAGGTCTGCGTAGTGGCGAGACGATTCCCTGGAACCAGTGGATTGGTCCGTTGGCGTGCTGGGGACTGCTGGTGTTCCTGATCTTCGGCGCGTTCATGTGTCTGGCATCCATTCTCCGCAGGCAGTGGGTGGATAATGAGAAGCTCTCGTTTCCGCTTGCGCAGCTGCCGCTGGAGATGGTAAGCCAAGAGCGCGGCGCAAGCATCTGGAGGAGCCGCCTGACGTGGGTCGGCGTCGCAATTCCCACGATCGTTTTCACAGCAAACGGATTGCATGGTTGGTTCCCCAGCGTTCCGCAGGTGCCACTGCAGTTCCACACGGGCCAGTACTTCACGAGCCCGCCGGCCAGCTACGCAGGCGATATCCCGATCAATGTCAGCTTCGCGGCTATCGGGTTCTTCTTCCTGTTGCCCGTGGAGATGCTGTTCTCGCTGTGGTTCTTCTTCTTGTTCGGGCGATTCCAGCAAGTGATTGCGGGGGCGTATGGTCTGGATATGCCCAAGATGCCCATGTACCCGCCGCCGCTGTTCGTAGGTTATCAGCAGATGGGGGCATTCTTTGTGCTGGCGGCCTATCTGGTCTACGTCTCGCGCTCACACCTGAAGCAAGTCCTGGCTGCCGCGCTCCGTAGGGAGAAAATGGACGATTCGGGCGAACTGCTGCCCTATCGAACCGCCGTCTTCGGGCTGGTGTTCTGCATGTTGGGCGCGGCCCTGTGGCTCGCGTTCGCCGGGATGAGCCCGATGCTGGCGCTGCTCGAACTGGTCATATTCATATTCGTGGTGGCGATCGTCATGGCTCGGAGCACCGCTGAGGGCGGGTTGCTGATGACTGAGACCACCTTCAGGCCGGTGGATGTCTACAGGCTTTTTGCGCCGACACACACACTCGGCCCGGGCGCGATGACGGTATCGGCGTTTATGGATTCGGCGTTCTTCCGCGATCTGCGCGGGCTGGTGCTGACCGGCTTCCTGGACGGACTGAAGATCGCGGATGGCGCCAAAGTCCGCCGCAGAGCGTTTCTACCAGTGTTCGTGTTGGCTATTGTGCTGGCGATGCTGGTCGGAGGGGCGTTCCAGATTTGGCTTCCCTATCGCCTCGGCGGTGCGCATCTCTACTGGTATTCGTATAGCGGCAACAACCAATGGGGTCTGATGGACTACCAGGCTGCTATGAACGGAACCGTTCCGCGCCTGAGCTGGCAGGGGCCGACGTTCTTCGCCGTCGGCGCTGCGTTTACGGGGCTGCTTGCGTATATGCGCTACGCATACGTGTGGTGGCCGTTCCATCCGCTCGGCTATGCGCTCTGCGGTTCATGGACGATGATAGTCTTCTGGTTTCCATGTTTCACCGCGTGGCTGATCAAGGTGAACCTGATGAAGTACGGTGGCATGCGCGGCTATCTTCAGGCAAGGCCCCTGTTTCTTGGTCTGGTCGTGGGTGAATTCAGCATAGCGGTAGCGTGGACGGTTCTGGCTTGGGCAGTTGGAACCGCGGTACCGGGGTTCCCGTGGATGTAGGGCCTGACCCGGTGACGTCCGGGCGAGTGAGCAGCTAAGGCAGCCGTGATGCGCTAAGGCGGCAAGAGGTTCTATTGGCCTGCGCGACGGTTGATGTTGAGTGCGATTATGGACGAGTTTGCGATGGCATAGTATGGGCGTTGATAGCGTGGGGGCGCAACGTCCCCGCCACGGCTTTCCCCTGGCCTAGCACGGGCTCATAACCATAGCGCCAAACCTCCCCCAAACTCTTCAAATGCGCGGGTGTGCGGCTGGCCCAGCCCATGGTATTGGTGCCGAAGTGCACAAATTATGACCAGGCTATTCGTCGTTGTCCCCACACAACTCCGTAGTTTCAATAATTCTCTCCCCGAGTTCTTGACAAGACGGCAGGCCGATGCTATAATCCAAAGCGATGCGGGCCTGCCTGCCTGCACCAAGTATTTCACGGACACAGTTCTGGCGCGTGAACAGGTCTGGATAGCCTTGTTTGCACGATGTCCAACTAGCCGGGAGGACAAAATGGCTAAGGGTAAGGTGAAGTGGTTCAGCGACTCCAAGGGCTACGGTTTCATTCAGACTGAGGAGCAGTTGAACGGTGGCAAGGACATCTTTGTTCACTATTCGGAGATAGTCAAGGACGGCTATAAGTCTCTCTTCCAGGGCCAAGCCGTTGAGTTCGAGCTCTCCGAGACCCCTAAGGGTCTGCAGGCAAAGAACGTAGAACCGCTCGCGTAGGAGTCTGCCATCGCAGTATCGACTCGTATTCCACCACCCGGCCACATGAGATAGCACGCAGCCGGCAGTACTGGAGTAGTTGAGTTATGTCTGCGTGAGCTGGTCACCGCTCCGTATCAGCCTGACTCGAATGTGCCAACGGCTTACTGTCAGAAGCTGTCACTGCCAAGCACTGGCGCTGCATTGTACCAACTCCCCAACTTGCTACCCATGATAGCTGGCCGTTGGGGCTGTTTCCGGTCCAACCGGCATGTCTTCTAGTCCCGGGGCTATACGAGAACCGAAACTCGAAGCGTCTGTCGGTTCGGAGGCTGGAACAAATCGCGCGCACGGCCGGTCGTATCCAGCAGGAGGAATGTCAGATGAAACTCGCGGTTGGCAGTCTCGTGGCGGTAGTGGCTCTTGTGGCGCTGGTGATGCGATGTACTACAACTGCCGCGTTGATGAGAAGACCAATCAGGATGTGGTCGACAAAGGCCCCGCCAAGCAGATCGACCCGAGCTGCTGCTACGACAAGTTCCAGGTGACTCACGCTCGAAGACTTGCCCCCCTCGTCATGCTGAACTTGATTCAGCATCCACGCCTGGACCCTGAATCAAGTTCAGGGTGACACGGTACAACCTGCAAAGCGTGAATTGCCTCGCCGGAACATCGCCTGCCTCCTCGTCGTATCGGTACAAATACTCTCAGAAGGAGGTATACGGCAATGCAAGAAGGCAAATGGTCTGTAGGAAGTATGCTCGCCGTCGTGCTGATCGTGGTAGCCGTGGGAATGCTCCTCTTTCCACCCGGCTATCGGCCGCGGAACGCCACCCGAAGATCGACTTGCCAGAGCAATCTGAAGCAGTGCGCGCAGGCGCTGAAGATGTACTGCGACGACTACAACGGTATGATGCCATCATCGTATCTTATCCACCGCTCAAACCGTTGGAATCGCCAGGACTGCATCGCGTTCTGCACGCGTCTGTGCACAGGTGATCCCAAGTCGCCCGTCGATGGCTATCCCGGCGCGAAGCGGGCCACTTGGCCTCAGGTGCTCTGCGACAACATGCGCAACAAGGAGATCATGTGGTGTCCGTCCGACCCCGCGGACCATCGGGGGCGCGATCCAGTCGTTTCCTACTGGTTCAAGCCGGCGATGGACAGGGCGTGGTACGGCTGCCCCGATCCCAAGCGGACTATGGCCGACTACGGCTATGAGTCCGACCAGGTCGTGTTCTTCGAGTACAGCGGGTGGCACTACCAGGACCGGCGCGGTCTGAGGGCGCCGGGGGACGGCGGCAACGTGGAGGTCAACGCGTCGTTCATCGACACCCACGTCAAGAAGATGACGATACCGGCCTGCGGCCCGCCGAACTACATCAACAGCCCATCGGGTATGACGCGTGCCTACTCGCCTTCTACTACAACTGCTGCGTGGATCCCGGTACGGGCGCCGAGAAGCCCTACGAAAAGGGCCCTCTGCCGATCAGCACCAAATCCGGCAGGTGCATCGACCCGCCCAAGAACTACGACAAGCTGTAGCAGCGTCCTGCACGGCCGGGGCGTTCGTGCCCCGGCCGAACCATTACGTAGTCTCTAGTCCTCCCCTCCCAACGACCCGAGGATCTCGCCCAGCCACGAGCCTCGTCTGCGCTGGTGGCCACCCTGCTGGCCATGGCCGCGGTCGTGATCGCGATCACGACCGTGGTGATCGTCGTCATGACGCCTGCGGTCGTCTTCGTAGACCTGCTGCCGCTCGACCGGCCTTTCGGGACTCTGGTGTCGGACCGGGCCATCGTTCGCGGCAAGCTCGATCAGCTTCTCCAGCTCGCCTCTGTCGAGCCAGATGCCCTTGCAGTCCGGGCAGATATCGACCTCCACGCCCTGCTTCTCGGCTGCTCTCAGCTTTGCGTCACATACCGGACAGTTCATCGCAATTCCTCCTCTTAGTGGTTTCCGACTATGTGTCTCGTCCTGTCTTTCACGTGCTCGGTAGCGAGGTAGATGGCTGGCAGTACCACGAGCGTAAACAGTGTTGACGTGACCAGACCGCCCACCATGACTATCGCAAGCGGCTTCTCGATCTCCGCGCCGACCCCGCCGCTGATCAGAATGGGCACCAATCCCAGCGCCGCGCAGGAGGCAGTCATCAGCTTCGGTCGCAGCCTCTGCACGCTCGCCAGCCGTATCGCTTTCTCACGGGTGTGGCCTTCAGCGATGAAGTCAGTCGTCTGCGTCAGCAGCACGAGGCTGTTCTGCACAGCGATCCCGAACAGTGCGATGAAGCCGACCGCCGACGACACATTGATGCTTTCTCCCGTGATCAGCAGGGAAGCTACGCCTCCGATCAGCGCGCCGGGCACGGTCGCAAGTATCATCGCCGCTTGCGAACCGGACCGCAGCGCGAGGAACAGGAGCATGAACACCACAGCCAGCGCCACTGCCGTCGCCATCACCAGCGACCTCATCGCCCGTTGCTGGTTCTGGTATTGGCCGCCGAACACGACGAAGTAGTCCGGCGGCAGGTCGATGCTCTTTAGACCTTCGCGAATGTCTGATACCACGCTTCCCAGGTCGCGCCCCTGCAGGCCGGCGTCGATGCTGACCCTGCGGTTCATCGCCTCCCGCCAGATGACGTTGGGCCCCTCCGAGACGGTGACGTCCGCCACCTGAGAGAGCGGCACCTTCGCACCGGATGGCGTGTCCACGAGTATGTCGCCTATGGAACTCTGATCGCTTCTCATCTCGTCCGGGAATCGCGCGAAGACGCCGTAGCTCCGCTGGTTCTTCCAGACTTGCGTCAGCTCCTCGCCGCCGATCGCCAGCCGCACGATCTCAGAGATCGCGCCAACCGACACTCCGTAGCGCGCCGCCGCCTCGCGGTTGATCCGCACCTGGAGTTGGGGGATTCCCGACGCCTGGTCCATCTTTACGTCGGCTACACCGGCGGTACCGCGGACGATCTGCTCTATCTTGCGCCCGGTCTCGTTGAGCACCGCAACGTCCGGCCCGAACAGCTTGACCTGAAGCGGGGCAGGGGTTCCCTCCAGGCTCTCGTCGATCTTGTTCTGCAGGGGCTGCGTGAATGCGACCGCCACGCCCGGGATGTGCTCGAGCTTGTCACGAACTTCCGCCAGCACGGCGTGGGCCGGCTTCGTGAGCTTATTCCTGGGCTTGAGGTTGACGATCAGCTCACCCGAGTTAACCGGCAGCACGCAGCCGATCGCTCTCTCGGACCGTCCGACGCGCTTGACCACGGTCTCGATGTTCGGATTTGCCAGCAGCACCTGCTCGATCTGGCTTGTGATGCGATGGTTCTCCTCGAGCGAGGTTTCGGGCGTGGTGGCGGTGGAAATGAACCACGCGCCCTCGTCGAGCTTGGGCATGAAGTCCCTGCCGACGTAGAGCAGCCCGATACCTGTAGGTACCATCAGCAGCAGAGTGATGGCTATGACCTTCCATTTGTGGGTCAGCGCGAGTTCGAGCAAGGGCACGTAGCCGCGCTTAATCCAGCTCACGAAGCGCACTTCGCCCTCGGAGTCGTCCGATTGGGGCTGCAGGAAGCGCGCGGCGAGCATCGGTGTCAGCGTCAGGGACAGTGCCAGCGCCACCGCCATCGCCGCCGCGACAGTTACCGCCAGTGGCCTGAACAGCAGTCCCTCGATGCCTCCCATCATGAACAGCGGCAGAAACACTGCGATGATGATCATCGTCGCGAAAGCGATCGGACGCCCGACCTCTATCGCGGCCTTGTGCGCGACGCGCTCCTTGGCCTCGCTGTCGCCGATATTGGCCCGGCTCTTGTACAGCCTGTGGTGGATGTTCTCGACCATAATGATCGAAGCATCCACCATGATCCCGACTGCGATCGCCAGCCCTCCGAGCGACATCGTGTTGAGCCCGATTCCGAGCTTGTTCATCAACACGCCCGCGATCACGACCGAGAGCGGTATCGACGCAGCAACGATCAGCGTGCTTCGCAGATGTCCCAGGAACGCCAGAAGCACGAGTATGACCAGCACCGCTCCCACGAGAATCGCACGCGTCACGCTGGAAAGCGAGTGCTTGATGAGGTGGGTCTGGTCGTAGTAGGGGACCAGTCGCACGCCTTTCGGCAGGCTGGTCTTCATGTCGTCGATGGCCTTCTCGATGCCCTCGACAACCTTCACCGTGTCCGCACTGGGCTGCTTGATCACGAGGGCGACGACTGTCTCGCGGTCGTCCTTAGTCGCGATGCCGCGGCGGATCGCCGTGCCGTCCGTGACTTCGGCGATGTTGTAGAGGTAGATCGGCACCCCCGATCGCTCGGTCACGACCGCGTTGCGGATGTCCTCCACGGACTCGAACCGGCCCATCCCGCGAACCGTATACTCCGTCGGACCCGTGCTGATGAAGCCGCCGGAGGCGTTCTCGTTGCCGCTCCTGATCGCATCCTCGACCTGCGAGAGTGTCACGCTGTATGACCGCAGCTTGGCGGGATCGATGTTGACGCGATACTGCCTCATCAACCCGCCCATGTTGAGCACTTCAGCAACGCCTGGCACGGTCAGCAGGTTGTAACGCACCTGCCACTCGGCGATTTCACGCCGCTCGATAAGCGGCAGGTCGCCTTCCACGGCCAGTTCGTAGACTTCCGCCAGCCTGGTTGTCGCGCTGCTGAGTTCGGGCGGCTCGGTGCCCGCCGGAAGCTGTGAGGCGACCTGGGTCATGCGCTCGGTGACGAATTGCCTCGCGCGCCAGAAGTCGGTCTCGATGTCGAACTCGACCACTACGGACGAGAGCCCCTGGGTGGTCTGCGAGCGTATTCGACGCACTCCCGGGAGGCCGTTCATCGCCGACTCCATCGGGCGCGTAATGGCCACCTCGATCTCCTCCGGAGCCATCGCCGCGTTCTCCGTGACGATCGTGAAGACCGGGATGCTGATGTCCGGGTAGACGTTTCGCGGCATCTGCTCGTAGGCGGTCACCCCGAACACGACCGCGAGCGCTACCAGCATGATGACGACAGCCTTCTGCCGGAACGCTCCGTGGATCACCCGCTCGATAATACTTCCATGAGTGGAATCCATAGTGCCTCCTAGTGGCTGCAGCCCGCTTCGAGCTTGCCGGATCCAAACGCTGCCTTGAGCTGGTGCGCTCCGACGGTCACCACGCGCGTCCCCGGCTCTACGCCGCTGATCGCTTCGATTTTGTCGCCGTGAACAGAGCCGAGCCTTACTATGAGCTTGTCATAGGCGCCACACGCGTTGGTGCCGGCCTTTTTGTCCTCGGGACACTCCATGCACGGCGTGTAGACTATCTTCGATCCCGCGTCGTCGAGCACCGCCTGCCTCGGGATCAGCACAGTGCTGCCGCGGAGAGCGGTGATGAGCGCAACCGACGCGAACATCTCGCCTTTGAGCAGGCCATCGGAGTTGTCGATGACGCAGCGCAGCTTCGCTGTTCGCGAGTCGCTGCTCAGGATATCGCCGATGGAGTCCACCTTGCCCGCGAACACCCGGCCAGGGTATGCGTCCACGCGAATCTCTGCCGCCTGTCCCTTTCGCGCCCTCGCAAGGTCCTTCTCATAAACATCCGCCTCAACCCACACGCGGGACAGGTTCGCGACTGTGAACAGCGCGTTCGATGGCGATGCCATCTCGCCTACGTTAGCTTTTCGAGCGGTTACCCGGCCGGAGATCGGTGAATCGACTGTGAGTGTGTCTCCCGTGCCGCCGGGGTTGGCGCCGAGGACGCGAATGCGGTCGGCTGCGGCGGCGAGTTCGGTATGCGCGGCCACAACTGCAGACTTCGCGGCTTGGATGGCCTTGGAGTCAATGAGCTTGCCCTTATAGATTCTCTCTTCGCGCGCGAGATTGCGAACGGCCATGTCAACGGCTGTCTGGCTGTTTGCCACGCGGGTTTCGAACTGGCCAACCGCCGACTGTGCAGCGTCCACGGATGCCGAGTCTCGCCTGAATTCGGCCTCGGCGGTCTCGACGTCCTGTCGCGAAACGAGCCCGTCGGCGTAGAGATCCTTGGCCCTCTCAAGTCTAGCCTTGCATTGAGTGAGCTCACTTTCGGCCTTGGCCAGCTCGCTCCTTGCCTGGGCGAGCCCGCTCTTCGCATCCGCCAGATTGCCCTGGGCTTCAAGAACCGCGCTCCGTGTATCCTCAACTGGCCTTGCGCTGTTCGCGCCAAGCCTCGCCGACTGCATCTCCTGTGCGAGGACCGCCTTTGCCGCAGCCACACGAGCTGTTGCCTGCCTGTATAGAGCGCGGGCCTCGGCGAGTTCGACGCTTGATATGACCGCAACGACTTGTCCTTGTCGAACGGTGTCCCCGACCTTCGGATATGCCGCCACTATCTTGCCGTCGATCCTGGGAGTTATCTGCACGAGTCTGTCGGACGGCACAGTGACCCTGCCGGTCAGTTTGAGCGTATCCCAACCCTCGCCGGCAATCGCCGTTTCGGTCTGAAGACCGGGTATTGCTGTGCTCTGTTCCTTGGGTCTGGGTTCTTCCTGATCCGCGGCTGCTCGGTGCAGATGGAGTCCAGTGAGCACATAAGTAAGAGCCGCCGATACGACCGCGACTGCGAGCATCGCGGCTATGGTTCTTGGCTTCATTTCGTTTCCTCCTTGCCAATGGAGTCAATGCCTGCCGCCCACTCGACTTTGGCTATTGCTTTCGCGTAGTCTGCCAATGCCGACAGGTACTCCACTTTGACACCGCGAAGTGTCCGCTGCGCTTCCAGCACTTCGATGTAGCTGGTTGCGCCTTTCTCGTATCCCTTCTGGGCCAGAGCTGCTAACTGAGCGGACTTCTCGAGGATTCCGCTCTGATACTCTCGTGCGACGGCCGCTGCCGCTTGACTCGCTGCGATGGCTTGGTCTACCTCAAGAGCGACATCGTTTCGTACCGCCTCAAGTCGCATTCGCTTCGCTTGCGTGTCCAGTTGAGCCTGCCGGACCCGCGCCCGGTTGGACCCCCAGTCCAGAAACGGCAGCTCGATTGCCACAGCGATTCCTCCTTCGGCGCTGTCCCACGACTCTTTTCGCAACTGCAGTGCGAGATCAGGCAGACGCGCGCGCTGCGCCGCGCCTACGCTTGCTTCAGAGCTCGCAAGCTGCGCCAGTGACGAGAGCACCTCGGGTCTGCAGAGCTGTGCGCCGGCGACGAGTCTGTTCCTGTCAAGCGTCGCAGCTGAGAACGCAAGTTCGTCGCCGGTTGTGATTGCCTCAGTTGAGGGACAACCCATCACCGCGCGCAGCGCCGCCCTCGCCGTGTCCAGGCCGAGCTGGGCCTGGGCAAGTTCCTGCCTTGCGCGGGCCAACTCGATTTCGGTTTTGATCGCCTGCGCTCCCGGTATCTTGCCAACGTCTATCTGTTTGCGGACCGCCTTGTCCAGCGTCTCGAGATAGGCGATGTTGTCCTCGTTCAGCTTTACCAGCTGCTGAGCCTGTGCCGTATCCCAGTAACGCTGCTTGACGCTCAGTATGATGTCCCGACGAAGTGTGCTCGCGTCCTGTGCTGCTGACTCGGCATCGTGTCTGGCGATGCGGGAGCGCGCGGTTCGCGAGCCATTGATCTCCAGCGGCTGTGTGAGGAGAATCGCTGAATCCGAGCCGGCTTGGCCGACGACGCTGGGAGCGATTAGCAGGTCGGGGTTGGCGAGAGCCGACGCGCCTCGTGCAGCCTGCCTAGCTGCGAGCGCGGACGCCGCGCCGGCGGCGATGGCTGGATTCTGCCTGAGTGCTGTCTGCACCGCATCATCAAGTGACAGTGTTGCACAGCGGGGGTAACTTGGTGCGAGCAGCGCCAGCGCCAAGAGAGCCGCTGTCCGTAGATGGGTATTGCCGTACATATTCCGTTCCTTCGGGATCTCGAATGCGTACCTGCTATGCGCCAGTCGCGCGTACACGACTATTGCGTTGGCAGGCCGCTGGATGCGCGTTTGTGGATGCTACGCGGTGTGGTTCGGTGGACGGAATATGTCGGTGATGTGTAGCTGAGGGACGTAGTTTACTATGGTGAGCACCAGGCGAACCGAGACGGTGCCGAGGTCGAGACAGTGGGCCTGCATCACGGCGCACTTGCAAGTGTCAAAAGACGCGCAGGACTCGTCGCAGCAGCCGTCCCTATGACAGTCGCTGCATACTCCCACGCTTGCGACCAGGCAGAGCAGCGCCAGAGCCAACAATACAAGTCTCGCTGTCCAATGCATGCTCATCCACTGCATTATACCACGGTTCTGCGCCGCTCAATACCCGGCAAGAACACATCTTGCGCTACGAGCGTAGAAGGGGTATTCTGGAAGTAGCTCCCAGGCAGCGTTGCCTGGTATCATAGTCATCAAAGGAGATGAGCACATGAGCGTTGTAGACCTCGAGCGCGTGTCGAAGTACACCGACGTCAGCACCCCCGCAATGCAGATCCTGAGTAGAGATGATCAGGAGCACTACGCTAACCTCAACCTGAAGTGGGACGGCAAACTGATACAGGCCGATGCATTCGTAGTCTTTCACTCAACCGTCCGAGGCCCCGCCAAGGGCGGCATTCGCATGGCCGAGGACGTTACCCTCGACGAGACACGCAGGCTGGCCGAGCTCATGACGTACAAGTGCGCTCTGGCACGTATCCCGTTCGGTGGTGGGAAGTCCGGCATTCGCATCAATCCCAAGAGCCTTACGACCGAGGCCCGGCGCGACCTTGTTTCCGAGTATGTCCACGTCTTCGGCCCGATTCTTGCCAACGGCGCATACGTGCCGGCTCCGGACATCGGCACTGGTCCCAGCGATATGGCCACTATCTACGGATGCACCCACATTCCCGAATCCGTGACGGGCAAGCCTCCACGCATAGGCGGGCTGCCCGGCAGGGAAGAGGCAACCGGCTACGGTGTGGCGAGCATTGTGAAGACGGCGGCGGCGGGCATGCTCAAGTCCGATCTGAAAGGAATAAGCATTGCCGTGCAAGGGTTTGGTAACGTCGGCAGATGGACCGCGCGATTTTTGGCGGAGTGGGGTGCGAGAGTCGTAGCCGTGTCGGACGCGACCGGGGCGGTGTATATGGACGCCGGCCTGCCGATTGCAGAGATGTCCGCGGTCAGGACCCTCGACGAGGTCGCATATCCAAAGATCGACCGCGAGAGCCTGCTGACGCTGCCCGTGGACGTGCTGGTCCCGGCAGCGATAGGCGGCGTGCTGACCGGCGAGGTGGCTTCAAACGTGCAGGCGAAGCTCGTTGTCGAAGCCGCTAACGATCCGACGACGGCTGAAGGTGACAGGGTTCTCTTCGACCGGTGCATCCCGGTCCTCCCTGACATCCTTGCCAACGCGGGTGGGGTGGTTGCGTCCTACATCGAGTGGCGGCAGGCCAAGTCCGGCAGCCTCACCGACAAGCTCGAAACCTATCAGGCTATCGAGAAACAGCTCCTGTCGGCATACGCCAATGTAGTTGAATACGCGGGCACAGAGCGCATTCCTCACCGCCTGGCCGCCCAGGTCCTCGCGGTCAACGAGGTGGTGGAGTCCATGCGCGACCGCGGCTGGATCTGATCACTCCCTCGCCGTTGCGGGCAGAGTTGGGGTGGGGTCCTTCGTTCGGCCGGGGCATTTGCCCCGGCCGGCAGTGGAACATCCCGCGCGCCTGTCTCGTCGTACCGGTGTAGCAGCAGGAAAGCATCTCGCGATTGCTATCCTCCTATCTTGCGACGTCGTCGCGAGCCGTGATATACTGCCGCTGAGGATGTATATGAGATATTGCAGTGGGATCAAGCCAGTATTCCTGACGGTGCTGTGCCTCTCAATTGCCGGCACGTGCGCTCTATGTGCCGCCACCAGGCCTATCCCGAAACCGGACGATAATGACATCGCAGTCTTCCTCAAGGCGTGCGCTACTGGGGACGTGGTCATGGTCCACGATGCGCTCGCGTCCCGGTTGCCTGCCGATCTGTGCGCCGCCAGGAACGCGATGGGTCTGTCCGGCCTGGATCTCGCGGTGTCCGGTGACCGCACAAAGTGCGTATCCCTCATTCTCGACGCAGGCGCGAACGTCAACGCCAGGAACAAGGCCGGTAGGACTCCTCTTTGCTGGGCTGCCATTTCTGGCCTCAAGGATTGTACCGAGTTGCTGATCTCCAGGGGCGCTGATCCGAAGATCGCCGACAACGATGGCAATACGCCTCTGCACCTCGCTGTCAATCTCAAGCGTAAGGACTGCGTGGAGGTGCTGGTTGCCAAGGGTGCGCTCCTGAATGCGATGAACAACGCAGGTTACACTCCCCTGCACTCGGCCGTAGCCGCTGGTGACAAGGACATGGTGGAGATGCTGCTGAGCAAAGGCGCACTGCCCAATTCCGTTGCCAAGGATGGTCAGACTCCGTTGCATTCGGCGGCATGCCTGCCGGATAAGGATGTCGCCGCATTGCTGATTGCGAAAGGCGCGACGGTCAACGCCAGGTCAGATGATGGAAGCACTCCCCTTCACAACGCCGCGTCCCGCGGCTCGACAGCGGTTGCGGAACTGCTGATTTCCAAAGGCGCTCGCGTCAATTCCCAGGACAGGGATGGCAAGACGCCGTTGCAGCGGGCCCTCGCGCGCAACGACCACGCGATGATCGCGCTGCTCACGTCGCACGGAGCGAAATAGTCCTGCGGACGAAAGGCGACCGCGTTTGCTTGCGGGTATCATACTCTGATGTGAAATCCTCAGGAGGAACGCGAGATGACCCTGTCAGACTGCATCAGTTTTGCTCTGGAGAACCCGGCATGCACCGTTGCCACAGTAGAGGGCGATCAGCCGCGCGCGCGCATCTTCATGCTCTGGCGAGCCAACGAATCCGGTTTCTACCTCTGTACCGGCGCGCCAAAGCCTGTCTGCCAACAGCTCACGGCCAATCCCAAGACAGAGCTGTGCTTCTATAAACCGGGCCCGGACCCGATGGCGCCGGGGATAATGATGCGCGTCGCCGGACAGGTCGAGTTCGTGAAGGATTCCAAGCTCAGGGGAGAGCTGCTAGAGGAGTGGCCGTTTCTGAAGCAGATGGGCATTGCCGGCCCGGACGATCCCATGCTCGCACTGCTTCGAATACCCCACGGTGAGGTCAAATACTGGACCAGCGGGCCGGATATGCAGGAATCTGTGGAGCAGATAAGTTTCTAGGCGTGATCATCGACGTCGAGTGCGATAAGAAAGCAGGCGAGGTCATCTGACCTCGCCTGCTACTGGGTGTCAAACCCGATTATGCTTTGTCGGGTTCGGAATCCCCGTTGACCTTCGATTGCACCTGCGCCACGTTCTCCGAGACCATCGGGTTGACTCCATAGAGCAGCGCGAGGTAGTAGCTGACGTAATCGCCGAGATACACCCCGTAGAGCATCTTCTCCACGGTGGTCGAGCCCCTCAGGTCCACTCTCACGACGCCGAACTCGCCGAGCACTTCCTCACTTGCATTCATGAGTTGTGCCATCTCGCCTTTGTCGGCTGCGTCCGTCAGCAGCACGATCCCGAACTCTCCCGAACGGTTGTTGACGAACTCCCAACCGGAGATGTCGCTGAGAGCAAGGTCGGGAAACGCCCCCGTGAAGGCGAGCCCCTTGCTATTCGCGTCGATCTGGCTCTTCCACCGACTCGCCACAGCGGCACGGTATCCGGGTACCCCGTAGATCACCACCAGCTTGCCGAAGAGGCCTTCGGCTGTCTGCTTGGCGATATTGCGTGCCGTGGGATTCTCGAAGCGCAGAGCCTCGCGCGCATTCTTCATAAGCTTGATTGCGTGCGAAAGCTTCTCAACTTGGCCACTGGCCAGCCCAAGCCTCTCAATCGCGGCAATCAGCGGTACGAAGAGATAGCCGATGGCCGACCGCTGCGGCTGGCCAGGGGGAATGCGGATCGTGCCGATCCCCTCGGCCGAGGCAGCCTCCAGCAGCTTGCGGCCGCTCGTGAGGCAGATTACGGTTGCCCCTCTTTGCTTGGCCTCTCGCAGGTTGCGCAGCTCGGATTCGCTTGTTCCAGGATAGTCGACCACAATCACGAGGGAGTTTTCGCCTACGTGCTTGGGCAGTCTTCCCCCGTGATCGCTTACAATCGGAACTTCAGCCGCATCCGCCAGAACGGCCGCAGCCATATCCGCAGCCAGGCCGGAGTCGCCCACGCCTGTGATGAACACGCCGTTGGGCTTTTCCTCAGGCGGTTCGATCGCAAAGCTGCGGGCGATTCCCAACGCGGTCTCGCATTGCTCGGGCAGCTCATTTATCAAACGGAGCATATTCCGCTTGTCAACGGCCTGCATCCGAGCTACATCGTCCAACGCCGGCATCGATTCCGAAGTCATTGGGTACTCCTATCTTGCCAATGTCACTCCGCCGTGAATGGGAGCAGAGCGATTTCTCTGGCTCTCTTTATTGCATGGGTCAGCGTGCGCTGATGTGACGCGCACGTACCCGTGGTCCGTCTCGGCAGGATCTTCCCTCGTTCGGAGACGAACCTGCGCAGGCGGTTGACGTTCTTATAGTCGATATAATCGACTTTGTCAACGCAGAACGAGCATATCTTCCTGCGCATTCTCCTGAACTTGGAGGGTCTGCCGTCTCTATCTCTGCCTCTTGGTGCGGGCATAAAGCCACCTCCTTCGAAAATGCACTGCATTTTCGATGCATTCGTGGAGGACACTGCGCGCTGCAGAGCAGTCGCGCGAGTGTTCATGCCACTATTCATATACGCAAGCCGGCTCGGGTGCTGCCGGCTATCAGACACTACTCCTCGGCGAACGGATCGTAGTCCATGTCGGACTCGGCCATCTCCGGCGGAGCTTCCATAGGCACTCGCTCTTCGCGAGACGGAGCCGCTCCCTGGCCGGCGCCCTGCGGCTTATCGAGGCCCTGCACGCTATCCGCGACAACCTCGATCTTGCTCCGCTTCTGGCCGTCCTGTTGGACCCACGAGCGCTGCTGCAGTCTGCCCTGGACCGCGATCAGGCGGCCCTTGGTCAAGTAGTTCGCAGCGAACTCCGCACTCTGCCTCCACGCTATCACGTCGAAGAAATCAGATTCCTTCTCGCCCGATTCGGACTTGAACCGACGGTCAACCGCGAGACGAAGTGTGGTTACTGCCACCCCGCTGGGGGTGTATCTCAACTCGGGATCGGCAACCACACGCCCGATCAATGCAACCATGTTCACTGCTGGTTCCCCCTATCTCCAACTATGCCTGAGGTTCTTCGGTCGTCTCGGCTTCGGGAGCTTCCTCCGCCGGAGCTTCGGCCTCGGATGCCTCGGCTGCTTCGACCTCCGCTTCAGCTGCTGGCTCCGTGGCCTCCGCCTCTACTGCCGCCGGCTCTTCAGCGGGAGCAGCTTCTTCTGCCGGGGCTTCCTCGGCGACTGCCTCAGCTGCATCAGCGGTTACTGCCTCCGCGGTTTCCTCAGCAGGCTCAACAGCTTCCGCCTCGACTGCCTGAGGTGCTGCCTCTTCGGCCTGCACCTGCGGTCGATCGATGCGGGAAGTATCAATGTGCTGCGGCTCGACGCGAGTGATCAAGTGACGGAAGACGTCGTCGGAGATCCGGTACACGCGGTCGAGTTCCTTCGCAACGGCGGCTTCGGCCTCGAAGAACATAAGAATGTAGAGTCCTTCTCGGCGGCCCGCCACCTCATAGGCCAATCGCCTCTTATCCCAGCGGCCAACCGCGCGAACTTCGCCGCCCTGGTCAGCAACGAGGTTGGAGTACTTGGCAATGATGGAATCGACCTGTTCGTCGGTCAGAGTGGCGCCGACAATGTACATCGACTCGTAGTAACGTTTCGTGGTGTTCACCTCCCCTCGGGCTAAGATCGGTTCCGATTAGCAAAATCGGAACGGAGAGTATAGCCGACGCCTCAGCGGCGACCGGCGTCCATACTCGATTGTGGCCCGCTCATCTGCGGACGTGCTATTATACCACGGCCACGGAACGCGTGCAACACGTTGTTTCGCGTATCGCGCAGAGGTCAGGGGCTCGTCCGCGTTGTAGACTATAGAGTTGACTAACCTACAAAGCCGAAGGGAGAATGGATCGCAATGGAGCGCAAAGGTAACGTATTGACCGGGCTCGACGTTCTGGTCGGCCAGGAAATAGACTCGCTGAAGGGTCTCAGAGTCGGCATAATGTGCAATCATGCCGCCGTAACCAGGGATCTAGTCCACATAACCGACGCACTGGTTGCCGGGGGTGTCAACATCACGGCGCTGTTTGGCCCCGAGCACGGCGTACGTGGAGACGCTGCCGAGGGAGCTGCCGTCGAGGACGCGATCGATCCGAAGCTCGGCATTCCCGCTTTCAGCCTCTATGGAAAGAGCTGGTCGCCGACCGAGGAGATGCTTTCGCACGTCGACGTCATTCTGTGCGACATCCAGGACGTGGGGGCGAGGTTCTACACATTTCCGTATACAATGGCCGCGGTCATGGAAGCCTGTGGCAAGCACGGAGTCAAGGTATGGGTGCTGGATCGGCCGAACCCGATCACGGGGCTGGGCTTCGAGGGAACGATCCTCAAAGAGGGGTTCAGCTCCGGCGTCGGCAAGTTCGCCACCTCCACCCGCCATGGCTTCACCGCTGGCGAACTAGCCGTACTTTTCAAGACCCGATTCGGGATGGAATGCGACCTGCACGTCGTCAAGATGCAGAACTGGTCCAGGGATATGTGGTATGACGAGACCGGGCTGCCGTGGGTGCTGCCTTCGCCGAACATGCCGACCCTCGACACCGCCATCGTCTACACCGGCACCTGCTACTTCGAAGGAACGAACGTCTCCGAGGGCAGGGGAACCACTCATCCGTTCGAGATATTCGGCGCGCCCTGGATCGACGCCGTTGCGCTCAAGAACGAGATGCTCAGCTATGAGCTGCCCGGCATTATGTACCGAGAGGCTTACTTCTCTCCGTTCGAGTGGAAATTCCGCAAGGAGCCGTGCGCGGGTCTGCAGTTCTATGTAACCGACCGCGAGGTCTTCCGGCCAGTCGTCACCGGTCTCGCCGCGGTGGCCGCTATCCACAAGCTCTATCCCGAGCACTTCGCCTTCAGGCCGGCGCCCGAGGGACGCCCCGGCTTCTTCGATCTTCTGTCCGGTTGCGCCGACATACGCGAGGCGATTCTGGCGGACAAGTCGATGCTCGAACTGGAGAAGAGCTGGGCCCCGGGTATCGAGGCGTTCAAAGCAGAGACGAAGTCGGTGATGCTCTACTAGCAGCCTGCGGATAAAGCCGCATTCGGTTGTAGGAGCCGTCTCCAGACGGCGATCTGCGAGCGTGACGCCAGTGGATTCGGGGTCTGGCTCTCGCGATCGTTTCGCGACGCCTCTCGCGACATCCTTAGGATGCGCTGTCGCCCGAGGGGAGACCCCTCCTACACCACTTTGTCCGGCGGCTGATAGCGGGACTCCGTTTTTGCAGGAACATCCAAGGCAACCTCATCGTATACTTACTGGCTGGACTGGCGCTTGGCTTGACAGCCTGAAGCACGCCCGCGTACAATCAGAGCCGAGCAGCTGCGGGCTGCCTGTTCTGTGCCAGTAGGCTGATCACGGGTCTGGGGGTTATGAATGTGGCTGAAGCCATTGTAGTGGAAGGACTCTGTAAGGAGTACAGGAGCCGTCTCGGCGACCGCATGTTGGCGGTCAACAATGTCAGCTTCACGGTCAATGAAGGCGAGATATTCGGCTTCATCGGACCGAACGGGGCGGGCAAGACGACCACGATCAAGACACTGCTGGGTCTGCTCTTCCCGACGTCGGGTAAGGCGATCGTGCTGGGTAGGCCGGCGGGCGACATCGAGGCCAAGGAACGAATCAGCTACCTGCCCGAGAGTCCGTATTTCTACGAGCACATGACCGGTGCGGAAGTGCTGGACTTCTACTGTCAGCTCTTCAGGATGGACAAGGTTGCACGCCGCAAGAAAGTCGGCGAGCTTCTGGAAAGAGTCGGACTCGGCAAGGATGGGCGACGGGCGCTCCGGCAATACTCCAAAGGAATGTTGCAGCGAGTCGGAATCGCGCAGGCGCTGATCAACGATCCCGATTTGCTCTTCTTCGACGAACCTACCTCCGGCCTTGACCCCATTGCTCACAAGGACATTCAAGACCTGATCTTGAGCCTTCGCGACCAGGGCAAGACCGTGTTCCTGAGTTCCCACCAGCTTTCGGACGTGGAGCACGTCTGCAACCGCGTTGCTATCATCAATCGTGGCGAACTGGTGAGGTTGGGAACTATGGATGAATTGCTCCACGCGGGCCGCACAATCATCACGTTGGCCTGCGCGAACGAGCAGCTCATCGAGCAGATAAAGCCCCTGACGGCGCACTTCGCACAGGATGGCGACCTCGCCAAGTTCTATGTTGAGGCGGAAGATGACGTTCACAAGGTGCTGGAGATTGCGAGAGGCAAAGCGAGTCTTGTATCCGTGGTTCCGCAGAAGCAGACTTTGGAAGACCTCTTCGTCGAGATCGTAAGGGAGGGACGAAAGTGATCATTTGGGCGATTGCCAAGACTACCGTGGGAGACGCGCTTCGCAGGAAAGTGCTGCAGGTCTTCCTTGTCGTAGCCATAGGACTCATCGTTTTGTCGTTGTCCTTCTCTCAGACGCTCTCGTTTTCCAGCCAGCGAGGGATTTCGGCGGACCTGATGCTGCTCAAGAGCTTCGGACTCGGGATGATGGCACTGGCCGGCATATTCATCAGTCTGATACTCGGCGTTTCACTGATCCCCCAGGAATTCGAGCGCCGCACGATCTATACGATCCTGGCCAAACCCGTCAAGAGATACGAGTTCATTGCCGGCAAATTTCTCGGCGCACTGCTGACGCTTGCGATCACGACCGGCCTGATGGGCATTACGTTCATCGCGACAATCGTTGCCAAGACCATCGGCGCGCACAACATCGTGGATGTGAAGTCCGTGAGTGCCCTACAGGCGAAAGCTGATAGCCAGATCGCGTTCTTCGACGTGAACATGATATGGGGCGTCGCGCTGGTCTACCTGCAGTTTATGGTGCTCAGCTCGATCGTTCTGCTGTTCTCCCTGATATTCACGACTACGGTTAACTTCTTCATGGGCGCGGCTGTCTATGTGGTCGGGTTCATGTCCACCGTCGTGACGTCGCTGGGTGGCGCGGAGGGCGCAAACTCGTTCCAGAGGGCGTTCTTCAAGACGATCTACTACGTTCTGCCTAGATTCGACCAGTTCAATATACCCAACCAGTTGCTTCACCCCGAGGCGCAGGTAACGAACATGGCCAGCTACACAGGCCTTATGGCGCTCTACGGGCTGCTCTACACGCTGCTCGCGCTCGTAGCGGCGATCCTCATCTTCGAGAGGAAGGAAGTGTAAGAGATGGCCGAGGGCAAGCGTAAGGGGCTCATTGCGCTGCTGGTGGTGATAGTCGTTGCGATCGTTGCCGTGCAGCTGCCCATCGTCCCCAGATACAACAAGATTGCCGGTTCCGGAAAGAACAAGTCCGAGGGCGCACCTGGCGACCTGATGGTCCAGCTTCCTGGGCAGTTCATGATCGCTTCGTTCACCGGCTTCGAGCAGGTTGTGGCGGGTGCGCTGTGGATTCGCGCCGATGACTTCTTCCACCGCGGCGAGTACCAGGCTATTGTGCCGATCGTGCGCATGGTCACCTGGCTGGACCCGCACAACATCGATGTATACATCACTGGCGCGTGGCATCTCGACTACAACTTTGTAGACGAGGCCAACGCGCTTTCGGACAAGCGCTACATCCCCGTTTCCATCGCCCTGATGAAAGAGGGGATCAAGAACAATCCCAACGTTTGGGATCTGTATTTCGAGCTCGGCTGGACGCACTACTGCAAGAAGATGAACGACAACGCCCAGGCTCTGGAGTGGATTTCCAAGGCGTGTGAGCACGATGGGGTCGATCCCAACACCGGCCAGAAGATACGGCGCTACGACTTCGTGGATCGAATGAAGGCGCATATGCTCGAGAAGTGCGGCCGGTTCGACGAGGCAATCGCGCAGTGGGAGAAAGCCCGTGCGATCACGGTGAAAGCCATGGAAGCCAACAAGCGCAAGCCGGGCAGCGCGGAGTATGTTGACCAGGGTTCTCTGGACCTGTGCGACCGCAACTTGTCTCTGCTTCTGATGCGGCTGGGGTGGCGCTATGGCAATATGGACTACTATCGCCGGGGGCTCGAGATCGCGGAGACGCTCAAGAGTCCGGCTGATTGGGTGGCCGCGACCAGGGCAGCGCGCAAGGACTACGAGAGCCGAGTCGGCAAGCAGTGGGCCGGCGACACTGCAAAGCCACTGAATACGGCCTTCCAAGTATCGTGGCTGCGTGCGGCTCCGCAGGTTCTCATCATCAGTGGCAAGCTGAACCTGATACAGGCCTCTGAGTACAAGGGTCTGGCTTCCGAGTCGTTCACGCACTGGTATGCCACCAATGAGGCGAGTGGCGCGAGACGAGAAGCGTGGCGCAACGGCTGCCGGGTCTACTGGCGTCTGGAGGACTATGACTACCAGATGCCTACGCTGGAGACAGTGGATTGGAAGATCGACCGCAGCCGGACCGTTGCGTGGGGCGACATCTACGTAGGCGACGGCAAATTCTCCACCAAGATCGACATGGGCGATCAGCGGGACAAGGAGATGTACCCGTTTGCGGCAGGCAAGTACAAGCTGACGGTGTGGGTGACTCCGGAGGATCCGGGCATGCCGGACTATGTGCAGGATAGAGTCGGCTGGAAGGGCGAGGCCATCACAGACCCGAACTACCTCGACACTAAGGCACATCCAGGCTTTAAGATGCTCAAAAAGGAGTTTATCCTGCGCAGAAGTGATATAATATAGAGCCGAGAGCCGTAATGTGCGGCGGTCGGCTCCCAGCACCGAATCAAGGTGTGATCGTGCTAGACGGGGAACTAGCGGTGCCCTCGACCCGCAATCCGCTATAGCGGGGTCGAATTCCTGCCCGCGGTCTGGCTGTTTGGGAATGTGCTTCGACAAGCGACGTTGATAGTTGGGCCCTACGCAATGCCCGGCGCGTGAACCCCGTGAGGTCCGGAAGGAAGCAGCGGTAAGCGTGTTCGCGCATGTGCCGTATGGTGATCTGATTGGAGTTGGCTGTCGCGGTGGCGCCTGGGCGGGCTTATCAGAGGCAGGTGCACGATCACTTTATACAAGCTATCAGCTATCAGCATTCAGCCGTCAGCAGGCTCGATCGCTGAGAGCTGATGGCTGAAAGCTGATGGCTTCGATGCCCTACGAGACCCTTTACCGCAAATACCGCTCCCAGACATTCGACGACGTGATTGGCCAGGATCACGTCGTTCGCACGATACGCAACGCCATCAGAGCGGGTCGGATTGCGCACGGTTACCTCTTCTGCGGATCTCGTGGTACGGGCAAGACCACCGTTGCACGTCTGATTGCTAAAGCCCTCAACTGCGGCGACGGGCCCACACCTGACCCGTGCAACGTCTGCGACGAGTGTCGTTCGATCACAGATGGATCGGCAGTTGACGTGGTCGAAATGGACGCGGCCTCGAACCGCAGCGTGGACGACATCGATGCGCTTCGCGAGGGCGTGAAATACCCGCCGATGCGCCTGCGGTATAAGGTCTACATCATCGACGAGGCCCACCAGCTATCCGCAACGGCCAAGGACGCGTTTTTGAAGACCCTTGAGGAGCCGCCGCCGCATGCGGTTTTCATACTGGCCACCACCGAATCCAGCAAGATACCCATTACGATCCGGTCCCGCTGTCTGCAGTTCGATTTCCGCAGGGGGACGGTCGACGAGATCGGCGGCAGGCTCAAGACGGTCGCCGAGGCGGAGCATCTCGACATAGAGCCTGACGCGATCGAGCTTGTGGCGCGCATCGCGATGGGATCGTACCGCGACTCGTTGAGTCTGCTCGAGCAGGTGATCGGCTACGCCGAGGGCAGGATTACGACGAAGGACGTCTACACGGTCTCGGGTATGGTTGACGAGGACGCGCTGCTCGAGATCGGCGAAGTACTCGCGACCACCGATACCGCTTCCGCATTCGCGCTGGCTGACCGGCTGATGCGCGAGGGCCGCGACGTTCGGGAACTCCTCAAGTCGGCGTCGAACCACTTTCGCGACGTGCTTGAGCTCAAGGTCGGCGCTGACAAGCGGCACTCGAATGACGTGCGCTGGCGCGACCAGGCCGACGCGTTTGGCCAGGATAGACTGGTGCACATCATAGACATTTTCGCAGGCGCCGAAAAGGACCTGCGCTGGAACGAGCAGCACCGCCTCGCGCTGGAGATGGCTTTTCTGAAGGCGATGGCGCGGCCCAAGGAGGTTGCGGCGCCGGCCATGGCCACTCCCGTGCGAGCCGCCGCCAGCCCCGCCGAGCACGTCCGGACTCCGCCTCCCGCCGAGGCCAAACCGAAAGAGACGAAGCCTGTCGAGAAGCCGGAACCATCGGCCGTGCCGCCGCAGCCCCAGCCCGTCGCTGCCGCTCAGGAGGAAGCACCATCCGAGCCCGAGCCAGCTCCCGCATCTGACGCCGTTGGTGCGTCGGTCACGCTCGGCGAAGTGCAGCGTGAGTGGCAAAAGGTGCTGCGACACGTCGAGAAGATCCTGCGGCAGCCCAACGTAGCGGCACTGGCACGCGCGGGACAGCCGGTTGCGGTTGCGGACAATAGCCTAACGCTTGGGTTCACCCAGAAGTGGCGGTTCCATCGAGACAAGATAGACACGAACACGCAGTGGATTGAGCAGGGGCTGATGGATGTGCTCGGCACGAGGCTGAAGATAAGGACGATACTTGTGGACGAACCCGAGCCCGAACAGCAGCAGCCCATGCAGCAGTCCGTTGAACAGGTTGCGCATCCGCTGCTTAACGACGTGCTGACTACGTTCGGCGGCACTGTAGTTGATGAAAACGATTCAGACCCGTGGGAGGAGCAATCATAGTGGCAAAAGGACCATTTGGCAATATGCCGAATATACCCGGCCTGGGCAACATGATGAAGCAGGTCCAGAAGATGGCCGAGGACACCCAGAAGCTTGAGGACGAGCTTGCTGAAATGAAGGTGGAAGCCAGCGCGGGCGGCGGCATGGTTACTGCTGTGTGCAATGGCAAGGGTGAGATTCTCGATATCAAGATTGACCCTCAGGTTGTGGACCCCGAGGACGTCGAGATGCTGCAGGATCTGGTGATCAGCGCGGTGCGCGAGGTTCTCGAGAAGGCATCGGAGACCAAGCAGTCGCGCCTCAGCGAGATCACGGGAGGGATGAACCTGCCAGGCATCTTCTGAGTCGGACCTACTGGCGGTGAACCACGACCACGGCCGCGTCATCCTTTAGCTTGCCGCCGGCATGGTCGGTTGCCGCCGCTACCAGTGCATCCGCTAAGTCGTCGCAGTCACTGCCGGCGTGAGCTGCCAAGCTCCGGCTGATACCTTCGAGATCGAAAAGGCACGAATCGGAACGGGCCTCGCTGATTCCGTCAGTGTAGAGCACCATCGTGTCGCCGCGTTCTAGCTTGGAAACGTGGTCTCGATAGGCATGAGTGCGGAGTACCCCGATTGGCGGATCGACGGCCGACAGAAACTCGATGCTGCCGTCGGCTCTCAGGATTGCTGCCGGGGGATGCCCTGCGCTGCAGTAGTGCACCTCTCCCATCTGGGTGTCAACGATGACGAGAAACACCGTCACAAACGCTCCCGCCTCGCTCGGCTCGTATGGCAGTATGGAATTCGCCTTCGAGATTACGCCAGAGGCCGAGGCTGTCTCGTGAGCAAATGCGTGCACGGTGCTGCGCGTCGCGGCGGCCAGCGATGCTGCCTCCAGTCCCTTTCCGGACACGTCGCCGACCAATACCACGGCCGAACCGTCGCCTGCCCTGAACGCGTCGTAGAAGTCTCCGCCTATCTCCCTGCTGGCGAATGCCGGCACGTACCTCACCGCAAGGCAGTATCCTTCGCCCAGCGACACATGGTCTGGCAATAGCGCTCTCTGAAGGAGCAGGGAGAAGTGCCGTTCGGTGTCCAGGGCGGCTTCGATCTCGCTGCGGCTGCTGCGGAGGTCTTCGTATAGCTTGGTGTTGTCGATTGCCAACGCGGCTCGGTCAGCGATCGCCTGCAAGAGAAGGACTTCATCATTGCTGAACTCCCGAGTCTGCAGCGACTGGACGCGTGTGACGCCGATGACTCGCCCCCGTGCAGTCAGGGGAACCCCGAGCATGCTCTTTGCCGAGGTTCGTACCTCACACGCGTCGTATGCCATGGGATCGTGCTCCGCGTCAGCGATGTACACCGGCGCTCCTTCCAAGGCTACTCGCCCTATCAACCCTTCATCCGCTCTGACACGACACCCAACAAGCCCGGGCACATTGTACGCCGCGCGTGCCTCGAAAACGGTGGCTCGCTCGTCGAGAACGAAGACGCAGCAAGCGTCGACGTCGAGCGCATTGGCAGTCTTCTCGGCCATCGCCTGAAGCAGTTCAGGCAGTTTGGGCAGCGGCAACGCGGCCTCTGCGATGCCCTGGAGAGCTGCTGCTCGGCGGCCCTGTCTGTTGGCTTCTCTGAGAGCGCGCTCGAGAGCGGCCTCGGTCTTCTTGCGCGTGGAAATGTCACGGACTATGCCGAGAATCACTGGCTCCTTGTTTATGGTTGCCGCCCCGGCGTGTACCTCGACTGGAAAGGTGGTTCCATCTTTGCGCCGGTGCACCGACTCAAACAGCAGATTCTCCTTCTGCAGCCGCTGTAGCAGTTCGGGCATGGCTTCCCGCTCTTCCTCGGCCCTGAGTGCCCGAGCGTTGAGCCCGAGAAGCTCCTCATAGCTGTAGCCGTAGGTGTCCACGGCTGCGTGGTTTGCCTCCAGTATCTGACCGTCAAACCCGATGAGGAGCACGATATCCCGAACGTGTTCACACAATATCCTGTATCGCTCCAGGCACACCTGCGCTTCCTTGCGCTCCGATATGTCCCGCACGAGCACGAGATCGGCGGCCCTCCCCTGGTAGCTTATTAGCGCCGCACTTATCTCCAGCGAGATCTTGGCGCCGCCTTTCCTGGTCATTACGGTTTCGTATATGGGTGGTACGGCTTCTCCGGCCATTCTGCGTTCGTAGAGCACGAGCAGGTGCTCTACCTCCTCGGGCGTAAGGTAGTCGGTGAAGACCGTGCCGAGCAGCGTATCGGCGGAGTAGCCGGACATCTCCTCGAATCGCGGGTTGACGAACTTGATCAGTCGGTCTTGCAGCACGACGACGCCGTCGTTCGAGCGCTCGATGAACGTACGGTACATCTCTTCGCTCTCTCGAAGAGCGTTCCACTGCTTGCGGCAAGCGTTGTCGCTATACACGTCCGTCGATTTCCTTTCGAGACCCGTCAGCAGCAACACGTTCCATTCATTGTTCCCGCAGCGTACGCCCGTTCAACGCAGGCAGGCGAGTAACCCTTCTCTATTACCCCGGATTCTGCTATAATGGGGCCGGCTCGAAATTGACTGGCATTGGCGGGTGTCGATTGGCCCGCCAATTTGTTGTGTGTACGACCTATGGAATACGCGAAACCACTGGCGAAGCTCGTGGGGGAGTTCGAGAAGCTGCCGGGGATCGGTCCCAAATCCGCGCAAAGGCTGGCGTTTCATGTTCTTCGGATGACAGACGAGAACGCCCAGGCGCTCGCGGCGGCGGTGCTGGAAGTCAAACACTCGATCAAGCTCTGCCCCGTATGTTTCAACTACACAGACCAGGATCGCTGCGCGATCTGCTCGGACGGCAGGCGCGACGCGGCGTTGCTGTGCGTAGTTGCTGAGCCACGCGATGTGGTTGCGATGGAGAAGACAAACGAGTTTCGAGGGGTCTATCACGTCCTGGGCGGGGTGATATCGCCAATGGACGGCGTCGGCCCTGAGATGCTGAAGATACGCGAGCTTGTGAACCGGATCAGTGATGGCGGTGTTAAGGAGGTCGTGCTTGCCACCAACCCGACCATCGAGGGCGACACGACCGCGATGTACATCGCGGGGCTGCTCAAGCCTCTCGGAGTTCTGGTCACGCGCATCGCGCATGGAATGCCCGTCGGAGGAGATATGGACTACGCCGATCAGGCGACGCTGATCCAAGCCCTTCAGTGGCGGAGAGAACTATAGATCCTAGATACAAGGAGACATCATGGCACGCAAAATGGAGAGCTACGATGGCAACGCTGCAGTTGCCCACGTAGCACACGCTACTAACGAAGTCATCGCAATCTATCCCATCACGCCCAGCTCGACCATGGGCGAGGCTTGCGATGAGAAGACCGCTCGTGGAGAGAAGAACATCTGGGGAACCATCCCGACGGTCACCGAGATGCAGAGCGAGGGTGGGGCGTCCGGCGCCGTTCATGGCGCGCTTGCAACCGGCGCTCTCTCCACCACATTCACGGCCTCACAGGGCCTGCTCCTGATGATCCCTAACATGTACAAGATCGCGGGCGAGCTCATCCCTACGGTCTTCCATGTCAGCGCCCGCTCGCTGGCGTGCCAGGCACTGTCGATCTTCGGCGACCACAGCGACGTCATGGCCTGCCGGCAGACCGGCTTCGCGATGCTGTGCTCCAACAGCGTCCAGGAAGCAATGGACTTCGCCCTCATCGCGCAGCAGGCTACGCTTGCCAGCCGCGTGCCGTTCTTGCACTACTTCGACGGTTTCCGCACCTCCAGCGAAGTCCAGAAGATCGAGGAGCTGACATTCGACGATATGCACGCGATGATCGATGACGACCTCGTCATAGCCCATCGCAAGCGCGCGCTCAGCCCCGACCATCCCACGATCGGCGGCACGGCTCAGAACCCCGACGTCTACTTCCAGGGTCGCGAGACTGTGAACCAGTTCTACGCAGCCTGTCCGAAGATCGTCCAGGAGACCATGGACAAGTTCGCCAAGCTGGTCGGCCGACAGTACAAGCTGTTCGACTACGTGGGCGCCCCAGATGCGGAGAAGATCATCATCTTGATGGGCTCCGGCGCCGAGACCGCGCACGAAACGGTCGATTATCTCACCAAGAGCGGCGAGAAAGTCGGTATCGTCAAGGTCCGCCTGTACAGACCGTTCAGCGTGAAGCACCTCATCGACGTGCTGCCGGCGAGCGTCAAGAAGATCGCCGTGCTCGACCGCACCAAGGAGCCGGGTTCGCTGGGTGAGCCGCTCTACTTGGACGTCGTGGGCGCTATCGAGGAAGCCATGGCAGACGGCAGCGCGCCGTTCAAGGCATTCCCGAAGGTCGTCGGTGGCCGCTTTGGGCTTGGCTCCAAGGAGTTCACCCCGGCGATGGTCAAGGGCGTGTTCGACAATCTCGATGCCGCCGAGCCGCTGAACCACTTCGCCGTTGGCGTTGAGGACGATGTGACCGGCAACTACGTCAAGTACGACCCGGCGTTCTCTACCGCGGACAAGGGCACATTCCGCGGCATGTTCTACGGCCTCGGTTCGGACGGAACCGTCGGCGCCAACAAGAACTCGATCAAGATCATCGGTGAAGAGACTGACAACTGGGCGCAGGGCTACTTCGTGTATGACTCCAAGAAGGCCGGCTCCGTGACGGTCTCGCATCTGCGCTTTGGCAAGAACCCGATCCGCAGCCCGTATCTCATCGATCGCGCCAACTTCGTCGCGTGTCACAATCCGAGCTTCATCGAGAAGTACGACATGCTCAAGAACATCGAGGAGGGCGGCACGTTCCTCCTTACGACGGGCCACGGCGCCGACGAGGTCTGGGACACGCTGCCTCAGGAAGTCCAGAAGCAGATCATCGACAAGAAGGTCAAGTTCTACGTGATCGACGCGATCTCCATCGGCCAGAAGATCGGCTTGGGTGCTCGCATCAACATGATCATGCAGGCTGCCTTCTTCAAGCTCGCTGGCATTCTGCCCGAGGAGCAGGCGGTCGCCGCCATCAAGAAGGCGATCAAGAAGAGCTACGGCCGTTACGGCGACAAGGTCGTCGAGATGAACAACCAGGCGGTGGACGCCGGTATGACCGAGTTCGCGGAGGTCAAGTATCCGAGCCAGGTCACCAGCAAGTTCGCGATGCCGCCGGTTGTCAGCGCGGACGCCCCGCAGTTCGTCAAGGAAGTCACGGCAGAGATCATGGCCGGCCGCGGCGATGCCATCCCCGTTAGCAAGATGCCCATCGATGGTCGGTATATGCCGGGAACCACAGCGTTCGAGAAGCGCAACATCGCAGTGGACATTCCTGAGTGGCTGCCTGAGGTCTGCATCCAGTGCGGCATGTGCTCGCTTTATTGCCCGCATGCGACCATCCGGCTAAAGGCCTACGATGCCGACAAGCTCGCCGGCGCTCCCGCGACGTTCAAGAGCGTTGACGGCAAGGGCAAGCTGGCCGGCAAGAAGTTCACAGTGCAGGTTGCGCCGGAGGACTGCACCGGCTGCGGTCTGTGCGTCGAGAACTGCCCCGGCAAGGAGAAGGATCCGAACACCAAGGAACCGACGGGACGCAAGGCGATCAATATGGTTCCGCAGGAGCCGCTTCGCGAGAGCGAGCGCGAGAACTGGAACTTCTTCCTCTCACTGCCGGAGACCGATTCGTCGCTATACAATCCGGCCACGGTTCAGGGCAGCCAGCTCAAGCAGGCTCTGTTCGAGTTCTCGGGGGCGTGCGCCGGCTGCGGGGAGACTCCTTACGTCAAGCTCGTGAGCCAGCTGTTCGGCGACAGGGCAATCATCGCGAACGCGACGGGCTGCTCGTCGATCTATGGCGCGAACCTGCCCACCACTCCCTACACGACCCGCGAAGACGGGAAGGGCCCCGCGTGGGCAAACAGCCTCTTTGAGGACAATGCCGAGTTCGGGATGGGGTTCCGGCTTACGATCGACAAGTTCAGCGAATACGCCAGCGAACTGCTCGACAAGGCCGTCGAGTCCGGTGGGATCAAGGCGGAACTCGCCGACGCGATCAAGAGTGCCGATCAGTCCACTCAGGACGGCGTCGAAGCCCAGCGCCTGCGCGTTGCTGAGCTGAAGTCGATTCTGAGCAAGGGCATCGAGGCCGGCTGCGAGACCTGCAAGCAGCTCGAGAGCCTTGCCGATTATCTCGTGAAGAAGTCCGTGTGGATCGTCGGTGGCGACGGTTGGGCGTATGACATCGGCTACGGCGGGCTGGATCACGTGATCGCCAGCGGCAAGAACGTGAACCTGCTGGTGCTCGATACTGAGGTCTACTCCAACACCGGCGGGCAGATGTCCAAGTCCACGCCGAGAGGCGCGACCGCGAAGTTCGCTGCGGGCGGCAAGCCGACCGGGAAGAAGGACCTGGCGATGATGGCGATGAGCTACGGCTCTGTCTACGTTGCTCGTGTGTCGCTGGCCAACCCGGCGCACCTCGTGAAGACGATGATCGAGGCCGAGGCCTACGACGGGCCGTCGATCGTGATCGCCTATGCGCACTGCATCGCGCACGGTATCAATACCACCTTCGGCATCGAGGAGCAGAAGAAGGCCATGGCTTCCGGCCACTGGCTGCTGATGCGGTACAACCCGGATCTGGCCGCCAAGGGCGAGAACCCGCTGCAACTCGACGCCAAGGAGCCGACAATGAGCTTCGAAGAGTATGCTTACGGTGAGAACCGCTACCGGGTACTCAAGAAGATCAACCCCGACGCGGCCGTCAAGCTCATGGAACTCGCCGAGGCCGACACCAAGCGAGATTGGAAGCTCTATAAGGCGATGGCCGAGATGAGCATGGACGGCAACAAGGCGGAGTAGCCAACTCCGTATAGATCTGAGCAATAGACAGGGACGGAGTGCTGCACTCCGTCCCCGTTCTTTGTGTGCGGCTGGGAACACCGGCGCGTTCAGCGGCGTGTACTCGCGATACCGTCTGGAAGATCCGTTAGCTCATCCATTCCCAACCTCCACCATTCGCGCTATAATGTGGCAAGCCAACATGGAGGTGCGGAAGTGAGGAATGCTGCCACTACAATCATCTGTCTGCTCGCGTGGGCTGTGGCTTTCGCCCCAGTCGCGGACGCTGCCAAGACGAAGCCGCCGGCCAAGCGCGTAGTGCTTGGCACGACCCAGCTCAATGGCGATCAGGCCCAGTTCGCGGTGACCTATACCCTCGGCAAGGTGGACCCGCTGAACGTCACGCTGGACAGTGCCGTCTACACCGTCGAACCCCAGATGATCGGGACGGGGATCTATTCGGTCGACGCCGGTGAGAAGCTGCTCGTTCTGAACTACACGCTGCATAATCCCAATCCGCGGGAGCGCGGACTCGGGTGGAGCACGTTCGAGATCAACGCGGTCGATGCAAAGGACACGAATTGGCGATTCTGCACCGCGGTAGGCATGGATGCCACTAAAGAGACGTGCAACATGTCCCTGAAGCCTGCGCAGAAGACCAAGGTCTACACGATCATCAAGGTTCCGGCCAAGGGCGAAATCCCGAAGCTGATGTTTCAGTCTCGCGACAAGCTGGTCCTGCGCTACGACCTTCGCGGCAAGGTCAAGCCTCTACCCGCGCCGATAGCCGATCCGTCTGATCCGACGGGTGGCACGGCGCTGGAGAGCGTTCCCGCGCAGATGGGCACGTTCTACCCGATGAGGGAGCTGTTCGGGAAGATCGACAGCGTGACCTTTACTACAGACAAGGTGAACGGACGGGCCCCCGCAAAGGGCAAACGCTACGCAGTGATCCTGGGCACGGCAAGAAACAACCTGACCGTGAAACTCTCATACGCCTGGGGTACATTCCGTCCCACCCTCTCGGTCGCCGATGGTGGCGAGATCAGGTGGAATGGCACCACGATCTACCCTACCAGGGACGAGACGGTCAGTGCGACCCTAGCGCCCGGACAGGAAGTGCGGTTCAGATGGTTCTTCGAGGTTCCCAGCGACCTCGGGCTGCAATCGCTGGCTGTCAGACAGGGCAACGGCAGGTCGTATAGCTATGACCTCAGCGCAATGAAGTAGGTACACGAGTGCGGCAGGGCCATGTGGTCCTGCCGCTTTCCTCTCACAGCACCCGTATGTCGGCCTGCCGTCTCGGCCGCAGCACCCGCCTCGCCACCGGCGAGCCGGGCAGTATCTCGCAACTCGATATGCCTGTGATGATGACCTTCTTGTTGATGTTGGGCCGCACGATCGAAGTCCCGACGTAGACGTAGATGCCCGTGAATCCCGTTCCATCATCCAGGTTGCTCCCGTCGTCGAGGTAGAACCAGTCGGTGCCGACGGCCTTCACGATTCCCGCCGTGCGCACCACCAGCCCGATGTTGCTCGGGCCCTTCGCCATCTTGCGCGGATACGAATACTGATCCACCACGCCGACCTGCCCCGCGTAGGCGTCGCCGCCGGTGGTCTGGTTGTTCATTCCGAGTGGACGGGGCTTGCTGTTCGTCAGGTCCGTGCGCTTGGTCACGGATGGGCTCATAATCGCCCTCTCGCCCGAGACGACGCCCACCGACCCGTTCACGTCCACGAAATCCCCGTCTGCCAATCCGGCCGGCACGCTGCCGCTGAAATACAGCAGGATCCCATTCGAGCGATTGGGATCCTGGACATACAGCCGGTTCGATATCTCTCCTGACGAGGTCGAAAGCACTACTCTCGCCAGCGACACCATGCTGCCGATTGCAGCGCTCTTTGCTTGGGGAAGCGACGTTATCACGTCCACCGACTCCGTGAGCGCCCTATATGCGTTCACCCTGCCATAGCCTGTGTATATATCATAGCCCGCTGGCGAGATATCATCCGCCGTGCGAGTGATCTGTAGGAAGACCTTCTGGTTGCTCCACTCCGGATGCGCGGACCACAGCAGCGCCGCGACGCCCGCTACGAACGGCGCCGAGCAGGACGTGCCGTCGTTGTAGTAGTAGTCGTGCTCCTCGAGCATGCTGGTGGTGCTGACGATCATATTGCCTGGCGCGACCACGTCCAGATACGCGCCATAGTTGCTGCCGCCCATCCCCCAGTCCGCGGCGGTGCATCGCTTGTCGCTGGGATTGCTTGCTCCCACCGCCAGCGCCGTCGGATAGCACGCCGGGTACATATTGGTCGATACATTCTCATTACCCGAGGCGCATACACACAACGCGCCGTGCTGCCACGCATATGCCACTGCATCCGCGAGCGCCGGCACATCCTCGTCGCCGGCAAGGCTCATGTTGATGACTTTGATTCCCATATCGACCGCGTAGGTCACCGCATCAGCCACATCGCTCTCAAGTCCGTAGCCGGTTTCATCCATCACCTTCAGCGGTACGATGGGGCAGCCCCACGCCACCCCGGCCATGCCCGTGTAGTTGTTCGTTGCCGCGCCAGCGATGCCCGAGGTGAACGTGCCGTGGAAGATCTTCATCCCGAAGCCGTACGGATCGACGTTGTCGTCGGATGGGTCGTTGTCCCAGTTCACGAAATCCCAGCCGTGAACATCGTCGATGAGTCCGTTATGGTCGTCGTCGATCCCGTTGTTGGGTATCTCGCCTGGGTTGGTCCAGATCTTCGACGCAAGGTCCGGATGCTCGAAATCTATGCCGGTGTCAACAATCGCTATCGGAACGCTGGGGCTGCCCGTCGTGATGGCCCAAGCCTCGGGGGCGTGAATGTCCGCGCGTCTGTTGGGGTTATACAGCCCCCACTGAGGGATGTAATCGTCGTAGATCCAGTCGTAGTAGCCGGTGACAAACATGATATCGTTTGGGAACACCTGAGGAGTGGTAGCGATGCGCAGGATGTGATTCGGGCCGGCGTACTCGACCGAGGGATCCGCCTTGAGCTTGTCTACAGCACTCTGTACCGACATCGACTTCGGCAGCCTGAGTCTCCTGAACCCGGTCTTGCCAACGTCTCTGATCGACGTGACTCCTAGCGCCTGCACGCCCACCGTGGCTCTGTTCTCGAGCCCCTTTCTATACTTGACCAGCACCTCATCTTTCGCGTAGTCCGCGCAAGATGACATGGGAGCTATCGCGGCCGTGACCGCGAGCAGCATCAGCATCCCGAATTTCCTAGACGCCATGGCGTAATCTCCGACTTAGTGGACCTGCCAACCGAAGTATACCATGCAAGTGGCCGGTTTGGTGACATGCCGCCTAGCAGCCGCCGGATAAAGTGGTGTAGGAGGGGTCTCCAGACCCCGAATCCACTGGCGTCACGCTCGCAGATCGCCGTCTGGAGACGGCTCCTACAACCGAGTGCGGCTTTATCCGCAGGCTGCTAGCCGTGCTTGATGAACGTGCCCTCTCGGAGCTCGTCGTATGCGACGCGCAGCTCTACGCGGGTGTTCATCACGATCGGGCCGTACCACGCAATCGGCTCGTCTATCGGCTTGCCCGAGATGAGCAGAAACCGCACCGGCTCATCGTGCGTCGAGACCGTCAGCGAATCGCCGTCGTCGAATAGCACGAGCGTTCTGTTGCCCAGCAGCTTGTCGCGCTCGGTGTCGAAGTAGTTGGCGCCCTGCACGTCGTAAGCGAAAGGGTCGTCCGCCCGACAGAACTCGCCCTCTCCATCAATGACATACGCCAGGACCGTGTGGCCGCGCGGGGTAGCGCGAACGAACCCCGTGTCGGGCTGCAGGGTCACGTCGAGGTACTCCGGCTCTGTTACTATGTCGTGCACCGGCCCGGAGACGCCCTCGAACTCGCCGCATATAACACGGACCGTAGCCCCGTCGTTGGTTACGGCAGGGATGCTCTGCCGAGTCACGTCGCGATATCGCGGGTCCATCATCTTGTGCGACGCCGGCAGGTTCGCCCACAACTGAAATCCGTACATTCTCCCCTGAGCGTCATCCTTCGGCATCTCCTGGTGGATGATTCCGCTGCCCGCCGTCATCCACTGCACGTCCCCCGCGCCGATCGTTCCCTGATGACCGAGGCTGTCGCCGTGTTCGACATCCCCCTCCAGCACGTAGGTGATAGTCTCGATGCCACGATGAGGGTGCCAGGGAAATCCCGGCAGATAGTCCGATGGCGTATCGGACCGAAAATCGTCCAGCAGCAAGAATGGATCGAACAGGCCCGTTTCGGCATTCCCGAACGCCCGCCTGAGTCGGACACCTGCACCCTCGACTGTGGGCTTGCTTCTGAAGACCTTCTTGATGTTACGGGGCTCGCTCATCTGACTTCCTCCGCCACTTGTCGGCACTCTTGAACTCTGACGATTACCCGCGCGGGCAGCCACTCCAACCTTCGCCGCGGCGCAGAAAAAGGGACGGAGTCGGAGACTCCGTCCCGCATACTACGACTAATGAGCTAAGCCTGCCTACTGGCCAGGCGGAGGCTCTGGCGCGTTGTCCTGGTTCCCGCCGCCACCGGGCCGGTTGCCGCGGTTGCCACGGGTGCGTCCGCCCTGTCCGGGCTGGTTGCCCTGGCCGGGCTGGAAGTTGCCGCCACCGCTGAATCCACCCCGGCGCTGCGACTGCAGCTTGGAGACCTGGTCGGCGGTGAGGATGGCGCGGATTTCCGTCCAGACTGCAAGCTCAGCGTTGGACACGTCCGCGTCGGCCTTCTGGGCCGCGGCCAGGAGAGCTTGGGCCTTGGCTGCATCGTAGGTCGCGCCATAGACTGCGGTCCTGAGGGCCGTGGTGGCCTCGGTAGCTTTCTGGCGGAGCGGGGCCAGCGTCGTGTCGGCTTTGGTCAAGACCGTGGTGAGCTTGGTCTTCTGATCGTCGGTGAGTTCGAGCGATGTGGCTCGGTCAATCATCGACGCCGACGGCGGCGTGATGGCCATAGCCGGGCAAGACATCATCATGCCCCCGCCGAATCTGGTTCCGCCGGACGACGGAGCGCCGGGAGGCGGCTGCTGGGCCAACGCCGCTGTCGCGGAAGCTACCAGCACCAACGAGAGGACAACAAACATGACCTTTCTCAATGCGATTCCTCCTTCTGGATATCCTTGCAAAGATCTCGGACGCCCTTGCCGCCCAATACCCTCGTCGGCGACTGCGTCAGGCGTTCCATGCCTAGTGGCTTAGACGGGTTCGACTGCCGCCCGTTACATGAACCTCCGCCATTATACCGCAAGCTGTGCTGTTTTTATTCCTACCGGCAAGGGTATTACAGAACTGAACTTCATAACCTCGACGGGAGCACGGACATGGCAAACATTAGCAGTTCATTTATGGGAATCGAACTCAGCAGCCCGATCATCGTCGGCGCCTGCACTCTCTCCAACAACATCGACAACATCAAGCGCGCCCAGGACGCGGGTGCGGGTGGAATGGTGATCTATTCGCTATTCCAGGAGCAGGTGGAGTTGGAAGCGATGGAGATCGAAGAGGAGCTTAGGATCAGCTCCAATCACTTCGCGGAATCGCTTACCTACTTTCCCCAACTCGAGCACGCAGGGTCACGCGAGCACATAGTGTGGGTCGAACAGGCGCGCAAGGCGGTTAGTTTCCCCCTGTTCGGCAGCCTGAACGCTACCTCGATGGGCAAGTGGGTGGAGTATGCTAAGCAACTCGAAAGCGCAGGCTGCAACGGCCTGGAGCTTAACCTCTACTCGCTCGAAACCGATCCCCAAAAGACCGCCGCCGACATCGAGCAGCAGTCTTTGGACGTGGTGGCCGGTGTGAAGTCGAGCGTGAAGATCCCCGTGTCGGTGAAACTGAGCCCGTGGTATACCTCTGTTGCCAACTTCGCGATGCGCCTGCAGGAAGCCGGCGTAGATGGGCTTGTCCTGTTCAACCGGTTCTATCAGCCGACCATCAACCCGGACACAGAGGAACTCGAACTGCGTCTCGCGCTGAGTGAGGCCGAGGAGACCAGGCTCCCGTTGCGCTGGATTGCGATTCTGTCTGACGTGCTCGATGTCGACCTGGCTGCAAGCACCGGCGTTCACACGGGAAAGGACGTCATACGCCAGCTTCTGGCCGGAGCGCAGGCAACTCAGGTTGTATCCAGTGTCTATCGCAATGGGCTCGACCACATCACGACGATGAATCGTTCACTGTCGGAGTGGATGGACGACAAGGGTTACGAGGCCATCGAGGAGTTCCGCGGCTCGCTCAGCCAGCGCAATGTGTCTGACCCATACGCGTTCGAGCGCGCGCAATATGTCGCGCTGCTGATGACCGCGCACGACCCGAAGGCGAAGTACGGCTTGGTTTGGGGCACCTACCCCGTCCACGAGCGCCCCGGCAGGGTCAGCGGGTAGAAAAGCGATCGCGAAAGGCAGAAAGCTCCAAAGCCGGAGATGAACGGGACTCTTATGGCATCTCTTCCGTTCTGCTTTTCTGCTTGTCGCCATCTTCAGTCCTTCTTGAACTGAGTGCCCTCCACGATGTATGATAATGGCCGTAACAGGCGATGGAGGATACGATGGCATTGGACGAAGCGGCGATCGAGCGACTGAGCGAGGAGACGACCGAGAAATACCGGCGATACGTCAACCCTGGTATCGCTAACATACTCAACTTCGGCGGGTTCCAGGTTCCCGAGGAGCGCGCTGCGGGCTGCTACATCTGGGACGCATCCGGGCGCAAGTTTCTCGACTGCGTCGGTGGCTACGGTGCTTTCAGCCTGGGGCATCTCAACCCTAAGGTTGTAGCGGCAGTCAAGGCCCAGCTCGAAAAGGAAGCGCTCAAGAGCCATTTCTTCATGTCCACGGAGCTTGCCGACGCGTGCGAACTGCTCGCAAGCGTTCTGCCAGGCGACATTGAGTATTCATTCATGTGCAGTTCTGGCACCGAGGCTGTGGAAGGCGCGCTCAAGGCCGCACGCAAGCATACCGGCCGGCCGGAGTTCATCGGCGCGTTCAACGGCTTCCACGGCAAGACATTCGGCAGCCTGTCCGTTTCCGGCCGCGAGGTCTACAAGCAGGGCTTTGAACCCCTTCTGCGCGAAACGCGGCATGTGCCGTTTGGCGATGCCGACGCGCTCGCCGCAGCCATCTCGGACCGCACCGCCGCCGTGATCCTCGAAGTGATTCAAGGTGAGGGTGGGGTGAATATCGCTCCTGACGACTACTTCACCAAGGTCCGCGAGATCTGCGACGAAAATGGCTCTTTGCTCATCCTCGACGAGGTCCGCACGGGCTTCGGCCGCACAGGCGCAATGTTCGCAAGTGAACACTACCGCGTCCAGCCCGACATTGTCACCATGGCGAAGGCGCTCGGCGGTGGAGTGATGCCGGTTGGCGCGTTCTCGGCCAACGCCGAGATCTGGGACTCGATGTTCGGCACGAACCCCTATCTGCACTCGACCACATTCGGCGGCAACCCGCTCGCGTGTGCCGCGATCATCGCTGCGATCAACACGACGATCGAAGAGGGCTTGGTGGAGCGCTCGCGCGTTCTCGGCGAAAAGCTGCTTAACGGCCTTCGTAACGTCCAGAAGCGCTACCCCTGGATCATCAAGGAGGTGCGCGGCAAGGGCCTGCTCGCCGGAATCGAGTTCGCCGAGGACGACATCGCCGCGCTGGTCATCACCGGCTGTGGCCGCCGCGATCTGCTGGCCGCCTACAGCCTCAACAACCCCAAAGTCGTCCGGGTCGAGCCGCCGCTGATCATATCCGAATCCGAACTCGACACCGCGATCTCCCTCATCGCCGAATCCGTCGAAGAAACCGGCGCGATGCTGGAGGAGGTCTCGTGTGAGGCGGGGCTTGAGTAAGCAATACATAGCCAACGCCAAAGGCCGCCGTCTCGGACCGGGTGTAACCGACCGCCCGTGGCCCAGTCTACAGACCGCTTGACCATACGGAGGACAGCATGCACGTAACAATAGTCGACATACACGTCAGACCCGAATGCCTTGATGCATTCGTCGAAGCCACGCTGGCCAACTCGTCCGCGTCGCAGAAAGAGCCGGGCAATCTGCGCTTCGACGTCCTGCAGTCCAAGGACGATCCCTGCCATTTTCTGCTCTACGAGGCCTACGAGACCCTCGAAGCCGTCGCTGCGCACAAAGAGACTGCCCACTACAAGACTTGGTCGGAAGTCGCGCCGCCGCTCATGGCCGAACCCCGCACCCGAGCAACCTACACAGGGCTAACAGCTAACAGCTAATGGCTAGCAGCCGCCGGATGAAGTGGTGTAGGAGGGGTCTCCCCTCGGGCGACAGCCCTCGGCCGACAGCGCATCCTAAGGATGTCGCGAGAGGCGTCGCGAAGCGATCGCGAG
>Ga0078972_1000876_pt1 | contig 122277 bp, 111 predicted proteins | sample YelNatPaOPGAMG01_FD_67568 | JGI IMG/M metagenome (GOLD analysis project Ga0078972, IMG submission 67568) | Hot spring thermophilic microbial communities from Obsidian Pool, Yellowstone National Park, USA - OP-RAMG-01 (SPADES assembly) (version 2) | ecosystem: Environmental > Aquatic > Thermal... | reverse complement strand
GCACAAAGCGGTGGTCCTTGGGATGATTTGTCCTTACAAGGTAGCCATTTTCCACCAAGTCCTCAACCATTTGCGCTACTGCGCTGGAGGAGATAGCTAATTTTTCGGCAAGCTCTTTGACACCAATATTCTGGTGACAATTAATGATAAATAGAAACTGTACCCGGGTAGGTGTGAGCGGGTATTCTTCTAAACCGCGTTTACCCTCAGCCATTATTTTTCGCGCCAGCACTCTAAAGCTCTCAATAATCTCTTCAATAATTTTTTCTCTGTCTATCATAATTATTTAGTAATTATGCGTTTAAATACGGGCACAGAAATAGCAAGGGTGATGGCGCCAAAAATCAAAAGAACTAAAATCTCTATTTTCACTGCCGCAAAACCCGCCCCTAGAACCATCACCTTGCGTAAAGCATTGATGGCATAGGTAAGAGGAATGGCGTAAGCAATCTTTTGCATAATGGGCGGCATTAGCAAGATTGGGAAGAAGACACCGGACAAAAAGAGCATTGGAAATTGAAACATAAAGAGAAGTTGGGTGGCTGTTTCTTGTTCAGCCGCAATTGCCGAGACCAAAATTCCCAACCCCACAAACGAGAAAATACCCAACAAAAGCAAACTGATAACTAATAGATAGCTCCCGTGGACTCTAACCCCAAATAACACAAAAGCTAAGAGTAAAACGATTGCTCCTTGAATTAAGCCCCGAATCGCCTGCGAAAAAGCTTTACCCAAAATGATAGAGAGCCTGTTTACCGGCGAGATAAGAATACCATCCAGTGTACCCTGCTCTTTCTCGCGAGCAATGGAAGCGGCCAAGCCGGTCAAAACGGCTGTCATCACAATCATAGCAATAATACCTGGTGCTACAAACTCAAAATAGTTTGGGTTACCAGGCACAATACCCTCAATTTTTGCGCGAATAGGTGCTACAATGGTTTCTGCCAAAGAAAGATCCTTACTTAAGAGGCTCACCTTCTTAGTGCTGATTCCTTTGCCAAATCCCTCAACCACCTTGCTTAACACTTGACTGACCATCTGGCCAATCTGGGGGTTGGCCTGATCCTCTACAATAATCACCTCTGCTTGTTTGTTCTGGGCAATGCTTTCGGAAAAGAGAGTAGGGATAAAAAGAGCGCCGGCCACTTCCTGTTTTTTGATAGCTTCCTTCAGTTGGTCAAGGTCAGCATATTTCTTTATCTCAAAGGTCTGCTGGTTCTCAGCCAGTTTAAGTTCAGAAAAGGTCTGCTCTAGTTTTTGAGAAAGTTCGCCATTGTCCTGGTTAGCAACGCCAAGTGGCACATTTTTTAAGCTATTTTGGTTGGGAAAGATAAAGCCAACCAGCATCATCATAAAGATAGGCATAATAATAAATGTCAACAGACGGAGACGGTCACGAGAAAACTCCAAAAGGTCTTTTTTACTGATTTGCCATAGATCAGAAATAATTCTTAACACAGTTACCTCACTCTATTGTTTACGGGCCGACTAAAATGGCCTCTTGTGCCTTGATTATTTTTTTTAGCAGTATCGCGAATCTCCTTACCTGTCAGCGCCAAAAAAACATCTTCCATATTAGGATTTGGTTTATCGGTCACCACTTTTTTTAGATTTTCCACTATATCGCAAGCAGCAATTTTGCCATGATCAATAATAGCGACACGATCACAAAGCTCTTCGGCCTCTAGCATATCATGGGTAGTCAAAATAATGGTTTTTCCCTGCACTTTCAGCTCCTCAATAAAATTCCTAATAAGATGGGTGGTTTGGGGATCAAGACCAAGCGTTGGTTCATCTAAAAATAACACCTCCGGTTCGGTAAGCAGAGCGCGGGCAATGTTAATTCTTTGTTTCATACCGGTAGAGAAAGTGCCTACTTCGTGATCAAGCCAATCTGCCATTTTTAAACTCTCTGTCCATTTGGCAATTTGTTCGGCAATTTTTTCTTTAGGAAGATGAAAAAGGCGGCCAAAGAATTCTAGATTCTCACGAGCGGTCAGATGGCTGTAAAGAATGATTTTCTCTGCCACGAGGCCAATCCGTTCGCGTACCTTATCTGCCTCTTTTTGGACATCAAAACCGGCAATGCGTGCCTGACCGGCGGTGGGGCGTAGCAGGGTAGTAAGAATACGAATGGTGGTTGATTTACCCGCACCATTAGGCCCCAAGAGACCAAAAATCTCTCCCCTTTTTATGTTAAAACTAATCTTGTCTACCGCAGTAAAATCAGCAAATTTTTTGGTAAGACTTTGAACCTCAACTATATTCTCCATAAAATTCCTTTTTATTTAATTAAGTTACTTAATAGTTTAGACTCTTAATTATTTCTTGTCAAGAGACTGTTATTAAAAATACAAAAAATCTCCCTGAATTAACCTAGAGGATTAAACTTTTGTTTGGCTCTTTATGGCCTATATAAGAATTATCGTAATATTTCTTCTTAAACTATTATATCACCCACATTTACGAAAAAAACTTAAAAACAGGAAATAATTCTCTATTGGCTGCCGGGGGAACTATAAACCAAGAGGATGAGCCAGCAACCCCTTTTTCAACTGGTGGTGTGCTTTCGAAAAAATTCGAACTGATTTCGCCCAAAATTTGTAGGGCGGGCGGAATTCCCCCCAAACCCCCCTTCCGCCCGCCCGCGGAAGCGACCCTTTCGGATTGAAAAACTGCCAAAGAATCTGAAAAAATATCGGCTCGAACTTCATTTTGAAAGATAAAAAATTCCAATTTGCGCTTAAAATCGGCTGGCGAGCCCTCGCAGAGGGCGAGCCAACAAAGACATTTCCCAACTGGCGGAGGAGGTGGGATTCGAACCCACGGTCCACTTGCGCGGACAACGGTTTTCGAGACCGCCCCGTTATGACCGCTCCGGCACTCCTCCATGCTCCCATCTATAATTATACCAACTTTTTGCTAATCTGTGTACTTTTCACAGCCAAAACCCAAAAACCGCCAGAAAGCAGGCTCTTTTCCTAAAAACCAAATATCTCATATCTCTTAAAAAGAGGTTATCCTAACAGCAAAGGTTCTTTTAAAAAAAATCTAATCCTTGCGTCTAACCTTAAGGGTTACATCTCCCTTTTTCTCAATCATAACCTTAGGCGCTTCTTTAACTTTTGGTTCCTCCTTTTTAACCTCACTTTTGCTCTCTTCAGAGGAGGGCGTCAAATCAATATGCCCTCTATGGATAAACCAATATTGCTGAGCCACTGAAAATAGAGAGTTTATAAGCCAGTAAAGGGGAAGCGCCGGTGGTAGGGTTAACCCAATATAGAGCGTAAATAATGGGGTCAGATAGAGCATATTCTGATTGAGCATTGCCTGGGTATCACTACTAGCTTTTTGTTTAGGCATAAGCATTTTAGTCTGATAAAACTGGAAAAAGGCAGAAAGAACCGCAATCAAAACATAGACGGCTGCCGAACTCGTAAAAGGAAAGCTAAGCCTCGGTCTTTCCAATAGGTTATAACCATAAAACGAAATCGCGACGTTCTGTGGTTGCGGAATAAAGCTGTAGAGGTCTTGTTTGGGCAGTTGAGGCCAGGGTCCCCTTAACACAGAATAGAGCGCAATTAAAACTGCAAGCTGAATAATTAGAGGTAAACAGCTACCATAAGGATTCACTTTATTCTCCTTATAAAGTCTTAAAAGCTCTTCAGTCTGCTTTTGACGATCATTTTGGTAGAGTTTTTGAATTCTCTTAATCTCCGGTTGGATCTTTTGTAGCTTTTGGCTGTTTTTAATAGTAGAAAGAGAACTAGAGTAAAGTAAAAGCCTTATCATCAAAGTCATAAGAATAATTCCCCAACCTAAACTATGGCCGGGAAGAAGCGCTACAATTAAAATCATTATGTTTAGAATCGGTTGATAGAATAGGTAATGAAAAAGCTTACTCATCAAACTCCTTAGAAAGGGGATTACACGATAAAACCCTCCTTAGTCCTAAGTAAAAAGCTTTAGGAAGACTCTCTTTTTGTAGTTTGGTTTTAAAATACTCACTGCAACTTACCTGATAACGGCAGAGGCCAAGCGGAAAAAAGATCCTACCTAAAAAACTATGATCAGGAGAGATTGTTTTTTGGTAAATTGTAATAAAAAAAATAAATAGGCCTTTAAGCATCTTTATAAATTTTTGTTAACCGCAGCAAATTCTCCAAATCCTCACTAATCTGCTTATGTGTCTCTGGAACTTTACCTATTAAAACCACTATATCATATTTGGGGCTAATCCTAGAAAGACGGCTCCGTAGGTCTGCCCTTAGATAGCGTTTTAGCCTATTCCTTAAAACCGCCTGTTTGCTAGTTTTTTGTGAAATAATAATCGTTATCCTTACAGAATCATTACGAGGATTTTCTCTAAAAAACAAGGTTAAAAAAACCCCTTTGACCTTCAAACCCTCCTTGATCACTCTTTTTATCTGGAAACTTTCGGTTAAACGATTTTTTTTTAAAAGCATTGCTAAACTAAATTGTGGCGCTTCTTAAGGAGGCGTTTTTTTAGAGAAGGGGATTTCTGCTTCTTTCTATACAAAAAACCCTGCTTCCTCTCAAATTTATGTAATTTAGACTTTAGCATTGTTAATAATTATAATACCTAAAAATTGCTTTGAGTCAATAAATTATCCACAGTTGCTAAGAGTAGTAATCTAAACTACGAGAAGCAATGAAAACTGACGAAAAGTTGTGAGATAAATTAGATATTTGGGTTTAGAATGTTTTAAATCGATTGGGGGACTGATTTTTTGTCTAGTTTCTTCTTGAACTTCAAAATTAGTTTCTTGATTACCGGCTAAAACGATAAAATCAGAGCTTTCTTGATTTCTTAGGGTCTCTTCGGTTGGCACCACCCTTATCTCTGGAGTCTTTATTGTTAGCTCCATTGAATCCACCACCTCTTCAGTTCGATGATCATACTGAATATATTCTTTTTGGTTTTTGATCAGACCGCTAATCATTTTTTCTGACCCTGATAATATTTCTCTTCTCAAATCTTCTGTTAATTCTTTATCTTCACTGATTCAAAGCATATTGACATTAGGGTTCTCTTCTTCTCACACCCCTCATTTTCCGCTATCCTCCATCTAAATCTTTTAAACTGCTGAGCTGAGTTGTATTAATCCCATAAGGTAAGAAATCCTTTTTTAGACGGCTAATCCCTCATCAAAATACATACCCCTTGGGTTTACTAATAAAATATTCATAAAAAATCATATATAACTTAAGTTTCTCTTTAGGGAGGAAAATTATAGCAAAAAACTCCTCCTTAAAAACCATCTAATTTCAAATCAACGTTCCAAGAAAAGATATTGCCTATAATAAATCGTTTGTCAATTATTATTAGGATCACTTGACTACAACATCTGTATTTTTTCTAGCGAGAGTCTGTGTCTCAAGATGGATTAGCTGTTTTTAGGTTGGTAGATATAATTTTTAACCCTTTTTGCTAATTTTTGGCAAGATTGAAACCTGTGGATAACTCTTATAAATTAAAAATATGGAGTTTTCAGCAAAAGACCTGTGGAAAAGTGTTTTAAACGAGCTACAAATTACTTTAAACAGCAATCCTAGTTTTAATGCGTGGATAAAAACTATCCAAGTAGGAGAGATTGAAAACAACTCCTTAAACCTTTATTTCCCCACCCGGTTCCATCTAAATAAATTTCAAGAGCAATTTGCCCTTAAAGTACAAGAAGTTATCCACAATCTTTCCTCTGGAAAAATAAATAAAATTAATTGTAAAATTCAAGCCTTAAAGGCTCAGTTCCCTAAAGAGGGGCTCTTTGCAGAAACTACCAAGATAGAGCCGAGGCCTCTCCCTGTCTCCACCCCTAAAACTAACCTAAAATCAAAATATGCCTTCCAAACCTTTGTTGTTGGTAACCATAATCGCCTCGCTCACGCTGCTGCTATAGCCTGTGCTGAACACCCTGGCGAGGTTTATAATCCTCTATTTATTTATGGCGGCCCAGGTTTAGGAAAAACTCACCTAATTCAAGCAATCGGCAATAGAGTCCTAGAATCAAAAAAGGAGGCTATTGTTCTTTATGTGACTTCGGAGAAATTTATGAATGATTTTATTCAATCCCTGGCGAGTGGTAAGATTAAAGAATTTAAAGATAGCTATAGAGGGGTTGATGTTTTATTAATAGATGATGTTCAATTTCTAATAAAAAAAGAATCTACACTGGATGAATTTTTTCATACCTTCAATACCCTTTACCAAGATGGAAAGCAGATTGTAATTACCTCAGATAGACCACCTAAGGCATTAAATGAAATGCCGGAGAGGTTAATCTCCCGGTTTGAAGGAGGAATGGTTGTGGATATTGCCACTCCTGACTTAGAAACAAGAATAGCTATCTTGATTAGTAAATGTGATGAAAAGGGTATAAAAATCGAAAATAAAATCCTTACCTTTCTTGCCCAAAACATTGAAGATAATGTAAGAACTCTTGAAGGAATTTTAAATAAAATAATTACCTTACAAACTATACTTAAAAGAACCCCAACTATTGATGAGGTAAAAAGCCAGATAAAAGAATTTGATCAGAGACTTAGAAAAAAGGAGATCTCTTCTTTAAAGATTTTAAGTATAGTTTCTAGTTATTATAAAATTTCTACCGAGGATATTCTTGGGAATAAAAGATTGAAAGAATTTGTAAAACCAAGACAGATTGTAATGTATTTAATGAAATATGAAGCTTCTCTTTCCTATCCCCTAATTGGTAGAGAAATGCGAGGAAAGGATCATACAACTATTATTCATGGAGTAAAAAAAATAGAGAAAGAGTTGGATAGAGATCTTATTCTGCGAAGAGAGATTAAAGAAATTAGAGAGCTTTTGTATCAATAATCCACAGTAAGTCTTTTATAAAGTAAAATATTTAAAAAAGTAATAATAAAGATAGTTGAAAACCTTAAAAACAAGAACAATTAGACGTGAATAAGTTGTGGATAAATATTTTATAAAAATTTATTAAATATAATTTTTTCTAGATTAATCTCAAGTTATCCACAAGTTATCCACAGGTTATTAATAAGATTAATAAGAAAGGAGAGAAAATGGAAGTAGAATGTTTAAGAGAGAATTTAATTAAAGGCCTAAATATTGTGGGAAGAATTATTCCTTCAAGACCGAGTTTGCCAGTGTTGGCAAGTATTTGTCTTTCTGCGAAAGAGAATAAGCTTACTTTTTTTGGTACAGATTTAGAGATTGGTGCTCAATCTTCTATACCTGTTAAAATAATAAACGAAGGAGTGGTTTTAGCACCTGCTAAATTACTTCTTGATTATATTTCTAGTAACCAAGATCCTATAATTACTCTCAAAAAAGAAGGTAATGTTCTTCTTGCTCAGAGTGAGCACTATAAGGCTACATTCTCCACTTTTGATGAGAAGGACTATCCTACACCACCTGAAATGAATGCCGGCAGCGAGATTGTTTTACCTTTTGACAGATTGATAGAAGCTTTTAAACTAGTGATAATTGCCTGTTCTAATGACGAATCAAGACCGATTTTAAATGGCCTCTATGTTTTGGCTTCAGATGACTTAAGGATTGTGGGTACTGATAGCTATCGGTTGGCAGAATATAAGATTACCCAAGAGAAAGATAAACCATTTGCAAAAATAAATCCTCTGATAATTCCTAAGAGAACTATTTTAGAGGTTATCCGAATCGCTTCTTTGATGCCCCCTGAAGAAAATAATCTAAAAATTCTCATCTCGGAGAAAGAGATTAGATTTATTATCGGAGAAAACCAGCTATATTCAAGATTAATTGAGGGTAATTTCCCAGACTATGAAAGGGTGATTCCTAAAAACTTTAGTACTACTGTAGTAATTTCTAGAAACGAATTATTATCTCTGGTAAAAGCAGTCTCTGTCTTTAATAAAGAGCTCAATAGTAGTACTAAAGTGATAGTCTTAAAAAAAGCAATCAAATTAAAATCCTCTTCTTCAGAATTTGGTCAGTTAGAATCAGTCAGTTTGGCAAAAGTGGAGGGTGAAGAATTGGAGATTACATTTAATACAAGATTCCTTTTGGAGGTTTTAACTGCTCTTTCTGCTCAGGAGGTTGTTTTTAGCTTAAATACTAAAAACGAACCTGCTAGGATAACTACCCTAGAGAATCCTCATTATCAATATATTATGATGCCTTTAAGAGTTGAGTAGGTTAAAGCTTGTAAATTTTCGTTCTTTTAAAGAAAGGGAGTTTTTGTTAGCTGCCCAAACAATTATTTTTGGTCCTAATGGTTCTGGCAAGACCAATATTTTAGAGGCTTTTTATTTACTTGCCACCACCACAAGCTTTAGAGCCAAAGATGAGAAAGACCTTATAACCATAGGAGAAGATTTTACCAGGGTTGAATTTGGAGAACTTGCAGTGACTTTAAAAAGAGAATCCGAAAAGGTCAAAAAAAACTATACAATTGCCGATAAAAAAATCCCTCTTTATAAAGCATTGGGTAGGCTCAAAGTGGTGCTTTTTTCACCAGAAATATTAAATGTTATAGCTGGTTCTCCTAATGAGAGAAGACGGTTTTTAAATATCGCTGTTTCACAGACGGACAACCTCTATGCATTTAGGCTTAGTGAATATAAAAACATTTTAAGACAGAGAAATGCACTACTATCTCTTATTAAAAACAGACAAGCAGATATAAAAGAGTTGGAATTTTGGGATCAGGAGTTGACATCGGTTGGTATGGAGATAATCAGTAAAAGAAGAGAATTTGTCAAAAAGATTAACGGGGAGACCGAGAGGCTCGCCCCTCTTTTTTCACAGAAGCTTTTAAGGGTTGAGTATCAGAGTAGCATCTTTTCTAAGGAAGATTTTTTAAAACAACTTTTAGGGCACCGCGAAAAAGAGATTGAATACACCTACACAACCATCGGACCCCATCGAGACGACCTAAGCTTTATTTTTAATAATAAAGAGATGGCTGTTTTTGGTTCTCGAGGGGAATGGCGGTTGGCGATGCTTATTTATCTTTTTGCTCTCTTTGAGGTTTTAAGAAATGGCCAAGAAGAAGTCTCCCCTATATGCCTTTTTGATGATTTTTATTCTGAATTAGATAAAGAGAATATAGTTTTAGTAGAGAGGTTCCTTTTAGATAAAAGATTTTTAATTACTGCAGCCGATCTTTCAGAGAGCACAAAAAATTTATTTAAGAAGGCTAACTATTTAGAGCTTCTATGTTAGAACATATCAGTCAACCACTCAATCTCTCTTTAGAAAAGAAAAAGCTGCTTTTGGCGCTTAGGTTAAACCTGATTATTAAAAAAGTCTTTGGCGCCGAATGTGCGCTTTTTAGTTTTAAAAGAGGGGTTTTAAAAATTAAGGTCCCCCAGGAGAAAGCAGCTAACTTTATTTTAAAGCAAGACGCGTTTCTTAATGAGATAAACTCTCAGTTGCAAGAAAAAGAGATTAAAAAAATAGTCTTCATCTAAAAACCAAAGTGGACTTTTGTATAGAGTGAAGAGAGCATAGAACCGTAGTTAGGGGCAAATTGAGATGTTTCACCTAGCTTGACACTGGCTAAAATCTGATGGGGTCGGTCCTCTTCAGGTAGGCTTAAACCTAAATTTACAAGGTCTCTTACGGTTTTTATTGCTTTGGGTTTATAGATGGTTTGGGGCGCAACCTGGGTAAGGTGGTCGTCCCAATGCCTTATCCAAGGTTTTTCGCGAGCAATCTTCGCCCTTATCGCCCTTACTCTGCTCTCATAGTTGCGATTTAAGAGTTCAAGATCAATATTTTCAGGCTCAATATTTAGCTCTTTTTTCAATCCCTTTTCTAGCTCTTTTTGAAACGCCTCTTTTACTTCGGCGCTATTTAAATTTGTTTCCTCTTGGAGTTGAACTGCTAGCTCAGCACTTATCAAACTAGTAAGGCGCTCTTTTAGATCAGGGGTTGACTCTTTTATTCTTATACTTGCCTCTTCTAACAGTGGAGGCAATGTTTGTTCAACTGCTTCTTGCGTCTTACTTTTTATTAGAGTGTCCACCTCATTAGTAGAGAGCCCAAAATCCCAACTATAGCCTAGTTCTTTAACTAAGCCGCTATAAACCCTTACTTTTAATTTGTAGAGTAGCTCTTCTAAGTCAAAGTCTGACGGAAGTCTCCCTACCTCTTTTTCTATCTCTGTTCTAATCTCTTCTTGTAAGATTTCAGGGTCTTCGCCGGTTCTTTTAATTACCCCTTCTTTTAAAGAGACAAGAAGCGCCTTATTAAGGGCACTTGTGGTAACGGCAAGGTTAAAATCTGCCGGTAGCTCAACACCCTGATTTATAAACTCCTGCTTAATTTCATTTTTCAGCCTCTCTATTTCCTCATCGAGGGAAGGTTCTTCTTCTTTAGCTGTTAATTTTTCAAGCTCTGAAATAGAGGTGGGGTTCTCTAAGGAAAAGCCCGAAAGATCGACGGTCTTCTCAATACTTGCTGCGAGGACGGGGTCGCTATAAATTTTAAGCTCAGAAAGAGGCCTTAAAGAAGGGGCAATCAGGGAGAGTTTTGTTAGAGGAGCATCTTTGCCAAAATCCGCCAGAGTTTCTAAAAACTGGAGGCTACCTAAACCACAGGATAGATCCTCACTAATATAGCAACCCTCTGAGAAAAAGTTGTATTGCTGATCAATAATACTTAAGTTGGCAAGATAACTTAAATTACCAAGGTAAGAGAGAGCTGAGCGGAGGATTGTGTTTAAGGAGTCGCTTTTTTCCTGCTCAATAAAAGGAGGCAACGAGAAACTAGCTAGACGAGCCAAAAATTCAAGATTGGCAAGCGCCTCCAGGTTGTTTAAGGGTTGAAAATCGGCTGCGTTAAATCCAAGCTCAAAGGGGTAGTTGTTGAGCAGTTCAAGGTTGTTAAGGTTGGCCAAGGTGCTTAAACTCTGTTCTAGTTCTTCTAGCTGTTTTTTAAGTATTTCAAGATGGACCTCTTCGGTCTCTGAGCTATAGTTGTTGATTCTAGAGAGTCTTAGAGCTTCTACAGTCTCTCCAATCTTGGTAGTAAGTGGGTCGAGATCTTTAAGCCTACTAAGCTCCTCTAGGGAGCTTAAAACATTATAGAGCTCGCCGTGAAATTCTTGGGGCAATCCCTCTAGTGATTTTACCGCTCCTTGACTTTGGCTAATAAGCGCCTCTGTGGAAGCATTGAGCTTGTTGAGAGTTTCTGCCTCATTAAGGGGCTGATTGTCGGCAAGTATTTTTAAGGTGGTAAAGAAATCTTTTAAAGAAGGTGCAAGGTTAAGGAAGCTTTGGGTGATCCTTTCTATAGCTTCTGGATAATATCTATAATTAGAGGCAGTAGAGTAATAGAAATTAGCGAGCGCGGCTAAATTATCAAAAACCAAAGGTATTCCTTCTGTTAGATTGGTGAGAGGGGCAAGGCTGGGATCGTAAGAATCTTCAGGTAAGGGGCAGCTATAATTAGAGATATCGCTCAGTGTAGTCCTTGAGTTTGTAGGGAGATAGGCATCCAGTTTTTCTATCTCGGCTGGAAATTTTTTTTGGCAATCCGGATCCAGCGGCCGGGGAGCTATGTTGGCTATAGTATTTAGGCTAGTCAGAACATTAACAAGGCTTGAGAACAGATCAGCCTCTTGATTAAGGGTTAGGTTAGGGTGAGCGCTTTTGTTTTGTTTGAATTTTGAAAACTGTTCTTCTAGATTGGAGAGTGTATTTAAAAATTCCTCAATTTGACCATTAAGCCTTTTGGCGGTTGGTTGCCAGCTTGCTAAGGCTTGTTCTAGTTTTTCCTTCTCCCCTGGGGTCAATTCTTGGGCTTGTGGCTGTGCCTGTAAAGAAGGAGTAGGAAATTTTTGAAGTACCTGCTCTAGTTTGTTTAGAGACTCATTTAATGAGTCGGCAACTGTCTGGTCCTTGGTACGTTGCTCAGCGATTTTCACAGTGCGCGTCTGCTTCCAGCCGTTTTCTTGAGTGAGTCCGCATTCGTAAACATCAACAGCTTGACCAGTATAGTGAGCGGAGATTGTCTTTAGTGAGCCGGGTTCACTTTCATTACTTAGCTTTTTGTCTTCGGTTTCATAGCCTTTCTTGAGGCTCACCTTGATATGTCCGCACTTTTGGGTGAGGAGTGTTAGGAAATTGACTACACGAGCATCAATCTCGCCGTTTTTAATCGCCTGCCAGTCTTCTTTTGGCATCACCAACCTTGCCAAGTTGTTTGGTTTGTCGAAATCAAAGTTGGGATGCATTGAGGCGAGCCGATTTATATTTTCCTGCGCGCGTGGATCGCCATGAATAGAGACAAACTGCGAGCCTGAGGAATGGAAGTTTGGTCTTACAAAGAGGAAAATCACTAAAGCGAGTATCGGGATGGAGACCACGGCTATTAGTATTACCACCCAGCCACCCCCTAGAAAAGCTATTATAGCCGCGATTGCTTGGTAGACAATTACCGCAACATTCCTTACTGTTGAGATAACCTTTCTGGCGGTATTGATGGCTTTTTTGGCTTTTTTAACTGTATCAGCAGCCTTATTATATTTTTCGGCCGCTCGTTCTCTTAATGATTTTTTTTCTCTTTCTGCTTCTTCCAGCGGTTCGCCAAATGAAGGCTCTGTCTCTCCTTCTTCTTCCTCCTCGGGCGCCTCGGGGGGCGGCGATGGAGAAGTTTTGCCCAGAATGGTTTTAATTTCTTCTTCTTTTTCAAAATCGCTATTATTGGTATCGACCATCTTCTATTAATAATTTATAAAGTAGATTATCTTGATCTGAAAAAAGAATGGCGTTTAGTTTTGGGGAGTAGGCAAGATTATTGATTACAAGGCCTAAAGGATTAGAAAAATAGAGAGGGGTGACAATCTGTTGTCTAGGCTGCCATTTTTCTAACACTCCCTCACCCTCTTTTTTAGAAAACAAAACCAGAGCTTCCTCTTCTGCCAGAAAGGCGGTTTTGGAGAGCGCGGTTTCTTTTTCTTCGGCAAGAAAATTTTTACTGCTACTGTCCCAGATTTTGATTAATACCTTTCCGTTTTTTATTATCTCAATCGCTACCAGGTTGTTGTAGGGATTGCTCTTTAGGGAGAGGGCCTTTTCCTCTTCTGCCAAAGGAACCTCCTTAAATTCTCGGGCAAGTAGATCAGCTAAATACAATCCTCCGCTATTCTCTATTACTAAAAGGCTGCTGTCGTCTTTTAACCAGGCGACCCTGAGTGGAAAGTTTAGACGACGGGCATCAAGTGTTACTAGCGGTTTCAGCTTGAGATCATAAATGATTACTTCCTTTTGCCCTGATGGAAGACCGAGAACTGTAGCAATTTGTTTGCCATCATATGAAAAAGTTGCAAACAAAACACCCTCTGGCAACTCTTTTATCCTTCCGCCGCTGATCTGGTAGGCGTTCGCATCGTAAAGAATGTATTTGTTCTGGGTTTTTATTAAAAGATAATTGTTTTTAATCTCAAAGTTTTGACTAAGGGGAAAGGCTTCAACATTAATGCTCTTTATGGAGATGGATTTGGTGTCGCTAGTGAAAGGATTCATTTTGGAGATGAAGCCGGCTTTGTTGAGAAAATATAGCCAGTCATTTTCCAGCCTAAAGTCTAAGACAGGTTCTTCTAGAAGTTTAACAGGGGTGGGAATTGTTTTTAAAACAACAGAGAGCTCGTTTTTTTTAAGGGCAGAGATTTTAATTTTTTTTTGCCAGGGGACAAAGCCTTCTTTATAAATTACAATGGTGTGCTCTCCCCTTTTTAGGGGTAGACGGTGGTCGTTGTTAAGGGTTATCTCCTCTCCATCAATTTTCACCAAGCTCTCTTCTGGCGAAAGGTTTAATACCAAAAAAGGGGTTTTAAAGAAAAACCAGTAGAGAAAAATTATAATTACTCCAGAGATTAAAGCAAGCAAAAATTTAAATAGCGGTGCTTTCATTGGAATTCTTTTTGGGGGCAGCCGGCGAGGAGGTTGGTGTAACAGAGGGGGCGGGGGTAGATATTTCTTGTTGAACAGAGGGCGGAGTTAAATAAAGCAAGCTGCTCTCTGTAACTGCTATTATTCCCTCATCGGTTGATTCTAGGCCTATGACAGAACCGGGAAAGTTGTTAAAAACCACCTTGCCTTGTTCAGAGACAAGCTCACCTTGTTTGTTTAAATAATAAATCATTGAGTCAAAGTAGGTTATCAGGGCAATGTCAGTAGAGGAGATTGATACAGATTGAAGCTCTGATAAAGATCCAATCAAAACGGTATTGTCTATCCCCGAGATGGCTATTAGCTTATCAACGTTGTCTAAATAGCGGGCGAAGGCGCAATTTTCTAAGACAAGTGAGGTTTTACCATCTTGCCATTTATAGAGATCAGTGGAGACACCATCCTTGGTGAAGTTGCTTAGGAAATAAAAGGTTTTATTGGAGAAATCAACATAAATTACCTCTGTAATTTTTTTATCTGCGCTGCCGGCATAAACCCGCTTACGCTCTTCTGCGTCTCCAAAATAGACTTTGGCACCTGTGTCTTCATTGAAGCCATAGAGAAAATATCTACCTTCAGTGCTTGGAAAGGCAAAAGAGGCCTTGGAGGGTAGGGGGTCAATCTTTTTGTTTTTAAGGTCAACAACAGAGATACCCTCTGCCGTGAAAACAGTTGCCAGTTCACCATCTTTGCTCCAATAGAGAAGTGAGATATTTTTGGGTAGATTGTCTAGTATTTTTTTTGAGCTGCTGGTTTTAAGGTCAATCTCCACTATTTTGCTGTTTGTACTATCAAGTGCTCTCAGGGTTTTATCGTCAACGATTTTTAAGAACCCAAGACTACCATCATAACCTACCTTTTTTGCTTCCCAGGTTATATCCTGGGAGGTTTCTGTGTTTGTTTGGGTAGTGGGCGAAGAATTGGGAACGGTGGTTCTTTTTTTTGTGAGAGTATTAAGAATAAAAACAACTGCTATTAAAACGACCAGCGCAATAATGATAAGGATTTTTTTATCCATACTTTTATTTTATAAAATTATTTACAAAATTGAAAATGCATTGGGTCAACCCCATTGCCTCTAAAATCACCTCCCCATTTAAAACCTGCCTGTTTGAAGATTTGCACTACTTTGGGTTGAGGGTGTTGACCATCCCAAGGTCTTCTATCAGGCGCGAGCGAAGCGTCAATATCCACAGCGATTCCGAAGGCATGGTTAGAAAGGTTAGTGTTGGAATTTACCCCGCCGCTTCTTACGCTTCGCCAATTAAACCCACTAATACTGATAATACATCGCTGACATTCGCGGTTGAGGCGGTCAGCCACCTCTTGAAAAATAGCTGCCACCCTTTTATTCACCAAAACACCTGTCGTTCTCCCATTTTTTAAAGGGAAATAAACAGTTACCATTTTGCTTTGCATAATCGCTTCTGCGTTCGGTTGCATTTTGTCAGCAATCTCATTATCTGAGTAAAAACTAAGTAGAGCCTTCTCTGAGCCGCAGGCAATGTTGCTGGAAGAGGTGTAAGAGTCAACAGTTGCTTCTTCTATGTAATTTCTTTTACTACACTCTCTAAAATAAAAATAAGCTTCTGTTACCCTGTTAAGATAAGCGCCTTTATACCAAACATTGGAATTACTACCACAGCAGTAGCCCACAGTGGCTCTTGCGACCATTATCCAGGTTGGATTGAGGCTTTTGGCGCCATATGAATAAAGGCCGTAGCCAGCAGCGACAGCTGAATACAAGAAATTATCTCTGCCATTTTCGGGTAGGTTGATGCCTTTTTTGGCAAGCCCCTCCCGCCAACCTTGCCAGGTGTTGTTAAGGATTTGAAACGGTCCTCTTGCCGATGAGCTTGAAGGATTTTGCCAAGGAGGATAAGGCCAAGGAGCATTAGGATTATAATGCGTTGTTTGTGCGTGATGTTCGCCAGCGTGGAAGATGGCCAAAATCAGCTCGGGAGCCACGGTAATCCCTTTTGTAAGAAGAATCCTCGATGCCTCTTCTGTTTGATTGCGATAGATTGGAGGTATTTTTGAACAACGCCCAAGGCTAATGAAGGGTTCCTTGCCTGTCCAGGCGTTTTGCCAGACATCTTCCTCAGAACCTGGTGTATTTTCTCTCTGGAGAAGACCAAAATAGCCGAATCCAAAAAAAAGCATAAGGAAAAGCAAAATTATGCCAAAAATAATCACAAGCCACAAAAACGATGAATCTTGATCTTTTTCAGCCATTTAAAACATTTCAAAATTTTGCAAATTAAAAATTAGATAAAAAGCCTAAATCACCGTTGATAATGCGATCCTCTGTAAAGGAAGAGATGACTCTGATTGCTACATGGTTTGAGCCGGCAAAGAGCAGACCTTCACCAACATCGCTTTCTAAAAGGAGGTATTTTTCGCCTTCGGTTAAATTAAAAGTCTCTGTTACCACTTCAATAGAGGCGGTAGATTGTTTAAGGAGGAGTTGCAGCGAGGAGTTAGAGACCACCGCTTTACCAAAACGGGAGGTCAAGAAGTCCTCCACATCCTGTGAGATTACGGTCAGCCCCAAATGATATTTTCTGGCCCTTTTAGCCAACCCGTAAAGAAAGCGAGCAGTATCTTCGTATTGCATCATCCACCAAGCCTCATCAATAACAAGGATTCTTCTCTTAGGGTTAAAGCGAATAGCATTCCAGATATAAGTAAGCACGAGGTACATTGCAATAGGTCTTAGTTCTTCCTCAAGGTCCCTGATAGAGAAGACTGTAAAACCAGGTTTTAGGAGGATGTTTGTGGGCTTATTCAGGAAACCCGCAAAGGTGCCCTCGGTGTATTTCTGTAGTCTAGAGAGAATACTGGCAGCGCCGGGCATATTAGCAAGCACATTGGCCAGATCTGAGAGTGTAGGAGGTGGGTTTTTATGGGTGGCGGGGTCCGTGGTAATATCTTTTAGAGCATAGGTTTCAAAAAGGGCTTTGTCTAGAAGCGCATCTTCTTCTGGGGTGAGCTCTCCGAGCATTAATTTTAGCAAGCCATGAAGAGTGACGACTGCTGAGCGTAAGATTTCTTCACCTGTTTCAGATTGGTCATAGACTACCGGCAAATCAAAAGGGTTAATCCTTTCTGGTGAGTTTAGGGAGAGTGAAAGATAAAAACCGCCTATAGCTGTAACCAGGGGCTTATACTCGTTTTCAGGATCAATAACAATCACATCGGTGCCGAACATTAGCGTTCTTAAAATTTCTAGTTTGACGGCATAGCTTTTACCGGCACCGGATTTCGCAAAAACACACATATTGGCATTCTCTAATTCAAAGCGATCAAAGAGAATTAGGGTATTATTATGGCGATTAAGACCATAAAGTACGCCCGAGTTAGCAGTGAGAGTGGAGGAGACAAAAGGGATGGCAGTAGAGAGTGAGCCGGTATCTAAGTTGCGCATCACGGTTAATTCATCGGCAAATATGGGCAGGGTGGAGTTAAAGCCCTGTTCGCTTCTAAAAAGAGCGGTTTTGGTATAGACCAGTTGACCAGCAAGCAGGGACTCAAATTCCTTCACCGCTACTTTTAGCTCTTCAAGCGAAGAGGAATAGATAGTGATGTAGAGTCCAAATTGAAAAAGTCTTAACTCGCCTTTTTGTAGGATATCCCTTAAGTCTTCTACGTCTTGAATAGCGGTTTCCAGCTCTGGATCTCGCGCTAGACCCTTTTCTTCCTCAATATGGCGAGTTGATTCTAGCCGTCCTACCTGTTTTTTCAACATCTCCATCACCCTGGGAGTAGATTGGGGATAGATGAAGAGGGAGATGTCGCAATTGACATCAGAATTGATGATCGGGAAGAGCCAGTTGGTTTGAAGGTAGCGGGGGTAAGTATAGACATATAGTGTTTGGCAGAAAGTATCGCCAAGCTGTAGATAGTAGGGTGTTATGGCAATGGCCGAGGGAGCAAGGATGTCCAAAAGCGAATTTAACCCCTTTTTAAATGCCTCTAAGGTCTTTTCGCCCTCTTTTGATAAGAGAAAACCTTCCATTATTTTTCTTTATTTATTATCGCTGAGGTTAGCCCTTGGGGATCAATTAATTTTTGCGAAAGAGCAAGCTCGGGATTGTAGGTTTGGTAGAAAAGCTCGATTAACTCTTTAGTATTTAATTGGATAGCTTGAATACCCATGCTCGCGAGTGAGCTTGCTACCACCCTAGCTCTTTCTGTAAGCTCTCTTTTGGCTTGTTGGAATTTTGTTTCATCGATGGGGATTTTATTGCCGGGAGCGATCTGAAATTTTGCCAAAAACCCCTTGGTCTCTGCTACAGGATTCTGCCAGGCAAGAATCACAAAAAACTTTTTGTCAACGATGTTGGCGATTTGCACCAACTTTTTTATAAAATCCACATAATCTAGAATCTGTCTTTCTAATAAAGGGTTTTGGGTTTTTGACCTTTTCTCTTCTAGTTTCTGTAGGTAGGTGGTAAGGTCAATGGTTTTGCTCTGAATAAGGATCTGGGCAGGGAATTCTAGCGAGTTGAGGAAGTTTTGATATTCGGCAACGATAGCATTCTGTTCTGTTTCGCTTTTCAAAGCAAAATTGAGCGGCGTACACATAAGAACCAAGCGGACACCACCGTCTTTTAACAAAACAAAACCATCCTCAATAGCTGCTACTTTGAGGAAATTTTGAGCCGTGGCTTTGTCGGTTTTTTGATTTTTGTTTATAAAACCCTCCTTCAAAGTATATTTTACTAACTTTGCTCTTTTTAGCCAATATTTTTTTCTTAAGAGAAAGACTTAGAGGAGATACTTTGCACATTTTGGCGATTACCAAGACTGCCGCGGGTATCAAGAAGTAGTGCCAGTTTTTCTAGATCGCTTCGATCCACTTTTTTCTTTGGGAGGTTTATCTTGGTTTCTTTTTGACGCTCAATTTCAATATGGGGGTCTGGCGTTCTTTGCCAAAGATAGATCTTTGGTTTCAGACTATACATCAGGAAGCTTGTAAGGAAAGCACCAAAGGCTCTGTCCTGAATTCTTAAAAATGCAAAAGCAAGACCCAAAAGAGCCGGCGGCGAGGCTAGAGCCAGAGAGACTGCCATAGATAAATATTTGGCAAACGAACTAAAGAGAAGATAGGTAGTGGTCCCACCCGCAAACACATAAATAAACTGCTTCATTGTCATTGGTCCAAAGATTCTGTCTTCAAGATCAATTTTTTGGGGGACTTTATAGCGCATTTAGTCTTTTTAAAGATTGTTTTTATTCTTCTCGTCTGGAATTTGGGAAAGTATTTCTTTTAACTTAAGAAGCCGGTTCCTGTCTTCCATCTCTGCCCGATAGAGATCTTCTAGGGCTTTTAGCATCAGTCCTTGACCCTCTGCGTCCGCCTCTTCAAAGAAGTTAATAAAGGTCAAAATGTCAGCCTTGGGGGCAAAAGGCGCTAAATATTTTTTAATTTTTTCTTTAACCTCTTCCATATTTTAAGTTGTTATTCTATATCGATAATGCCGCCCAAAAGTCCCGATATTCCGGAAAGACCCAGTTCGGTTCTTGGGGGAGGAAATGTTTTAGACAGCTCTCTAAACCGATTCAGTCTTCTATTTTTTTCTTCCTCATGTTTTATGATAGCACTATAAATCGAGATAATCGACCTTTCTTCTTCGGCGTTACTTCCATAGCCAACAACGCTGTAAAGGTAATATTCTAGGTTGCTTGCCATCGAGCCATATGTATTATTATAAAATTCTTGGACCTCTTGTAATAGAGGAGTAGCTTCTCTTCTAAGCTGATTAGCCTCTCTGCTACTTCCTTTTCCTTCTCCTTGCAATCTCTGGAGTTCTTGGAGGTTTTGGTTAAGCTTCGCTTCGTTTTCTGGGATTTTTGTTTCTGCCATTAACTCTAGGTAGCGACTGTAAGCATCAGGATCAGATTTTACTTTTCTACCGTAGAGCTTCTCTAGAGTGGTAACAATTACTCTTTTTGCCTCTTCTTTATTGACTGTATTCTTGGTTTCTTTTCCCTTTAAAACAAAATCGCTTAAGTAAATAGCTCCTCGTTCATCCTGCTGAAAAATAGGCAAATAGCCCGATCTTACCATTCCCCCCAAACCATCTACCAACTGGCGCAGAAAATCTCCCTGTTTTAGTTTGAGAATTGAAAAAGCCTCCTCGCGTTCAAGCGTCTCCTTTTGGGAGTTTTCATAGTAAGAATAGAGGCTCTTACCGCCCAAGGCGAGCGCCACATAAGGACACAAAATAGGCGATATTAAATAAGCCCCCGACAAAGCACCTCCCCAGAGAAAAGATTTTTTGAGAAAGGTTTTAAACTTTTCTTTGTTGGTAAAAACCTCCCCAAAACTCTTTCCCAAGTCTCTAATGTCAGCGATACTCTCTTTGCCCCATTGTTTTATGCTACTAATAAAACTTTGGACCATGTTGCCACGTTCTTGTTGGCGCTCAGCGATCTCCGAAAATTCTTGGCTCACCTTCAGTACAGTTCTTAAAGACTCAATGTTTTTATTTTTTAACTTACCATTAATCTCTGCTATAAATTGCTTTATAGATTCCTCGTCTGACCGACCCTTGGTAACCTCTAAGACGGTTGAAACATTCTGATTGATTTGTCCAATGATGTTTTTGCGCTCCGCTGAAACTTGAGCAACTTCAGGGGGCAGAGGAGCGGTTTCTGGGCCGGCGTTAGGATTGGGGTTTTGGTTTTGAGGATTATTATGAGGAGGATCTTCAGAAGGCTTAGATGGTTGGCTGGGAATTTCGTTGCTGTTTGCTTCACCACCCCTTGCTATGCGAGAGCCTTCAGGTGAAGTCTTTTTTTCCGTATTTTTTATTTCTATTTTGGCGCCTTGACCTTTTATTATGTCAGCAACAAATTCGGCGATACCCGAAGAGAGGGTTGTAAGAGCCTGCATTTCTTTTGGTTCCCAGCTGGGAAGGTTGCTTGTCTCTTTGGTTTGTGTCTCTCCAAAATAGGGCAAAGGATCATAAAAAGTGCTTGGTTCCTCTGCGGGCAGCGGAGTTGTCTGGACTGAGAGAGTAAAAAATTCTCTTTCTTTGGCTTTGGCTAAAACACTCTCAAAGAATTTAAACAATTTTTTATCGCGCTCATACTCAGTTTTTATTTTACTGCTAAGTTCTAGATTTTTTTGAAGAGCAGAGCTAATTTTTTTGAGATCGACCTTGAAGAGATCAAAATTGGGCGGGTCAAGTGCCGAAAAAGTCTCCTCTCCAAGCAGGGCCTTTAGTTTTTCGATGCCGCCCGGTTCGCTGCCAATGGAGAGTAGCCGACAGGCAAGCATATGAGCGGCGCCTCTTCCTGCCCTTTCCTCTAAATACTCTTCGTAGCTTCTCCTTAATTCTTCCTCGTTTTGGGTTTGGGTTTGTTTACTCTTCCACTCCTCATAGTTCAGTTTAGGAAGAAGGCCTTTAGGTATTGTGACAAAATCAGCAAACCTCTCAGCGACTATCTCTTCTAGTAAATCTTCTCCTGTAAGCTTGTTTGCGCTCAGAAGCTCGCGAATATAATAGGTCTCTAGATCACCAAATAATAAAGGTTGGCCATTTTCATCTTTAAATGATTTAAGCACTTCTTCTCTTTCAGAAGGGACTGTATCGCTTAAGATATGCATAGTTTCGTGACCCAAGAGTCGCAATCTATCAAAACGACTAATGTCGGAAAAGAATTTTTCAAAAAGAAGCAACCGATTCTCTCCAGCCTCTCTTTGGGTAGCGGCCACATAGTTTGCTTCGCCATACTTTTGAGCAAGAAGATCTTTGGCTTTTTCTTGGTCTAATATCTCTATGCGTTGGAAAACCCTTTCAAGGAGGTAAGCATCAAGATTACCTCGCGCAGTCAAGTCTAAAATATACTCTAGCATCTCTTCTTGGCGTTTTTTAGGAGTCTCTTTGGGAAATCTCTGAATCAATTGGTCCACTGCCTTAAGTTGTTGACAGGTTTGCTCACTATAGAGTCTTTGACGAGTTTTCGGCGGAAGCTTTAAAGCAGTTTTTAAAACAGCCACCTCTTTTTTTACCTTTAAGGAATGCTCTAGCGATTTTAATAAACTTGCCCTTTGCCCCTCTTGCTCCTGCTGCTCCAATCCCTTTCTTTTTCGGCGAGGTTCTGTTCCTACTTGTGTCTCTTTCCTAACTGCCCCGGCCTCGTTAGATGTTTGCCCAGGGGCCCTGTTTTCTGCAGCCATTTTTACCTCCTTAGAGCGTTCCCTGGACATTATTCATATTAGGATTTGCTCCCCCTTCAAGATTTTGAAGATTGGTTACGGCGCCATCTATTAATTTTTCGGCTGAATCTCCGGGGTTAACAGTGGTTTTTAGAAGATTTTCCACATCAGCCTTTCGTTCAGAGAGGGCCGAGAGAAATTCTTGCCTTTCAGCCTCGGTTAAACCTGTGGGTTTTTCAAGAATTTCGGTATTAAGCCCGATATTTAAATTTTTAGTTATTTCTATGGCTTTTGCAAGATTGTTGTTTCCAATTTCATTAATAGCCCTATCAATTTCTGTGGGAATATGGGCAAGGCTCTGTTTAAGCTCACTGCCACCTATAAGAGAGACCACTTGCTGAGGGTTTGGCGGCAAGTTCTTTTGTTGGGCTATTTGCACGAGTCGTGGCTCTATGATGGGTCTTATATGAATATCGCTGAGAAAGCTCTTTACACCTGTTTCTAGGGCGGTTCTAGGCGCTCCACTGTTTAAAAGCCCCTCTAACTCTTTAAGCCTGTTTTCAAAAAGCTCCTCCGACGACGCGCCCTTGGGAGCCAGGCTAGAAAGGCCAAATTTATACCACCTAGAGGTCCCTCTTCTTATCGCTCTTGCAGAGATATAATTACCTCCCAGAATAGTATTGATTGTTGCGGCTAGCCTGGTAATATCATCCCTTTGGGCGAGCTCTGGTGGGCGTGGTCCCTGGGGAAGGGTGGCAGACTTGCGTTCCGCCGGCAGATTCTCTTTGGTTGAAGTGGTTGGTAGACTGCGAGTTGAAGGAATGTTGCCCTCGTTTGCTTCCGGCGGTTCTGGGATATTGGGAGTGGATTTGGCGGGGGTTACTTTTTCCATCCCGGCGGGCACAGGCTCTGGACCAATAGTTAGAGATTCTGGCGAGACTCCATGGGCCTGAAGGGCACCTCTTAACACCCCTAGCTGTTCTACAAATTCCTGCAAGGAATTTTGATTTATATCTTTTCTATTTTGAAAAGCAGAAAGAAGGCTCTCGGGGGAGGCGGCGAGGGCGATGGTATTTTGAGGGGTAAGATTACCCAAATCAACTTCTCTGCCGTTAATATTAATTTTTTCGGCCCTCAGCTCCTCTGGAACATAGTTTTGCATAAGATCAGTATAGCTCTTGATTTTTTCTCTTGCCTCATTGGGGATTTTAATATTTTTGAATATATCTTCATTGTTTCTAGGAGATTCTTTTGTGGACGCTGCGCCTCCGGCGAATATGCCATTATTAGCTGTTTGTGTGGCAAGAGCATTGATAACATCGTTAAAATTAGCGCTTCTCCTCATGGTAACAGCGGTCTGATGTAGAGCCAGCCAGAACTGAGCAGCGGTTTCCGGATCTATTCTATGTTTTCTTGCCCATTCAACCTGACCAGTAGTGCCTAGTGACATAAACTCAGCAACATCATCTCTGGCAAAATGTCTGTTTCGTAGAGCAGAGAGTCTATTTACATAACCAGCCACGCTTTGGAGTGTGGATAGCGACCTAATAGTCTCAGCGTTTTCTCCTTTATGGTGTCTATAGGAAGCAGGATAACCCATTGCAGCATTTGCCAATCTGCTTCCTATACCTGTATAGAAATAAGATTTTTTTTGCGTCTCCACTCTCTGTTTCCAGGCTTCAGGCAAGGCATAAAGATTGGTCCAACCTAAAGCCCCTCTGCTAAAGCGATTGCCAACCGTCGCACCTATACCCCTTTGAACATAAGCAAGGCCTCTACGCCACCCCAAACGCCCTGCTGGCACTTGTTGCGGATCGATTTGTGACCAGTTTCTGCCGATACGGTTTAGGTTATGGTAAAGACCGCCATAGGTACTTTTACCCAGACCGTTCCAAGCAGTTTGTAATGCTCCGCCAAGGGAGAGCGGTAGTTTGATGGCATTCCAAATAATTAACAGAGAGGCTATCATTCCTATAAAATTAAACGAACCGGCGCTTTGGTTGCCTGGTGCTAGAGTAATTAAACCTGGTAGGGAGGCAAGGTTTAGAAGGAGCATTACTGCCGGATACATAAAAATCCATGGCCAAAAATAAGACCACCATTTCTTTGCGTAGTTTTGAAGCATAGGAAAACTATTAAGCACAAACGCCAGTGGCGCCAGTACTGCTAAAAGATAAATCACCGTGGATCTAAGGAGAAGTTCAAAAAGTAAAATGAGAAGAAAAACCAGGACAATCAATCCAAAGATGATAGATAGAATGAGAATAAAGAGACTTGATAAAGCTCCTCCTATTATTGGAATTCGGCCAAGTGGCGTTGCGGTTCCCACAAAGGTGTTAGTTAAGCCCGTGCCTATTGAGCCTTGGTTTAATCCTGCAGAACTAAAAAAGAGTTCATTTATCCCTGCGCCCAAAACATTAGTAAGGTCAACGAAAAATCTTATAAGAATAAGGGAAAAATTGGCAAGAAAGAGATTAAAGATAAGCGAAGGGATAATTCTTCTTATACCGTAATGATCAAGATCAATTCTTAAAATATTAGCAAAAACCACGATAAGCAAGAGAATACCTACTATGCTATATCCTAAAGTCAAAGAAATCCGCCAGCCAACTACTACCCAGGCAACGCCATTTTTTTCGCCCCCCTTCTGAGTCAAATTTTCTCTGATTTTTAGATAAGGAATGCTTGAATCTCTGACGCCGACAACAGCATCTATTTGCCGAATCACCCAATCCAAACCCTGACCTATACCTCGTGCCAAAGCGCAGGTAAGCGGATTAGTGACATATCTGTTAAATATTCCGCGATTAACATTGTTAAGATAGTTAATACACGCTGAATCAGGGTCATCATTATTGGACGAGTCCGCGGTTCTACTTGCTTCATATTCCACGCCGCTGGTATCGTTTTGAACGGTCACAGTGCTTCCGCCGCCGGCCGCTTGATTTGTTCCTCCAGTGGCATTGCTTGCTGCTACAGCCCTACCACTAGGAACGAGATTGACTCTGATAGAGCCTTTACCTTCTGCCACGTTTATTTTTTGGTGAGCCTCTAAATAACCTTCTGCGTTGACCGTTATTTCATAATTCTGTCCCACCATCAAATATAACCTTGCGCGCTGTTCTCCCCGATACGTTTCATAAAAAGTATCTAACTTCCCTGGCTCATTTTCATCGGCGGGAAGCAACATAGACAAGGAACGTGGCCAATGTTCTATATTTAAATCTACATTAGTATTCGCATCCAAAATTCTTAAAGGTATAAAAAAAGCAAAATTCTTATTATAGGGATTATTAGGCGATGATTTGCCTTCTATTTTGACAGAGACATTTTTTCCTACCCCTGGGCAGTCTCCGCCACTTGTTGTTTTACAAATTTTTAAATCAAAAGAGTTGATTATATCTTGCCACTTATTTCGTGGGTTATTGAGAATGCCGCTTCCTTGGACTACTAAGATTTGATTTACTCCCGACTTGTTACCATAGAAATTTTTATAGGAAACATAAGGCGTAAGGTCAAATGTTTTTTTGTTTGAACAGTTGTCACAGCTTAGAACTGCCCTTTCGACAGGACTCTGCGACTGTACAACGGTGACAGATAATACATATTTGTCATTATTACCAGGAAAAATTAAGATAAAAGAAGTAGAAAAATTCGCTACCTCATCAGCTGGTGCGCTGTCAGGATTGAGGCTAGCTGCTTGAAAAGTAACTTTGTATATTCCCCCTGAAAAAAGATTTGTAGAGACTTTATGAATTCCCAAGACGTCACCCCGAAGGGTTTGGTTTAGATTATGAGCCCCGCCATCATAGCTTTCTATTTTTACAGAAAAATCTTTTATTCGTAGAGTATTAGTTTTTATATCAAAGCTCACATTTACATCTGGAGAAATAGAGGATATAGCAAAAACTTTTCCGGTAAGGCTTAAAGAAAGAAGTGGAATGAACACCCCCATTAACAAAAACCAATAGAAACCTCGCCTTTTTTTTAGCCAGTGCATTTTAAGATGTTATTCATTTATAATCGCTTTATATAAATTGTATCAAAAATAAGTATATTTCAATAATTCCTCAAGAAGCAAAGTTGGGGTTTGGAGGCCTTCTTAATTGGCAAAGATAATCTGGTAGACGGGGTCTTCTTTTAATTTTTCTTTAAGCTGTTTCTCTTTCTCTGGATTAGTAAAGTGATAAAGCTGGACAAGCAAATGAAGAATATCGCGACGTTCAGGCGCAAGTTTGGCGGCTTTTTCCAGAGGCAGGGTTGCTAGAGTGGGCATCTCAGAGTTTAAAAGCGCCTGCGCATTTTTAAGGAGTTCGTCTACGCTACCATCTTCTTTAGCTTTTTCTAGCAACGAGACTATGTTTGTCGCTTGCTCTTCTTTAAAAAAATCAATCCCCAAGTAGGGATTCTGCTGGATTTTTGAGGCGAGGTTGATTTTTTCTTTTGCCTCTTTGTCCCAGGGTTTCAGTAAAGAAGCTTGTTCATAGAGAAATTTGGCTCTTTGAAATTGGAGATGGGTCAATTCTTGATCTCCTTTTTTTAGTAAGAGCGTGTAGATTTTTTCTTGAAAAAAGACGAGAGAACAAACCAGGGCGCCGAGAGATAGAAGAGCGAGCAGGCGGATAAGGGTTTTTTTTCTGTCGGCTACTTGTTGTAAGACATTAACCGACATTCTTCCTCTCCCATAAGGCAGTAATAAGCAACTCTTCAAGGTTGCTATCTAACATTCGTAATTTTTGCCAGACTGCCTCGCTGATAAAGGGCATAAAGGGGTGAAGCATTACCAGGCTCTCTGCTAGGACATAGAGGAGGGTTTGGGCAGCAGAGGTTTTTAATTGAGGCTCTTTTAGTTCTAACTTGGCTTTTTCTATATATCTATCGCAAAAACTATGCCAGAAGAATTGATAAAGAGTCTCTAGTGCTAGATGAGGCTGATATTTGCTGAGGTATTTCTCTGTCTTCTTTTTGGTGGTTTTAAGTTCTTCTAAAATCTTTTTTTGCTCTGCTGATTGGGGTTGGGGCGGTTTACTTCTAATGCCCCTTAAACTCTTTGCAAGTCTAGTTTGGTTTAAGTTAACAATCAGAAACCTTGAGGCATTCCAGATTTTGTTAGCAAAATTTCTACCTGCCTTTACCTTCTCTTCAGAGAGTGCCATATCCGCGCCGGGTGGATTGGAAAACACGTAAGCGAAACGGAGAGCATCAGCTCCATACCTTTCTATTAATTTTTCTGGATTTATGACATTACCCTTTGATTTAGACATTTTTTTACCGAGAGCATCCTTGACCATACCGTGAATATATACAGTTTTGAAAGGTACCTTTCCGGTGGCATAAAGTCCCATCATAATCATCCGACAGACCCAGAAGGGTAGAATATCATACATTGTCTCCATTACCGAGGTGGGATAAAAACGCTCAAAGTCGTCTTTCTTGTTGGCAAGCAGAGTCACAAAGGGCCATTGCGAGGAGGAGAACCAAGTGTCAAAAGTATCTGGATCTTGTACAAGAGGAGAGGAGCAGTGAGGACAGGTTGCTTTCGGAGGCTTGCCGTCTTCGGTTACCAGCCAATAATCTGGATGATTGGGACAGTGGAAGGCAGGAATGGCTATACCCCACCAAATTTGCCGCGAGATATTCCAATCATGAAAATTCTTAAGCCAGAAGAGGGCGATTTTTTTAAATCTTTTGGGAATAAAGAGAATCTCTTCTTTTTCTACTGCTAAGATAGCGGGTTTCTTTAAGGGTTCGATCTTGATAAACCACTGGGAAAGAGGCAGGGGTTCAATGGGGGTGCGGCACTTATAACAAACACCTACAATATGCTTGTGCGGAAGGGCTTTTACGAGCAATCCCAAGTTTTTAAGATCCTCTAAGACTTTTTCTCTTGCTTGAAGAATTTTCAGTCCCTGATAAGCAGCCGGCGCCTCTTTGGTAATTCTGCCGTCAAAACCAATTACCTGAATACGAGGCAACTTATGTCTTTTGCCTATCTCAAAATCCTTTTCATCATGGGCGGGAGTCACCTTTACCGCGCCTGTGCCAAACTTTGGATCTACGCTTTCGTCGGCTACAACAGGAATCTCTCTGTTTGCAAGCGGTAGAATGACGCTTCTTCCTATTAATTTTTGATATCTTTTATCTTGGGGATGGACTGCGACCGCGGTATCACCCAACATGGTTTCTGGTCGAGTAGTAGCTACTTCTATTACACCGCCATCCTTGAGCGGATATTTTAAGTACCATAGAGTACCCTCTTTTTCCTCATGTTCTACCTCTAGATCAGAGAAAGCGGTTTGGTGTTTTACACAGTAGTTTACCAATCTTTCCTCGCGGTAGACCAAACCATCATCAAAGAGTTTCTTGAAGGTTTTGTAGACAATTTTGATTACCCGCGGGTCTAGAGTGAAGAGATTGCGCGACCAATCGCAGGAGCCACCAAGGCGCTTACCCTGTTCCTCCATTCTTACTTTATTTTTTATAGTAAAGTCATAGACTGCTTGATAGAAGCCTTGACGATCAAAATCAAAACGAGATTTTCCTTCTTTGAGAAGCTTTTTTTCAAAAACAATTTGGGTCTCAAAACCAGCATGATCTGCACCTGGTAGCCAAAGCGCTACTTCGCCCTGAAGGCGATGGAAGCGGATAAATAAATCTTGAATCGCATACATTAAGCCATGGCCGATGTGTAGATCGCCATTGGCGTTGGGAGGAGGCATAATGATTGAGAATCTCTTTTTACCGAGGTTAGGCTGAAAAGCACCAGCCTCTTCCCACATCTGGTAAAGATCGCGTTCGTAAAGCTCTGGTTGCCAGGCTGATGGTAGGTTGTTTAAATCTTTCATTCTATTTTGGCGCTTGGTTGGGTAAAGTTGATTTTTTGAGGAAGGCCCTCTTTTCCCAAAATAATTCCGGCTGCAATACCTATCATAGCGGCGTTATCCGTCCTAAGGCCAGCAGGGGCCAGGTAGAAGTCTACAGCCGCCTCTTTGGCTATTCTTGCAATTTTTTCTTGGACGGTTTTGTTAGAGGCGACGCCTCCTACTAGGGCTACTCCTTTTGCCTGGGTTTTTCTTATGGCTTTAAGTGTTTTTAAGGCTAAAGTCTCGGCGACTGCCTCTTGGAAAGCAGCTGCCAAATGGGCTTTGGTTTGGATATTTAGCGAAGGCAGTTCTTCTGTTAAATAAAGAAGAGCGGTCTTTAGCCCTGAAAATGAAAAATCAAGCGAAGCATCTTTCTCCATCGGCCTTGGTAAAGAGAATTTTTGAGTCTCTCCTTTTTTTGCTAGTTCTTCAATAAGGGGTCCACCTGGATAGCCTAAACCCAAAATAGCGGCAGCTTTATCAAAGGCTTCTCCCGCGGCATCGTCGCGAGTCTTTCCCAGCCTCTCTATAGTATAGAGATCTTTAAGAAGATAAAGCGAGGTGTGGCCACCAGAGACGGTAAGGACCGCTGTTGGAAACTGTGGCCTACAAACAGAGGGTAAAAATGAATAAATATGACCAAGATAATGATTAACAGCAATCAGCGGCTTCTTTAAGACCAGGGCCAAGGCATTGGCGGTTTCCGTTCCCACTAGCAAGGAGCCAAGTAGGCCCGGCCGGTCAGTAACCGCGATGGCATCAATTTGGGAAAGATGGTCTCTTCCTTTACCAAAAGCCCATCGATCTCTCTTTTGAAATGCTAAAAAGAGCGCTCTATCCAAAACAGGCAAGATGTATTTTAAATGGAGCCTCGAGGCCACTTCCGGTACTACACCGAAGGTTTTTTTATGGGTCTCTTGAGAAAAGACCACGGAGCTTAAAATCTCTAAACCAGAGGTAACTGCTGCCGCGGTCTCATCACAGCTTGTTTCGATGCTTAAAATAGTCACTTTTTACTTTTATAGCAAATTTTTCTTCTTTATGCATCTTTTTAAAAGTGATACAATAAAACCAATGCGCTCTTTATTACAAACAAAAGAGTGGGCTCTGTTTAAGAAAAAATTTGGCTGGAGCTTTAAAGAAGTAAAAGGCGTTTTTATTCTGAAACGCAAACTGCCTTTTCAGAAAGAGATTCTTTATTCACCAGAGGTTTGGTTAGAACCCAAAACCGCCCCCCAGGTAGTCAGGGCCCTGGTTGATTATGCTCAAGAGCAGAGGAATGCTATTTTTTATACTTTGGAGATTTTAAACCCGCATGATGAATGTCCGTTTAACCCTCATGAGTATGGTTTTCGACCCTCGTTTGAGGATTATCAGCCGCGTTGGCGGCAGATTGTGCCGCTTACATCCTCTAAGGAAGAAATTTTTGCCCAGATGAAGCCCTTAGGCAGGCGTAATATTCGGATTGCCGAAAAAAAAGGTGTAATTACTCGAATTCATGACGATCTGATGTTTCTTGAGGAAGATAGCAAAATCTTTTATGAGCTTATGCAGGAAACAGCCAAGCGACATCATTTTGCAATCAGAAAGACGGACTATTTTAGGGAGCTGATTCGTCTGCTATATGAAAATAATTATGGTTTTTTAGTGACAGCCAGCTTTAATGATAAACCTCTTGCGAGCCTGATTATTTCTGTATATGATAAGATTGCCTCTTTTCTCTATGGAGCGAGTACTGAGACAGAGAAAGAGAGGATGGCCAACTATGCTACCCAGTACGCCGCGATGCTCGAGGCTAAAAAAAGAGGCGCTAAGGTTTATGATCTTTTGGCTATTTCGCCCCCGGGTTGGCCCAAGTCTTCTTTAGCCACCAAGTATGCCGGCATCACCCGCTTCAAAGAAAACTTCGGAGGCTACAAAGAGGCGATCAGTGGCGCTTTTGATTTGGTTCTTAAGCCCAGGCTTTATAAGGCTTATCGTTACTTAGAGATTTTGAGGAGGGGACAGGTTAGTTAAAATGCGCATAAAACCCCTTCTTAAAAGGATTTTAGGCCAAAAAATTATCAAACTTTATCACTATCTGCAGGCATGGTTTTGGGCATTTACCTATAAGTGGCCTGCGAAAAATTTTTTTGTGATTGGGGTTACAGGCACAAAGGGGAAGACCACCACCTGCCATCTTATTAATGCTGTCTTAAAAGCTGATGGTAAAAAAACCGGACTCTTATCCACTATCGGCTTTGAGATTGCCGGCAATTACAAAACCAATTCCTTAAGACTTACTACACCTACGCCGCGCTTTTTAAACAAATTTTTTAGCGATTGCCAGAAGGCTGGCTGCACCCATATAGTTTTAGAGGTCTCTTCACATGCGATTGACCAGGGCAGGATTCTGGGTGTGCCGATTAAGGCAGCGGTTTTTACCAACCTTTCCCACGATCATCTGGATTACCACAAAACCATCACTCTCTATAGAGAGACTAAGAAGAGGCTTTGGCTTGAAAATGAGATAGAGTTGTCGGTTATCTGTAAAGACGATAGTTCTTGGCCAGAGTTTTTAAGGTTGCCTGCAGATCGTAAAATCCTTTATGGGGTGGAGGATATTACTTCGGAAGAGGGGGTGTTAGCAAAAAAGATTCAGCTTTTTGAGCAGGGTTCTCGGTTTACTATAATTTGTAGAGAGGGTCAGGTGCCGATTGAATTAAAGCTGCCAGGTAAATTTAATGTTTCAAATGCCCTGGCGGCTTTTGCGGTTGGTTGGGGTTTGGGTGTTGATTTTCAGGTCATAAAGAAAGGATTGGAGAGTGTTGATTTGGTACCTGGTAGAATGGAGAGGGTGCCTCTGAAAAACGGATTAAATGTGATTATTGATTATGCCCATAACCCCGATTCCCTAAAGAAGGTTTATGAGGCCATAAAACCCTCGGTGCGAGGTAGACTAATCGCGGTTTTGGGAGCCTGTGGTAATCGCGATCGCAGCAAGAGACCGATTATGGGTGCGCTCGCCGGTAGTTTTGCCGATGTCGTCATTGTTACCAACGAGGACCCTTATGATGAAGACCCTCAGGCAATTATAGACGAGGTGGCAAGTGGGGTGAGGCGCGGGAATAAGAATAAGAAGTTGGGAGAGAATTTCTTTAAAATCCTTTCGCGAAAAGAAGCGATTTTGAAAGCCTTAACCCTAGCTACACCCTCAGACCTGGTGTTAATCACTGGCAAGGGCGCAGAGGACTCAATGGTCTGGGCAGATGGTCGGAAGACTCCCTGGTCAGATAAAAAGACAGTGGAAGAACTAGCGGAAAAATTAATAAAGAAGTAAAATAGGGCTGATGCCCAAAAAAAAATTAAAAAGATTACATTGGTGGCAATCGATTAGGGAGGATGGTCGGATTGTAAGCGATTTTGGGGTCTCACCGGAAGTTTTAAGGGAGATCGTAGCCTATATCCTCTTTGCCTTTGGCGCGCTACTGCTTTTGGCGGTATTGGGGCTGGCCGGTTCGTTTGGGCGATTTTTGATGAAGGAGATAAGGTTGCTCTTGGGTTATGGGAGCTTCCTGTTGCCTGTAGCTCTTCTTCTACTTGGTAGTTGGTTCTGGAAAGAGGAGGAGAGGCGAACAAAACCCAGCAATATCCTTGGGCTCTTTGGTACACTTATTTTCCTTTCGGCTTTTCTGCATCTTTTTGTAGCCTCTGAGGCTGCCTCAGAAGTTGCTCAGAGAGGACAGGCAGGTGGGGTGCTCGGCAATTTCTTTGCCTCCGGAATGCGACATGCGTTGGGCTTTGGTGGTGCTCTTGTGCTTATCCTTGCCTTTATGTTTATCTGTTTTGCTTTAACCTTCAACACACCTGTCAAAAGCCTATTTTTGAAGCTCCTGGGCAGGTCTCCCCAGATCGAGGGGGCGCGAATCAATAAAGAAGGCACTGGTTTTTTTGCCTCTTTAAGAGAGAAAGTGGGAACGCTTTTTACTAAGAGCGAGACACCGAAAGCCATAGTTTTAGAAACAGAGGCAGAGTCCCCACCCAAAGAACCGAAGGAGAAACTTTGGGAATATCCACCTCTCGAGTTGCTCTCCGATGCACGGGAGATAGCCTCCTCCGGCAACATTAGTAAAAATTTGGAGATTATCCAAAAAACGCTGGCAAATTTTGGAATTGAGATTGCGATTTCCGATGTTAATATCGGGCCATCGGTTACCCAATATACCTTTAAACCAGCAGAGGGCATTAAGCTGGCCCAAATTACTGCTCGGCAGAACGATTTAGCATTGGCGCTGGCGGCCAAGTCTCTGAGAATGGAAGCGCCAGTGCCCGGGAAATCGGTGGTAGGCATAGAGATTCCCAACAAGGTGCCGGCAAAGGTCTCTTTAAAGCAAATAATTATTACCAATGAATTTAAGTCGGCCAAAGGCAACTTGGCAATGGCAGCAGGCTTAGATGTGGCTGGCGCGCCTGTGGTCTTAGACTTGGAAAAAATGCCCCATCTTTTAATTGCCGGCCAGACAGGCAGTGGTAAGAGTGTGGCCATAAATAGTATCATCGTTACTTTTCTTTTTAGAAACAGTCCGGATGAGCTGAGGTTTATTTTGGTAGATCCCAAGCGGGTAGAGCTTACCAATTATAATGGCATTCCCCATCTTTTGACACCCGTAATCACCGAACCCTCCAAGACAATCTCTGCTCTTAAGTGGTTGGTAGCAGAAATGGATAGGCGCTATCGGCTCTTTTCAGAGCACGGTAAGCGTAATATCCAGGTTTACAACAGCTCTCCTCCGGATGGTAAGAGATTAAATTACATAGTCTGTATTATTGATGAGTTAGCAGATCTAATGGCAGCCTCCAGCAAGGAGGTTGAGGGTTCTATTGTCCGCATTGCCCAATTGGCTAGAGCTACAGGGATTCATCTAATTCTAGCTACCCAAAGACCTTCAGTTGATGTCATTACTGGCCTCATTAAGGCAAATATTCCCATGCGGATGGCATTTGCTGTTGCTTCCCAGGTGGATTCTCGGACAATTATTGATCAATCGGGTGCAGAGAAACTGCTAGGTAACGGCGATATGCTGATTGTAGGTAATGAGATTACCAAACCGCGACGGGTGCAAGGCACCTTTGTCTCTGATAAGGAGATAGAAGCAGTGATTAATTTCTGGAAAGAAAAAAGCGTGGTTCATTATGATGAGAATATTACTGAATTTAAACCACAGGGAGGTTTGGCAGGCTCTGTGGGTACAGATCATACAGAAGAGGATGATCTTTATGATCAGGCGGTAGAGGTAGTGGCGCAAGCAGGTAAAGCCTCAGCCTCTCTTCTCCAGAGGCGCCTAAAAATCGGCTATGCGCGCGCTGCTAGACTGTTAGATCTTTTAGAAGAAGATGGTATTATCGGTCCTGCCGATGGCGCAAAACCTAGGGATGTGCTTGTTTCTAGGGACCAAATTGAGCTATAATTCTTCTGTAAGGAGGAGCTATCGCACCAGCAGGTTTTAGATTGAAATCAATTAAATCTGGTTTAACCCTCGGAGATCGTTTAAGACAGGCTCGTGAGAAGAAAAAGCTAACTCTTGCCGATGTAGAGAGCCAAACAGGTATTAGAGCCAAATACTTAAGCGCTCTTGAAGAGGGACGCTACTCTGCTCTGCCGAAAGGAAGTTACTTAAGAGGCTTTCTGCTCTCTTATGCAGATTTTTTAAATCTACCAAAAGAGAAGATTTTGGAGATTTGGCAGAAAGAAGAGAAGAATCTTTCTTTGGAGCTTCCCCAGTTTAAGGCTGAGAAGTTGCCTAAAACTGGTGGTTTTTTTATCACGCCTCGCTTGGTTTCCATTTTTCTTTCAATAATGCTAGTTTTTTCTATCGGAGGCTATGTTTTCTACCAGGTGCGCGACCTTATAGCCGCCCCTCTTCTTGAGGTTTTTTCTCCAGGGAATGAGAGTGTTGTTGACCAGGAAATGATAGAGGTGGCAGGTAAGACTGATGCTGGCAGCATTGTAAAAATCAATGAGCAGCCAATAAGTGTCAGTTTCACAGGTGAGTTTCGTCAGGAGGTTTATCTGAGACCTGGTTTAAATATTTTGGAGATTACCGCCGAAAGCAGAACCAAGAAGACTTCTTACAAGACCATAATTGTAGATTATAAGAGCGCGGTTAGCGCAAAAAACTCTTCGGAATCTTTCTAAAATTTAATTTTTTGGGGAGGTTAAATGACATCTGATAAAGATTCTAAAAAAGAAGCTTTAAGAATGGCTATTGCCCAAATCGAGAAACAGTATGGCAAGGGTGCCATTATGCAGCTTAAAGAGGCAAGCAGCTTAAGCGTAGAGACAATCTCTTCGGGCTCGCTGGCGTTAGATATTGCTTTGGGTGTAGGAGGGTTGCCTCGGGGGCGGGTCGTGGAGATTTATGGCCCAGAATCTTCAGGTAAGACTTTGTTGGCTCTCTCAGCGATTGCGGCCGTTCAGAGAAGTGGCGGGTTGGCAGCATTTATCGATGCCGAGCACGCCTTTGATCCTGATTTTGCCGAGAAGATAGACGTAAATGTGCCAGAACTTTTGGTTTCCCAACCGGATACAGGTGAACAGGCTTTAGAGATTACTGAAATGTTGGTGCGCTCTAATGCGGTAGATATTGTGGTGATTGATTCGGTGGCAGCGCTGGTGCCTCGGGCTGAGATAGAGGGCGAGATGGGCGATGCCTTGGTGGGGGTTCAGGCAAGGTTGATGTCGCAGGCGTTGAGAAAACTGACCGGTGCTATCTCTAAGTCTAAGACCGTGGTGATTTTTATCAACCAGATTCGTATGAAGATAGGGATTCTTTTTGGCAACCCTGAAACCACTACCGGTGGCACAGCGCTTAAGTTTTATGCCTCTGTGCGGTTAGAGATTCGTAGGAAAGAAGCTTTGAAAATGGGCGATGAGGTAATAGGTACACGCGTGGGCATTAAGGTGGTTAAGAATAAGGTGGCACCGCCATTTAAAACCGCTGAATTTGATATCCTCTGGAACGAAGGTATCTCTCGTGAGGGCGAACTTTTGGATTTGGGAGTGCATTATGGCCTGATTAATAAGACAGGTAGCTGGTATGAGTATGAAGGTAATAAACTGGGACAGGGTCGCGAGAGCGCCAGAATCTTTCTTAAAAACCACAAAGAGCTAGCTGCAAAAATTGAAGCCGAAATCCGCAAAAAAATCTGAGAAAGAAAACTATCAGGAACTTTTGGATTATTTACTCGCTCTGGTTACCCGTTTTAACTATTCCACCAAAGAGATTACAGAGAAGATTGCCAGAAAAACCACAGATACTACTCTTCAGAAAAGACTACTTTCAGAGCTGCAAAGGCTGGGCCTCTTAGATGATCATAAAACCGCCTTGGCACTTTTGGAAAAATATAGCAAAATTAGAAAAAGGGGCAGGTTTTTTATCGCAAGAAAATTGCGCGCTAAAGGTATAACGGAACCTATCATAGAAGAAGTGCTTTCGGAGAGATCAGAGGAAGAAGAATTGAGTCTGGCAGAAAGTGAAGTCCGCAGAATTCTGAAAGTCTCTCCCCGCCTTAAATTGGCCACCCTTGTCAACCGCTTGCTTTCTCGCGGTTTTTCAAGGAAAATTATTTATAAAGTAATAACTAAACTACAAGAAGGAGGAGGCAATGAGGTTAGTAATTCTCATTTCTGAAGCCACCAAGGAAGATATCCCCTTGGTTGGCGGCAAGGGTGCTAATTTGGGTGAGATGTACCAGGCGGGGTTTCCCGTGCCCAAAGGCTTTATTGTCACGGCCCATGCTTACGATCTGTTCATGAAGAGAAATCAGCTCTATAAAAAGGTTTATAAATTGCTAAAAGGCTTGAATCCGGAAGACAGCAGAAGGCTCCAAAAGACTTCAGTAGAGATTGAAAGACTGATTGAAAACGCGCCCTACCCAGAAGAGTTAAGACGAGAGATTGAAAAATATTATGAAGATATGGGTGAAGGTTTGGTGGCAGTGCGCTCTTCAGCTACCGCTGAAGACTTACCCGATGCCTCCTTTGCTGGTCAGCAGAAGACATTTTTAAATGTCTTTAGTAAGGCTCTTTTACTAAAAGCGGTCAAAAAATGTTTCGCCTCCTTGTTTGAAGCGAGGGCTATATATTATCGCATCCAGAAGGGTTTTTCTCATGAAGCTGTAAAACTGGCGGTGCCTGTCCAAAAAATGGTAGCCTCGGAGGTCTCGGGTATAATGTTTACTGCCGATCCTCTCTCTTTCGACAGGGAAACCATCATTATTGAGGCAGGCTTTGGTCTGGGTGAGGCCATCGTCTCTGGCGCGGTGACACCTGATATCTATGAGGTTGACAAATCTAGTTTAGAAATTAAGAGGGTGGAGGTGCATGAGCAAAGTTGGGCGATTGTTTATGATCCTCAAAAAAACACCAACGTTCACAAAACCCTGCCAAAATCTCAACAAGAGGAACAAAAGCTTTCCGAAAGTCTTATAAAACAGGTAGCGGCATTGGGGCGTCAGGTTGAGGCCCATTATCAGAAACCGCAAGATATAGAGTGGGCAGTAGAAAAAGACAAGGTTTATCTTATACAGACTCGGCCAATTACTACTCTTAAAAAAGAAGCTCAGGCAGCACAAACGGCTTCCCACTCAGAGGAAGAGGCTAAAACTGGTGGCGAGATTGTATTAAGGGGTACGCCTGCTTCCTTAGGTGTGGCAAGCGGCCCGGTGCGCATTTTGCATTCGCCAAGCGAAATAGAGAGAGTGGCAGCAGGCGATGTGTTGGTGACCGAGATGACTACGCCGGATTATGTACCGGCAATGAAAAAGGCTGTGGCGATTGTTACAGATACCGGTGGCAAGACCTCGCACGCTGCCATTGTTTCCCGCGAGCTGGGTGTGCCCTGTGTAGTAGGCACAGGTATGGCTACTCATGTTTTAAAGGAGGGTATGTTTGTCACTATTGATGGCACTCGGGGATTAGTTTACAAAGGCAAGGTGGAGCCAGAGAAGGAAGTGGCTCCGTCGGAGCCCGCTGCTAACATCGCTTTAAGAACTGATGAGTTGATTACTGCTACCAAGGTCTATGTCAATCTGGCAGAGCCCGAGCTTGCCCAAAAAGTAGCGGCGTTGCCCGTAGATGGCGTAGGGCTTTTGCGGGCGGAGTTTATGCTTTCGGGCATCGGTGAGCATCCTAAAGCAATGCTTGAGGCTGGCAGGGGTAAGGAGTTTACAATGAAGCTGGCTGATGGCATTGCCGAGATCTGTTCGGCTTTTTACCCTCGGCCGGTTGTCTATCGGGCGACAGATTTTAAGACTAATGAATACCACAACCTTAAAGGCGGTGAGAAATATGAACCCAAGGAAGGGAATCCCATGATTGGTTTTAGGGGCGCTGCTCGGTATATAAAAGAACCCGAGGTGTTTAATCTTGAGTTAGATGCCATTTTAGAGGTCAGGGAGAGAAGGGAGTTAAAAAATCTCTATCTTATGATTCCCTTTGTAAGAACCTGTGAGGAGATGAGAAGGGTTCAAGAGCTTTTGGCTCAAAGGGGTCTTCAGAGGTCGCGGGATTTTAAGTTATGGATGATGGTGGAGGTTCCAAGCAATGTCATCCTCTTAAAAGACTTTTTGGCTTTAGGAATAGATGGGGTTTCTCTAGGTACAAATGATTTAACCCAGCTTATCTTAGGTGTTGATCGAGATAATGCGATTGTAGCCTCGGAGTTTGACGAGCGGGATCCGGCGGTGGTGAAAGCTATCTCTTATACTGTAAGAACCTGCCGTCAGCAGAATGTGACGGTCTCTATCTGTGGCCAGGCTCCCTCGGTCTTCCCTGAGATTACCGAGCTTCTGGTGCGGGAGGGTGCCACTTCGGTTTCGGTCTCACCAGATATGATTCTTCCTACCAGGAAACTGATTGCCTCTGTAGAGAAACGTATCCTTCTTGACAAAGAGTTAGGGATATAGTTAATATAGGATTTATCCCAAAACCTACAAAAGGGGGGAAGGAACCGAGATGGAAAGGGAGATTTTGTATATGTATATCGGAGAAAAAGAAGATCTGGCGGGTATTGAAGAGGCAAAGGCTTTTGCTCGCCAGAACAGGCAGAGGGTCTCTATCATATGGGTTCACACAAAGGCCGACCCGCCTTTTGATAGAGACTTCGTAGTGATAAACGAGGAGGGGCAGATAGAATTTAGCTGCGCTGAGTTTGAGAAAAGCGCAGCTTCTATCGATGAGGGAACGCTTGTCTTTAAGGGAGAGGATTTGTACAATATATAGAAAACTTCTCCCTTCTTAGTCTCACCGTCCACAAAGGGCGGTGAGATTTTTTATAAAAATGGCGTCCTTGGCAGGATTTGAACCTGCGGCCTCTGCCTCCGGAGGGCAGCGCTCTATCCCCTGAGCTACAAGGACACCTTAAAAAAAGAGATTGACTCTGTGCTTATTTTAGGGCAAATTTATATTAGAAACAAGCCTTTTGGAGAGGTGCAGGAGCGGTTTAACTGGCGCGCCTGGAGAGCGCGTGTCCCTTTACCGGGACCGTGGGTTCGAATCCCACCCTCTCCGCCAGTTGGGAAATGGCAGGACCAGCTTGTCCTTCTATAGAAGTCTGCCAGCGGGTTTTGGATGTAAAATTTAAGTTTTTAAAAATTGCTCTTACAATTTAAAAAATCAGTTAATTTATAGAATTAAAATAATGCTTACCAGAGAATTGATTTTTGTGAGAGTGCGGCAGTTAATAAAAGAGCCAAGATTTCAAATTCTTTATCCCTGAGCGCAAATAAGAAGTAAGACCAGTGACTCCAGAAGGAAGCAAAAAAGAATACAACCTTGCTTTTAAAGTTCTCAAGAGGCTTTAGGGTTTATTCTCAGCTGAGTTTTTAAAAAGCTAGCCTAAACCTTGGTTTGATTTTGTTTGATAGGGCAACAGAAGAGCTTGCTAACTGGCCTATAGGGTTGTTGGGTAATTTTTTACCCCAGAATTTAAAAAAGCAGAAAAGTGCTTAAATTTTATCTATCTAGGTTTAAATTGTTGTTTCGGGTAGCTTAAAGTTATTTTCTATTAGCTGAAATACTTACAGTTAAAAACGTCCTCGATTATTAAAAAGCCTTTAAAAACAAATCTTGATTAAAGACTATAAAAAACAGAAGAGTGGGCGCCAGATCTAAATAGTAGAGTCCACTGCTCTCAAGAAAGCCAAAAATGATCTTTTTAAAAAGCTGGCGGAGAGGGAGGGATTCGAACCCTCGCGGCTCCAGATTTTAGAGCCCTACAGGTTTAGCAAACCCGCCCCTTCAGCCACTTGGGTACCTCTCCACTATCTCTAAATCTAGCAAATTTTTGCTTGAAATTCAAAAGGAAAAGCATTATCATAATAGTGTGGCAGAGCCTTTATCTTTAAGTTTTAAGGCTGATTTAGATGCAATCGGCAAGCCTAGCCGAGAAGTAAAAGTTAGTTTGTCTATAATAACAATATTGCTAGCAGTAATTTTAGTACTTTGTAAATCCTATTATTTTGCAGGCATAATTGTCTTGGGAGTTGTTGCTTTTCTGCTAGAGCCGCCTCCTAAAAGAAAGATGGTCAGGCTTACCCAGAGAGAGATACACTTGGGGGAGAAGAGGTTTAGCTATCACGATTTTAAGTCTTTTTGGGTCAGCGAAGGTAAGAAGAATATTCTCTTTTTAGAGCCGGTGGGTTTCTACCTTCTTCCTGTTGCATTGGTAATCTCCGGCTATGATGCAAGCGAAATAAAAGAGTTTTTGTCTAAACATTTACCAGAAAGAGCCTACGATTCAGAGAGGATGATTGTTTTTCTGGAAAGGCTTTTTGGTATAAGATAGCTTGTTTTATAAGGTGAGGTGCCGGAGCGGTTTAACGGGGCGGTCTTGAAAACCGTTGTCCGCGCAAGCGGACCGTGGGTTCGAATCCCACCCTCACCGCCAGCTTTTTAAAAAGCTAGCTTTTGAAAGCAGTAGTTAATTTAGTTTTTTGGTTTTATAAGAATTAAAAAGCCAAAAAACTGCTCTCTAACAAGCAAACACTATACTTAGAGGTTTTTTGTTGACTGAAGGCCTTTAAGAAGAGAGAAGGACTAGAAAATTTTTAAAAAACTTTTCTTTTAGCAACAACCCTGCTATGTTTATCTAAAATGAAAATTTTGGTGACTGGTGGCGCGGGGTTTATCGGCAGCCAAGTGGCCGAGGGTTATTTGGCAGAAGGCCACAAGGTGGCCATTTTGGACAATCTCTCAAGCGGCAAGAAAGAGAATCTTCCTCATAGCGCTCAGTTTTTTAAAGGTGATATTCGTGACAGAGAGAGGGTTTTTGAGGTTTTTAAAGAGTTTCAGCCTGAGGTGTTAAATCATCATGCCGCCCAGATTGATGTTCGTAAGTCAGTAGAAAATCCTGTTTTTGACGCAGAAATCAACATTCTTGGTTTACTTAACCTGTTAGAAGCCTGCGTAAGATTTGAAACGAAAAGGGTTGTCTATGTCTCTTCTGGTGGTGCGATTTATGGTGTTCCCCAATACTTACCCACAGATGAAGAGCATCCTAAACAGCCTCTCTCTCCCTATGGCATTGCCAAATATACGGGCGAACTTTATCTTCATTTTTACGCCGAGGTGAAGGGTTTAAAATATATCACACTTCGCTATAGCAATGTTTATGGACCGAGACAGGATCCCGCAGGCGAAGCAGGTGTGGTAGCCATTTTTAGTCACCTGATGTTAAAAGGAGAAGCGCCTAAAATTTTTGGCGATGGCAACCAGACACGCGACTATGTGTTTGTAGAGGATGTGGTTTTGGCCAATCTACTTGCCCTGAAACACTTTGACAATCAGGCCTTTAATATCGCCACCGGCAAAGCCACTTCGGTAAACGAGCTTTTCTCTCTTCTTGGGAAGCTTTGCCATTTTTTCGGTAAACCCGTGTATTTACCGGAAAGACCCGGAGAACTGAAAGAGAGTGTTTTGGATATCAAAAAAGCCAAGAAGCTTCTTTCGTGGCAACCTAAGTTTAGTTTGGAAGAGGGTTTAAGAAAAACCCTGCTATGGCTAAAAAGCCTTAAGGGCTAGCCCCTTGCTTTCAAAGAGATTAAATTCCAATTTCTAAATTTTTGCTACTATTTGATAAGACAATGACAAAACCAAAAATTGGTCTAGAAGTAGGTATCGCTCAGGGTAGAAAGAGCGGAGTGGGCGTCTATGTTTTTGAGCTTGTGCGCCATTTTTCTAACGAGATTGAGTTAATACCGCTTAAAGCCTCGGGCGCAGACCTTAGTACTCCCAAGAGGCTTTTGGCCGATCAGTTTATTCTGCCTAGGATAGCCAGTAAAGCAAAAATTGACCTTTTGCATCAGCCAGCTTTTTCTTGCCCGATTTTTTACAAAAAAACCCCCAAAATTTTGACGGTCCATGATCTTATTCCTTTAATTTTACCCAGCAATTTTAAACCAGCCTCAGCATTTTTCTGGCGCTCGCTTTTACCCTACAGTATCAAAAAGGCAGATTTTATCATTACTGTTTCTTTTGCTACCAAAAAAGACCTTGTGACCTATCTTAAAATCCCTGAAGAAAAAATTGCGGTGACCCATCTGGGAGTAGATGAGCGTTTTAAACCCGGCTTGCCCGCCAAAAATCCTCCCTATGTTCTTTTTGTCTCCACGCTCGAGCCTCGCAAACAGCCACTACTTCTCTTAAAAATTTTGAGGGGTATCATAGAGGCAGGTCTGCCCCATCGTCTAAAGATTGCGGGCAAAAGAGGTTGGGCTATGGAGGCTTTTGATCGCTATCTTAAAGAGCATCCAAAGGTTTTAGAACGGACAGACCTTCTTGATTATGTAAGTGACGAAGAGAAAGTCAGTCTTTACCAAAGCGCAGAGGCCCTTATTTTTCCCTCGCTTTACGAAGGTTTTGGATTGCCGCCCCTGGAAGCGATGGCCTGTGGTACACCTGTAGTGGCTTCTACTGTGGCTTCGTTGCCGGAGGTGGTGGGAGACGCAGGTATTCTTTTGCCACCACAAGAGGAGAGACTCTGGATAGAAAGAGTGGTAAAATTATTAAAGTCAGAAAGAGAGAAACGCCTTTTGAGAGAGAAGGGATTAAAAAGGGCAAAACTTTTTTCCTGGCAAAAGTGTGCCCAGGTTACAGAGGCAATCTACAAAAAGGTTCTAGAAGAACATAAACGCTTTTGAGGAGAGGATATCTGCTGTTTACAGGGCAAGTTTATGCTTTTGGCCTCTTTTGGATAACAGGGTGTTGGCTAGGTCTCTTGGGAGATTTTCCTTTAAAGAAGAGGAAAGTAGCGCAAACCCTGTTAAAAAACAGATAAACATGGTATAATTATTTATGATAACAATGAATAAAAAGGTGTTGGGCGTTGTGCTCCTGGGATTGGTTATTTTAGCGTTGACTCTTTATGCCGCAAGCCTCTACCCTCAGGGTAGCAATAACTGGTCTTTCTTAAACTCGCCTCTGCCTGGGGGTTCCCCCACAGCTGCGATTGCCACAGAGAGCCCGCTGCTTACTCCCAGCCCCGAGAGCGCTTCTCCTTCCCTCTCACCTATCTCCTCTCCTGTTGCTACCTCTACGCCTTTGCCTCTTACCTCTATTGAGGCTAACCAAAAAGACGCTGACTACTATCTTAAACAGTCTCAAGAAGAGTATAAAAGCGGTAATAAAGAAGAGGCGATCAGAATCCTTGAGGAGGGACTTAAGGTCTATCCGGACAATGAGCTGATTAAATCTAGACTAGATATCCTTAAAAAGAATAGCTTTTTTGGGTTTTAGAGTTAGCAAATGAAGAGGGTAGCAAGAATAAAAAATCTTTTATTAAGTCTCATTTTGGCAGGCCTTTTTCTGCCGTTTCTGGCTTATGCTCAATATGACCCGACCTTTCTGTTGAGCGATGAGGTGTTAAGAGATTATAACTCAATGTCAGAAGCCGATATTAATAATTTCTTAAGAAGTAAGGGTAGTTGGCTTGCCGATTATATTATCCCTCAAAATATTTCAGTCGCTTATCCCTATTTGCAGCCCGATGGTAGTGTTACTATCGGTTATGTGGACGCTTTTCAGGGCTATAATGGAAAAAACTTTTTTGGTAAGACCGTGGCCCGGCTCATTTTTGAGGAGGCGCAGGAGCACCATATTAATCCCCGAGTCATCCTGGTGCTTCTTCAAAGAGAGAGTAGTGCTATTACCAAAAACGCTCCTTCCAGCAAGCTAACCGAGACCTGGCCGCTTTTCTATTATTTCAATGAAGCAATGGCAAGCTGTCTGGCGGGTGATACCAGCCAATGCAACAACGATCTTTATCGTCAGCGAGCGGTTGATTTTGGCGGCGTGGGCCAACAGATCGCCTATGCCACCTATTGGCTGGAGTTGCGCTTTCAGGGCTACTCTACCAGTAAAACCTACCTTACTCCTCTCTCCATTGATGGTCAGTCATTCTCCATAAGAAATGCTGCCACCTACCTTCTTTATGTCTATACACCCCATCTTTCCGCGAATAAGAATTTTTATGACATTTTTGTAAGCTGGTTTTGCGATCCGACTGGCACCCAATGTCTTAGCAGCTCGCCGGCGCCACCTGCTAGTCCGCTCCCTGACGCGCCTAATGACCTCCTGAAGTTTAGCAGCAAGACCTATAAAGACACCCTGGTGTTAAGAGGCAGTAAATCGGTTAATGTGCGGGTCTTTCTGGGCGATACCCTGATTGCTGATCTGGGCTCAAATGCCTGGGAGATTACACTAAGGCCACAGATTGGGGTAACCAACCAAAGTCTTCTCTATAAAGATACCAATGGGAATGTGGTGGGTAGTAAGCCGATCGAAGTCGAGCGGCACAAAATTGCCGACATTAATGGCGATGGCAGGGTTGATCTGCTAGATCTTTCTATTTTGGCGAGTTTCTTTGGTGTCTCTAACCCTCCTGATCCTCTTGTCAATTTGAATCCAGAGGTAGATAATGAAGTAAATATTTTGGATTTATCAATTCTAGCTGCTAATTGGAGTGGCTAATGAAAAAAATTATTTTATTTTTAGTTTTCTGCTTTGCGGTCTTTTGGCCAAGGGAAGCGTTTTTGGCAGGGATTTCGGTTGCTGGTGGTGGTGAAAAGACTGTGGGTCAAACCTTTACGGTTTCAATTGTTGCTTCAGGTGCTAGCTTTGATAGCTTTCAAGGCACCTTAAATGTTAGTGGGTCGCTTGAGGTGATCTCTGTCACCCCAGGCTCTGCTACCTGGTTGCCTGGTAGAGAGCCGAAGGTGGGTGACCAGTTTGTAGGAATTACCAAAGAGACCTCCTCTTTGACTATTGCTACCCTCAAATTGAGAGCAAAAAGCGAAGGTACAGGCAAGGTGGAGGTGACCGGTGTAAAACTGGCTCGCGCAGGTAGTCTGGTGGGTGAAAGCGCCGGTGCTGCCACTTTTACGATTAAAAGACCTCCAGAGCTGCCATCTGCGGTTACGGTGAACTCTACTACCCATCCTGATCCCAACCAAAGTTATGAAGCCACCACAGTAGTTTTGACTTGGACACGCGGTAAGGGCGTGATAGGTTTTTCCTATTTGTTAGACCAGAATGCCGGCACCACTCCGCCCGCCAAAGCCACCTCTAACGAAACCTCGGTCACCTACAGCAATCTCCAGCCAGGCACATATTATTTTCACATTAGAGCTCAGGGCCAGGATGGTTTTGGTCCTGCTACTCATTTTAAAATCTCTATCAAACCACCAGAACCCAAAGAAGACCCAAATCTTGCTGCTCCTTCCCAAATCAAAATCAGTAAAGCCGATGATTTTGAGAATGATGTCAAAGAGGGATTGGTTAAAGGGATTATAATTAGCGGTAAGAGCGAGAAAGGTTTTGAAATTATTGCCCTTCTAAATCCCCTCCCCCCTGCTTATGTAGGTAAAACCCTCTCGGCGGTTGCCGGCGAAGACGGCAGCTTTCAGATAAAGATTAGCGAAAAAATCCCTTCAGGATTTTATAAACTGATTCTTTATGGCAAGAAAGACCTGATACTCACCAAAAAGAGCGAGGAGATAAGATTTGAGATTAGCCAGAAGGAAGGTGGTGAAATCGCTATTATCTCAGATACTGACGCCTTCTCGCCTACACCAGCGGCTACTCCTGCGTCTTCACCTACTCCCTCTCAGGCCTCTTTCGAAAAACTTTCCGAGAACCTCTCTTTTGCTTCTTTGGCGGTAGCGCTTCTTACCCAGGTGGGGGCGTTTATAGCCTTAAGATTCCTTAAGCCTTAAATTTTTAATGAGAAAAATTATTCTGGACTGTCGGTTTTTAAATCCTTGTAATGCAGGACTTGCCAGATACACTTCCGAGCTTCTTTATCATTTTAATTCTCTAGCGCCAAAAGACTGGCAGTTTTTTCTTTTGGTCTTTGAAAAAGACAGAGAGTATCTAAGAGGTTTGGATAGGGAGAGATTTAAACAGGTTTTTGTTAAAGAGAAATGGTATTCTTTTGGTGAACAGCTAAGTCTTGCCAAGACAATCTATGGACTTAAGCCAGATTTAGTCCACTTCTTCAACGATAATCATCCTATCGCTCTGCAACTGCCTTTTGTTTTAACCATCCATGATTTAACCAGGCTTTTTTACTCCTCGGGTTTAAAAAGTCTTCTAAAAAGGCCTTTTTTAAAAGTGGTTTTAAAGAGCGGTCTTAGCCATGCTAGAAAAATTATCGCCATTTCTGAAACTACAAAATCTGAGATTTTGGGGAATTTTACGGTTGCGCCTGAGAAGATTACGGTGATATATAACGGGTTAAGTCTTTGGGGTTCAAAAGGAACTCTCTTGGAAAAGGCTAAAACAGAGGTGGGTAAACTCTCTGGCGGAGTGCCCTATCTTCTTTATGTGGGGCAATTGCGTCCCCATAAAAATCTTCTGCGCCTAATTGAGGCTTTTGCCATTTTTAGAAGAGCATTTCCTGACAAAACACCATTAAAACTCCTACTTGTAGGTAAAAAGAGCCCCTTTTTGCAAAAAATTTTAAGACTGGCAGAGAGGCTGGGTGTAGAGAATGAGGTGGTTGCCATCGGTTTCGTAGATGATGTAACGTTGCTTGCTCTTTACAGCCAGGCTGCTGCGTTTATTCTGCCCTCACTGAACGAAGGCTTTGGTCTTCCTCCGCTTGAGGCTTTGGCTATGGGAGTGCCGGTGGCGGCTTCTGATCTGCCTGTTTTTAGAGAGATTTTGGGCAGAGGGGCCTATTATTTTGACCCTTTCTCTGCGCAGGCAATCGCTTTGGCTATCAAAAAAATTACTACCAGCAAATCTCTCAGAGAAGAGATTCTTCGCTACGGTCGTCGGCAACTTCAGAAATATGATTGGCAGAACACTGCCGCAAAAACCCTAGATGTTTATAGAGAGGCTCTTTAATAATCCTGTCTGTCTTTCTTAATCTAGTAAAGAACCAGCTTTTTTAGTATTCTGCAAGTAAATGCTTGAAAAAATTCTTAAGAAAAAGCCTCGGTTTTCTTTGAAAAGAGCCCTCTTTGTGCTTTTTTTAACGCTAATTTTTTTAAGTTTAGCGCTGGATTTTTATCTGATTCTTTTTGCTAATCGGTTTATCTTGAATCTGAAGGTAGCCGAAGTGCCTCTTGGCGGTCTATCTTTTGCACAAGCAAAAAAAAGACTCTCTTTAGCAATAGAGAAAAATGAAAAAGAGCCGCTTTTACTCTCGTTCAGTTTTGCCGGCACAGAGAAGAAGTTTCAGATTGCTCCTTATGAGATTGATTATCAAATAGATGTTGAAAAAAGTTTAAAAGAGGCTTTTGCCTACGGCCACCGAGGAGATGCCGCTGCTTCTTTAATTGAGGCTGTTTCTATCCTTTTTTCCGGCAAAAATCTTCCGCTGATTTTTAGCTTTAACCAAGAAGGATTAGATGAAAGAGTGGCTGAGATTGCCAGCGAGATTGATTTACCCGAAAAGAATGCCGACCTCCTTTTCTCAGGGGAAGAGATAAAGACAGTGCCGTCGGAGAATGGCTATCGGGTAAATCAAGCCAAAATAAAGGAGACAATTCTTTCCCAACTTGCCTTTTTAGAGAGAGAACCGATCGTTTTACAGAGAGAGCTTGTTTTACCTAAGATTCTCTCTATAGATGAAGCTATGCTTACCTCTGCTAAAAATCTTGTGAGTCAAGACTTAAAAATAAAAATAGACGAGAAGAGTTTTAAACTCAGCAAGAAGGAAATCGCCAGTTTGGTAAGCGTAGAAGCAGATTCTCAGATCGTACTTAAACTGAAAGAAGACCAGCTTTATGCCTTTGTTGATAAATTAGCCAAAGAGGTAGAGGTGCAGCCAGAGAATGCGCGTCTGCAAATAAAGGAGGGTGTGGTGACGGTGCTTAAAGAGGGTTCACCAGGTAAGATCCTTGATAAAAAAGCTGCGGTCGCCTTGATTAAAGAGAAACTTATGCAAAGGTTAAACAATCCTAACGAGGCTAAAGATGAAGTTTGGCTATCGTTGCAGACTATTGATCCGGAAGTCTCTTCACAGACTGTTAAAAATTTAAATATCAAAGATCTCTTAGGAAAAGCCACCACCTCATTTGCTGGCAGTCCTGAGAATCGCATTTATAATATAAAGCTGGGCGTCTCTTTCTTAAATGGTCTATTGGTAGCACCGGGCCAAGAATTCTCTACGCTTAAAGCGTTAGGGCGTATTGATGCTGCCTCGGGCTATTTGCCGGAACTGGTGATAAAAGAGAATAAGACCATTCCAGAGTTTGGCGGCGGACTTTGTCAGGTTTCTACCACCCTTTTTCGAGCAGCGCTAAACGCAGGATTGCCTATTACTGAGAGGGCTAATCATCGTTATCGGGTCTCTTATTACGAAGCCAATGTTGGACCTGGACTTGACGCCACTATTTATGAGCCTAAGCCTGACTTAAAATTTAAGAATGACACGACGGGTCATCTACTCATCCAGGGGTATATTGAGGGAAAGAATCTAACTTTTGAGATTTATGGCGTAAACGATGGTAGGACCGTAAAGATTGAGGGACCCACTATTCTTTCCACCACGCCTGCGCCTTCGCCTGAGTATATTGATACCGATACTTTGCCGAAAGGTCAGCTTAAACAGATTGAGAGGGCCCATGATGGTGCCACTACCATCGCTACCTATACGGTTTTTCGAGACGGCAAAGAGATAAACAAACAGGTTTTTAAATCCACCTATGTACCTTGGCAAGCCCGATACCTAAGGGGAACAGCCGAACCACCGGCCACGCCAGCGCCACCGACTCAGTAGCGAGGGAGTTTTGAGAGTCTTTTTAATGAAAAACTCTTCCTGTTTTCGTATTTACTTTCTTTTATAGTTGTGTTTAAAATGAGATAAAAATTAACGATATAATAAAATAGGAAAGTGGAGGTTTGAAAGATGGCAACACTTAGTAATCAAAGCCTTATCTTTGCCCTGATTTGCAGTCTCTTATCTCTTATTTATGGCGGTCTTCTTATCTTCTGGATTTTAAAAAAGCCTGCAGGCAGCAAGAAGATGCAAGAGATTGCGTTGGCAATCCAAGAAGGTGCCTCGGCTTATCTTTTGAAACAATACTCCTATGTAGGGATAGTGGCATTTCTGCTTTTTATTGTTCTGTTCTTTGGTCTGGGAGCAAAAACAGCTTTTGGGTTTTTGGTTGGCGCCTTGTTTTCTGCTCTCGCAGGCTTTATCGGGATGACAGTGGCAGTGCGGGCTAATGTCCGCGTTGCCGAAGCAGCAAAAAGCGGTCTAAAGGCAGCGCTCAGTCTTGCCTTTCGTGGCGGAGCTGTCACCGGTTTTTTGGTGGTAGGGCTGGCCCTTTTAGGCGTGGCTGGTTATTTTGCCTTAACCAAAGATCTTAGCGCCCTGGTGGGTCTAGGTTTTGGTGGCTCGCTTATCTCTATTTTTGCGCGGCTTGGCGGTGGTATCTATACAAAAGCCGCCGATGTAGGCGCGGATCTGGTGGGTAAGGTAGAGGCAGGCATTCCTGAGGATGATCCACGTAATCCGGCGGTGATTGCTGATAATGTTGGTGATAATGTGGGCGATGACGCCGGTATGGCAGCGGATCTTTTTGAGACCTATGCGGTAACTGCAGTAGCGGCGATGCTTTTGGGTTCTTTGATTGCTAAAGATCCGGAAAGCTCTGAAAGGTTGGTGACCTTTCCTTTAGCGCTGGGCGGCATCTCTATTTTGGCTTCGATTTTGGGTAGCTTTTTTGTTAGACTTTCGGGAAAGAGAATAATGAACGCTCTCTACAAAGGGCTTTTTGCCTCAGCTGTTTTAGCGCTCATTGGGTTTTATTTTGTCAGCCGGCTATTCTTTAGCAACTCTTCGGAATTTTTAGCAAGCAAAATCTTTCTTTCGGCCGCAATCGGCGTGATTGTCACTGCCTTGATGGTGGTGGTTACCGAGTATTACACTTCCTCGCGGTTTAAGCCGGTGCTGGCTTTGGCGCGGGCAGCTACCTATGGTCATGGCACAAACATCATTTCTGGTTTGGCTCTCTCGATGCGTTCAACTTTCTGGCCTACAATAGTGATCTCTTCGGCGATTCTTTCTGCTTACTTTACTGCTGGGCTCTATGGAGTAGCTATTGCTGCTTTTGCAATGCTCTCTATGACCGGCATTGTAATTGCGATTGATGCTTATGGTCCAATCACAGATAATGCTGGTGGTATTGCTGAGATGGCAGACTTGGATCAAAAAGTCAGGAAGGTGACTGATCCTTTAGATGCTGTGGGTAATACTACGAAAGCAGTGACCAAGGGCTATGCAATAGCCTCGGCGGGTTTGGCAGCAGTTATTCTTTTTACCTCCTACAGTAAAGAGATAAGCAATGTAGGCAAAGAGCTTATTTTCGACTTAGCAGATCCCTATGTGCTGGTAGGTCTTTTTGTGGGTGGTTTGCTGCCCTACCTCTTTGCCTCGTTGGCAATGGAGGCGGTGGGTAAAAGTGCGGGCGCAATAGTAGCCGAAGTGCGCAGACAGTTTAAGGAAATAAAAGGCCTAATGGCTGGTAAGGCAAAGCCCGATTATAAGAGAGCGGTAAGAATCGTGACCGATTCGGCAATAAAAGAGATGATTTTGCCAGCACTTATTCCGGTTTTGGCGCCACTGGTTGTAGGGTTTGCGTTGGGACCCAAGGCCTTGGGAGGATTGCTTTTGGGTTCAATCATTACCGGTTTGTTTGTGGCTATTTCAATGACCTCTGGAGGTGCAGCGTGGGATAATGCTAAGAAGTATATCGAGGAAGGTAATTTTGGTGGCAAAGGTTCTGAGGCACACAAGGCAGCGGTAACCGGTGATACGGTGGGAGATGCCTATAAAGATACTGCGGGTCCTGCAATTAACCCAATGATTAAGGTTCTAAACATTGTGGCGCTATTGATAGTGAAATTTATTGTTCGCTAAACTTGCTTTTGTTGGAAGAATGAAAATGCGGCTGGAAAGGGGGATCTCCAACCGCATTTTCATTATTAGCAAATTTTACTTTTCTAAACAAGACAGGGGTTGGTTGCTTTTAAGCAAAAAAATTGCTTTTTACTTTTTGAATTTTTTCGGAGAATGTTTAAACAGATTAAGAATATTTTTAAACAAAACTTTCTTCTGGTAAAAATCTATTTTTAAAAAGTTTTTAGCAAATCTAAACTTTCTAGATCTGTCATCTTCTTTTTAGTCGTTATAAGAATTTAACCAAAATTAGGAGAATTATAAAAACAAGCCTGTAAAAGCTTTGTATTTTTTACTGGAATTGGCAATGTTGTCTAACTTATAACTTTTTACAACTTTGTTTTGACTCTTCATTTTTTAAGATGTCGTTATAAATAGGATCTTAATTTTTGTTTAGGATAAGAAGTTTAAAAACAAAAAAGCCAACTTGCTTGGCTTTTTTTGAAATTGGTGCGGACGGGAGGACTCGAACCTCCAAGGCTTTTGAGCCAATAGGTCCTAAACCTATCGCGGTTACCAGTTTCGCCACGCCCGCTTTCTTGAGCTTATTTTAACATAAAAAAGATTTTTTAGCTAGAAACAAGACTTGTTAGAAATTTTTTTAGGGTGTAATATTTTTAAATAGAGTATACGATTAAAGTTTTAAGAGTTTTAGTCTCTGATTAAAAAAGGAGGTAAAATGGCCTCAACCTATCAAGACGACATTCCTGCCTACAAGCCGCCGGTGTCAACAGTTAAACCAACAGGTAGCACAGGTGTGGAAGAACAGAGAGAAGATACAGCTCTTGCCGAAGAGGGAAATGATGCCTCAGCAATACCTTCGCAAGACAGAGAGATTCATGATTTAATTAATAAGATTTTAGAGGAAGAAGAGCAGTCTTCTTCGACTTCAAGCGAGCCAGCAGTTAGCGGAGAAGGAAATGAGCCAGAAAGAGCTCCTCGGGCTGCCACAGAAAGCGTCCCTTCTCCAAACGATAGGGAGATTCGAGAGACAATAGAAAAGATTTTACGCAAAGAAACGTCTCCAGGGGAGTCCGCGGCTTCAGAAGAGAAAGGGGTGCCAGAAGTTGAGCAACCTGAGACTGAGGAAAAATCGGTTGCTCCATCTGGCGCCAAAACCGTTTTGCTATCTCCGGATAAGGAAGAGACTCACAGGATGATAGACGAGACTCTTAAGGGAGAGTCAGCAGATCAGGAAACAGCCACCGCGGTTGTTACAGGCAGGGAAACTTCTACTCCAATAGCAATTGAGAGTTCGACAGAAACCGAAGAGTCTCAAGAGTTAGGAGAGGAAGATGTCAGGAGATGGCTTAAGCTTACCGAAGATATTGAGGCTCTCAATGAAGAATATCGTAAACTTAAAAGGGTATTGGCAAATCCTCAGCCGGACCAAGAGGGACGCTATTCCGTCTATTCAAAAGAGAATATAAAAAGATTTAACTCCTTAAGAAGAGGGCTTGGCAGAGCTTTTAAAGAGAGAGAGGAAATAGAGGAGCGCTTTAAAGAGCAGGGAGAGGAAGTAGAAGAGCGTCTTAAAGAGCAGGGTTGGATATTCAGTAAAGATAGAAGAGGTGGTTTTCGGATTGCTCTTTCTACCTCATCAAGAGGAACAAAGATGATTGAGGTGATAGATGTTTTTGGTAATCCGGGTGTTCGCAAGGGGGATGTCTGGGCAGCAAGCCTTAAACACATAGCTAGCATTCCGCAGGTGGTGCGAGAGAAGATTCTTACTGCGCTTACTTGGGGAGTTGATGGCTGGGCGGAAGAGCTTTACAAAGATATACCCGAAACCAGTGATGAAGAACTAGAGGCAGCGGCATAAAGACGGGGCAATTAAAAAGTAGTCTTTGGCGAAAAAAATTTTTGCAAGATACTTCAAGGCTCCCTTTAAAGGGAGCCTTGAAGTATCTTTTTGAAGAATGTCTACTGTTTGGGCTAGTAGTCCATACCGCTTGGCATAGGTGGTTCTTGGTTCTTCTTTTCAGGTATATCCGTAACCACTGCCTCTGTAGTGATGACCATCATTGCTACCGAAACAGCATTCTGAAGAGCCGAGCGAGTGACTTTAGCAGGGTCAATAATCCCCTTTTCCAGCATATTGCCAAACTCGTCTCTTAGTGCATCATAACCCTCGCCTGGCTTAAGAGTTTTTACTTTCTCGACCACTACCGCACCATCCTTGCCGGCATTCTCAGCAATTTGGCGCATCGGCTCCTCTAGTGCTCTGCGTAAAATATCTACACCCAATTTTTCCTCGCCCTCTGCTTGGAGTTCGTCAAGTGCTGGGATGGCGTTAATCAAAGCTAATCCACCACCGGGAACAATTCCTTCCTCAACAGCCGCTTTAGTGGCTGAGACTGCATCTTCAATGCGATGCTTTTTCTCCTTAAGCTCCACTTCAGTAGCCGCACCTACTTTGATTACTCCCACGCCGCCTGCTAGCTTTGCTAGACGTTCTTCCAATTTTTCTCTGTCATAATCCGAGGTGGTCTTTTCAATAAGAGTCTTAATCTCTTTTATGCGGGCCTTGATGGCTTCCTCGCTACCCTTACCCTCAATGATGGTACTTTTCTCTTTATCCGCCACGACCTTACGGGCACGGCCCAAGTGCGAAATTTCTACATTCTCCAGTTTAAGACCCAGTTCCTCAGAGATTACAGTGCCGCCTGTTAGGACAGCAATATCTTTTAGCATCTCCTTGCGACGATCACCAAAGCCGGGCGCTTTCACCGCCAAGGCTGTAAATACACCTCGCAGTTTATTTACCACCAGTGTGGCTAGCGCTTCGCCTTCGACGTCCTCAGCGATAATCACCAGTTCTTTTTTGCCCTGACCAGCTAGGCTCTCAAGTAGTGGTAAGATTTCGTTGACCGTAGAGATTTTTTTATCGGTAATCAGAATATAAGGATCCTCAATGACCGCTTCCATACGCGCGGTATCGGTAATCATATAGGGCGAAACATAGCCTTGGTCAAACTGCATACCTTCGACCACCTCTTTATCTAAACCCAAAGTCTGCGATTCCTCCACGGTAATCACTCCATCGTTACCAACCAGCTCCATTGTCTCGGCGATGAGATTGCCGATTTCAGGATCATTAGCAGAGATAGAGGCTACCTGGGCAATCTCGGTCTTACCGGAAATTTTTTTGGCATCTTTTTTTAGCCTCTCTACTACCGATTTGAGACCTTTTTCCAACCCTTTTTTAAGAATCATAGGATTGGCGCCAGCGGTAACATTCTTTAGGCCCTCATTAATTAAGGTTTGGGCAAGTAGGGTGGCGGTGGTAGTACCATCGCCTGCCACATCATTGGTTTTGGTGGCAACTTCTTTAACAAGTTGAGCACCCAGATTTTCAAATTTGTCCTCAAGTTCAATTTCTTTGGCGATGGTTACGCCGTCGTTAGTGATGGTTGGTGAACCAAAGCCTTTATCTAGAACCACATTTCTGCCTTTGGGGCCAAGGGTGATCTTGACAGCATCAGCCAAGACATTTACACCTCGCCTTAGTCCTGTCCTGGCTTCCTCCGAGAATTGAATCTGTTTAGCCATTTTTCCTCCCTTACAAAAGTTAAAAATTACTTTTCGTAGACTGCAAGTATATCCGCTTCGGAGAGGATATAAAGCTCCTCGCCTGCAACCTTTATTTCAGTTGGTGAATATTTGCTAAAGATGATTCTATCACCTACCTTAACCTCAAGCGGTATCAGTTTATCATCGATATACTTACCTTTACCTACTGCCAGAACCTCTCCCTCCTGCGGTTTTTCTTTAGCGGTATCAGGAAGAACAATACCGCTCTTGGTCTTTTCCTCTTTCTCAAGTGGTTTTACGAGAATTTTATCACCCAATGGTTTGATTTTAAGTTTACTCATATCTACCTCCTCTTAGATTAGAAGACAGAACTTGTTTGTTTTGCTGAGAAAAATTGTAAACCATTCTTTACATTGTGTCAAGAGGATAGGGATAGAGTTTTAAGGTTTCCAAATAATGCAGTTTTTGGCAAAAGGTTCTAGAATATAGGTTGGGGAGGGATTTTGGAAAATGAGCGAACGATATCTGCCTCATCCCGAATCTCAGGGAGAAGCAAGGATAGCTCCTGGACTTAGAGTTGTTACTCAGAGAGAGCCTCTTGGTAAAGAGAACCTAGAGAGGCTTTTTCAAGCATATTGTGACCTAGAAGACTTAGGAGAGAGGACGGTTTTTCTAGAAGAGCTTAAAAACCGTCTTAATGATGCTTTGGAGAATAGTCTCTTTTTTAGCGAAATAAAGACATTCAAAGAGAGCCTAGAGGAAGCAGCAGATTCTGCTTACGGAGATTTCCAGTTGCTTCTTAAAGCGAGTATTGAGAGAGTGGCTTCTATTCTTGGGGTTTTGGAGAGACCGTTGCCGGTAATTCGTCAGCGGGCAGAGGCTAAGAGATCTGCTGGGGCCGACCGGATTACCGACAGAGAGCTTTCAGAATATTTAAGTATTTTAAATCTTGATCTAGAGCTTCTTCTTAAAGAAAGGATTTTAGATATTGGCGCTGGCGAGGTACTCTTTACTTCAGAGTTCTCTCGGGAGGTCTCGCAAAGAAAGGTTGCTGGTGGAGGGGCGGTTTATGCACTTGATCTGGGCCCGGGGGATTTTTTAAGAGAAGCTGATAGGCATCAACTGAGAGATCCTTTTGCGGCCGCAAAGAGAAAGCGAATACAAGAGAGGCTGAGTGAGCTTGCTAATATAGCAGTGGTTGGAGATTGGCACAATCTCCCTTTCGCGGATAGGAGTTTTGATAGGGTTGTTTCGGTCTTTGCTTTTCCCTACTGGGTGGAGAGTTGGCGTTCTTTTCGCACCGACCTTGCCGAGATTCTGCGGGTTTTAAAGAAGGGTGGGACAGCCAATCTCTATCCAGGCGCTCCAGTTCTTACGCCAGCAGACCTTAACCAATCAACAAGAAGGCTTTATGATAAAGAGCCTATCCTCTATAATCTCTGGCACAGGCCAGAGTATGAAGAGATTATAAAAGAACTTACAGAGAAAGCCTCAGTGGGACTCTCTTTAAAAACCGTTTGGCCACACACTGTTTCTCCTGCGGTTTATCTTGTGATTACTTTACCGTAATACTCTCCTTTATTTTTTCGAAAGTTTTGGGGCCAATACCTGAAACCTTCATAATCTCTTCTTTATTCTTAAAACCTCCATTGCGATTGCGGAATTCAATAATAGCCTGTGCTTTTGTGGGGCCAATGCCCGGAAGTTGCATAAGCTCCTCTTTGGTAGCCAGATTAAGATCTATCGCCATCTCCGGAGAGGGTATGGCTAAAGGGGTAGTAGGGGTGGTAAAAGCAGAAGACTTTTCTTCTAGCTCCACCTCTGTTTTTAGTTGGTCTATAGGAGTCTCTAGGGGATAGTTTTTGGGCCCAAGGAGATAGCCGGCAAGAATTATTACCAGACTACCCAAAATACCAATAAAGACTCGCTTCTTTTTAAGAAATTCTAAATATCTTTGCACTACTCCAAGTGTTCAGCTTTATCAATTTGGTTAATTTTTTCTAAAAGCTTTGGTTGGTTTTTAAGCTCTGGATCTCTCTCTAGAAGCTCTTTGGCAGTGTTATGGGTATGCTCAATGAGCGCTGGTTTGAAAAGTGAAGCCATTTTTAGGTCACCAAACCCATGTTGGGCAGTGCCATAAAGTTGGCCCGGCCCACGCAGCTTAAGATCTTCTTCTGCCAACCGAAAACCATCATCGACCGCCTCTAGGATCTTAAGGCGACGATAGCCTTCGCTATTGTAGCGATTGAGAAAGAGGAAACAATAAGATTGTTTTTCGCCTCTTCCTACGCGCCCCCTAAACTGGTGAAGCTGAGCAAGGCCGAATCTATCAGCGTCTTCAATAAGCATCAGGGTGGCGTTTTTTACATCGATGCCCACTTCTACCACGGCGGTAGAAAGCAGAATGTTGTAGCGACCGCCTACAAAATCGCTCATAATCTGACTTTTTGTCTTAGGGCGCATTTTGCCGTGGAGTTTGGCGATTGTAAATTCAGGGAAGACTTTTTTTAACCTCAAAAATTCCTTTTCTAGGGATTTTCTTTCGTCATACTCTCGGAAAAGAGTTGGCGGGCTTTTTTCATCAACCACCTCGTCATCCTCTTCCCCAATGATGGGTACTACTACCAAAGCCTGTTCCCCTTCTTTCAATCTTTCCTTAATAAAGGTTTCTATCTCCGCTCTCTTTTCTGGCAGCACAGTTTTGGTGATGACTTTTCTTCGACCTGCTGGTTTTTCTTTGATAAAAGAGACATCCAGTTCGCCAGCGATGACCAGCGCCAGGGTACGTGGGATGGGTGTGGCGCTTAAAGAGAGCAGATGGGGGGTTTTCCCTTCGCCCTTCTCTTTTAATGCCTGTCTTTGTTTTACGCCAAAGCGATGCTGTTCGTCGACGACGACCAGCCCTAGTTTTTGGAAACGGACATTAGGCGAGAGGAGCGCATGGGTGCCGATAATAAGGTTAACCTCTTCTGTTTTGGTTTTGCGGTAGCCGGTGATAAGCTCGATGCGAAAATTAAGAAAACGGAAGACTTCTTTTAGTCTTAAATAGTGTTGCTCGGCCAAGATCTGGGTTGGCGCCATAAAGGCAACCTGAAAACCGTTTTTGATTGCTACTAATGCGGCAATGGCCGCAACGATAGTTTTGCCTGAGCCTACATCCCCGTTAAGTAATCTGTGCATTGGCTGTGGCTTTTGAAGGTCTTTGACAATCTGCCAGGCAGAGAGTCTTTGGGCATCGGTGAGTTTGAAGGGCAGAGTCTTTAAGAATTCCTTTACCCAAGAAGGGTCAAATTTAAAAACAGGCGCGCCCTCCTTTTGCCAAGCTCTCTTTACCAACTGGGCGCGTAAGGTGAGCAAGAAGATTTCGTCAAAGGCTAAGCGATTTTTAGCCTGTTTTATATCTTCAAGGTTGCGAGGACGATGGATCTTGTAGAGCGCCTGGGGTAGAGAGAGCAGCTGCTCTTTTTTTAGAATCTCTGGGGGTAAGAATTCTAGACTGGCGTTTAGAAGGGGTAAGGCTCTGTCTATTAAGCTTTCGATAACCCGCGTGGTTAAACCCTTGGTCTCGCTGTAGATGGCGAGAATTGGTCGCTTAAGGATTACTTCTTTTGGTAATGTAAGAATGGGCTGAATGACCTTTTTATGGTTGTAGACGCCTATGTAACCGTAGAGATAGACTTCGTCTAACTGTCTTAGGGTTTTTAACAGAAAGGGCTGATTAAACCACATACAGGGAAGTCGACTGCTTTTGTCAAAGATTTCGGCGGAAATTACGGCCATTCTTCTTTTGCTTGTGCGGCTTAATGTAGGTGGGCTTAGTCTTCCCGAAAGAATCACCTTGCTACCCAGTTGGGTTTGGCTTATGGGCGTAATTTCAGAAAAATCCAGATATTTCCTGGGAAAATAAAAAAGGAGATCGGCAATACTTTTGATTCCTAATTTAGCAAGCGCTTTTTGGCGGCCTGCTCCTACAGAAGGCAGATTGAGAACAGGGTCGTAAATCTTCATTGTTGCTAGTTCTGTTGCTCTTTTAGATTTTACAATACACAATCTTTAGCAAAATTTCTAAAAGCTCAAAAGAGATTTAATTTTTCATAATTTATGTTATTATAAAGTATATGCCTAATATCTACCTAGATTATGCTGCTACCTCGCCTCTCAAAAAAGAGGTTTTCGAGGCGATGCTTCCCTATTACCAAGAATATTTTGGCAATCCCTCTTCCATTCATAAGGATGGTCAGGTAGCTGCTGCAGCCATTGATAGAGCGCGAGAGAGTCTGGCTCGCTATTTTGGGGTAATGTTTGAAGAGGTTATTTTTTGTTCTGGAGCCAGCGAGGCGCTTAACCTGGCTATCAAGGGCGTGGTTTTTAATCATCTTTTTAGCAAGAATTCTTCAGAAAAACCCACAGTGGTTATCTCTGCGCTTGAGCATTCGGCAGTGGAGCAGGCCTGTAGGCTGCTTGAAGAGAGTGGTCTTATTCAGCTTAAGGTAGTTCCAAGCAATGTCTCTGGTCAGTACAGGGTAGAAGATTTTCTTGATGCTCTGGATAGAAAGACCCTTCTTGTAGCTTTGGTTTATGTGCAAAACGAGATTGGCACGGTTCAACCCATCAAAGAGTTGGCAAGGGTTTTAAAGAAACAAGAGGATCCGCCATATCTTTTGGTGGATGCGGTCCAAGCAGTAGAATATTTCGATTGCCGACCCGAAAGCCTTGGTGCAGATTTATTGGTAGTGGCTCCCCATAAATTTGGGGGGCCAAAAGGGGTAGGTATTCTCTTCCGGCGTCTGGGGATTGCTCTCTGGCCGCTTATCAGTGGTGGCGAGCAGGAGTTTGGGCTGCGTGCCGGTACAGAGAATGTTGCGGGAGTTGTGGGTGCGGCAAAAGCCATAGAGTTGGTTGGCGACGGCAAGAAGCGAGCTTTTCGGCGTAAGCGGGTAGGAGAAAAGCGGCAAATCTTTGAAGAGGAGATTCAGAAACGCTTCCCTTCCATCAAGATTTTAGGTAAGGAGGGCAAAAGAGCGCCGCACATCAGCGGTTTGGCAGTAAGAGACTTGAATGCCCAGCAGGCCCTTATTCGTCTAGATATGGCAGGATTGAGTTTATCAATGGGTTCAGCCTGTTCTTCTAGAAAGATGCGTTTTTCAAAGATCCCTGTGCTTCTTAAGCTTCCTTCTTCTTACGAAAAGGGTTTTTTGAGGGTTTCGTTTTCTGAGGATACCTCTGAAGAAGAAATAAGAATGGCGCTCAAAATTCTTTCGCAAAAGCTTTATGGAGAAAGAGACTAAAATAGCAGTAGCTTTATCCGGCGGCGTAGACTCCGCTACCACTGCTGCCCTACTTAAAGAGAAGGGCTATTTTGTGGCAGGTTTTTTTATGCAGAATTGGAGCAGTCCCATAGACAAGAGAGGCTTTTGTCCAACGGTGGCGGATGTGGCTACTGCGCGTATGGTTGCTCATCAGCTGAAAATCCCCTTTTATGTTTTAGACTTTGAGAAAGAATATTACAAGAAAGTCATTGAGCCCTTTTTGAATGACTACAGAAAAGGCCTCACGCCTAATCCGGATGTGCTTTGTAATAAATTTATCAAATTCGGTCTTTTCTTAGAGACGGCCAAAAAGCTTGGTTTTGAAAAGATTGCTACCGGCCATTATGCGCTTATCAAAGAGAAGGATGGCGTCTTTCATCTTTACAAAGGCATAGACAGAGGTAAGGACCAGAGTTATTTTTTGTGGACTCTAACCCAGAAAGAGTTAGGATTGACACTCTTTCCTGTTGGTGGGTTTTACAAAAAGGAGATAAGACTTATGGCTTGCAAGAGAGGCTTGATTAATGCTCATCGAAAAGATTCCCAAGGCATTTGCTTTATTGGACCGATTGAAGTTTCTCGGTTTTTACAGAGATTTTTACCAAAGGAGAAAGGTCCTGTTAGAGACGAAAACGGCAAGATTCTGGGTTACCATCAAGGCGTTTGGTTTTATACCATAGGTCAAAGAGAGGGCTTAGGAATTTCAGGCACTGTTCAACCTCTCTACGTAGCTTATAAAGATGTTCGTACTAATAGCTTATATGTTGTTCCCAGGGAACATCCTTGGCTTTTTGCAAAGGAATTTAAGGTCAGAGACACCTCCTTTGTTCAGAGAGAGCCTAAAGAAGCTTTGAGGGTAGAAGTAGTTATTCGCTATCATAGCCAACCCCTCAGAGCCTCTCTGTTTTTAGAAGGAGGGCAGTTCTCTCTGGTTTTAGATGAGCCGGCTTGGGCGGTGACCGAAGGGCAGTCAGCGGTTTTTTACCAGGAGGAAGAGTTGCTTGGCGGTGGCATTATTGACAAAGTCTTGCAGATAAGAGGAGAATAAGATATATTAAAGAAAAATAACCATCAAGTTTTAAGGAGGTCTTTATGAACATCAAAACAGTTGTAAGAATTCTAATTGCGCTCGTGGCAATAGTAATTATTGTGATTGCCTTGAATGCCACCGGGGTTCTGGGCAAACTTGTTGGTAAGGCTAAATCAAAATCAAATTGGCAAGCAGTCTTTTTAACCAATGGTCAGGTTTATTTTGGCAAGATTGTCTCAGAAGATAAAAATTACATCGTTATGCGCAATATCTATTATCTCCAGATTGAGCAGTCGATTCAGCCAGAGAAACCAAATCAATCGCCACCCCCTCCAAAACTCTCTTTGGTCAAACTGGGCAATGAACTACATGGGCCTAAGGACGAGATGCGTATTAGTCGTGAGCAGGTGGTCTTTGTAGAGGATCTTAAGGATGATGGTAAGGTGGTTTCAGCTATCACTGAGTTTGAGAAGACCGGCGGGCAGAATCTGCAAACTCAAACCCAACCTACTCCACAGGCAACAGCTACTCCTTAAAGTAAGAGCAGGAAAAAACCTCTTCTTTCTTAAAAAGAAGAGGTTTTTGTTAGGGAGAGATAGAGTATTTTGAGCTTTTTTGCTAATTTTAAGGAGCAATGACACTTTTTTCGCTTTTGGAAAAATGGCTTACAAAGCATGGGTTTTCAGAGGAAGGGTTTGTGATCCCACCGCAGCCAACCTTGGGTGACCTAGGAATTACAGCTGCCTTTAGACTTGCCAAGAAGAGCGGTGAGCCTCCTTTAAAATTAGCCCACCTTCTTAAGGACAGGCTTCTTTCAGATAAGCCAGGGTTTATCTCAGATCTGAGGGTAAGTCCGCCGGGCTATCTCAATTTGGTTTTTGATCACCGCGAGCTTGCACGTCTGTTAAAAAAACAGGATTTTTCGTTAAAAACGCTTTTTAAAGAGAAGATTGTTTTGGAGCATACCTCTGTCAATCCCAATAAAGCGCTGCATATTGGTCACCTTAGAAACGCTATCTTTGGCGATAGCGTAGCTCGCCTGCTGCGCAAAAGCGGCTCCAACCTCGAGATCCAAAACTACATTGACGATACCGGCGTCCAGGTGGCTGATGTCATCTTAGCGCTGGAGGTTTACAAGCCTTCTTTGAAAACAAAGAGACTTGACTATTTAACCTGGGATCTCTACTCCCTGATTCAAAAAGATTTGCAAGAAGCGGAGACCTTCAAGAGAAGAGAGGAGATTTTAAAAGAGTTAGAGACACGTAAGGGCAGGGCTGCTAAAGAAGCCTTAAAGATTACTAAAAAGATTGTGGAGTTGCAGCTTAAAACCCTTGCCAAATTTAACATCGCTTATGATGTGTTAATCTGGGAATCTTCTTTATTAGAAGAAGGCATCTGGCAGAAGACCTTTGAGATTCTCAAAAAACAAGGAGTTATCAAACTAGAAAAAGAAGGACCCAATAAGGGTGCCTGGGTGTTGCCTTTTGGAGGAGTTAAGGAGGTTGCTCAGCAGAGAGTCGTTTCTGCTGATAAAATTTTGGTAAAGTCTAATGGCGTAGCCACTTATCTTGCCAAGGATATTGCTTATCACTTAAGCTGCGCCAAATTTGCTAAAATCCCTACGCCCATTCGTTTTCGATTGGTCTCTCACCCCGGATTTAAAAACCTGCAGGTCTGGAGCAGTTGGAATGGTAACAAATTGGCTCCCATCGGTAGGGCTAAAAGGGTCTATACGGTGATTGATTCTCGTCAGCACTATTTACAGACTCTTCTTAAAGAGGCGCTCAAAAGACTTGGTTATCCTGAACTGGCAAAGAATACTGTTCATCTTGCCTATGAGATAGTCTCTCTTTCACCGAAGACCGCGCAAGCACTCGGTTTTGAGGAAAAGGGCGAGAAAAAGAGTCTTAAAATGTCTGGCAGAGAGGGCATCGGTGTTAAAGCTGAGGATTTATTTGAGGCAGTTAAAAGAAAGATTATTGAAAGAGGCAGTCGGCCAAAAGAGGCAGGGATTTTAGCCAATGCTGCTATTCGCTATCAAATGCTAAAAGTTTCTCTGAAAAGTTCTCTTGTTTTTGATTTGGAAGAGGCTTTAAAAACCACGGGTGACTCCGGGGTGTATCTCTGCTATTCCTGCGTGAGGGCAGAAGCGATTTTGAGACGTTTTGCGAGGCTTAGAAAGAAAAGGTTGGTATTCCCCAAAGAGATTAGCGATCTTGAAAAAAGACTCATACTCAAGATTTTGCAATGGCCTAAGGTCCTAGAGGAGACTCTCTCTGAGCTGGATCCGGCCAATATTAGCCGTTTTGCTTATGAGCTTGCCGTAGCGTTTAATCAGTTCTATGAGGCGCCCAATTTACTGATTCGTAGTGAAAAGGAGAAGGTGAAAAAGCGTTTTCGGGTCTTTTTAGTGGAGAGTTTTCTTAAAACCCAAAAAGAAGCCTTAGAGCTGTTGGGTATTTTTCCACCTAAAAGGATCTAGTAGCCAAAGACCTTTTTGCGAACCTCTTGCAAGGTTTGGCTACCGACCTCGCACGCCTTCTTGTTGCCTTCGGCAAGAATTTTTTCTACTAGGCCTTTTTCTTTGGCAAAGCGAGTCCTTCTTTCCCGGATCGGTCTTAAATATTCAATAAGAATCTCTGCCAACTCTTTTTTGTTTTGTAGGCAACCTCTTTTACCCAACCTATCTTCTTCAATGGCTCGCCGGGCTGATGCTGGATGGGGGTCAAAGATCTGCCGGTAAATACAGACAGGACAGGTCTCTGGATGGCCCGGGTCGCTGATATGGATTTTAGTAGGATCGGTATAAGCGTTGAGAACTTTTTGATAGATGACCTCCGGTGGATCAGAGAGTAGAATAGCATTGCCTTTGGATTTAGACATCTTTTGACCGCCATCTAAACCAATAAGCCTTGAGGTCTTTGAAATGAGTGCTTTTGGTAGTGGGAAGGTTTTGCCAAAGAGACGATTAAAGGTTTTGGCTATCTCCCTAGTTTGCTCGATGTGGGGCAGTTGATCAGCACCTACTGGCACTACTTCAGCTTTGACAAATAGGATATCCGCAGCCTGTGAGACCGGAAATCCCAGGAAGCCATAAGTGATGCGATCTTTGTTAACATCGATGCCCAGGCTTTTTGCCTCTTCTTTGATGGTGGGATTTCGTCTGAGTCTGGCGATATTGACTAAATAGGAAAAGTACTGGGTTAATTCGCCAATATAAGGGACAGCAGACTGCTGAAAAAAGATAGCTTTCTTTGGCTCAAGTCCCACTGCTAGCCAATCGAGGAGGATTTCGTGGGTATTTCTCAGAACGGTTTTTGTGTCATAAAGATGGTCATAGAGAACCTGATAGTCTGCAATGATAAAGAACGATTGGTATTGATCTTGGAGTTTTACTCGGTTTTCTAAAGAACCAACAAGATGGCCCAAATGTAGAGGGCCGGTAGGTCTATCGCCGGTAAGCAGCACTTTTTTCCTCATAGCTTAAAAATAACTTAAAGCCTAAGAGAAGACAATATATGGCTAGGCTCTTGTAAGAGAAGAATTTTCCTTATAATTTAGAAGTTATAGCCCTTGAAAGGAATATGCAGAAAGAGTAATGAAGATTTCTTTAGGCATTGTTGGGTTACCTAATGTAGGCAAATCTACTTTTTTCAACGCCTTGGCAGAGACAGGAGAGGCGCTTGTTGCCAATTATCCTTTTTGTACGATAGAGCCGAATCGCGGCCTTTTTAGCAAGGAGGATGAGCTTTTGATAAAATTGGCAAAGACCGCTTCTTCTAAGAAAATTTTGCCAGCAGTGGCTGAAATTGTGGATATTGCTGGGATTGTAAGAAATGCTTACAAAGGTCAAGGACTGGGCAATCAGTTTTTAGCTTATATTCGGGAGGTGGATCTTATCATTCTTATTCTGCGCGATTTTAATGATCCTCTGGTTAGTCATAGCGAGGCCCAGCTAAATCCTCTCAACGATCTAGAGATTATCTTGCTTGAACTTATTTTTGCGGATCTTGAGACCCTTAAAAAGGCTTTAGAAAGAGCAAGCGAGAGGGCAAAAAGCTATGACAGAGAGACGGTTTTCAAAAAAGACCTCCTCTCTAGGCTTCGAGTCGGTTTGGAGCAAGGGAGATTAATTCTTAACCAGGATTTACAAGAAGAGGAAAAAGCGCTTTTAAAAAGCTATAATTTTTTGACTGCTAAGCCTTTTGTTTGCCTCGTCAACACCGATGAGAAAGAGCTGCCTCGGAAACAAAAATTAAATTTCTCTGATTTTCTTGACTCTTACCTCTCTACTCATAATCAGCGAGAGTTCCTCTTAAGAAATATTTCCAGTGGGGAGTCTTTTATCTATTTTTCCGGTAAACTCCTTGCAGAGATTAAGAGGTTGCCCGAAGAGGAACAGCAGCAGTTTTTGGCCGAGTTTAAAATCCCTAAAATTAAACCGCTTATCTGGCAAAGGCTTTTTAACAAGCTTTCGCTGATGACCTTTTTTACTCTTAACGAGAATGAAGCTCGTGCCCACCTGGCGCCTGTAGAGATTACAGCCTGGCAAGCCGCTGCTTATGTTCATAGTGATTTCCAAAAAAAATTTTTATCTGCCGAGGTGATATCCGCCAAGGATTTCTTGGCCCTAGGTGGTTGGCAAGGGGCCCGAACTCAAGGCGGGACTCGCAAGGAGGGTAAAGATTATCTTTTAAAAAATGAAGAAGTAATACTTTTTCACACCCGTTCCTAAAGGATGACTAGGAAGCGAACACCTCTTCCTGGCTAATCTCACCTGCCAGAGCAAGCAAGGTAAGCGTTTCCTCTAAAGAGAGGGGTGTAAAGGAGCTCTCCCAGACCAACAGTTCTTGATGGTAACCTTGGAAACGGCATTTTGGGCAGCCCTGTTTCTGCAAAAGTGCTGGTCGGGAGATATATTTCTTAAGAGATTCTTTAGGTAATTTTTGGACGAGCTTTAAGAGTTTTTGGGAAGGAAGAGGCTCGGGCTGCTTACAATGGGAGCAGAGTCTTCTTACTCTTTTAACCCTGAAGATAGTATCTATTTTTTGACTTTTTTTAAACTCCTTGCCCTCAAGAAAAGTAGGGATTTTTAAGTGGCGAACAACAGGTAAAAGCTCTAAGTCAGTCTGCCAAGAGCCACTGCCCAAAAAATAGACAGCCTCTTTTACAATCTCAGAATTTAATAGTTCTGAGAGCTCGAGATCAGACCAAAAAGGCACCCTCTTAAATTTCGGCAGTCTTTCAGAGATTTCTTGCAGAAAGAGATGGCGCGCTAAGGAATCGTGGCTGATGACGAAATTAAGGGGCCTGAGCGCAGAGAGGTAGTTTTCCAGATAATAAAGGAACCAGGGAAGGACCTCTGCTTGCGGGGTCTCAGGGAGAAGGGAGATTTTTAAAGAGAGCGGTTTGTGGGAATAAAAAGGAGAGCTTCTCAGCAAGTAGACTCTGTTCTGACTGACAAATTTTTGTGGTAAATTGAAACTTGCTCTAAAAAAACCCTCAAAGTTAGGATTGTCAATTTGGAAAACCAGGGAAGAATTGGCGAATCCCCTGATTTTTGCCTCATCGAAGAAAAGCTCGCTCGCTGCGGCTTCACAGGCAAGCTGAAGGATCTCCAATAGTTTTTGCAGGGAAGTTAAAGTCTCTTTTTTCATATACAAAACTATTATATTGCTATTTTTGAAAGTCTTAAAGAGCAGTTTTTTATCTGCTATCTTAAAAAAGTATGGCGCTTTATAATAAATATCGTCCGCAGGCGTTTTCTGAGGTTATCTCCCACGAAGCAGTCAAGAAAATTCTCTTAAAAGCGTTGGAAGAAGGTAGTCTTGCGCAGGCTATTATCCTGATGGGGCCGCGGGGCATCGGTAAGACGACTATTGCTCGTCTTATCGCCAAGTCTTTAAACTGTGAATCGCCGCAAGCTGGCGAACCCTGCCTTCATTGTGTTTCTTGTCAGGCTATCTCCCAGGGTACTCATTTAGATGTGATTGAGATAGACGCTGCTTCTAATCGTGGAATTGATGAGATTAGGGAGCTTAAAGAGAAGATAAAAAGCTTGCCTGTATTAGGGAAAAAGAAGGTCTATATTATAGATGAAGTGCATATGCTTACTAAGGAAGCCTTTAATGCTCTTTTGAAGACTCTAGAGGAGCCCCCTTCCCATATTGTCTTTATTATGGCAACCACAGAGGCCCATAAGGTTCCTCTCACTATTCTCTCGCGCGCCCAAAGATTTCAGTTAAAACCAGCCAGAACCGCTGATTTAAAGACCGCTCTTTATAAGATTGCGTCTTTAGAGAAGATCGAAATTACAGATGAGGCTTTGGATTACCTTGCAGAGATGGCTGAGGGTAGCTTCCGAGATGGTCTCTCTTTGCTTGAGCAATTGCAGAGCTATGCTCAGGGGAAAAGAATTGATAAAGAGCTGCTACTAAAAGTTCTGGCTCTGCCTGATTATAAGATTATCATCGAGCTCTTTACTGATATTCTTGCTCAACAGAAGGGTGGGTTTTTGGCGAAATTGAACCGGCTCTTTTCTGGTGAATATAATTTTGAGGTAACAGCGAGGCTTTGGCTAAGAATCTTTAAGGAGTTGCTATTGCTCTCATTTCTTAAGTCAGAGGAGGAGATGAGGAGTTTAAGGTTCGCAGAAAAACTTTCGCCTTTTGTGGGGAAGTTTGCTAATGCTCAATTGCTAGCCTTGGCCGAAGAGCTTCTTCAGACGATGCAGACGGCCAAGAATCAGAGTGAAGCATCTTTACCTTTTATTCTTTTTGGGCTAAAAGTTTATCAAAAGTTGCAACCAGAGGGCCCCGCAGAGACCGCTGGGAAGAGTAAGGAGCCCCCTTTGGTTTCCGGAGAGTCTCCAAACAAGAAAGAGGCAGAGACCCTCTCCACCTCCACTCGGAAAGAAGGAGAAGCGTCGTCGCCCCTAGCTTTGAAAAAAGATACAACGCCTCTTACTCCCTCTTCTTTCTCTCAAACTGCTTTTTACTGGTCAGATTTTTTGAAATTTCTTGCCCAAACCAATACCGCCCTCTTTACACTGCTTAAAGATGCCGAAGTAGAGATTGACTCTCAAAGAATCCGCATCTTTCATCAATTTAGCTTTCATAGAAAAAGATTGAAGGAGCTGAAAACACGTAAATTGTTGGGTGAGATTTTAGATAGATATTGCCAGCAGAAGTTTGTTGTTGAGATTTGCGAGGAGGGTCCGAAGAGTAAGGGCTCTGATGATTCTCAGGGAGGTAAGCAGTTGGTTGATGATCAGGCTTTTGAAAATACGGTTATTGAGGTCTTTGAGCTCGGGGTAGAATAATCGTTAGTTGGGTATTAAGATTTTAATAATAATATAAGAAGAGAAAATATGCCTGAGAGAAAAACTGCCTTTAAAATTGATGGCAGGAAAGAGATAGAAGGAAAGATAATGCTTCCTCCTCAAAACCTGGAGGCAGAGACCGCGGTTTTGGGTGGTATTATGATTGATCCACAGGCAATTGTGAAGGTGGCTGAGATTCTGCTGCCTGAGGATTTTTACAGAGAAGAGCATCGTCTGATCTTTTCGGCAGCTTTTAAACTCTTCGAGAATCGTCAGCCTATTGATGTTCTCACAGTAGTGGAAGAGTTAGAGAAAACAAAAAAACTCAAAGAGGTGGGGGGTGCTGCCTATGTCTCTGGTCTGGCTAGCAGTGTAGCTAGCGCTACCAATATTCGGCATTATGCTGAGATTGTGCGTGAGAAAGCGGTTTTAAGACGGATTATCTCCGCCGGTACCGAGATTGCCGATCTTGGCTATAGGGAAGCCTATACTCTTTCCGAGATTATTGATAGGGCAGAAAGAAAGCTGTTTGAAGTCTCCTCCCGCTTTCTCAAAAATAATTTCTTGCCTATTTCAGAGATTTTAAGTGCCAGTTTTGATCGTATTGAGAAGATGCATAGTGAGGGAGTAACCATTCGGGGCACCCCCACAGGTTTTACGGATCTTGATAGCCTCCTTTCCGGCCTTCAACCCTCTAACCTAATTATTCTGGCGGCGCGTCCTTCTGTTGGAAAGACCGCCTTAGCGTTAAACATCGCCGAGAACGCTGCTATTGATAGTCGTTTGCCAGTGGCGATTTTTTCCTTAGAGATGAGTCGTGATGAGCTTGTAGACAGGATGCTCTGTTCGCAAGCAGGTATTGATCTTTGGAAGCTGCGGACAGGCAGGCTGACCGATGAAGACTTTTCTAAGCTCTCGCTTGCTTTTGGTATCCTTTCAGAGGCGCCTCTTTATATTGATGATACTCCTATAGCCACAGTAGCTGAGATTCGTGCCAAAGCTCGCCGTCTTTCGATGGAGCTTAATCGGCCGTTGGGGTTGATTGTGGTTGACTACTTACAGCTGATGCATTCCGGCCGCAATCATGGCGAGGAGAGTCGTGTTCAAGAAGTCTCTGAAATCTCGCGGGGACTGAAGGCGATGGCACGAGATTTGGAGGCGCCGGTCTTGGCAATTTCTCAGCTCTCACGGGCTGTAGAGAATCGACCAGACAAGAGACCCCAGCTTGCAGATCTAAGGGAGTCAGGCTCAATTGAGCAGGATTCAGATGTTGTCATTTTTATTTATCGCGAGGAGATGTATGATAAGTCCACAGAGAATAAAAATATTGCCGAGATTCTTATTCGGAAGCATAGAAATGGACCTATTGGTGAGGTAAGGCTCTATTTTAAACCTGAATATACTCGTTTCCTTAGCCTTGAGGTGCATCGTAAAGAAGGGACTAAATAAAAGAAGAGGATTTAAGAGAATTGTAAAGAAGGAGCCAGTCTTTCTCTTCTAAATCCTCAGCGCGTAAATTGGGGTCAAGCCTGCTTTTCTCTAAAAGGCTTTTTATCTGCCCCTTTTCCTTTCGGTATCCTGCGCTTAAAACATTGGCAAGTGTCTTTCTTTTGGCTGAGAAAGCAATTTTAAGAAGGCGTAAGAATTCCTTCTCGCAGAGAACAGCCGGCCGGGGCTTTTTAGGTTTTAAACTGATAATTGCCCCATCTACTTTAGGTTGCGGTTTAAAGGCGGTTTTGGGAACAGGGCTAATAAAATTGCTCTCTGCCCAAAGATTGGTAAGAACAGTAATAAGAGTACGTTCGCTGGAATCAGCTTTAGCTAGAAGTTTTTTAGCCACCTCTTTTTGGATAAGAAGGACCAGAAGATGCCAGTAGAGAGGAGAGAAGATGAGGGTAAAAAGGAGGGGTGTGGTTATCTGATAAGGAATATTGCTGACCAGTTTTAACCTACTCTTCTCTTTTTGGAGGGTGGTCAGCAAGGTTGGTTCGTTTAGAGTTTTTAAAGCGTCGGCATTGATAATTTCAAGGTTGGTAAATGGTCCCACAGCTGGCCTTAAGGTTTTACTAAGATAAGAATCAAGTTCAATAGCGATTACCTTGCCGGCTCTTTCACAAAGGGCGCGGGTTAAAATTCCTTTGCCCGGACCAATCTCTATGACCGTGTCTTTTTTGCTGATTTGGGCAGCTTCAATAATCTTTCTTAAGATCTCTTTGTCAGAGAGAAAATGTTGACCCAGTCTTTCTGCCATCTTTTAAGGAATCCACTTTTCTATTTTTACCCGAATTTTACCGCTTTCAAGGGGCGCCAGTTTTTCAAAGGCGTCTTGTGAAAGATCGATTTCTGCGCCTACAGGTCCCCAATCAGCAATTTTTACCTGAACACTCTTATTGTTGCTTAAGTTGGTGACCTGAACTATTGTGCCTTTGGGCAAGCTTTTATGAGCAGCAGTAAGAGGAGGGGCAAAGTACCAGGTGGCGCTGCCAATAGCAATCAGTGGCAGTTTGGTGCCTTTTAGAATAATCCTTTTTTGCATCTCTACAATAGTTTCTTGCCGAATCAATTTCCGGCCCACCTCTACCCCATCTTCCCTTCTTACTAAAAAGACTTGATGGATTTTGCCGTCCTTACCCTCTTCAAGCACTTTTTCCTCACCTTTTTCGAGACTGCCATCTTCCTTAAAGACTGTTTCTTTGGGGATGATTTTTTCTATACTGAGCTCTGTCTCTTTAACCCGCGTAATTTTTATTTGCAGGTTATCACTGATTGCTGTCTCGCTAGCAGGTTGAATCTTATCCTGATCTCCAAGCTCTATCTCTTTTTCAACCAAAAATTGACCAACCGTGGGCGCAAAAGTGCGGTAACGGTTCGTTTTCTGACCATCTTTTACCTCCACCAAAAAAGCCCTGATGATTGTGACTTTGGTCCCCAGGTTTAATTTGGGATCAGGAAAGAAACTAACATAGTCTTCCGGGTAAACTTTATGGGGAAGCGAATTGAGAATCTCTTCCTTGCTCATAATAGAGGGAAAATAGTATTCTTCTTTATTAGCGCTTATAAGGGGGGAGGCGGCTGAAGCGCTGGTGGTGGTTTTGTAAGCAAAGGAAAAAAGGCTAAGCCCCAGAAACAAACCCAGAAAAAAGCATTTTTTCATCTATGGAGAGAATTATAGCAAAAATTTCTATCTTTATGAGGGTTTAGGAATGCTTCTAAACTCTCTCGATAAGTGTCTGGGGAATCTCTTCCAAAAACCGCGAAGAGGGATTGGCAAGAAGAGTGCCGTATAGTTGACGCTTGAGGGCATAGATGAGATAGAGACGATTTTTGGCGCGTGTCATCCCCACATAACAGAGTCGTCGCTCTTCTTCCAGGGTACCGTTCTCTAGCAAAGATTTAGAGTGGGGAAAGATTCCTTCTTCCATCCCCACAATAAAGACAGTGTTAAACTCCAAGCCTTTGGCTTGGTGAAGCGTCATAAAAGTGAGGGCCTCCACTTTTTCATCAAGGAGATCAAGATCAGTAAGCAGGGCGATTTCGTCAAGAAACTCCTCCAAAGTAGCAAAGCGGCTGGCAACGGTCTTTAACTCCAAAACATTTTCTAACCTTGCCTGGCCCTCTTCGGTTTCAGGCTTTAAGTAGTAAAGGTAGCCGGTTTTTTCTAGTACCTCGTCAATAAGCTCTTTTGGAGGCAGTTTAGAGGCTCTTAATTCGCTTATAAGATTAAAGAATGTTCTTAATTTAGGGTTGAAGATTCTTGCTTGAGGGTCAGCGAGCTCCTCTAAGGTTTTTTCACCGATGCCTCGTGGCGGAACGTTGATGATTCTTAGCAGCGAGGCCTGATCTGTAGGTAAGGCAATCAGACGGAGATAGGCAAGAATATCTTTAATCTCCTTGCGCTCGTAAAAACGCAGTCCTCCAATGATTCGATACGGCAGGTTTTCCTGAAGACAGATCTCTTCAAGGGCGCGGGACTGAGCATTGGTTCTGTAGAGGACTACTGCTTCATTGAGACGAGGAATAATGCCGAGTTTTTTGAGGGCTCTGACTTCATTAATCACAAAATAAGCCTCGTTAGATTCATCAGAGGCTTCATAGACAAACACTGGTGCGCCGCCTTTTTTGGTAGCCACTAGTTTTTTATCTATGCGGGCTTGGTTATTAAGAATCACATTGTAGGCTGCGTCTAGAATTTTTTGGGTAGAACGATAGTTGGTGGTTAGTTTATACACCCGGGCAGTGGGCCAATCTTTTTGGAAGTTTAAGATATTCCGAAAGTTGGCTCCTCGAAAACCATAGATGGCTTGGCAGTCATCGCCTACGGCAAAGATGTTTTTTTGTTTTTGGGCAAGAATTTTCAGGAACCGGTACTGAGCAGTGTTGGTATCTTGATACTCGTCAATTAAGATATGTTGCCAGAGATTTTGATAAAATTCCTTGACTTCTGAAAAATTCTCTAAAACATAGACTGCCTTAAATAGCAGATCGTCAAAATCCATGGCGTTGGCTGATTTTAACTCTTTTTGATACTCCCCATAGATTTCTGAGACAATTTTCAAAAAGCTGCTATTTGCATAATTTTGATACTCTGAAGGCGAGACCAGTTCATTTTTGGCGCTTGAGATAAGTGAGGCAATAATTTGGGGCTGATATCTTTGGGGATCCAGATTAAATTTTTTTAAGATTGCTGTGACTAGCCTCTTACTATCTAGCTCGTCATAGATAGCAAAATTGCTAAAGAAACCCAGTCTTTTGGCCTCTCTTCTAAGAATCCTTAAGGCAATGGCATGAAAGGTGCCAATGGCCCAGTCTTTTTTACTTAACGTGTGGCTCCTCTTTTCCTTTTTAAGAGATTTTTCTAAAGACATTTGTTGCTCAAAAAGCGCTAAAATCCGTCCCCGCATCTCTTCGGCAGCTTTGTTGGTAAAGGTCACAATGAGAAGATTGCCCGGAGGCAGATTTTTCTTAAACAAAAGATAGACCGCCCGATAGGCAAGCACGCGCGTTTTTCCCGAGCCGGCGCCTGCCAAAACCAATACCGGCCCATCTGGTGCCAGCACGGCTGCTTGTTGCTCAGGGTTTAGCTCTTTTAAGAAATTCATAAATTCTATTTTAGCAGAGATAAAAAGGGCTTTCTTTAAAATCCTAAAAAAGTTTTCCTTGCAGAAAAGCTGTTAGGATTCTTTTTAATAAATTAATAAAAAAACGCTATTTAAGTTGAGAGGGGCAACATCTCGGATGATTTTTTCCCCATTAAATAGCGTTTTTTCTTCCGAAACCTTCAGCCGCCAAAGACCGCTTGTGTCCTTAGCAGTTGAAGGTATTTCTTATCAGGTGCAAATTAGATTATTATAGCAGTAATAAACCCTTCCTGTCAAGGGCCATTTGCTTTTATCTATTGGTTTGTGCGCTGAATGAATGCAAAACAACATAAATTGCGCTTTTGGCAAGACTAAAATGTTTAAGAGATGGTTTTTCAACCATTGGCTAATTGTTTATAATAAAAGTAAATGCTAAAGTTCGGCAGACCAAAGATTAGAAGACAGATCGGCCACCGTTTTCATTGGGTTAAGGACGGGGTGATCACAGGTGCCTCGGATGATGATCCTTCTGGGATTATTACTTACACCCAAGCAGGTGCAGCGGCAGGGTACTCGATGCTCTGGCTGGTTGTTCTTCTTACGCCCATCTTGATTGCAATTGAATCTATGGCTTCGCGCCTGGGCGTGATTAGAAAGGAGGGGTTAGCGGTGACCATTAGACGCTCTTATGGTTTTCAGTGGGCACTTTTAGCGGTTGGCATTCTTCTTCTTTCTAATCTTCTCTCTGCCGCTGCTGATTTGGCGGCTATGGCAGAGATTTTTAATATCTGGACAGGCGGGCCTACTTTTATCTGGGTAATTTTCTTTGGGCTAAGTATTCTCCTCCTGCTTTTAAGAGGGAGTTTTAAGGTAGTAAGCCTTCTACTTTTTTGGCTGACACCTTTTCTTTTGCTCTATCTTTTTTCAGCGCTTCTGGCGCGTCCTGACTTGGCGGGAGTGGCAAGCGGCTTTTTGCCCTCCTTTCGCGAGAAGGGTCAGTTTTTGGAGATTGCATTGGCGGTAGTAGGTACCACCATTTCTCCTTATTTAGTTTTTTGGCAAGCTACCGAAGAGGCAGAGGAGAGAAAGACTCTTAAAGAGCTTGCAAAGGAAGACAGAGGAGTGGCACTGGGAATGATATATTCGAATCTGATTGCCATTTTCATCATTATTGCCGCCGGAGCAACGCTTTATTCCCAGGGGATTAACATTGAAAGTGCAAGAGAGGCCGCGCTGGCTTTACGGCCACTGCTTGGTAATTTGGCTTTTCTTTTTTATTCGCTTGGCATCCTCTTTGCCGGGCTTGTAGGTGTACCTGTTTTACTCACCTCTGCCTGTTATGCTCTTGCTGATTTGTTTAACTGGCCAGCCTCCCTCAACAAAAAAGAGTGGGAGGCGGTAGGTTTCTATTTTGTTCTTTTTCTGATGACCATAGGAGCAATTATTATAGGCTCTTTCAACTTTACGCCGCTAGCGCTGGTCATTTTTTCGCAAGCAGTTCAAGGTATTCTGATGCCAATACTCATCTATATTCTCTGGAGGCTGAACAATGATCAGCGGGTGGTAGGGCATTTTCTAAACAGTGAGTTCAATAATCTCTTTGCCTGGGTAGGTATCCTCCTTTCTGGATTTATAGCCTTAATCTTTCTTTTGGAAAAAGTATGGCCAATCGTCTGAAGTTTTTGCGCAGCGGGTTTATTTTGGCAAGTTATCTGCTACTTCTGTTCTTATTCTTTAGCCATCGTTTGGAGTTAAGCCTAGCATTTAAAATTACCAGAAGCATTTTGCCTATCTATCTACTCTTCATTTTAGGGCTTGAGCTTCTTTATTGGATTCTTCGAGGTCTTATTTTTACTGAGATTGTCAAGGTCTTTGGGGGATCTTTAGGTGTGGATGAGGGTATTCGGTGGCAGTTGATTCTTCTTACTCCTCATAAATTTAACCTCTTATTGGAGAAATCCAGCGAGGCCTTAAAGGCTTTATTCCGCCGTTCTATCGTTTCTGAAAAGAGCTTGAGGTTAGGCAATTATTTATTGCGCTCGCTTAGTTTGATAGTCAATCTTTTTTATCTGCTCTCTTCGCTTTTTTTTCTCATCATTTTACCTAGTCAGTTTGGTGAGCCTTTTCTCTCTTTTGCAGCTATTTTGCTCATTATTTTAGGCTTTTTGCTTTTGGTCTCTGCTAATCTTACCGCCCTCTCTAGAGAGGCAGATAGATTGGTTATTGGTTTGATTGCCCGCTTCCCTAAATTAAGGTTTTTAGCAGAAACTAAGAAGCTTCTTGAGGAGTTTATGGCTATCGTCAGAAGGCAGGATTTGAAAGATTTAGGTGTTTTTACTTTGACTATCAGTTTTTTGACGCCGCTCAGGGTTGTGCTTTTGGCTGTTATTCTGCTTGCCTTTGGCAAGGCGATTTCTATTTTTGCCCTCTTTCTTGTTTATCTTGCGGCAAGATTTTTAGCAAACATTCTTTTTGTTTTTCCCTCGGGTGTGGGCGCAGTGGAACTTTTCCTCAGTCTTGGCTTGATTTTATTCGGCGTGTCCGCCAGTACTGCCGTAATTGCGGCCCTTACCTTTCGCTTTATAAGTTTTTATCTTCCTTTATCAATAGGTAGTCTGGCCTATTTTTGGATAAAATTAAGCTGGGTTCTTGACCCAAGAGAACAAAAATAACCCCATTTTCTTAGGAGAAATTTCTCTCAAGGAGGGAGAAAGGAATGTCTGCGTTCTTTAACAGGATTGATGGTCTTCTTGCCGAACTTGAAAGAGAGATAAGGGAGGCAAGAGCAGAGGTACACATTCTTAATCCGAAGGGCCTCTTAAGGTGGCTCTCTTTGTCTCAATCTTGGCCGGAGATTGAGCAATGTAAAAAAGCGTTGGCTTCATTGAGAGGCGGTGATCGAGCAATGAAGAGCACCGCTACTCAGGTCGTCTGGGAATTCCTATGCTACCGGGATAAGGAAGCGAGGAATAACCCGGAGAGACGAAGAAGGATAGAAGAGGTGGAAAGGGAGTTTAGAGAGTATCTGGGAAAGTAGTGTAACCGGGGCTGGCAAGTCTATGCCAGTCCCATTTTTTTGCTATACTCTCTTAAGAGAGAATGGCAACACTTTATGTCGTGGCAACCCCTATCGGTAATTTGGCAGATTTTACCTTTAGAGCAGTTGAGACTTTAAAGAGCGTGGATTTGATTTTGGCAGAAGATACCAGGAAGGCACATATTCTTCTCTCTCATTATCAGATAAAAACACCCTGTCTTTCTCTCCATCAGTACACTTCTTCCAAAAAGCTTGATTTTTTAGTCTATAAGCTGCGAAAAGGCGCTGATTTGGCAGTCATCACTGAAGCGGGTACACCTAACATTAGCGATACTGGTCTTAATCTTATTAGTAGGGCTTATGATTTAGGTGCCAAGGTGGTTCCCATACCTGGACCGTCGGCGATTACGGCCCTTTTATCAGTTGCCAATTTTGGTGCTTCGCGATTTGTATTTTTAGGATTTTTACCAAAGAAAAAGGGTCGCAAGAAGGCGCTGAGGGAGATGACAATCCTTTTAAAAGATTGTCGTTTGCCAGTTGTGATTTTTGAATCTCCAAACCGCCTTTTGAAATTCTTCTCTGAAATAGAAGAGGCATTAGGTCCAGAGATAAAAATCGTTTTGGGAAGAGAACTTACCAAAATCTTTGAAGAGGTAGTTGTTGGTTCTTTGGCTAGTCTTAAAGAGAGGTTTAAAGAGCAGCAAATTAAGGGCGAGCTGACTGTGGCTATTTTGCCGCCAGATGAGGCTATAAAACATTTTTAAATTATGCTATTTTTTCTTTAAAAGATGGCAAAAGATTTTTACATTACCACTGCTATCGCCTATGTAAACAATCGACCACATATTGGTCATGCCTATGAATTTATTTTGGCGGATATTTTTGCTCGCTATAAAAGATTACTGGGCACGCCAGTTTTTTTTAGTACCGGCGTGGACGAACACGGCCAAAAGGTTTGGCAGAAAGCGCTCTCTGAAAAGCAAGATGTTCATAAATATGCTGACCTAAACACAGGCTCTTTTAAAGAGCTTACAGAGAAATTAGAAATCTCTTATGACCGTTTTATTCGCACCACCGATGAAGACCATATAAAAACCGTTCAGTGGTTTTGGCAGAGAGTTAAAACAAAAGGCGATCTTTATCTTAAAGATTATGAAGGTTATTACTGTGTGGGTTGTGAGGAATTTAAGGAGGAAGAAGATCTACTGGAAGGCAGGTGTCCTATTCATAATCTGAAACCTGAGAAGGTGGCGGAAAAGAATTGGTTTTTTCGGCTTTCTCGATATAAAAAAGAGCTTCGTTTGCTGATTGAAGAAAACATAATTAAGATTCTGCCTACCCATCGAAAGCAGGAGCTGCTTAATCTATTAGAGAAAGCGCAGGATGTTTCTGTCTCTCGCTCTAAAAAACGAGTGCCCTGGGGAATACCTGTACCAGGTGACGAAGAGCAGGTGATGTATGTCTGGTTTGACGCTCTGCTTAATTATTTAAGCTCAGCAAGAATAAACCCAGGTAATTTATTAATAAAGAAAAACGATTTTCAACGCTGGCCAGCTGATTTACAGATTATAGGTAAGGACATCTTTCGTTTCCATGCTCTTCTTTGGCAGGCAATGCTGCTTTCGGCAGGGTTTTCGCCTTCTAAAAAGCTGCTTGTTCACGGATTTATTACTTTAAGAGGAAAAAAAATCTCCAAAACCCTAGGTAATGTTGTTGATCCGCTTAATTTAATAAAAGCGCGAGGGGTAAATACCCTTCGGTATTATTGTGCTCGCTACATCCCTACCACCGAGGATGGTGATTTCTCACCAGAACTTTTCGATAAGGCTTATGCGTCAGACCTGGCGAATGATCTGGGTAATCTTTTACAGAGATTTTTGGTGTTGGTAACAAAAAACGATGTTAGTTTGGCTGGGTTTATTGGCAAAGAGAATAGACTACCCGATTGGTATATTGAGAAGATGGAGAACTTCCAGTTTGCGGATGTTCTTTCGGAGATTTGGAGAATTATAGGTGAGGCCAATAGGCTGTTTAACCAAGAAAAGCCTTGGGAAAAGGTGAAAAAAAATCCTGCAAAAGCCCGTCAGACCCTGGGGATTGTCTATCGTTTCCTCTCTGATATAAGCTTTTTCCTTTCGCCATTTTTGCCCAGCTTAAGCCAGGAAATCAACAATCAATTAGTAACCTTTCAACCAAAAATTCTATTTCCCAAAACCTAAACAAAATGTTATTTTATAATTTTTTTCCGCTCATTTCCGCAGTTTCAGGCGCTTTTTTGATAGTAGTGACAAAATTTATTCTTACTAAAAAGCATCTTTTGGTAAAAGATTATATTCCTTTTCTTTTTTTGGCGATATTTGTTTTTCTTGCTCCTGTGGCTAATTTGCGCGCTTTAAACAGGATGCAGCCTCCTTCTATTACTGCTATTATTCTTTTTATCCTTGTGATAATCATCGCCTGTTTCTGGAATGTGCTTTATTATAGAGCGATTAAATTAACAAGCGTTCAGGAATTTGAACTTATAGATCTTTTTTCGCCTTTTTGTACCGTTCTTCTTGCTGCACTCATCTATCAAAACGAAAGAGGCTTTTTTCCCCTTGTCTTTGCCCTCCTTGCTTTTGGGGTGTTGCTTCTTAGTCATTTCTTCGAAAGGGGTTTGAGGTTGCCTCGACAGACTCCTTATTTGTTTCTGGTGATTTTCTTAATGGCGACAGAAGCGATTCTTTGGGAACCACTGCTTAGGTTTTTCTCACCTTTTATGCTTTACTTTTTAAGATGCGGTGTAATTGCTATGATTTTTATTCTTTTTTGGCGACCCAGTTATCGACATTTAAAAGAACATAGGGCGGTGGGTTTGATTTTGCTTTCTGGGGCGCTGGCTATTTTTCATATGGTTGCGCGAATGTATGCGTTTAAAGAGGTGGGCATTGTGGTAACCATGGCTACCTATGTACTTACGCCCATTTTGGTTTTTATCTTTGACTCCCTGTTTTTGAGAGAGCGTCTCAAGATTCGTAATCTTTTGGCTGCCACCTTTATTATCTTTTTTGCTATTCTTGCTCAAATCAAATGATTGACGCCCATTGCCATCTTCACGATAGAGCCTATGAGAGAGATAGGAAGAAGGTGATAGAGAGGGCACAGCAGCTGGGTGTAAAACTCTTCCTTTCTTGTGGTACCAGCCTCTCTGATTCAGAGCAAGCTTTAAAATTGGCTGAGAAAGAGCCCTCTGTCTACTTTAGCGTAGGTATCCATCCATTTGAAGATAAATGGCTTTTTAGGGAGACAGAGGGGGAGAATATAAGAAAGTCTGAGGAGTATTTAAGGAGACTTAAAGAATTAGCTCTTCATCCAAAAGCTTTGGCATTTGGCGAATTTGGTTTTGATTTTTCAAGGGAGGCTTCTTTAGAAGAGGAAGTAAGGCAAGAAAGGATTTTTCTTCGGCTTATGGAGATGGCTGAGGAGCTGGCTAAACCAGTTATTCTTCATCTTCGCTCTGGTCAGGGTAAAAATGCTTACACAAAAGCACTAAACCTTCTGGCAAATTTTTCAACTCCTTGCGTCTCACACTGTTTTTTAGGCAGTCTGACAGTAGCAAGAATTTTTTTAGAGAAAACTGTCAATCTTTCCTTTTCTGGCATTTTAACCTATCTTAAAAAAGAAGACCAGCTTTTAAAGGTGGCAAAGGAGGCATCTTTAAAAGCTGGTTTTCTCTTAGAGACTGATGCACCTTATTTAGCACCAGTGCCCTACCGTGGTCAGAGAAATGAGCCGGCCTATATAAAAGAAGTGTATCAGAAAATGGCAGAGATTTTGGGTTTTAGTTTTCTACAGGTTAGAGAACGGGTTTCAGAAAAATTCTGGCAAATCTTTCGTTTAAACAAAGAAAAGGAAAAGCCTCTTTAAGAGACTAAAGAGGCTTTTATATGTTAAGATTTATTGATAAGCAGCTTTTGCTCAAGAAGAAGGGGTGTAATGTCTGATAATCTCTTCTTGCAGAGAGAGCAAGTATGGAAATGTTGTAAAGCAAATTCTACCTGAGGAAAATCCCGACTCAGAAGCCCATCGGCTACCAGGAAGATACACCAACGGTGGACAAAAGGCTCTGAGCTTCCCATATGCTCTTTTACCCAAACAAGCAGTTTTTGAATATCCATCCCTTCCTCCTTCTCATAAGGCGAGAAATTTGCTATTTTTAAACTCGTGCCGCTATCGTCTAGTGGTTAGGACATCGGGTTCTCAGCCCGAAAACAGGGGTTCGAGTCCCCTTAGCGGTACCAAGGAACAAAGCGGTGGCGGTTTTCTTGTATTTATTAAGGATATAAAGAAAACCGTAAAGAAGCAAGCTTTATTTCTATGAAAAGGGAGAGGGATAATTTTTAGTCACCCCGTCAGGGGTCTTTTTTGATTCTGGTCCTTTGAATCCTTTTGAAAGATGCTGATAAGGCTGAAATGAGATAAGTAAGACTTGATTTTTTAGGGAATATAAGCTATAATTTAACGATTATGATGAAAAGAGATAGAAAAATCTTTCGTCTAACTAAAATCAATTATATACCCAGAGAGGTAGAGCCTGCACTGCGGATAGCCTATCCTAAGGAGTTGCCAACATCTTTAAAGATCAAAGCTATAAAAAGATATCTGCGGTCCGAAGGTAAAAGCCTCGATCCCCTGCCAGAACTTGCACCCGTGGCTTTGGAGGAGGAGCCAGAAAAAATACCTGTGTTTGAGATATTTCCCATTACCTGATTGAGCCAAAATTGCTAAGGAGTCTATATCTCTTCTTCTGTCGGAGGGGCGGGTGCATTTTTATCGCTTCTACGTCTATGAAAAGCTTTGTGGACTTCTCTTAAGTGCTTATTGGTAATATGGGTGTAGACCTGCGTGGTAGTTACCGAGGAGTGGCCAAGGAGCGCCTGTACACTTCTTAAGTCAGCGCCGTTTATAAGCAGATCGGTAGCCATACTATGGCGGAGTTCATGGGGAAAAACCCGCTTACTAAGCCCTGCTCTCTTACCAGCTTGCTCAACAATGCGCTCAATAGCCCTTACCGAGAGCCTTAAGGATTCTTTTGGTTTGGGGCCAGTTTTGGCATGACGAATGAAGAGGGCAGGATCTTTGTCGCGACGCCTTTGCAAGTATTTAGCGAGCCAACTGCGAGTACTATCCGAGAGGAAGACAATGCGCTCTTTCTTGCCCTTGCCAATTACTGGAAACTCGCCCCGTTCCAAATTGACCTTATCGCGGTTCAACGCTGTAAGCTCTGAGACCCTTAAGCCCGTAGAAAAGAGTACCTCTAAGATAGCTCGATTACGCACAGAGATGATATCGTTTCCAGAGTAGCTGACCAAAAGTCTTTCTATCTCCTCGGCCTCAAGATAGGCAATCTCTCTTGGTTCGCCTCTGCCAAGTTCAATCTTTTCAGCAGAGAGCACTTTTTTATCCTTTTTTGCTAGATAGCGCAAGAAGGCGCGAATAGCAATAATATGATAGTTTTGAGTGACTTTTTTTATAGGCCGGTTCTCTCTGTCAAGGAGGCGGTTAAGCGCCTGTCGATATTTGTTGATTAAGGGTAGGGTGATCTCTTCGCTTCGGGTAACAGCCCTTTCTTTGGCAAAGTTTATGAAACGTCCGAGATAGTAACCATAATTCTGAACAGTAAGAAGAGATCTTTGTTTTTCTACTTCTAGGTAAGTAAGGAAATCTTCTAGGTCTTTATCCAATGGGCTCATCTCTCTGATAATTATACGACATCTAGTTTTTCAAATCAAAGTTTTGCTAAAATAAACTTAGTGTTAGAGAATTTACGCATAGTAGATTATGTAATAGCCGCTTACTTAAATTCTTGGGCGGTTTCTTCAGACTGGGCGCGCTTTGTGGTAATTTTCTGCGCCCGTTATCTTATTTTGGCGCCAATCTTGGCCTATCTTTATCTTTTCTTAAGAAAAAAGATGAATGCTATTATTGTGGGGTTTGCTGGGGTAGCGCTAGCCTTTTTCATTGATTACTTAGTAATGCTTGTCAAGTTTCGCCTGCGGCCATTTGTCAGTCATAGCTTTATTGTTCGTTTAGATGAAGGGGTGGGCGTGACTGCTTCTTTTCCTAGCACCCATATGGCTGTTGCTTTTGCCATTGCTACGGCGATTTATCTTTATGGCCACCGGCGACTGGGACCGGTGCTCTTTTTTATCGCGCTGCTCATCGGTTTTGGTAGAGTGGCAGCCGGCGTCCATTATCCCATTGATATTCTCGGAGGAGCATTGGTGGGGGTATTTTCTGGTGTAGTGGCTAAGTTCTTTATTGAGTATGCTTTAGCAATGCACCGGAAAAATCATCAAGAGGAGTAAGAGATGTTTTTTTTACTGGCGATTATCCAGGGCCTCTGCGAATTTTTACCCGTCTCTTCTTCTGCCCATCTCTGGCTTCTCCCCTGGTTGCTGAAAAGCCCTTATCAGGGCTTAGCGATAGATGTGGTGTTCCATTTTGCGACCCTAATTGCAGTGATTCTTTATTTTAGAAAAGAGATATTGCTTATTCTTCTCCGTTTTTGGCAAAAACCCTTTCCGCTTTATAAAACCGAACTTGGCTTGCTTGTTTTGGCGACTCTACCGGCAGGGCTTATAGGTCTTTTTTTTCAAAACAAAATAGAGAATCTTTTGCGCTCACCCTTTCTTATAGCTTTTAACAGCGCTTTCTTTGCTCTGGTTCTTCTCTATGCGCACAAACGTCTCTCTTCGGAAAAGAGTCTAGATTTTAAGAAATCGCTACTTATAGGCATTGCTCAGGTATTAAGTCTGGCTCCTGGTGTTTCGCGTTCAGGCATTACTTATTCAGCTGGGCGTCTACTCGGCCTCCCTGCCCTTGAGGCTTTTCGGTTTAGTATGCTTCTTTCAGTGCCGACTATTTTGGGTGCTAGCATTGTCGAGGCACCACGCCTCATTCAAGAGGGAGAAATGCGTGCCACCTTGTTTCCTTTTCTGCTTGCTTTTCTGGTTGGTTTATTGGCGATTGCTTTATTTCAGAGGCTTATAAAAAGCAAGAGGGGCATCCTTTTATTGAGTCTTTATCGTTTTTTGCTGGCAGCTGTGATTGTTTTAGTCGCTTTAAAAAGATAATTGATAAAGATGATAAACGAAATTATTACCTTTTTGGCTTCCCTGATTACTATGACTATCGCAAAAGTGGGCTATTTTGGAATCTTAATTTTGATGACCCTTGAATCAGCGGGCATCCCTATTCCTTCTGAAATTATTATGCCGTATGGAGGTTATCTGGTTTTTCAGGGCAAGTTTGATTTTCTAGGAGTGGTTTTTATGGGTGTCTTTGCTAATCTGTTGGGTAGCCTTATTGCTTATTATCTTGCCAAAAATGGAGGTAGAGAGTTGCTTTTAAAGGTCGGGAAATATATCCTTCTCTCCAAAAGAGATTTAGAGGCAAGCGAACGCTTTTTTGGAAGGTACGGTTCGCTGACTGTCTTTGCGAGTAGAATGCTGCCTGTTTTTCGCACCTATATTTCCTTCCCCGCCGGTTTTGCCCGTATGGGGGTGAAGAAATTCATTTTTTATACTTTTTTTGGTTCCCTGCCTTGGTGTTTTCTGCTCACTTACCTTGGCTTAAAAGCGGGTGAAAATTGGCTTACTTTGCGCGAAAGACTAAAAGGGCTAGAATTTTTAGCCATCTTCTTAATCATTGGCCTTGTTGTGCTCTTTATTTGGAGACATGTTGGTCGAAAGAAGTAGAGGAAATTAAAGAAGGGTAGGCTTCCTACCCTTCTTTAATTGTTGAGTAGCTTGTTTAGTAGGGAATCGAACCCTAAAAAGAGACTGCTCCATCTCTTTTTGACTTCCAGTCCTAAACAGCCTCGTCCCTTCTCCAAGAGATTTTAACAATCAGGAGGGTGTTTTAGCAAGAGGTGTTGTGACCCTCTTGACTGAAGCGCTTTTGTTATTTATTCTAATTACAGATTCTTTGAAGGAAAGGAGGTGGTCCGCCTCTAGTTCTTCTCCTCAAGCGACCTACCGTAGGGCGGAAATCACTTAAGCAGTGATTTCCGCCCTATTCTGTTCTTGACAAAGAGAAGCCTGACTGTTTAAACTTATAGTTGAGATGTCGCAGGTTTGGTTTTACTTTAATAAGCTTTTGGCGGGGGCTTATTTAAAGTAGCCTAAACTTGCGACGTTTTCAGAAAAAGCCTCCGCCCAAGGAGGCTTTTTTGATTTGTTCCTCAAGAAGGAGGTAGCAATGTCGGTAAGGAAGACTGACGAGTTAGGCGCAGAAGGGAGATCCTTTAGTTCACTTGATGAACTAGAGGAAGCTCTGCTGACAGGCGCCTTGGCAATGCCTTGTGGGAAGCGTTGCCGCCCTCTCTCCTGTTGCACCTGGAGGCTGGATGGTTGGCTGAGGGTTCGTTGTCCAGACCATAATGTGGTTTTTCTTATTCGTCCAGTTATTCGTCCAGGAAGAACCACGGACGAGATTGAGATTGAGACGCCTTATAAGCTGCAACCATCCAAGCCTCCCCAATGATTTTTGCAATCGGGCCTCCTTTTTAAAGAGGGAGGCCCGATTTTTTAGTGGGGGGGGTAATCATTAAAATTGTCAATTTGTGACCATCTTGCTATTTTGTAAACAATGGGGATAGTATTAAAAAATTTAAAAAATTCTGTCCAGGCAATCCTTTTGCCTCGCAAGGAAAGCAAGACGGTGGTTTTATTTGCGATCTTTAGTGTTGGCTCAAGGCAAGAGACCAAAGAAAAACAAGGAATTGCTCATTTCTGTGAGCATCTTTTTTTTAAGGGTTCAAAAAAGTGGCCGACTACCCTAGAGCTCTCGGCGTTTATTGAAGGTTTGGGCGGCCAGTTTAATGCCTTTACAGATAAAGAGATGATTGGTTTTTATGTGAGACTGCCAAGTTGGCACCTTGAGGCGGGATGTCAATTCCTCTCTGAGTTGATTCAGAACCCTCTTTTTTTGGAAAAGGATATTGAGGTAGAGAGGAATGTTATCATAGAAGAATTAAATATGTACGAGGATAATCCCAGTCAGAAGATAGACGATTTAATTGACCAGCTTTTTTATGGTCAAAGCCCCTTGGGTTGGCCGATCATTGGTAGCAAGGAGACTATTTTGGGACTAAAAAAAGCTGATTTTGAAAATTTTTTTAACAATTTTTTCATTGCCGAGAACTTGCAGCTAGCGGTCACTGGCAATTTTCAATTTGATAGAGTTACTGAGCTACTTCAGAAATATTTTGGCAGTTTGAGAAAAGGTCAAAAACAGGGTGTGCAAAGAATTGGTTTTCAAAAAACACCGGCTTTTTTGCACAGGCAAAAGGCTACCGAGCAAACCCATCTCGCCTTGGGTTTTCCGGGATTTGCCTTTAACGACCCCCGACGACTCAAAAGCAAGGTTTTAGCTACGCTCCTTGCTGGCGGGATGAGCTCTCGGCTCTTTATTGAGATTAGGGAGAAGTTGGGTTTATGCTATTATATCTACGCTCGCAGCGTGAATCTCTTAGATAGTGGTCAGTTCCTAATTTTTGCTGGTGTTGATAACAAGCGTCTGGATTTAGCATTAAAGTCCCTCCTTAGGGAGTTAGAGAAGATTAAGGAGGGCGACCTTCAAGAGGAGGAGTGTCAACGCGCCAAAGAAATGTTTGCTGGTAAACTGCTTATCAGATTAGAAGATTTAGAGGAGCTTGCTAATTTCTATCTGAAAGCGGCTCTTTATAAAGAGCCGCTCAAAGAGCTTCCTGAAATTCTAAAAGAGATAGAGGCAATCTCCCGGCAAGATTTAATCGCCCTTGCCAGAGAGGTTTTTGATGAGAAGAAAATCTATTTAGCCACAATAGGACCAAAACATTCTTTCTATCTAAATTGTAGGAGGTGAAAATGGCCAGTTTTCCTCACTTCTATGAAAAAACTTTAGTTTTACTTAAACCTGATGCCGTGAAACGGGGTTTAATAGGGGAGATAATCAGTCGTTTTGAGAGGCGTGGTCTCAAGATTTCTGCTTTGAAGATGGTTTCTCCTGCAAGGGAGCAGATAGAAGCCCACTATTTTGAAGATGAAGCATGGTTGAAAACGCTAGCTGAAAAGACCCAGGAAACTTTTTCTGAGTTGGGTATTGATGTTAAAGAGCATATGGGCACAGATGACAAACTGACTATCGGCCGCCTTATTCGAGGTTGGCTTATTGATTATCTTCTGGAGGGCCCAATAGTGGCGATGGTGATAGAAGGGTTACATGCTGTGAGTATCGTTCGTAAGATTGTAGGTCATACACTACCGGCCAAGGCTGAACCTGGCACCATAAGAGGTGATTTTTCTATTGATTCTAATTCAATAGCTAATTTAACGAAAAGGTCAGTAAGAAACCTGATTCATGCAAGCGGCAATCTAAAAGAAGCAGAAAGAGAGATAAAACACTGGTTCTCTGAGAACGAAATTTACGATTATCAACGAAGCGATGTAGAAGTGATGTTTAAAAACAGCCAAAAATGACTGCTAACTTGGTTTTAGGTTTTCTTTGCGCCTTTTTTAGCTCCTTGCTTTTTTCCTCTCTTATAAGGAGTCTTTGCCTCAAGTACAATTTTGCTATGCATCCTCCCCGCCCTCGCGATCTTCACCACCAGCCCATTCCTCGGCTGGGAGGGGTAGCGCTATTTTTGTCTTTTACCCTTTCGACACTGCTTTTTTTCAGGGCCACAGAATTGCCGACAAAAAGCCTCATCGCACTGCTTCTTGGTGCTTTACTCATCGTTTTGATTATGGCGATTGACGATATTTTTGGTCTTTCGCCCTGGATAAAACTTGCGGGTCAATTTTTGGTAGCGCTTCTGCCGGTTTTTTTAGGTGTTCAGCTGGCTTTTATTCGCATACCCTTTTATAGATATTGGGATCTTTTGGGTAAAGCCTTCTCTTTCAATTTAGGTGGCGCCTCTTTAGAAATCTTCTTGTGGTCAACGGTAGTTATCGTACTTTGGTTGGTGCTTTTAATGAATGCAATGAATTTTTTAGACGGAGTAGATGGTCTGGCTACAAGCATCGGTGCGCTCTCGGCAATTACCATCGGTTTTCTCTCTTTTTCCAAAATAGTAGGTCAAAGAGATGTAGGCAACCTCTCTTTTCTGCTAGTGGGTACAGCTTTGGGTTTTTTGCCGCTTAATTGGCATAGAGCAAAAATCTTTTTGGGTGACTCCGGCGCGATGTTTTTGGGTTATACCCTAGGATTGCTTTCGGTAATCTCTGGCAGCAAGATTGCTACCCTCGGGCTGGTGATGGGGCTGGCAATTTTGGATGCTTTGCTTGTGGTTTTTACTAGGATCTTTGCAGGTAAGAATCCCTTTACCCAACCCGGGCAAGACCACCTTCACCATCGTTTAATTAAGGCAGGTTTTAATGTGCCTTTTGTCGTTATTATCTATCTTTTTCTTTCTACCCTTGTAGGCGGCGCAGCTATTTTTGCTAAAACCAACCAAAAGGGCATCATGTTTATTTTTCTAATGATTGCGATAACTGCACTTATTTATTTTCTAAGAATCAAGATCGCTCGGCGAGGTTCTAAAAAAAGCTAACGCAAAATCACGCTTTTTTCCGAGGGTTTTGAACTTCTCTTTTCCTGGTCTTGAAGGATGTCAAAGATGACCCGTTTTGCCAGATAGGGTGTTTCTAGATTTCTAACCTTAAAGACCGTCTCTGTTTGAACAGAGATGTCGCCGAAGTTAAATGTGGTTGCCAATACCCCCTTTTTTTCTACCTCGATCTGGCAGGTGTGTTCTAGGTAAACCTCGTCAATCTCTTTATGAAAGAAGCCCTTCTGGTTAAAAAAGATGGCTCTCAGGTTGGTTACCAGTAGAAAATTGTTGAGATAAAGAAAATAACTTCGCGCAAGAAAAAAGCCTGCCAGAAGGATGGAGATAAATAGGAAGAGATAGAACGTGCTGCTAAAACCGGTTTTGTAGAGGATGATAAATGGTAGAAGAAGGATTACGGCTCCCAAAAGAAAATCTCTGGCAAAGACCACAGGATGCAAATGAAAGAGAGCTATTACCTCCTCCTCTTCTTTTTTACCGGGAAAGTGAATCTCTAACATTATTTTAATTATAGACTAAGTTATCTCTACATTCTCCTCGCCAAGTGCTCGCTTCAGTTGCCTTAATAGTAGAGGAGAAGGTTCAATTGCGGTTTTGGTCTTTAGCTCCTTACCGTTATTAATTTTGAGGAACACTGGCAGATTGCCCTTATAGAGGGCAAGCATCTCTTTTATCTGCTCAAGGGTTTTTTTAGGCACGGTGTTTGGAAGATGCAGCCTTAACGCTTTTAGAGGTGGCTTTGGTGATTCTTTAGTCAACGAGGGGACTTTTTCAGTGATGGAGATATTATTCTCCTTAGAGATTGCGGGTAATTCTAAATCTGCTGAGTATTCAAAAACTTTATCAACAAGGATTTTCATTTCCCCGTCTTTGTCAGAGACCTTGCCCTCGGCGACGAGAATGTTGGATTTTCGCCAGAGGGAGAGGGTCCTATTGTAGACACCGGGAAAAACCACCAGTTCAATTTTGCTAACCCCTTCTTCTAACTGCGCAAAAAGCATTGGTTCCTTATTTTTGGTTAAAATTTTTTTTACCTCCCCAAGCACTCCTACTACCCTTACCCTTTTGTTCTGGTAATTCTCTAATTCCTTAAATCTGACAGTTGAATCTAAAATTCTTTTTTCAATTTGAGAAAGCGGTTTTTGAGAAACATAGATCCCGAGTAAATTTTTCTCCCAAATTAGTTTTTGTTGAAGATCTATGGGCACGGTTTTCTTGAGGAGAATCGGTTTGCGGACTGTCTCTTGGTCAGCAAAGAGACTCTGGAGACTCTGGGGGGCTTCCTTGGCAGCTTCGGCGGCATATTTGATAATCTCGTCTAGAGAGGCTAGAAGGGAGCCTCTCTCTGCAAATTCATCGAGGGCACCAGCCTGGATTAAGGCTTCTAAAATCTTGCGGTTTAGATGTCTGTGTCCCACCCTTATTATAAAATCCTCAAGTGAAGAGAAGCCCCCTCCTCTTTTTCTCTCGGCAACTATCGCTTTTGCTGCTTGCTCTCCCACATTTTTGATCGCCGAAATCCCAAAGATGATCATCTTTTTCCCCTCTTTATCTTTTAAGATATCAAAGTTTTCAGAGGAGGAATTGATGTTTGGTGGTAGAACCGTAATCCCCATTCTTTCACATTCGGCAAGAGCAAAAGCAGTTTTCTCAATAACTCCCTGTTCTGCTCTTAACCAGGCAGCCATGAATTCTTCTGGAAAATGGGCTTTAAGATAACTTGTTTGGTAGGCAATCAAAGCATAGGCTGCTGAATGGGCGCGGTTAAAGCCATAACGGGCGAAAGGCTCAATAAACTCAAAGAGCTTACGGGCTAATTTTTCCTCATAGCCCTTCTTTTTAGCGCCCTCAATAAATTGCTGTTTTTGCTTCTCTAAGAGATCTTTTTTCTTTTTAGCAATGGCCTTGACTAGTAAATAACCCTCTCCCAGACTAAAGCCAGCAAAACGCTGTGCCAACTCTTGAACCTGTTCCTGATAGACCAAAATGCCATACGTTTCTTTAAGAATCTTTTCTAGGTCAGGATGAAGATAGTCTACCTTTTGCTTTCCGAGTTTATGGGCAATATATTCGGGAATGCGCTCTATGGGTCCTGGTCTATAGAGGGCGATGATGGCAGTAATGTCGTTAAAGTTGGATGGTTGCAGCTCTGAGAGGTAGCGCTTCATACCCGCGCTCTCTAGCTGAAAGACACCACTGGTCTCTGCCTTTGAGAGTAGCTCGTAGGTTTTTCTATCGTCAAGCGGGATTTTTTCTATATTGATTGTCTGGTTCTCCACCTCTTTGACGATTGCAAGGGTATCTTTAATGATGGAGAGATTGGCAAGGCCCAAGAAGTCCATTTTTAGAAGTCCCAACTCCTCTACTGCCCCCATATCTACTTGGGTCATAATCTCGGTCTCATTTCTGGTAGCTCGCATTACAGGTAGATATTCAGTAAGCGGTTGACGGGAAATCACCACCCCTGCGGCATGGGTTGAGGCATGTCGCACATTGCCCTCAAGTTTTTGAGCGAGTTCGAAAAGGGTCTTGAGTGAAGGATTGCTTTCGACAAGATGCCCCAGCTCTGGAATGGTGGTCAGCGCTTCCTTGAGAGAGGCATGCATCGGAATCATCTTGGCAATCGCGTCTACTTCGGAATAAGAGAGACCCATCACCCTGCCGACATCTCTCACTACATTACGAGCCGCCAGGGTCCCAAAAGTGGCGATTTGTGCTACATGATCATGGCCATATCTGTGAGCAACATAATTGATTACCTCGCTACGGCGGCGGTCTTCAAAATCAATATCAATATCAGGCAGGGAGACTCTTTCGGGGTTGAGGAATCTTTCAAATAGGAGTCGATGTTTGAGTGGGTCAAGATTGGTGATCTGGAGGGCATAGGCTACGATTGAGCCCGCGGCCGAGCCGCGTCCAGGCCCAACGCCAATGCCGTTTTGCTTTGCCCAGAGGACAAAATCCTGGACTATCAAAAAGTAGGAAGCATAACCCATTTTTTTAATGACCGAGATTTCGTAATCAAAACGCTCTTTCGCTTCCTTTGGCCACTGGCTGCCATATCTTATGTTCATACCTTTGCGTGCCCGTTTCTCAAAATAACTCTCTTCGGTTTCGTCCTCAGGTACTGGAAAATAGGGCAGCTTGGTTTTACCCAATTCAATTTCAACATTGCATCGCTCAGCAATTGCTAGGGTGTTTTTGAGAGCCTCAGGGGTCTCTTGAAAGAGGTTTGCCATTTTTTCTGGGGTGATCATAGAAACATCAAAATCCATATAAGAGATACGATTTTTATCCGAAAGGAGTTTACCGGTGGAGATACAGACTAAAGCGTCTTGCGCAAGAGCATCTTCAGGATAGACGTAATGGACATCGGCGGTAGCCACAAGAGGCGCTTTTATCTCTTCGGCCAGTTTAATTAGGCGCGGCAAGACCTTTGCGGTCTCAGGACTACTAGGGTGATTTTGGAGCTCTATAAAAAAGTTCTTTTTCCCAAAAATCTCTTGGTAGAGAAGAGCGGTCTTTTTAGCCTCTTCGTAGCGATCAGAGAGAAGCAGAGTAGGAATTTCGCCCTGGAAGCAGCCAGAGAGGGCAATAAGACCTTGGTTGTGGTTTTTAAGATACTCTTTATCAACACGGGGACGGTAGTAATAACCATATAGGTGGGCATCAGAGGTTAGCTGAATAAGATTTTTTAAGCCGAGATTGTTTTCGGCCAGCAAGGTAAGATGATAGGAAGATTGATCTATCTTGGCAACCTTTTCTTCCATACTTCTTTTAGCCACATAAATCTCACAGCCAACGATTGGGTTAATGCCGGTTTTTTTGCCTATTTTATAGTGTTCTAGAAAACCGTGCATTACTCCGTGATCTGTCAGGGCAAGGGCGGGCATATTCAGCTCTTCGGCTCTTTTGTATAAAACTGGAATTTTGCCCATACCATCAAGAAGGGAGTAATGGGAGTGAACATGCAGGTGGACAAAATTAGGTTTTTCGTTAGCCATTATCCTCATTATAGCCAAGCCAGGGTCTCTCCGAAAGCTTGGTAAAATCGTCTTTCTTCTTTATTTTTGTTTTTGGGAAGAAGATGTTATGCTTAGTCTATGATTTATGGTTTCTTACTGGGTAGTAGTCCGCAACTGGCAAAGGATGAGATTATAGGGGTGCTGAATCGTTGGCAGATTAGGTGGCAGGAGGTCTCTCTTTCGGAAGAGATTTTTTGTCTTTCGTTGGAGGCAGAGTTGCCCAAAGCTTTATTTTTTGAGCTGGGCGGTGCTATTCGTTTGTTAAAAATAGAGAGGACCTTCCCGCTTAGCAATACTACCTCCTTTTATCAAGAGTTGCTTCCAGCCATTCTAGAGAGTATTGCAGGAAATGTTGAGGTTCGGGTTCCGCCTTCAGGGCGTCTGCCTAAGGTTAACTTTGCCATTTCGGCCACCCCTTACTCTCTTCCTAAGAGAGAGCTTATAGGTTTAGCTAAAGAGGCGAAAGCCAGGTTGAAGAGAAGAGGTCTAAAAAGCCGTTTTCTATCTCCCAAAACCGGCACAGCGCTGAATGCCAAGGTGTTAGATCGCTATGCTCTTCTTGAAGAGGGAGAGGAGCTCTTTCTCTTTCGGGGTAAAAAAGTATTCGTTTTGGCTAAAACCTTAGCAGTCCAAAATATTGATGAGTGGGCGAGACGCGATGTTGGTAAGCCTAGTCGGGATCTCAAAAAGGGCCTTTTGCCACCTAAGTTGGCAAGGATGATGGTTAATCTTGCTGTAGATTTTCCCTCTTCCCAAAAGGTGCGCATCCTTGATCCTTTCTGCGGCTCTGGTTCGGTGCTTATTGAAGCACTGCTGCTTGGCTTTGAGGCTGTAGGTCTGGATGTAGACCAATCACAGGTTGACGCTTCTTTAAAGAATCTGGCCTACATTGAAGAAAACTTTGGTAGATTACCTTCATACCGGGTTTATTGCGCCGATGCCTTGAAGCTTTCGCAATTATCTGACCTTCAACCAAGAAGCTTTACGGCGGTAGTCTCCGAGGTCTACTTGGGACCGCCTCTTAAAACAGAGCCGGCGGTTGGTAAGCAGAAAAAATGGGCGAGCGAGCTTGGTCATCGTTATCTTCATTTTCTTAAAGAGAGCAAAGCGGTGTTAAAAGAGGGGGCTAAATTGGTTTTGGCGGTGCCGAGATGGTCGGAATTTGGTGCAGGTGAAAAAATACTTGACGAAATCTCCCCATTGGGCTACTCTCTTCTTAAGAGTTACATCTATCATCGGGTGGGACAGTTTGTCTCACGAGAAGTTTTAGTTTTAAAAAATCTTTAAGTAGTGAGGCGATATGGCGCATAAAAAAGCAGGTGGCTCAACAAGACTTGGTAGAGACTCGCAAGCTAAAAGACTGGGTATTAAGAGGTTTGCGGGAGAGTTTGTGTTGGCCGGAAGCATTATTTTACGACAGCGAGGTACAAAATATCTGCCTGGTAAAAATGTTGGTCTTGGTAAAGATGCCACTCTTTATGCAGTGAAAGACGGCCGCATTTTCTTTAACAGGAGACTTAAGAGGACTTTTTCCGGCAAGAAGGCCCTGAAAACAGTTGTGGAGATAAAGTCTTCTTAGGTTTTTAGCTTTTGTACCTTGGCAGTGAAAAAGGAGGTGATGAAGTAAGGAGAGTTTTGGTAGGAGTAGTTTCTGAATAAGGAGGGGGAAAGATTGGTTAGGTTATTTTTTGAGGAGAGGTTGGCAGATATGCCTGAGCATGTCGTGGCCAACAAGGTAAAAGACATCGCGGAGAGCAGGGGGTGTTTCCTCTCCGCGCGGCTGATCAGGAAGATTAGCCGGATTGTCAAAAGAGAAGACCCGCCTTTTGCCGTAAAGATTACGACGAAAGGCAAAGTGGTGATCGGGCCCGTGAGGGAGACTGAACTCTAGATTGATTATAAAGAGGGCTTCTTCAATCAAAGAAGCCCTCTTTTTTTTCTCCCTCAAAAATGCTAAAGTCAAAATTACTATGGATAACGCTTTTATTGCTAAAGTTACCCAAAAATATCAAAAGAAAAATTTGGCAGATTTTAAACCAGGCGATACTGTTAGGGTTCACCAGCAGATTATCGAAGAGGGTAAAAAGCGAATTCAGGTCTTTGAGGGTGTGGTGGTCGCTAAGCATAAGACCAAGAGTCTTGACGCCACTTTTACGGTGAGACGGATTGCCCTGGGGGTGGGAGTAGAAAGAATCTTTCCGCTTCACTCTCCCCGTATTCTCAAAATAGAGAGGGTGAAAAGCGCTAAGGTAAGAAGGGCTAAGCTCTATTATCTCCGCGGCCTCTCAGCGCGGGCGCGTAGGTTAAAAAAGGAGCAGCTAACCCATAAGGTTTGGGAAGAAAAGGGCGCAGAGGAAGAGATTGAAAAACTAGAGGCTGTGCAGGCTAAAGAGGCTGCTCAAAAAGCGGAGACAAAAGAAGAGGGAAAGCCAGAGGCAACAGAGAGGGATGTAGAGGCAAAGAGATAGAGGGTATAAGAGTTTTTATGATGATGGCCAAAGACCCTAAGACTCTTGGCCTCCTTGGCGAAAGATTAGCGGCGGCTTATCTCAAAAAGCAAGGTTTTCAGATTCTGGCTCAAAACCTAAGAACCGATTTTGGCGAGATAGATATTCTAGCCAAAAAGAAGGGTCTTCTGGTGATTATTGAGGTTAAGACTGTAGCTAATGGAGGGATAAAACCTTTCGAGCAGATGACTGCCAAGAAACTTGCCAAACTGGCAAGTTTAGCAAATTACTGTTTTCTGCATTTTGCTCCCAAGGAGATTCGGATAGACTTTATTGGTCTAGACTTTTCTAGCGATCCTCCTCGTTTAGAGCACATAACCAATCTGACAAGCTTTTAAAATCTAAAGCAAGGGACGAGAATCTCTAGAGGGATTCTCTTTAGAAGAGTGCTTCTTTGGGAAATTTGGCGTTTGTTAACCTCAAGCACCTGTTGCTGATACGGAGGCTGAGAGAGCTCGGTGACACTATGATAGAGTTTGATTAGGTTAAAAAATTACCGTAAGGAGTCACCAGGAAAATAATATATCTTACAGCCTCCTAATACCATTTACCCACCTTTTGGAAGCTCTGTTGAGATCTGATTTGGGGCTATTCTGATTTCTCGCCTAGCAATCCCTCAACTACCTCACTCCTCTAGAATGCATCCAAAAAGAGGTGTTAAAATCTTAAGCAAAAAGTCTCATTGTACCCTGCCAGCTGATTGCCTCTTTTCCTATTTTAAGTTATTTTTCTACTTAAGGAGAAAGATGACCATAAGAACACGTATTGCTTCTTCGCCAACCGGTTTCTTTCATATAGGGACCGCTCGTACTGCCCTTTATAATTATCTTTTTGCGAAAAAGCAGAAAGGCGTCTTTATTGTGCGGATGGAGGATACAGATGTCGAGCGGAGCAAAAAGTCTTATGAAGAGGATATTTTGGAAGGACTACACTTTTTAGGGTTAAACTACGATGAGGGACCGGACATCGGAGGGCCTTATGGGCCTTACCGTCAGAGTGAAAGGTTGGATTTATATAAGCAATACGCTAAACGACTAGTCAAAAAAGGCCTTGCTTACTATTGCCGTTGTTCGCCTGAGCTTTTAGAAAAAGAGAAGGAGACTGCCAAAAAAGAAGGGCGTACTTATCGTTATTCAGGCCGCTGCCGAAACGCCAGGTATACCTCCGGCGCCCTTCGGTTTAAAGTGACGGGCGGTAGAGTAAGGTTTAAAGATCTGATTCGCGGAGAGATAGAAGAAGATAGCGGTCTGTGGGGCGATTTTTTGATTGTGCGCTCTGATGGTCGACCGCTCTTTCATTTCAGCAATCTAATAGATGATGCCGAGATGGCGATTTCTCATGTAATTAGAGGAGATGACCATATTAGTAATACCTTTCGGCAGATTGTCATTCAGCAAGCACTAAATCTGCCTCAACCGCTTTACGCCCATTTGCCTATGTTGGTTAATGCTGATAGAAGCAAAATCTCCAAAAGGCGCAACCCGGTCTCGGTCACTTATGATTTTCGTGTCAAAGGTTTTTTGCCAGAGGCGTTGGTCAATTACTTGGCTTTACTCGGCTGGGCACCCTCTGATAATCGAGAGATTTTTAGTCTGGAAGAATTGATTTCTGAATTTGATATTGGGCGCATCCAGAAATCTTCTGCTGCCTGGGATCAGCGGAAATTGGAATTTTTAAATGGCTATTATATTGCCCGTCTTAAAGACGAAGATTTGGCAGAGCGCCTTGGGCCTTTTTTGGTCGGCCTTTCTAAAGAAGAATTACGGAAACTTGCGCCTATGCTTAAGGGGCGCATAAAGACCCTACTTGAAGCAAAAGAACTGGCGAGCTTTGCCATAAGCCCGTGCAAACCAAAGAAGGAGTTTATTCCGGCTAAAGGTTCAGATATAGAGACTGCCAGAAAAGCCCTAAAGACGGCCCTCGCTCTCCTCAAGGATCAACCTTTTGATATTCGAAATTTTGAAGAGCGCCTTAATGACTTTATTACTCAAAATTCTTTAAAAAGAGGCGATGTGCTTTGGCCACTGCGTTATGCACTTACCGGTAGTCTCTACTCTCCAGGCGCCTTTGAGGTTCTTGATTATCTTGGTCAAGGGGAGGCCTTAACGAGACTAGAAAAAGCTCTAAAAATTCTTGATGCCCCAAAGTAATCATAAAAAAAGGATTCTCTTTATTCACCTCGGTCCATTCCGTTTTCTGGCCTTTCTTTATCTTAAGAATCTTTCAGAAATTTTAGCCCAGAACAATATTGAGGTTTATCTTGCCACCTCTTCTTTAGAGATTGTTTCCCTTCTTAAAAGGGATAAGAATCTAACCACCATCAAGCTGCCACCTTTCTCTTTTTGGGGGAGTCTCCTTGGGACTAAAGACATTTTACTTCTGATTCGCTTTTTAGCAAAAGACTCTTTACTAATTTTGCAATCACTTGATTATTTTAGCCTTTTTGTTGTAAAGCTTCTGAGGTTTAGCAGGAAAACCCCTCTGGTCTATTTTGAGGTTTTGCCATCAGGAGAGACTTTTCTTTTTAGATTCTTTCAGAGTTATCTTTATAAACCGCTTTTCTCCAACATTAGGGTGATTACCCCTCTTAGATTTTTTGTTGGACAACTGGAAAAAGAGGGTATAGAGAAGCCACTTAAGGTTGGTTTGAGCTTCGCAAAACTGCCACCGCTCTCTTCACCCTCTTTAAATAGAGCGCCGGTTTTTGGTTTTTTGGGTGATCTTACAAAGGCGGCCCGCGTAGACATTTTTTTAAGAACCTGTGGATTGTTGGCTAGAGAGGGATTAGATTTTAAGGTAGCCATCTGTGGTGTTGGCAGAGAGGAGATTTATTTGCGAAGGCTTACTAAAGATTTAGAGATTGAGAGCAGGGTCAACTTTTATAAAAATATCGTTGACTTTGAGAAGGTGATGCTGAATTTCTGGTTGATGGTACTTCCTAACTATTACTACTCAGCTCTAGCCGGTCTGCTTTTTGCCCAAGCGATGGCTATCCCTGTAATTGCCGCTCGCCTTAAGCCGTTCTCGGAGATTATTATTGAGGGAGAGAATGGTTATCTTGTAGAACCCGAGAATCCTTTAGCCTTTAAGAAGGCGATACTTGATTTACTCTCTAAAAATAAAAGGGATAAATTCGGTTTTACCGCCCGAAAACTTTTTATTGAAAACCACCAATCGCGTTTTTTGGCAAGAAGTATTCTCGCATTTTACGAGGAATTTTTTGACAACCTCCTAAAAAATAAGAACAGCTAACTTTTTGGTTAAGCCTTTTTGAAAAAGTTCTTTTGGTTTTTCTTCTAAAATTTTAAGAATTATGCTATTCTTCTTTTAAAGAAGAGCTCTAAAAAGAAAAAGTTTGCGGGGTCGTCTAACGGCAGGACAGCGGACTCTGGATCCGTTAGTCTAGGTTCGAATCCTAGCCCCGCAGCCAAGTTGTAAGCTTTGTTTTTCCAGCCTAGCTTAAAGGGCTTTACCCCCCCCTCGCTTTTTGTCACCCAATTTTGTGTTAACTTCCTGGCCGCGCCGCCCTTAAATATCCAATAAGCACTTACAAGGCTTCTTTTTTAAAATAGCTTTTTACTCAGCAATGCTGTTTATAAACACGTTTTGAGTTCTCAAGCCTGTGGTAAACTTTTTATCCAGCGGAGTGTGGTGTTTAACCCCTACGAGAAAATTCTTTTACCAATGCTTCGTGCCGATTGTAGAGAGCTTTTTGCTTACCAACTCAGCGCAAGGTCTCCGGATGCCTAAAATAGCCACCCTTGTCCCTGTGTTTGGTCAAAATATTCCAAAGTCCATGAAGCTCTCTGTGTTCAGTGAGTAAATGCTTTCGACATAGATGCTGTGGAGGTATGTCCCATATGCGCACAAGTTATCTGTTTAGATAGGTTATGGTTAATTGCAGAGCCGTGGCAAAGGTTCCCCAGAGGAGATAGGGGATGTTGACGTAGACCACCCAGCGGAGCTCAGGCACATTGTGCCAAACTGCATAAAGTGCCCAAATAAGTGTACCGACAACGAGTAGGATGTCGAGTGCGGCCAGGAGATTATTTTTAAGCCCAAATTGTATGGGAGTGAAAAGAAAGTTAAAAAGTAGGTTCATTGCAAACGGCAATGCCACTATCCAGGGAATCTGCTTGCTAAACGCTTTATAAAATACGCTACCAAAAGAAACCGCAATAATTGCATACAAAATTGTCTACACCGGCCCAAAGAGCCATGCGGGTGGACTCCAGGATGGTTTTATTAAAGTTGAATACCAATTGTATGTAGGCGTTATTTATTTATTATTTTATCACCGAATTTTGTGCCAGTGAAACGGTATGCCGCAACCAACGTTTTCTATTTTGTAGGGTCAACTACTCTGCCTAGAAACAGAATGTTTCCGGTATTTTTTTCCTGAATGATAAAGATAAATGGGTGATCAGCATTAAATATCTTTCTTGGTGAAACCTCTGATACACTCAGGGTCTTTGCTGCTGCTGCTACGCCAGCTGCCTCTGTTCCTTCCTCGTCAACTTTAACAAACGCCTGATGAATTACTTGGCTAATGAAAAGATTTTTCGTGCCGTCCATTCCAGAAAAATCAGCATTACTGTTAAAAGCAGCAGGCATACCCATATCACTAAGAGTCTTTGCCATAAAATATTTGGTATTGAATTCAAATTTAGGTAAATAAATAGCATCTAGCTTTTCCTCTTTCATTTTGGCTTTCCACTCCTTGAGTTTTTCTGTCGTTAGACCTGACTCGATAGTCTCTAAATTTCCCGTTGGTAATAATACCAACATTGAAATTTCATCACCCTTGTAGGGTAATTCCAAAATTTGTAAGTCGCCAAGATCAGCATAATTGAACTGCGCCTTATCATTCTTCATGTACATCATCGGAGTTTTTACAATATTTGTTGGGGTTATCTTGAAATCTTGGTCATGAGTATCTGCTTTATCAAACTTCCATACCCATGTCCCCCTAAAGTAGACAGCATTGGTGAGAACAAGTCTGGTGGCGGCATCAAGAATCCCCTGCGGAATTAAATCTTTTATTCTCTTTGCTGTTTGTTCTTCTATAAAAGCATTAATGGTTCGTCGAGATTTTTCCGTCTCTCCAACAAAATCAAGATTCGCCGCCTTACCGCCGTAATATTTCTCTACAGTTGAAAGATACTCCTCTAAAAGTTTGTAATTCTGCTGGACCCACAAAGCATTGCCGGTGCTAAGTTCATATGGCTTATCCTTTTTATTGATTTTGTTATAAATTGCAGCAAAATTTGGCCTTAAAACATTGCTTTCAGGAAAATGAAAAACGGATTTTATTTCTTCTGCTGTTTGCCCTCTCGCGCCCTCATAAGTCATTGCTAAAGCAGCGAAGATACTATAAGGGGAATAGAAAATGTTTCCGTTTTCAGATTTATCTAATTCGGAATACAAATCAAAAGCAAATTTATTATTTGCATTAACTACCGCTTGAATTCCTTGCTGTGTTGAACCAGCATCATCGGTACGAGGCGGCTGGTTCGGCCGATATGGAAAAAGCAATAATGCTGTTGCAATGGCTACACCCGAGAATAAAATGATTGCTAGTCCAACGAGTAGAATTTTTTTAGTCATGTTTTAATATACTTAAAAAATTGGTTATTTTTATGCGACCTTTCTTATAGTTTACCACTTTGACATTTTTTTTTGCGATATTACTTTTATTTCATTAAGTCATCAATCTCAACATTTAGCGCGTCCGCAATTTTTTAACGGTTTTCAATTCTTAGATCGGGCGTAGCTCCCGATTCAATTTTGGTAATCGTATGTAAAGTAAACCCGCAAGTTTTGATAACTTCTTTTGAGATACACCCAATTTTGCTTGGTATTTCTTTATATTCTTTGCTATGGTTTGAAATCTCCTTTGGTATTGTCATATAGTTTTAGTATGATAACTTTGCAGATACTATTTCCACTTGCCGTTATTAAGTCTATGAAATTTTTAACAAAGGGTCAACAAAATTTTTTGGTAGCGCATTTCACAAAGCGGAATACGAAATTCAGCGGTGACGGCGAAAGCGAGAGCGGGTAAAAATTCCTCCCCCCAATTCCCTTCCTTTTTGCCCGCCCCGTCATCGTTTCTATTTCCGTCCGCTTTGCGGGCACGCCGCCGCTATTTAAAATACAGGGGCTTATCCCTCTCGCCCATACGCGCCCCTGTGGAATTTTACTCCCCTTTTGTTTTTTACTATGTCTAAAATTTTTGTTATCATTGTAATAGATTAAGAAATCTTTACCTCTATTACTTTGATTATAGTAATGTATTACAATGAGGTTAAACAGCAAATCGATAATTGCTGAAAATATAAAAAATACCGCAATAAATTAGGCATTTCTCAAGATCGATTATCAAAGTTAACGGATGTTACTTATAACACGATTATTAAAATTGAAGCGGGAACGAACAAAAACCCAACTATTGAAACATTATCAAAAATCGCCAAAGCATTAGGTGTAGTCGTTGATGATTTAATAAAATAAGTTATGCCAATCTACAAAATAAACAAAACAAAGGCAGTACAAATTTCTCTTAAAGAAGATGGTTTTGGTAGCGAAGCAGACCTCCGAGATTTTTTCGCCGAAAATTTAGATGAAATTCTGGGGGTTCGATTTATAGCAAAAGAGTACCCCATAAATTATGGTGGAATTGATTATAGAGTTGATACGCTGGGAATTGATGAAAATAATTCGCCAGTAATTATTGAATATAAATGGAGAGAAAATGAAGAAATTTTTTCACAGGGTAAATGCTATTTTAACTGGTTAATAAAAAATAAACCGCATTTTGAATTACTTGTTGATAAAAAAATTGGAACAAAAACAAAGGTGAATTGGGAACAACCGAGAGTCATTTTAATCGCTCAAGGTTTTAGCCGGTATGTGTTGGGGGCTGTTCAACAAGAGAAAAATATTGAATTGAAAACTTACACTTATTATGAACCAGATATTTTACAAATAGAAAATATTTATACGCCAACGGAAATTAAAACTAGTAAGAAAAATGGAGAAAAACGACAGGCGGGGCAATATAATCTCGAATATCATCTAAAGATAACATCTCCAGAGATGCAGAAAGTGGCAAATTCGCTACGCCTAAAAATTCTTGAACTTCCAGACATAAAAGAAAATTTTGGTAAAAGTGGTATTTTCTATAAAACTACTAAAAGTTTTGCCCGTTTGGAATTTAGGCCGACATGGATTCAGCTTTTGATTAGAGAGTCGTATTATAAAAGCGATGTAAAGAAAATAGTTAAAGATGTTACAAGCAATGAATGGGGTTATAAAGGTATGATTAAATTTACTCCCGATAGTGATGTAGATTATATCTTTAATTTAGTAAAACAATCTTACGAATCAACTTTGTAATTTTATGCCAAGAATAGACGATTTAAATTTGAATAATTGGAAAGAGTATCAGGATATTATAACTGATAGTTTGTGGATTATTGGCGAACGAGATAAATCTGGTGCTCACAGGGGAGATTATCACGGAAATTTTATCCCTCAAATACCAAATCAGTTAATGAGGAGATTTACAAAAAAAGGCGATGTTGTTTTAGATACCTTTTTAGGAAGCGGAACAACTTTGATTGAATGTAAAAGATTAGGACGAAATGGAATTGGAATAGAATTATTACCGAAAATTGCTGAATTGGCAAAACAAAGAATTAGCCAAGAGTCGCTATTTGATAATAAAGTCTTTACAGAAGTTTTAATCGCGGATAGTACAAAAAAAGAGACTCGCCAGAAAGTAGACAAAATCTTAAAAACCCAGAACAGACAAAATGTTCAGTTAATAATAATGCATCCGCCATATCATGATATCATTAAATTCAGCAATAGACCGGAAGATTTAAGTAATGCAAAATCAGTAAAAGATTTCCTGAAACTTTTTGGTGATGTTGTTTCTAATTTTTTAGATTTACTTGAAAGGAGGCATTATTTAGCAGTTGTAATCGGCGATAAATATACAAATTCAGAGTGGGTGCCTTTAGGGTTTATGACGATGCAGGAAGTATTAAACCGAGATGGTTTGATACTTAAAAGTATTTTGGTAAAGAATATGGTTAATAATCGCGCTAAAAGAAATCAAGAACATTTATGGCGATATAGAGCTTTGGTCGGAGGCTTTTATATTTTTAGACACGAATATATTTTGTTATTTCAAAAAAAATAATCAAAAAAATAATATGACCACTCATGTTTTTATAGTCAATGAAAATTCATTTCCCATCCATCTACAATATCTATTCGCTGGTACTGGGGCTGGAGAAAAAGAAGAGCATTTTGGCTTATTAGCAGATATTAAAAGAACAAGGCCGGGCGATAATGTAATTTTCTATTTAGAACGAGTTGGGTTTTATGGAATTTTTAAAGTAGCGGATGAACCTAAATATGTTTTTGTTGACAATAGCTCACCGACTTATCTTGAGAATGTCCTAAAAAAGAAATTGATTTATAGGGTAAAAATAGTCCCACACGAAGTGTACCCAAAAGGAATTTCTGAATGGGAAGCATTAGATAAATTACCACTTTATGCTCAGGATGTAATTTGGAGTTTAATTTATAGAAAATTAAAGGGCAATCGTGGTTGTACGCCGATAACTTTAGATGAGGCAGATCGACTAATTGATATGATTAAAGGTAAAAATAAAAGGACCCTACCAAAGCTTTCAGGAAATCAGAGTTATTATTGGGATAAAAATGATATAGAGATAAAAATTATCAATCAGGAATTTAATTACACAGGCAAGAGAAGCTCAGGACCCAACTTGATTAAAGAAATGATAATAAGAGATAAAAAACATCGAGCTTTTGAAGATGTGCTACAAGCGTATTTTACCGAGAGTATTGGTTGCGATAAAAAATTAGATGAAATTACCGGCAGTAAAAAAGAAATTATTTGGCTCGGTAATGAAGTGGCTTGCGGTGTGGGGATGCAGAAAATAGATATTTTTACTATTACAAGCGATGCAAGAAATAATCGAGAATTTAGAATTATAGAGCTGAAAGATGAAAGTTTATACTCTGGAATTTTAAATCAAGTATGGCGTTATGTAAACTGGACAACTTCCTATTTAAAAGGTGCTATTAATTCAAATATTCAGCCCATAATTGTTGCCAGGACCGTTGAAAGAAAAACGAAGTATTTAAACAATCCAAAGCCAACAAAAGAATGGGAAAATCGGAAGGAAACAATTAAGGCTATTCAAGATTTTAATAAACTCAACATTGCTAAACTTATTCGAGTGTTCGAATATTCTTTTGAAGATGAAGAAATTTTATTTGAGGAATTAAAGTATTGAACGAGATGCGCTATGGAAAATGATTTAATAAAAATCAAAGAAGATGCTATTAAAATTCAGGAAGCGAATTTATTAGATTCTATAAAAAGTATAGAATCGGGGAATATAAAATCTTCTTTTGTTCTTATTTTTGCTTCTACCTTAATTGCAATGGTAAAAGATTTTGATAGATTACCACAATGGACTGATATTGTTTTTTCTTGTCCTTGCTATTGATTCAATTATTATTGCTTTTTAAAATAAATATTTCAGCTAAAAAAGTCAATGTTCACGCAAACGTTGATCAAATTTTCGTTAAAGGTGTACCAACTAAATGGGAAGATTATCTCGCGAATAAACATTTATTTTTAAGAAATAGCTATCAGGAAGCAAAAAACTTGCTTTGCAAGAAAGCGACTTTAATGGAAATATCATTTATTCTTGTGGTATTATGAACTATTTTTATATCAATTGCTAAAATTATTTTATGAATAAAAAGGTAAAAAATTAACAAAGCATATCGGTGCACAAAAACCGATAAACCAAAATCCTAAACCAGCTAATAATAGTAGTGGTAATCACGGAAATAGTAGTGACTCTGGAAATCCGATAAAACCCCAAGAAGCATAGAAGGGATTAGAATCAAAAAGGTAAGCGGCGGCGCGTCCGCAAAGTGGACGGAAGTGGAAGCGATGACGGGACAGTAATTTTTACCCTGTAGGGTCGCGAAGCGACTCCTTCGGTGTTCTTTCCTCGCGCCTCTTTTCCTTCTCGCCCCTGTCCAAGCGTAATTTTTTCAAAAGTCAGCGTCCGGATTTTCTCGAAAAAAGTTCGGATTTTGTTCAAGACAGACAGCTAGTTTGTAGAAGGTCCAAGAAGAAAAATTTTTATTAGCTTTGGGTCGGCTTGGGTTTTTGATAATGAGATCAATTTTTTGTGAGGTGGGGGTTTAAGGAGATTTGAAAACTGCACTAATCAGTAAAAGTAATCTCTAAAAACAAGCACTTAAACCATAAAATTAGTCAATTTCAACTATGGTTTGCTTGAAATTTTATCCTAGCAGACGGGGATTTCTTTTTTAAAACCTATTTACCTCTTCCTCGCCAGCTTTGAGTTCTTTTGTCTGCTCGGTATCCAGCTTTAAGAGAAGCGCCTGAAACTCGCCCACATGGGTTTTTTCTTCTTTAGCAATATCTAAAAGCGCCTTTTTGATGAGATCATTGCTTGTCTGATTGGCAAGCTGCTCGTAGAGAGAGACCGCGTCGAGCTCAGCGATAATCCCTAATCTGAGAATCTCTTTATCTTTATCCTCGGATTGAACCTTATTAAGATCAATGGGTGTGGAAGAAAGCATTTTACCTCCTTAAAAACTTAAAAAGATGATTAATTCTTCTTTTAAAAAATTGTATAGCAAAAGTGGCAGCTTAGCAATCTTTTTGCTATCCTGAAGAAAAAGGGGGAGAAAGGAAATGACGCGCAGAGAGATACTTGCGGGAGCGTTGGCTTTGCTCTTTGATATTCAGGCGCCTGCTCACTCAGCCGAAGAATGGCTAAAGAGCTTGGCGCGTTTAAGAAGCGGCAATGGTGGTGCTTGGCCAGCGATAAACCCTAAAAGCCTTGACGAGCTGATTGCCGCAGTCTTCCTGGGTGCGCCTCTTTCTTCTGAACTCTGCTATCAGCTAGAAAGAGGTAGCCCCCAGCCGCGCCAGATGGTCTTTGGGGCTTATGCCTTAAGGCCAAGATTTCTGCCAGAGACTACAAAGCGCCTAAGCGCTCTTCTTTATTCAAAAGGCGCAATTCCGGTACTCTTTAGAGGAGGCTATAGTCTCTCGGTAGACCTGACGGCTCTTGCAGCCAGACTCTTACTGCCTGCACGAGCGCATCTTTTGGCAAGAAGGATGCTTCTCTCTGTTGGCCAAAAAGAGGGTTGGCCGGATACACCTGGCGCTTCTTCTAATCTTACTTCTACCTTCTTAGCCGGTAGAAGTCTGGGTCTTTCCTTTGAGCAGATTGAGAGGCTTATCTCTCTTTTGCCAGAAGAGCAAAGAAGTGGCCCAATCCACGAAGCCTTTCGTTTTTTCTTGCAGGAAAGGATTGACTTCTAACCCTTTAAAGCCGATCTCTTTAAAAAGAAGGCGAGATCGGCTTTTCTTTACTTTATAAATAGATGATTTCTCAAAAGAAAAAATTTAAGCTCTCTTACCAGATACTTCTGATTGCTATCTTTTACTGGCTTTTCTATGCGAGTTATTTTGGCCTTCTGGCCGCAAGTCGCTCTTTGGCGCACCCTTCTTATGAGAAAAAAATCAAGCAGACTCAGGTAAAGACTTTGAAACCAGAAGTAAGTCTTTCCTCTTTTTCTCCGCTTCCCGGCTCCTCTTCTTTGAAAACTCCTGTTGCCAATTTATCCTCCAAAACCTCAGAGAGCGAGCTTTTGTTAAACTCCTTTCCCAGTCCTTCTGTTTCTGCAACCCCTCTTTACTCTAAAAAAGAATATCTTTTTATAGAAGAAAATCCATCCCAAAAACCTTCCCAGAATCCTTTGGGCTCTTCCTTGGCAACGCCTAAAGGGCAGCCGGAAAATCCTCAACCTAAGCTAGCCAAACTGCGAATCGTCATTGATGAGGTAATTAAAGAGTACGAGTTAGAGGTGGTGCCTCAAAAAACTACGGTTTTAGACTTACTCCTTGAGGCTCAGGCAAAATACGGTTTGCAATTTGGCTATCATGGCGAGGGTCCTTCAGCCTTTATCGAATCAATTGCAGGAATTTCTAACTCTGAGAGATATTGGCTCTACTATGTAAACGGTGAGTTTGCCCAGAGAGGGGCTGGCAGCCAAAAAGTCAAAGAGGGAGATTTGATAGAATGGCGATATGAATAAAGGTTTTGAAGAACCCAAGAGAACTAGGTTATAATAAATCTGTGCAAAACCAAAATAAAAAAGAGGACAAGTTTTTTGATGGTGTAATCTGGCATAGCCTCTCACCGACAGAGTCCATTGGTCACCTAAATAGTAATGAAACTGGTTTAAGCGAGGCCGAAGCCCAAAAGCGGCTTTTGATTTTTGGCCACAATAAGGTTGAAATTAAAGAGAGGCAATCGGCTATTGAGGTAACCCTCAGAGAGCTTAAAAGTCCTCTTATTCTAATCCTCCTTTTTGCTGCTCTTGTCTCCTTAATTTTAGGTAAACTGGTAGACACCCTGGTAATCTTGGCGGTTTTGGTTGTCGATTTTTCTATTAATTTTCTGGAGGCTTATAAATCAGACAAGGCGATCTCGGAGATAAAGAAGCTGGGCGCTGATTTTTCAACTATTTTAAGGGATGGCCGAAAAAAGATTATTCCAGCCGAGAACCTAGTGCCCGGCGATATCATCATTCTAAGAGCAGGTGAGCGGGCACCGGCAGATATGCGGCTGATTAAATCGGAGTTTTTGGAGGTAGATCAGTCTTTACTGACAGGCGAATCTTATCCTGTAGAGAAAAAAGCCACTCCGCTTCCCGAGGAGACTGCCTTTGCTGATAGAGAGAATATGGTCTATTCCGGAAGTTTAGTTACCGCGGGCAATGGTGAAGGCATTGTGGTGGCTACCGGCAAAGAAGCATTTTTTGGTCAGCTTTCTTATAAACTGAGGAATGTCGTTGAAGAATTGACACCCCTTGAGCGGCGTATCAGAAACTTCAGTAAGTTTTTGGTTTTGCTGGTTTTGGGAGCAATGATTTTTCTGACAATGATTGCGCTCTATCGGGGTATTCAATTGGGCGAAGCCCTGATTTTTGCGGTGGCGCTTTCGGTTTCAGCAATCCCTGAAGGGCTGCCGGCAATTACCTCAATTGCCTTGGCAGTAGGCGCGCGCAAGATGGCAAAAGAGAAAGCCATTATTCGCAGGCTTGCCTCTGTAGAGACCCTTGGTCAGGTCCAGAGACTTGCCTTTGATAAGACAGGGACGCTTACCCAAAATCAACTCTTCCTTTCCGGGGTTTATGATGCTAATGGTAAAAACCTTTCACCGTTTAAAGCGAAACCTATCCTGGCTATAGCCTCCAACGCTTCTGAAGAGAGAGATAAAGAGGCGCAGGAGCCTATAGAACGGGCCATCGCCAGGAGGTTTGTTGCCAGAGAAAAAAGATTAGACCTCTTGGCCTTTCGTTCCGACATTCTGATGTCCGCCGGTTTAATTGCGGGCAAGGAGGGGCTTTTCATAGCTGTTAAAGGCTCGCCGGAACAGGTACTTGCTAACTCAAACTTTTATCTTGATGGCAATAAGAAACGGTTTTTGAGCCTTAAAAAAAGAAGAGAGTGTTTGGCGTTTTTGGAGGAGCTCTCAAGTACGGGTCAGAGAGTGTTGGCAATAGCCAGAAAGGAGTTGAAAACAGAGAAAAAGAGCATTGATGTTACTGACCTCAATAACCTCTTGTTTCTGGGCTTTTTGACCTTTTACGATCCGCCTAAAAAAGGTGTGGGCACTGTTTTAAGGAAGATAGAAGAGGCCGGGATCACTGTCACAATGATTACTGGTGATCATCGTTTAACCGCTCATGCGATTGCCGATGAAGTGGGGCTTAAACACGAGATTGTTTATTTAGGTAAAGATCTATTTAGAGAAAATCTGAAGAAAATAGTGGAAGATTCCGCCATTTTTGCGCGGGTGACCCCTGATGACAAACTGACACTGACGAAGGCCTGGCAGGAGGCGGGTGAGGTTGTGGCGGTTTGTGGCGATGGTATTAATGATGCCCCTGCGCTTAAACAGGCTGATATTGGCATCGCTATGGGATTAAATAGCGCCAGCGTGGCTCGGCAGGCGGCGGACCTTATTCTTTTGGATAATGATTTATCTACCTTTGTGGCAGCTATCAGGGAAGGTCGGACAATTTACAAAAATATTCAAAAGGCGGTCTTTTTTCTTATTACCTCTAACGGTGGCGAAGTTTTAACGATGGTTTTGGCTCTTCTCCTTGGGTTGCCGCTGCCGCTGACCGCTTTGCAAGTTCTTTGGATTAATTTAGTGACTGACGGCACGGCGGATGTTACCCTAGCGCTTGATTCCTCAGGCAATGATGTGCTAAAAGATAAGCCTCTGCCTCGCGGTGAACCCCTGATCCCTTCTTACTATCTTAGGCGGCTTTTACCTATGACTCTTTGTATGGCGTTGTTTGCGCTCTTCTTTCAAACTTTTTATTATTTTTCCGGAAGAGAGCTTTCAGAAGTGAGAAGCGCGGTTTTCCTAGCGATGGCCTCGATGCATATTTGGAATATCTTTAACTGCCGCTCCCTAGATCGCTCATTGTTTGAAACCGCTCTTTTTAAAGGCTCTTTTACCTTCTATTCCTTTATAAGCTCGCTGGCCCTTGCAGTGCTTACAGTCTATCACCCCCTCTTTAACCAAATCTTTGAAACTGCCCCGCTCCCTTTGAGTGAAGCCCTCATCATTCTTATTAGCGCTTCGCTGATTGTCCCGATAGGCGAGGTATTAAAACTGGTTTTTAGAAGAGAATCTGCTTAGGGGATAACCGTAAGGATTCCTAGAGAATCACCAAGACCCAGACTATCTTTTTTTAGTTCTGTATAGGTGCCATAGCCATACATTGTCAAATCCTTATCTTCATCAGCATAAAGATCATCCAGTCCTGCCCAATGGCCAAACTCGTGGGTGGCGATATTTTGGAGATCAAAGGTGTAGGGCACACCGCCGCAATCGCCTTGAGCAAGGTCAGTGATGGTCCAGCGATAGAGGTTATTAAAGATTGTATCCGCCTCTGCAAGTAGTCCGCTTGAGGGATAATACCAGACATAGGTGATGGCAATAGCCTGGGAATTGATAGGTGCCCAGAGAATAGCATTTATGCCATCAAGCTTAGCTTTTTTGACTGAAGTGCTGCCAGAGAGATTAAAGATCTGTTTGCTGTCAGCCTTGGTCCAGGTAGTAAAAGCTTGGGCCAAAGCGGTTTGGATTGCCTCGTTGCTTAGATTGCGGGGTTTGCTTGCATAATTGATTTTATAATTTAAGCCTGTCTCAGGCATATGCCAGCCTGCCAGAGCATAGTTCTCAACCTGGTCGTTTTTGGTAGGAGTACAGGAAGGAAGACCCTGCTTTTTGGGTTTGGGATCTGGATAGTGAATAAAGACCCGACTTCTTAGTTCGCCTTGTGCCTCGGCTGTATTTCTAGGCGATCCCAAAAGGGCAAGGCCAACAATCAGAAGAAAAAGAAGAAGATAGCGGATTTTTAACATAGTACCCCCTTTCTTTTTAAGGTTAATTGTTAATCCATATAAAGGCCGCCATTTACATCTAGGCATTCGCCTGTAATGTAAGAAGCAGCCGGCGAAGCAAGAAAATAGATGGCTTCGGCGATTTCTGCTGGTTCGGCTAGTCTGCCAAGCGGTGTTCTTTCTTTAAAGCTTTGCCGGCGCGCCTCAGGTCTTTTCTTGTCAACTCCTGTATGGGCTACACCTCCTGGCGCCAGGCTGTTTACGCGAATTTTAGGAGCCAGGGTGCGTGCATAATAGCGTGTTAATCCCAAGAGGGCGGCTTTGCTGGCTGCATACATTGGGCTGGTATCACCGATTTTGGCAGCGCTAGACGAGATGTTGACGATAGAGGGGGTTTGAGATTTTTTAAGGAGTGGAAGGAGGGTTTCTGTGGCTAAGAAAGCAGAGCGTACGTTTATCCGCATAACAGTGTCAAAGGCGACTGTGTCGTTTTCATAATAATGATGAAGTGTGGAGATGCCTACATTGTTAATAAGCACATCGAGTCTTCCAAAGTGTTCATCGATTCTTTTTGCTATTTCTAAGAAAGTTTTTTCCTCGCCAGCATCACCCCTTAAAAAGAGAGCGGCGCCTATTTTTTCCGCCTGAAGCTCTATATTTGGCGAGGTATCAATAATGCAGATTAACGCCTCTTCTTTTTTTAGAAACAATTGAGCGGTTGCAAGTCCTATACCCGAGGCGCCACCGGTAATTAACACTATTCGTTTCTTCATCAGTTCTATTCTAAGTTTTCCTTGTCAAAAACGCAAGTTTATGTTAGCCTTTATTTAGGGTTAAAGTTTTTGATTCAATTTTAAGGAAAGGAAATCTGTGGAAGAGGAGAGACTACAATATGAAATCACAATAATCCTAAGCGGTGGTTTGTCGGGGGAGAGAGAAAAAGAGTTGTTGGCAGAGTTAAAGAAGACCATCGCTGGTTTTGATGGTGAGGTTGAAAAAGAGGAGCGTATGGGTCTTAAGGAGCTTGCCTATCCTATCAAAAAGGATCTGACAGGCATCTATTATTTTTTTATTCTTAAGCTTCCATCCAGCACACTTAGCAAGTTTGACAGAGAACTTCGTCTTATTCCGGGGGTTATCCGGCATTTACTAGTTCGTAGATTAAGGCTTTCTAATAAACAGCTTAAGTTTATGGTGTTCGAAAAGAAACAAGAGGAGGGGGAGAGCAGAAAAACCAAACCGGCAGATTTGACTGCGGAGGAGAAAAAAGCAGTGGCTCTTCCCAAGGAAGCACCGTCTGCACCGCCCTCTAGCGAATTAGACGAGGAACAGAAAAGAAAACTTGAGGGTAAATTAAAAGAGATCCTTAAAGAATAGGAGTCAAAATGCTTAGCTTAAACAAAGTTATGCTTATTGGCAATCTAACTCGCGATCCTGAGTCTCGGATTACGCCGAGTGGTATGCAGGTTGCTTCCTTTGGTCTCGCTACCAATAGACGCTGGCAGAGCGCAGAAGGAATCGAGCAGAATGCCACGGAGTTTCATGAGATTGTGGCATGGGGCAAATTAGCTGAAATTGTCTACCAAATTTTAAAGAAGGGCCAACCAGCTTTTGTGGAGGGGCGGATTCAGACACGGAGCTGGAGCGCTCCTGATGGTAGTAAAAGATATAGAACAGAGATTATCGCTGAGAATATTATTGCTCTTTCTAAAAAAGGTGAGGTGCTGGCAGCTGAGGAATTCTTAGAGAAACCAGCTGAGGAGGTTCCTTCGGCTGAAGCGCCAGTTAAGGAAGAGACAAAGTCTGCAGAGAAGGAGAAGGGAACAAAAACCTCTAAAAAAGAAGCCAAAGAAGGCGACTCGCAAGAAGAGATAAAGCTGGAAGATTTAGATGAGGTGCCTTTTTAAACAAGCAGGAGGACTAAGAGATGGCAAGACATAAAAGTTGTGAGTTCTGTAGTTTAGGCGCTATTGATATAGATTATCGTCAAACAGAGCTTTTGAGACGCTATATTGGTGTCTGGGGGAGGATTCTTCCTAGAAGCAAGAGCGGTGTTTGTGCGAAACATCAGCGTAAGCTCGCCACTGCTATAAAAAGAGCTCGCTATTTGGCGCTTCTACCGTTTACTACTCATTAGTTAGTTTGGGAGGTGAGGTATGGCAGAGCTTTCACCTACAGAGCTGCGCGCTGGTACTGTGATTTTTCTCAACAACGCCCCCTGTTTGGTATTGAGATATGAACATAATAAAATGGGGCGCGGAGGTGCCACGGTCAGGGTTAAGCTAAGAAACCTCAGAAGCCAAGCAATATTTGAAGTGACCTTTAGAGGCAATGAGAGAGTAGAAGAAGCAGAGATAGAGAGAAAAAGGGCCTCTTATCTTTATAGGGATGGCAGTAGGTTCATCTTTATGGATAGCGAGACCTTCGAACAATTCAGTATTCCTGCCGAGATAATTGCTGAGCAGGAGAAGTGGCTTAAGGAGGGCGCTGAAGTCACCCTGATTAATTTTCAGAGCCAGCCACTGGCTGTTTCCTTACCCATCAAGATGGATTTTGAAGTTATTGAAACCGAACCGGGGATAAAGGGAAACTCAGTAGCTAACCTTTATAAGTCAGCAAAAATTGAGACCGGCGCTGTGGTTTCGGTGCCGCTTTTTATAAAAACTGGTGATATAATAAGAATCAATACTGAAGAAGGCATTTATGTAGAGAGAGTGAAGAGATAATGCTATTTTTAGCGAGTAGTCTTTCTAATTTACCAGTGATTACCCAGAGAAGAGAAAATTTGGGTTTTGTGAAAGAAGCGGTTTTTGACCCCAAAGTTCTTAAGCTGGTTGGTGTTCTTATTCAGAGAAGCATTTTACAATCCCAAGCAGTGATTGCTCCTTTAGATATTCTCAAAATTTCTAGCGGTTTTTTGCTCGTCAAGAATAGAGATGTGCTTTTACCGGCAACAGAGATTGTGAGGGTAAATAAGCTACTCAGAGATAAAAAGCGCCTCATAGGGATGCGGGCTGAGACTCTTGAAGGTAGATCGTTGGGTAGGGTTTATGATCTTCTGTTTGACGAGGTGGATGGTAGAATTGTTAAATTTTATTTACGTTCTCTGGTTAACGAAAAAATTCTGCCTGTAGAAAGCCTTTTTCAGGTTGAGGAGAAGAGACTGATTTTTAATATAGAAGAGATAGGAAAAGAGAAAGCTAACCTGCCTCTGCCAGCGGTAGAGTGAGGAGTAAGATGGAGAATAGAGAAGATTTAGATGAGTTAACCGAAAGCCTTAAAGAGGATTTTCAGAAAGATCAGAGAATCCATAAATGGTCAAAAAGTGGCACCTCTGTAAAAAAGCTTTATGAGCTTCTAAGACGATTGCCACCATGGCGAAAACCCTCTTAAATTCAGAGAAGCAGCCGGCAGTCATCGTAGCCCCTACCTCTTCAGGAAAAACGAGCGTTGCAGTAGAGATTTGTAAAGTCAGTCAAAGAGTCATTCTTTCTGCTGACTCTCGACAGGTTTATCAGGAGTTAGTGGTGGCCGCGGGCAAAGAGGGAGCATTGAAAAAAGTGAACGTTGCTGGTTTGGGCGAAAGGGCGGTACGTGAGATTGAGGGGGTTTACCAGTTTGGGGTAGATTTAGTCTCGCTCAGAGAGCGCTTTACGGTTTTTGATTACAAAATTGAAGCCGAGAGGTTACTCAGTGTACTTCAGCCGCCACCCTTGATAGTGGGAGGGACACCTCTTTATGTAGATGCAGTTGCTTATGATTTTGCTCTACCCAAAGAAGATTTAGAGTTAAGAAAGAAGCTTGAAGCATCAACCAATGAAGAGTTAGCCGCCCTTCTTAGAGAGAAAGACCCTTATGTATCACCTGAGATCTTTAAAACAAGACGCCGACTGATAAGGGCGCTGGAGACGGTCTTGATTTGTGGTAGGCCCCTAAGAGAGATTCGTCGTCGGAGGAGAAGGAGCAGATTGAAATTTTTTGGTTTACTCCTTCCCCGTGATGAGCTTTACAGGCGTATTGATCAAAGAGTAGATCAGGCTATTGCTTGCGGTTTGATTGAAGAGGTTGCTGATTTGAAAAGGAAGGGATATACTGACGAGCTGCTTATGCAGTGTGGTCTCTGGGTGAGACTTGTTTTGCTTTATTTAAGAGGCGAACTTGATTTTGACGGTTTAAGAGAGCAATTGAAGTTTAAAACCCATGAATATGCGCGTAGACAACTCTCCTGGTGGCGAAGAAATCCGGAAATTCTTTGGTTGAAAGAGAGTAGTGCGTTGAGAGACAAGCTTCTTGATTATCTTCAGCAATGAAAAGGGAGAACGGATATTCTCTTTGGCTAGCCAGTTTTGCCTTTTTAATTTTACTTTTTCTGCTGATGAATGCGGTTTATTTCTTGGCGGGAAGGGTTTTTAATATTTTGGGGATTGAGGATAAAGATTTCTATGGGGTATTTCTGAATAGCGGCGTCGTCTTTTGTACAAGCTCCTCGATTTTCCTCTATTATTCTTTTTTTAAAAAAAAGATTACCCCTTGCGGAGATTTGGGTTTGGAGAAACCTTGGCAGCAAGTCAGAAAAGCTCTTTTTTACTTTCTTATTTTTTTTGTTATGGCTCTATTTTTTCTGAAGATTTATTCCTCGTTTGTGGATTTAAAGACCCTATATGCTGTAGAGGTAGTCAAGGAGTACAGGTATAAAAACCCCTGGCTATTTTTATTTTTTCTCGCTCTTTTACCTGCTTTTTCCGAGGAGCTTTTCTTTAGGGGTTTGTTGGTGCTGGGGGCTTATAAGTCTGGTAAAACTTTTTTGGGGCTTTTTCTCTCTACTCTCCTTTTTAGTCTTGTTCACTTTAATTGGACTCTTACTCCTTATTATTTTCTGGTAGGATTATATTTGGGTACCATTACTCTAAAAACCAGGAGTCTTATACCGCCCTTTATAGTCCATTTTTTGATTAACGCCTCAGTTGTGTTAGTTGCGCTTTTCTTATAGAAAATGTTTAAGCTCGCTCAAACCTATGCTGACATCTTTAGTCTCGGTGCGCTACATATCAAGTTCTATGGAGCTGTTTTTGCGATTCTCTATTTCGTTTTTTACATCTGGCTTTCTTCTCGTTCCCGCTCATTTTTGAAAAACCGCGAGAGGCTTCCAGATTTATTTCTGGTAGCTACCCTGGGTTTGATTATAGGAGCGCGTGCGGGTTTTATTTTGGCTACCATCCTTGATGGCCGGTTTAGAGAGTATTTTCCTCATTATGTTTCTCTTCTCAGCCTCTGGCAAGGTGGCCTTTCTTTTCATGGTGGGCTTTTGGGGGTGATATTAGCCTTGCTTATTTTTAGGCGGTTTGTTGATTTTCATCTCTTAAAAGTGTTGGATTTTTCTTCCTTGCTTTTGCCGCTCGCCCTTTTTATGGTTAGAATTGTCAATTTTTTTGCAGGCGAGCTACTTGGCAGGCCCTACAGTGGTAGATGGGCGGTTTATTATCCTTCTGAAGAGATCGGTCGCTATCCCAGTCAGCTTTTTGAGGCTCTCGGAGCCTTCGTTATCCTGGTGGTTCTGATTCTTGTCTACAAGACCATTAAACATAGAGCAGGTCTCACCTTCTTGCTTTTTCTCGTTTTGATTTCAATCTCTCGCTTTATTACAGACTTTTTTCGGGAGGCAAACTTTTTCTTTCTCTCTTTGACTGCTGCCCAATGGCTTTCACTCTGTTTGGTTGTTGTCCTTCTGCCCATATTTATTTTTAATCTTTATGGTCAGAGCCTGCTATTGAGGTTTAAATCTTTAATCGCCAAATGGCCAAAATTAAAATTCTAAGCGGCTCAATTTTAGGAATCAATGCTGTGGAGGTAGAGGTGGAGGTTGATGTAGGTAGAGGGTTGCCGACTTTTATTATTGTTGGTCTTCCGGATAAAGCAGTAGAAGAGGCAAAAGAGAGGGTTAAATCAGCGTTAAAGACGATTACCTATGAGATTTTTAACAGGAGGATCGTGGTTAATCTTGCACCTGCGCAGTTTAAAAAGGAGGGTTCCCATTTTGACCTCGCAATAGCCCTCAGTTTACTTTCGGCTAGCGGTTATCTTAGAAAGGAGGCTCTTGAAAAAATTGCCAATTTTCTTTTTGTAGGCGAGTTGGCGCTTGATGCAAGGTTAAGGCCGATAAAAGGTGCCTTGGCATTTGCCGAGCTTGCCTATAAACAGGGATTGAGGGGTTTGTTTTTGCCGAAGGCAAATGCTAAAGAAGCCAAGCTTATATCCTCTCTTGAGGTTTTTGGCATAGAGCATTTAAAAGAGCTTGTTGACTATTTAAATGGTTCGCTCTCCCTAAAACCTGTAGAATATCAGCCGAAGTTGGATTATCGGCCTTCCCTAGAAACCTTTTTGGAGATAAAGGGGCAGGCTTTAGCCAAGAGGGCAGCGATAATTGCGGTGGCAGGCAGACACAATCTGTTCCTACTGGGTCCTCCAGGAGTTGGCAAGACGCTTTTGGCTAAATCCATCAGGGAACTTCTGCCTCCGCTGACTGTCAGAGAAGCTATTGAGGTTACCAAGATTCATAGTCTTAGCGATGAGGTTTCTTCTCCCAAACTTATTTTACAACCGCCCTTTCGTTCTCCTCATCATACTACCTCTAAGATTGCTCTTATTGGCGGTGGCTCCCATCCCAAACCCGGCGAGATAACGCTCGCCCATAAGGGAGTTCTTTTTTTGGACGAGGCGCCAGAATTTGAGAAATCGGTGTTGGAGGTCTTGAGACAGCCGCTAGAGGAAGGTCAGATTTGGGTCTCGCGGGCAGAGGGTAAAGAGCTCTTCCCTGCCGATTTTCTCCTCATCCTTTCTGCCAACCCCTGTCCTTGTGGTTTCTACGGCGATCCTCAGAAAGAGTGTCGCTGTAGCTTGAGGGAGCGGTTAAAATATACCAAAAAGCTCTCTGGTCCGTTGCTGGACAGGATTGATATTTTTGTATATATGCAAAGACTCAGAAGCAGCGAGATGCTAGGAGAGAGAGCGAATGCTACTAAAGAAGAGACCATTGATTTAATCAACCAGGCTGTAGAGAGACAGTTAAGAAGACAGGGTAAACTCAATAGTAAACTCTCTATCTCTGAGATTAAAAAACTGAAGATTGAGAGTCAGGCGGTAGATCGTCTTAAAGAGATTATCGAAAAATTGAGCCTTTCTCCTCGCGGGGTTCATCGTTTACTAAAAGTGAGTCAAACAATCGCGGATCTTGAGGGAGATTCTGCTATTCGCACAGCCCATATTCTGGAAGCGAGTCAACTCCGAAGGGTTGAAGGATTTTAGCCAATATTGAGCAATCTAAAGAGCCTACTTCCTAAATCCTCTATCGAGATGACTTTTAGGGCAAGAATCTTTAAAGCGATGATTAGAAAGAGTACTCCTAAAAAGGTATAGAGCGAAAGGAGAAGATCTTTACGGATGAGGGTTAAATCAACTATACTCTCGTTCTGAGAAGCGGCTATTTTGGCGTCGACGGTCTCCTTCTTCACCTCTTTTGTTTTAGGCGCTAGTCCGCTTTCTTGCAAAAGCAAAGAGTAGTCTTTTTTTAGCTTTAATTTCTTCTTAGATTTTTTAGACATTTTTGGCTTCTTCTGGAGGCGTCGGTGGGATTTGCACCCACGTATAGCGGTTTTGCAGACCGCCGCCTTAACTTCTTGGCTACGACGCCTTTTCCTGGAGCGGGTGAGCGGAGTTGAACCGCCATCTCGTCCTTGGCAAGGACGTATAATAACCGTTATACTACACCCGCAAACCCTTTTTTAAGAGATGGACTTTCTTTATAATTATATTTAACAGAAGCCGATTAATTTGAAAAGCGCTTTGAAGATTCTTATTAAAAAACTTGCTAAAGAGGCTAAAATTCCGACTAGAGCCTACACAGGTGACGCCGGCATTGATCTCTATAGTCTGAAAGAGGTGATTTTAGAACCAGGCAAGGTGGTGGCTCTCTCTACAGGCATCGCTTTGGCTTTACCGAAAAGGAGCGTAGGACTTATTTGGGATAAATCAGGGCTTGCTTCAAGTTCTGGTTTAAAGACACTCGGGGGTGTCATTGACGAAGGTTACCGCGGCGAGATAAAGGTTTTGATGATAAATCTAGGGCAGAAAGAGGTTGTTGTAAAAAAGGGTAGCAAAATCGCCCAGCTTCTTGTTCAACCGATTCTTCAGCCAACCCCAGAGGTTGTAGAAGAGTTACCTACTTCTCAAAGGGGTAATCGTGGTTTTGGTTCGTCGGGTATCTGAGCGCCTAGGGTTCTTGATAAACAAAGATAGAGTAGCTAGCCCAAGGGGGGTCTATCGGCATCTCTTTATTTGACTTTTCATCTCTCTCTGCTAAACTCTTTTATAAAAGACGATTTTTCGTCTTTTAATAAAGTAAAAAATAAGAATGAGAGCTTTGTATTTGATTGAAGCGATTGTTAGTATTTTACTTATTACCACCATTCTTTTGCAGCAACGAGGCACCTCTGTTGGCGGTGCGTTTAGTGCAGAGGCAGCGGTTTATCGCAGTTTGAGAGGCCCAGAGAAGTTTCTCTTTTTTGGCACAGCTGTTCTCTCGGTGGTTTTTCTAGTGGTTGCGGTTCTCATTCTTATAAAGACTAGATGATTATCAATATTAGGCTTGCTAGGTCAAGACCTATTATTAAAAATCTGCTCGGTCTTATAGGCCTACCTTCTCTTGATTGGTGGAGAAGGCACTTTCGGCAGATCCCTAAAAGATTCTTCAGGCTTTATAGAGTCTTTACGATCTGGGATTGGTTTGTTTTGGGATTAATGCTACTTTTATTGGCGATTGCTGCTCGTTCTCTATATCTGAATAAGAGGAGTTCCCAGATTATTTTTGTTTCCCAGACTGGTGGCGAGTTGAATATAGGTTTACCCACCCAACCCTTGGATTTTTATAGACCCGCTGCCAACAACCTGAGCGAGCAGGTAATCAACAAGCTAATTTTCAGCCCGCTCTTTAGGGTCAATGAGGATGGTAGCTTAAGTCCTGTGTTGGCCGAAAGCTACAGCTGGGACAATGAGCATAAAACTATAAGTATCAAACTTAAAAAAGCTTTTTTTAGCAACAAGGAGCCTATCACGACTAAAGATGTAAAGTACTCTTTACAGAAAATAATCGATGATAAAGAGATAGGCGCCAATATTTTTTCAGAGACCAGTCTTGAAATCGTTGATGATCAGAATTTAAAGATCAGTCTTAAGGAACCCTATGCTTTTTTTGAGCAATATCTGAATTTCCCTGTTTATTCTGCCTCTCTGAGCGTGAACACCGCTAAGAGTCCTAACAGCTCTGGCCCTTATATTTTGACAAAGACTATAGTAGATAAACGAACAGATGTACTAAAAACGATGGAGTTTATGGCTAGAGATGATTATGTATTGGGTGAGCCGGGTATTAAAAAGCTGAAACTCTTTTTTTACTCCTCGCAAGAGGAGGCGGAAGAGGCTTATAGAGCCCACAAAGTTGCCTTCCTTTTTTCTAAAAAGAGTAACCTCGGTGGTCAGAAGAGTTCGCTCTTCTTGCTGAAAAAACCGGTACTTTTTCTTAATACCGCTAATCCGCCATTTGACAACGAATCTCTCCGTAAAGATTTTTTGGCGAAAAAACCGCTCTCTTTATCAGCTCCTCTAAAAATCCTTACAATTGAAGACACCCCAAACATTGGTGACCTAGAGGATTTTTGTCTCTCGGCAAATAACCAATGCAATCTTGTTAGGCTTTCGCCTTCGGATTTTCTCAAAGAGCTTGCTAAAGCTGATTACCAGGCGGTATTTCTGGAAATAGAGGAGGGGCCAGGGCTGGATTTTTACTCTTATTTTCATAGCTCCCAAGTTTTTCCTAAAGGAGCGAACTTTAGCAATTTTAAAAATAAAGAGGCGGATCAGCTGATAGAGGAGATCCGACACACTTTTGATCAGAATCTTCGCCAAGAGAAGCAGAAAAAACTAGAAGAGATGCTGAGTAATATGGCGCTGATGAAGGATTTTTCTCAAAATGATCTCTATCTTTTTACCCCCAAGGATTTTGGAGGTATAAAAAACTTCAAAATTAGCTCTCTTTCTGATATATTTCAAAATGTAGAAGAGTGGCACATCCTGGTTAAAAAAGAGAAGATCCGAAAGAATTATTAGATTTTTGCCGAGGTAGCTCAGTCGGTAGAGCGAAGGACTGAAAATCCTTGCGTCGGCGGTTCGATTCCGCCCCTCGGCACCAGAATAAAACTTTTTGATTTTTTTGGCGCCATTTGGTGGGCGGCACAAAGTGCCCCCCACTGATTTTTAACTTATTTTCTTCTCCGCTCGGCGCGCAGAGGCGCGCCTCGCGGTTTGTCAAAACGAGGTTCGAGCCAAACAAAGTTCGGCAAGCAACCTTTTTCGCAAAAAGGTTGCTCTCTTGTGCGATTTTAGGTAGATTCTCTGTCTCTTTTATCCATTTCTTCATCGGTTCGAGCCAGCCAGTCTGCTTTTGTTCAAAATTAGTTATTTGCTCTTCCAACATTTTTTCTCACTCAATAGTTTTGCCTTCTCGTCGCGGTATGCTTCCTGTTCAATAACTTGGTCGAGACAGCCGTCCAAAAGTCGCTGGAGTTTAATTTGTATAGCTTGGATTTTCTCTCTTGCCCCTTGAACAAAAGCGGTTGATGATTGGGTGGCTTCTGTTCTATCCTTTTCGAGCATTTTTTGTAGTCCCGCCGCCCAATCCGGTCTCAAAGAAAATTTTTGAATAAGAGATAATAGCTGGCGATTCAGTTCCTCTTGGCGAATACAAGCCACTGTATAGTCAACACCGTAAGGTAACACTTTAAGTATAATGGGGGTAACACCTGTTAACTAAGAATTTAGAAAGGAGTTACCTTATGGATAAAAGGGAATATCGTAATTTAAGATTTAGATGGTACAACCAAGTTCTTGCGCACAAAAGAAGTGTTAAGGAAACCTGCCAGATTTTTAGTATCTCAAGAAAGACATACTACAAATGGTACAAAAGAGATTATGCCAAGATAGCAAATAAATATATCTCTTGCCGGAGAGAACAACCCAATCTTAAACCAACAGAAGAAGTGCAAGAAATAATTAGAGAATGTAAATTAAAAACCAACTATGGTCCTCTAAAGATGAGATTGTACTTGAAACAGAAACACAGATTAGATTTATCTACCACTATAGTCTATCGTTTCTACAAAAGAAAAGGGATTAATACGAAAACCACAAAGGAAGCTTCCTTGGTACAAACCAATGAAGCAGCATATTACTACCACAAGACCCGGGCAGGGAGTGCAAATAGATGTTAAATATGTGTATGAAAGTGGTAAGAGACAGTATCTCTTCTCTTGTTTAGATCCATATACCTTCAAATACTATGCTAAAGTATTTGACAAAAAAGAAAGTAAAAATGTCATCACACTGCACAAAGAAGTAGAAAGATACTTTGGATTTGAGATATTATCTGTACAGACAGATAATGGATCAGGATTCAGAAGTCACTATCATCATTGGCTAATTAAACATCAAATACCTTACTACTTCATACCCAAACATTCACCATTCTGGAACCATAAGGTAGAAAGAGTTCATAAAACTATTGATGATGAATATTTCCTAAATCCATACACGCCATACAAAACATTCAGAGAGTGGCTTCACTTTTACAACTTTGAAAGAATACATTTATCAATTAGTTAACACCTCACCAAAAATACCTAAAAAGTGTAACCCTTGACTGTTAACTGTGCATTATATACTTTGACAACCAAAAAAGAAAGGAGGCGAAAGCCATGATGACAAAGAAATTCCAGCGTACTAAAGAAGATTTCACCTGCGAAAGGTGTGGTTTCTTTGTACGCGGAAGCGGCTACACAA
>Ga0078972_1000875_pt1 | contig 122305 bp, 105 predicted proteins | sample YelNatPaOPGAMG01_FD_67568 | JGI IMG/M metagenome (GOLD analysis project Ga0078972, IMG submission 67568) | Hot spring thermophilic microbial communities from Obsidian Pool, Yellowstone National Park, USA - OP-RAMG-01 (SPADES assembly) (version 2) | ecosystem: Environmental > Aquatic > Thermal... | reverse complement strand
GGCTTTGACGTCACTGCCATGCGCCTCGTAGAACCTTAGAATTATTGCATCTTCACAGTCTTCGGCTTTCTTAAGAGCGGTTACCACTATGTTGTCAGGCTTAACTTCAAGGAATGAGAATACTCTAGGTAGACTTCCAGCGTGTCTTTCCTCAAATACTGCAATCAATGGATAGTTGAATTCATAAGCCCTCCTCACAGTTTGAGCATCCCTCCAGCATCCCATATGCGGGTATAGTGCAAAGCTAAACTTATGTAGTCCTTGATCCGCCATCTCCTCCTTCTGAGTGAAGACTTCCCAAGGCTCACCCCACCTAGGAGGATACCTCGGGCTTCTAAGTAGAGACATTCTAACGGCGTTATCAGCTTGATCATAACCGTACTTAGAGTCGTTTAATATGGATAGGCCGTATTTTCCATCCTCGGACGTATAGTCCACCCATTTCTGACATGGTGCCTCATACTTAGCTCTCTCGTAGAGCGTCGCATCTGGAGATAGAGGGCTTCTACGTTTAATATATCCATATGGTATCTCGCAAGTCGTATAGTCGCTCTGAAAGCTGAATGGTAGGGTTAACTTAACCATTCTGTGCGCCGCATGCCAATCGACTTCAAAATCCATGCGGACCATAGGTAGACCTGAGCATAATCTAATGTATATCGTGAAGGTAGAGTCTTCCCTACCATCCTGTTTAAACCTATACTTGACAGATACCGTAGCTCTCACTGGGCCACTCTCTAAGATTTTGACTTCCTCTGCCTCTTTAAGATCAACGTATTTTACACCACCTGGTTGAGTATATATGTAAACTTCCCAAGCGTCGAAACTAGCGGCATCGAAATCATAGAATAGTGTCTTCCTACCTGGATACGGATAGTCTTCAAACACCTGAATTCTAACGCCTCCACGGCCTATGAGGTTTAACTCAAGCTCTTTATCGTAAAGTTCCTCTATTATGCCAGTCTTCTTATTTATGGACAGTTTAATCTTTGAGTTTTCAAGCATTATCCTATCATCGCGTTCACATACTTTAATGTCCGTTTGATAGGTTTTCCAAGATTCTAGGGGTTTAAGTCTGTAGACTACGTAGCCTAATGATGGGGCTTCAGCGATAAAAAGCATTTTTTCGCCACATTCCATCAGTTGAATTGGAACACTTACACCTGTAGGGTCCAAAAGCTCGAACGGCCCTTTGATATCGACCAGTTCGACTTCCACTACGTCTCTCCTACTCCAAGACAGTGGATTGAATATGAGTAGAGGTGTTCCATCCACCTGCGTATTGACTTTAGAAGTTATTGTTTTTAAGGCCTTATCAAGAGTTTTCGATGAGAATTCTAAAAGCTCTCTGAAATCCCTCTCACAGTCTTCATATACATCCCGTATACCTGAGCCTGACATCGTATCGTGGAATTGATGCAACATTATCTTCTTCCAGAACCTCTGCAGATCTTCTTTCGGATATTCCCCACCCATAATGCTTGCAATAAGAGAAAACCTTTCAACTTCATCTATTAAAACTTCAGACCTCCTATTAATCTGCTTAAACCTAGACTGTGTAGTGTACACTCCTCTGTGGAATTGCAAGTACAGTTCATCTGAGATTACTGGAATATTGGCCTTACCCAAGTATTGTTCAAGCGTTTTAAAGTAGTCTATAGCTCTGGTGTTACACACCTCAGCAGGTAAATCTGCGCTTTTAACCCAGTTAGATATCGTCTCTAAGTCGCTCTTTCTAGGACCCCCGCCATGATCTCCAACACCGTACAGTATAAGTAGGTCTTCAATGCCGTGGAGGCTTTTAAGCATCATAGATTGCCTATTGAAACGCCCGATGTTCTCGCTTCTAATTTCTTCACTGTAACTTCCCATAGTTTGGTGTGAAAGTATTCTAGTTCCATCAGGTGACTCCCATAAAAATACGCTAAATGGGTAGTAGACCATATCGTTCCAAGACATTTTCTGAGTTAAAAAGTACTTTATACCGGATTTCGCCATTATCTGAGGTAGAGTCCAAGCAAACCCGAAGCTATCTGGCAACCAGCCCACTTCAACGTAGAATCCAAACTTTTCTTTAAAATACCTCTGACCGTAGAGAAACTGCCTTGCCAAAGACTCACCTGAAGGCATGTTGGCGTCAAATTCAACCCATGAGCCGCCGACAACTTCCCAACGTCCCTCCCTAACCCTCTTCTTAATCTCTTCAAAGATTTCAGGGTAAAGCTTCTCCATAGACTCGTAGTAGCATGCACTGCTCTGGCAGAATGTAAACCCCGGATATTCCCTCATGAAATTCAACACCGAGTTAAACGTCCATCTGCAGACTTCAAGCGTTTCTTTAAACGTCCAAAGCCATTCAGCGTCTATATGGGCATGTCCTATTAAATGCCACCTAGCCATAACAATCCACCAGCATATACTATGTCTACGTTATCCATATAAAAGCTTATGGTCCTGGGATAGCCTATGTTAAAATTCCTGAAAACTTAGAGCTCGTTTAAAGTCTACCATATCTCACGTAGATACACTTAAGCTTCCCAGCATAGTATTTAACAGTGACTTTGAAGGCCGAATATAGACTCTACCTAAAGGCTATAGACCTTCTAAAATCATCTCGTGGTATTAGAAGAAACAGGGTAAACGATGTTTTCACTAGAAGGTTGTACATAGTCTCAGAACAGGACATCTTGGTAGAGAACTATCTAAGAAGGCGTCCTAAGATGGCGTTCAACCCTGGAGCACTGCTAGACGGTGAAACGTTGAGCGTCTTCCCAAGGCTTATCTTCGACTACTACACGTATACTTCCAGTATTGGTGTTTTCAAACTAAACGTTGAAGACCTAATAAATGGGGAGGTAAACCTTCCAGTTCACGCAAGAATCATACTATGGCCTAAGATGCTGTGGGAATTTAGAGGATGTGAAGATGCCCGTGTATTTAAAGCAGATAACGATCTGATAATCCTATACACCGGATATGGATATTTGTCTGAAAACGGCAGACTTAACACGGCGATAGTTCAAGCATACGGTAGATTCGACAAATACTACAACTGTACTTCGAGAAACTACTTTAAAATTAAAACATCGGATGATGAAATATTCCTACCGAAAGCCAATAAGGATTCAACGTTCATAGATGTAAAAGCCGATGAAACAGCAATATTGACTAGGCCGCTTATAAAGGACGTTGAAATCTGCTGGAGGGGAATGGCAAACCTGCTAGAGGCGGTTATATACGAAGATTCCATGGAGCCTGTGCTACCCTTTGAAGATTGGGAGTGGAAAGTAGGCTGGTCGACAAACGCCGTTAGAATATCCTCCAACGAATACCTAGTCGGATGGCATGGAGTTCATAGGGAAGACTACTCGTACAGGAATGGATTAGCACTCGTCGACGAAGAAGGGAAGCTCTTGGCTGTAAGCGACTACCTACTTGCGCCAAAGGATCTGAATGAAGAATATGGCGATAGGCCGTTTGTAATATTTGGAAATGGCTTAGCGGTATATAAGGAAAACCTGATATGGGTTGGAGGCGTAAGCGATTATGCTATAGGATTCTTTATAACAGAGCTTGATAAGGCATTGGAACAATTGAAGTGGATTAAGGAGAAATAAGTGTGAAAGCTACGGTTACACTGTCTTCATGTGCTACAACAACTATAGAAATCAACCTATGGATTCAAGCCTCTCTATAAGCTTCAATCTTATAGAGAGGAACTCTTTAGGTGTTCTAACGTATTCTGTAATGCTTCTGACTGCTAGATTGCATAGTTCAACGGCTTCATCCACTTTTCCTCTCTCCAAAAGCAATTTCAACATCTCATAGTCTTCAACGCCGTCTCTTAAAGCTTCAAACCTTATAGAATCTAAGGGGCCAGATTTACCGGGTAGACTATGAAGGCGTCTCCTGAGGTAGTGGAAATGGATGATGCGGTTCGTTTTCAACGTCTTCAAACGGATTCTCAGTCCAATAGTTGTAGCCCCAGTGTAAGTACCCATCAAGTCCATACTTGAAGTTTATCCAATGTAGTATTCTAACTTTGATAAGCGAGTAATCTATGAACCTGTTCGGGTATCTCCCAGTCGGGGATAAACATGTGTAAAACCAGACTTCATTACCCCTCTTTTTACGTTCTTCGTAGAAAGCCATGTTTCTGTCGTAATCATCTAGTAGTGGAACCACTACGTTAATGTAGTCTACAAGTTGTTTACAGGTCGAAGCCTCTATCGTCCTTATCTTGGGAGCATATCTTCTAACCAAATTCACTATGTACTTGTAACTTTCTGCATTACGGTCTATAGGCTCATCTGCGATATGTTGAAGGTAGCTATCCAACAACCCTATCTCTTCTAAGTGGTTTTGGAGGGCTGGCATAAACTGAGATATGAAGTTCTCGAATATTGGGCTAGATACCCTAACAGACTCCTGCACATACGCGAGACTACCGTCCTTATTCAACACATGATAAGGTGTTGAAAGAAACTCCGGAACAGTCCACCAGCCTTCAACAGTTCTAGGAGGTCTACCTGCTAAATAACCTCCTTCTATGACTCCTATAACCCCCTCTTCCCTGAATAGGTTAATCCAACGGTCTAAAAGCTGGAAGTCAAACTCCAAACATCCGTCGTCCCTGTAAATGCGAGTTAACTCTAAAATGGGAGTTATTATACTGCTCTGCCTATGCTCAGCCATGTTTCGCGCGTAAGCCCTCAATAAAGCCCAATGTTCCTCGCTCCAAGGAACAACCTTGTAGAATTTACTTATATTGTATGAGCTTATGAAGTTTGAAAGCTTTAATGTCTTCCTATCCGGAAGGACAACGTCATGCACTCTTAAATTAACCTTCACTGTACGCTCATCCAGTCCTCTAAGCATTAAATCCCCATAGTAGTTTCCAGCTGGCGCATCCTTAGGTACGTATACAGTTAACCAGATCGGTTGATTCTCACCTTTCTTCAATTTAACAGCCTCTTCTTCAAGTAAAGGGTCTGGGAAAAAAAAATCAGGAGCCTTCCGAACTAGCTCTTCCAGAGGTGTATTGGGGGTGTTCCGTTTAACAGGTACGTATCCTACAAACCGCGCATATACTTTTGTTATCACGTATTCGTTAGATTCATGTCTAAGGTCTGTGACATTTGCCTTAAACATGTCCACATCTTCAAAAGGTTTCACTACGATTTGAGCGGCCTCATACTCATTACGAACCGCATCTATAGTTACTTCGCTACCGGCGTCTTCGGGCTTAATGGAGTCTCTGAAAACCTTTGTAAGAGCATCTTGAACCCATACGTCGAAAGAGCCCATATTAGCCCACCAATTACAAGTAACAGATTTAGCTCAAAAGTATTTCAATTACACTTTTTAGATTAACCGCAATTTCATCCGATATACATTTAGATTTAGGCTTCCCACTAACTAACGATAGGTAGACGTAGAAGTTGAACGTCTATACGCCTCCTTTAGACATTGAAGTTAGACGGATAGCCCTCTCGTAGACTGCGGCTTTATCTCATCCGGTGTGATTATCCTTCCAAAAGTTTTCTCATACTCTGATATATGATGAGTCAACCATTTAGCAAGGCCTTTAGCTTGAACTGGATCTATGATTAATCTACATTGAAGGGTTCGACGTATACGGATCTTAGAAGGCTCTGGTTTAAGTGTTGCTAAAGAATCTTCCGCGATCATTTCTTCGCTGTATATTATGACTTCGAAGAACCCCGGTCTATGCCCACCGATCACTCCATTTACGATAATAGTGCGGTAGTTTGGATCCCTGACAGCCTCAACCTTCGACTCTTCTCGTTCTGACATCCAACATCATTAACTTATTAAGTCGTATTTTGTTTAAATTATTGACTGTCGTTTGATAGGCTTGTGAGAATCAATATTGCAAGAGGCACTGTAGAGCGGCTTCTTCAAATAATATTAGTCGATAAGTTTATTAGCTAGTTTTACAATCAACTTATTGACTAAAATGTCTAGTAGTAAGATTAAGGAATACGCCAGTTTAAGGTATGGAATATGGGGTTCCGGCGAGTTTGGAAATATACCTGGAAGACCCGACCCCTACACGGTGTTATCTGATGAAACGAGACTCGCCATAACGGTGTTGCTTTGTTTAAAGGGTCCTTTGACGGCTAAGCAGATGGCTGATGAATTGGGCCTCTCTCCAAGCACTGTTTTAGACCACATCAATAAGTTGAAGGAGGCTATGGTGATTAAGGAGGTTGAAGTCCCTGAGAAGAAGTATAAACGTGAGAAATACTATGACGTAGATATAGTACCATATTTCATAGATGAGAGGGAGGAAATCCGTAAGAAGATCAGTAAATACGCTGACATACTTAAACAGACAACTCTAGCGGTTTTTGAAAAATGTTTAAGTGAAGTATCTGAACTTCTCAAAGATAGTTTAATGGCAAAACACGGTATGACGGTTGAAAGAGACGATGTAAAATTCTTCATCTTTTCCGAGCTTATGGAAATCATACATAACTACTTATCTGAAAGAGGCATGCTCAAGAGTTCACTTCAAACCACCAGACGGTACTATCTTTACCTACCTCTCCAGAGAGTAGATGCTCAGGAATGTAAGAAAAATTCTGCAAAGTAAGCTTTAATGAAAATTACTTCCCCCTACTTTTTAACACATGACGCTATATACGTTTAGTTTAATTATGAGCCGTCATATTAATATTTTCCTCTCCCATAATCACTCATGCCTTCTACTGGTTAATAGGGCTTGGCTTCTCACAACTTAAATTATATAAGTATATGAATATGAAATTGAAAAATAAATGGATATGTCAGAAGCTCATGTTAACGGCGGAGATAGCGTTGTTCAGGTACGTGTAAGTAAATGGATGGCTAAACTGGGATGGCTTCAAATTCCAAAGGAGATTAGACGACAGCCGGGTTTAATGAAGGTTAAGGTCGGTGAAAATGTTTACGACGGTAGGCTTGATGCTCGTGGAAGACTATTCTGTAAAGAGTTTAAGAGTCTTCTAAGGGAGAGTCTAACGGTTGAAGTTAAGCCTTATGAAGGTGGATATGATGTTTCCCTGGCTTCTGAACAGTCTATCCAGAAGCCTACAGCTGTTGAACAGCCTAAAGTTGAGGAGAAGCGTCATTTGAAATGCCCATTCTGTCAAAGAGTCCTATACTCGACCGATTCTGAGTTTAAGGAGCATGTCGATAAATGTAGGAGTGAGAAATTTGAGAATGCTAAAGCGTTGTTGGAGCAACTTAAGGTTAAAATGGGTTTCAGAGAAGGCTCTAAGATTTTCCTAAGAGAGCATGGGGAACTTATAGAGGTTTCAGAGCAGGAGGCTATTGAGTATCTCATGCGCGAAAACAATATACATCGCTTAATTATTGAAAATCCGCCTTTCCCAAGGCTCGAGATGAAAATAGACGCTAAACTCTTCATGGATTTTCTAAGGCTTGTAAACGAGTTTAACGATGACGTTATTTTCAAGGCGACCTTTAACGGCTTAGCCGTTAAAATGATGAATCCATCCCACGTGACTCTTATTGATGCGATTGTGCCCGTACACGTTATAGATGAATATGAGCTGACGAGTGAGTTCCACTTTACATTGAATGTTAAAGAAGTATTGAGGAGTTTTAAACCTAGAAGGGGTGATAAGTGTATGCTTACAGTACGTAGGTCAGAGCCTCTCAAAATATCATGCGGTAATGTAACTAAGAGGTTTGAGCAACCAGATATTGAACTTGAGGATTTACCTCCATTAAAATTAGATTTGGGCGTCTACTTTATAGTACCCACGGCTGAAGTATATAGAATTCTCTCAAGCATTTCAGATGAATATACTGTGAAAGTATCTGTTACGGAGAATGCCGTACAATTCAAAGGTAAGAACAGCGAGGGACTATTGGATTCTCAAGTGCTTCTCGATAAAAGTGGCTATGCGGAGAGTAGCTACAGTATGAACTACCTCATCAGCATATTTAAGCATTTCAAAAATGTGGCTAAAATTGTTAAAGTAGAATTTGCTAAGGATAAGCCCATGCGTATAACGTCTATAGAACCTATAAATTTGACGGTTTACATAGCTCCATATATTGAGTAAAAGGTTCATACATTCCGTTAACGTAAAAGCTCCAACGTTGAACGTGCGGAGCATTTTCTATTCTACGATTTTAGATACTCCATCTATCTTCTCCACTTGGTAAAGTGTATCGGCCACCTCCTCCAACTCCTTATCATGCGTGATTATCACCATCTGAGGTAATACAGTCCCTTCTCTAAAGAAGCTTTTAACAACTTCCACCAGCTCCCTCCTCCTCTCCTCATCTAGATGTATCGTCGGCTCATCCATTATGATTGTTGAAAGCATTCCAGCGAGAGCCTTAGCTATGGCCAATCTTAAAGCTATTGCAATAGCAACCTTCTCACCGCCACTGAGTAGTGAAAGAGGCGTAGCTTCTCCACCCCTCATAACGCTGACATCTAGATCCTCGTCGATGATGATGCTTGTTACGTCAAGGTTGAAACGTTCAACGTATCTGGTAGCGAGCTCGGATATATGAGGTGTAAGCCTCTGCCTCAACATCTTCTGAACACCATCTTTTGAAAAAGCTTCTCTAATCTTTTCAAGTTTAGATCTAAAATCCTCAATTTTATCATGTTTAGCTTTAAGTTTAGATATCTCATCATGGAGTTGTTCCATTTCCATTTTAATGTTGGACAATCTCTTCTTCTCATTGTTGATCTGCGTTTCTAAATTTTCTATGCTCGATTTACATTCTACCAATCTCTTTCCGAGGGAATCAAACAACTTCTTAACTTCCTCATGTCTTTTAGGATCGTAACCTAGGTTGTTAATGGATTCTTTGAGTTTCTCAAGCTCTTTTTCAAGCTTAAGCTTCCTATCGACAGCTTCCTTAAAACTCTCAGCTTTTCCCTCATACTGGCTAGCTATCGGTTTAAGCCTATCATACTTCTCCTTCTTACTTCTAAGAACCTTCAGCTCAGCCTCTGGGTCGCTAGGTTTATAGCCTAGTGCTTCTACGAGTTTCTCCAGTTCGCTTTGAGTTTGAATTAAGTCTTCTTCCACTTTTGAAAGTCTTCCTCCAACTTCTCTCCTTAACTCACCAATCCTCCTTAAAATAGCATTTAATTCATACGACTTTTTATGAAGGCTTCTCCTATGATCCTCTAAATTTCTAAGTAATTTCTCAATGTTCTCCACATCCGTGGATAGTTTGAGAAGCGCCTCTTTCCCCCTCCTCAATTCTCCCATTAAGTTTTCCAATTCGCTCCTCTTCTTATCGACTAAAGTACGCTTATTCTTTAAAGAGTCCAACTCCTCTACAATTTCCCGCTTAGCCTGCTCCTTATGTTGAGGAGTTAACCTAGTCCTACATAGGGGACATATGTCAAGCTTATCTAAGCTGTTGAAGTCTTGAGTTAACTTTTCAATCCTACTACTAATCCAACCGACTTCTTCGTTCAACTTCTTAATGGAGGCTTCAACCTCACCGATCTCGTTGTCCAATTCCACCAACTTTGCATTTAACGTTTGCTTATTTGGTTTAGGTAGGAGCTTTTCAACCCTACTTAATAGAGTGGCTAGATCTCTTTCCTCCAACTTCAGCTGCTCAACCAGATGTTTAACGTCTAAAGCATTTCTCGTAGCTCTATTACTGAGGCTTATAGGGTCGTCTGTTAAATCGATCACTTCCACCTCACTTTCAACTTTAAACGTATAGCCAGCTTCCGCCATCTTTTTCAGAGAACTCTTTACCTCGTCTTCAGCCTCATCCAGTAGCCTCAACTCATCCCGTAGATCGTGTTCTTCTCTATCGCATTCTTTAAGCTCTCTAACTTTCTCCACGTAATCTTCCAAAAACTGAATCTTTCCAATTTCAGATTCTAGCTTTTCAACCTCCTCCTTAGCCTTCTCGCAATCTTCAAGCTCTCTTGCCATTTCTCTAAGCCTATCTTCTAAGTGGCTCAGATCTCGGTGAATAAGCTCATAATCTCTACTCAAGTTGTTGTAAATGGATTCCTTCTCATCCAAGCATTGCTTCTCCCTATTAATTAACTCATATTCCTCCTCGAGTTGCTCAACCTTTTTCCTGAATACAGCTATCTTCTCCTCCAATTCCCGTATAGTGTTGGAGCAATCGTTGTAGTTACGCTTCTTCTCCTCAAGTCGTTCACTCTTACCATGTATTTCCCTTTCGACACTACTTTTTAACCCCTCTACGTAGTTGATTATTTCACGCATATTTTCCCAAGCTTTTTCAAACGCATCGATACCTATCATTCTACCTATAAGCTTCTTCCTATCTGCAGGTGCGGCTTCAACGAGGTTTGTGATTTCACCTTGACGGATGAATATGGAATTCAACAGCGTCTTACTGTCGAGCTCAAGTAACTTTAAAATCTCCTGTCTAACTTGCTTTGCTGAACGAGCTATATAGCCTAAATCACCTCTTCTAAGCGAAGCTTCTACGCGTCCACCCTTTGTTCTAATCCACTGCACCAGGTATTCTCTATTGTCTGCTTCAAAGGTTAGGCTGATCTCAGCTTCACTTGCCCCCCTCCTTATTAGGTCGTCAACGTTCTCCCCTCTTGTCTTCACGTCTTTTTCAAAACCGAGGAAGGCGTGGATAACGGCATCCATGATAGCCGTCTTCCCAGCCCCATTTGGCCCCACTATTACTGTCACACCTAGGGGGAAGTCTATCTCAGTATTTCCGTGAGATAGGAAGTTTCTCAGTTTAAGTCTCTTTAACACTATCACTTCTCTTCACCAGCTACATGTTCTTCAACTACTTTTTTAGCTTGGTCTATTTCATCTTTCGATAAGTGTTCGTAGAGTTTCCACGCTAGATCCACATACATACGATCGCCTAATCCCAAGCTATTTAAATATTCGCCTATGAGCCTCCTCCTCAAGTTCACGGAATCTTCTTCACGGAATTTCAACATAGGCTCTTGCTGGACTGCTGTTAAGTCTTTAAAGAACACGTTATGTTTCAATGTCTTATCTTTAAGTAGGAGGTTGAGGTTGTTTAGAATCTGCCTAGTGTTTATGTTCTTACCGCTCACATATATGTGGAGTATGGGCATCTTCTTAACTGAAGTCAGATACTTTGAGAATGGATCTTGAAGGCTCTCTCTAGTCAAATCCAATTCAACTTCATATTGAGGTCTAATGTCAACGTCGATTTTATGCACTCTTAACCAATCCCCATCAAGGTCTACTATGTAAAACCCCTTCCCATCTTTAACCCATGATTTAACCTCATCCCTTCTCATAATCTCCGTTGAACCCGCGTATGCGAAATACCCTCCTCCAAACTTCGTTAAAGCCCTTGAATGTATATGTCCAAAAGCATAATAGGATGCTTTCTCAGGTAGATCGGCCTCTTTAAGCTCATATGCACCTTCAAAGGGTAGGTATTTATCTACTCCCTGATGCGCCACGAGTATGGACTTAGAGTATCTACCCACCACTTGATCGAACTTCTGAAGTTCCGTTTTAAGTAATTCTATACTTCTCCCACGTATGTTGGAAATGCCGGCAATAAGTACCCCATTAACTTCCAACCACTCTAATTCCCCTACTCCTAGAACTCTGACTTCTTCAAATAGGCTATGCGGCGGTAATCCACGTCTTTTAGGAAGATCGTGGTCTCCGAGGACTGTGATGAACTTTACTTTCCCTTGAAGCTTCTTCAAATTTTCCTTGAAGTTTTTCAAAGCCTTTATCGGAGGGGTAGGGGAGTCGAAGAGGTCTCCAGAGTGTATGAAAACTTCAACGCGTTCTTCAAGAACTTTCTCAACCACTTCATTGAACGCATCGTATGTATCGTTTTCCCTCTCATCCAGGTTGTACTGTCTTCTCCCAAGGTGCGTATCGGATACGTGTGCAATTCTCAAATTAAACACCCTCAACAATACTTTTTATCAGTTTTCTCTCCCTATCCAGTTTTTCAACTAGAGAGGTTTCTTCATTCTCCGCCTCTTTAGTAGCCTCTTTAAGCTTACCGATTATGTCTATGTCGGCGCCACCTTCTACGGTTTCTCTACTCCTAACTTTCACCATAACTGGTGCTTTCGTGATTTCACCCACTACGATGGCTTCTCCCACGTTAAGCCCAGGGAGGTCTTTTAAGAGGTCTTCACTCATCCTCTCCGAGCTCCTCCTAACAGCGTCTTGATCCTCAGGGTTCGTCATTCTAAGGATTATCTGGCTGTTGCATTGACTTAAAACGTCGGGGTCTATCTTATGAGGCCTTTGAGTGATTACAACTAGGAAGATGCCGAACTTCCTACCTTCAGCTGCAATCTTCTTTAGGATGTTCTTCGATAAAGTCTTCTCCTTATACGGTATGAACCTATGCGCCTCCTCGATGAAGAGGAAGACCGGATAACCATACTTTTGATCTCTAACCGCTTCGAAAACGTCCCCTAGGATTCTGAACGCTATATAATCTGCAACTTCATCGTCGAGACCTGAAAGGTCGACCACCGATATGTGCTGAGGTCTAAGTAGTTTATTAACATCCGTAGTGGCATCTCCGAAAACCCTAATCTTCTGCAATCTCTTCACATATTTAAGAGCTGAGAGAGAATGTGGATCTTCAGACTTTTCAAGTCTATCTATGAGGTCTTCCAGTCCATAGCTTCCCTCCTTCTTAAGCTTGTCAAGGGCTTTTCCAACGGCGTTGACTATATTAGTCCAAGACTCACTTATACCGCAGACTGTTGCAATCTCATCTATCGACAGATCTGAAAACTTCACCTCATATACTTCCACCTTACCTATCTGCTTCTCACTATATCTTCCAGTACTTTCACGCGTCTTAAACACCGTAACCCTACTTGAAAACCTTCCACCCATCCTTCTATGGGACATAAACACGTAATCCGCATGCGGGTCTAAAACTATAGCCGTCGCACCCTTTTTAAGCAGCTCCTCAAGCAGTACGCCTGCAACATAGCTTTTCCCAGCTCCGGTCTGCGCAAGTATAGCCAGATGTCTTCTAAACCCTTTCACAGATATGCTTACGGGAACATCCGATCTAGTGATTAAATAGCCTATATGTAATCCTTCCTCAAGTGGGTAAGAGTAGAATTCGCTTAAAATGGTTGAAGGAGCCCTATATACCTCATTGCCTGGATGTATAGCCCTCCTGGGTTGTAAAACTTCCCCCTTCAACGTAAACCCAAGAACTCTCGCTCTGGCTATAAGCCTTCTATCCACGAGTTGAGCTTTTATCAGCCTCTCAACGGCCTCAAGATTGGGCTTATTTTCGAGGTCAAGAGCTAAACTTAACGACGTTATCTCACATATCTGCGCTATTATCGGAACCTCGACTTCAAACCCGTCAACCACCTCCCTGGATTTCACGAGCACATACTCCCACCTAGGAGGGTGTTTACCTTCATCCGCTATGAAGTAAAACTGAGATGGGTTTGCCTCTCCAATTACGTAGCCTAAACGCTCCAACTGCTCATGGGAATCTGACACGCCTATACCCCCGTGAGGTAGCCGTTCTACCGACTATTTCTTCAAACTTGGGGAGATATATGTGCTCAAAAGTTCTCCTTCCAAGTTTAACTCTTCTATGAGCGGTCGTCAACCATACGTTATAATCTTCTAAGCCGCTATAGCCAGCTGAGATCAGCCTTAAAATGTCGTCTATATCCGCATCGACAGCTTCACTGAAATCGACTTCAGACAAATTTTTCTCTACGTTAAAAACCCAAGCCGGGGCATCAACCCTCATGGGTGTATCCTGGGCTGACGGTAAAACGTAAAACGATATAACCGCCGGCAGCTTCGGCAACTCCTTAACGATATGCGATGCCCACTCGATGAAATCCACATCTCTTGAAGATATTGGATGAGTTAATTGTAAATATTTCACGGGATCTACGTTAATTAGCTTAAAGGCCTTTTTAACTCCAGGTGGGGGGTTTAAAATCAAAGGTGTACTATATCCCGGTTTTCTAGTGCAACTCATTATGATTAGAAAATCTGGCTTGAGGGAAATGTACTCCATGATATAATCTCTGAGAGGTGGGGGTGTTTTATCCAATATTGCGTTCGCCCTCCTCCCATTTAAAGCCATGCTGATAAGCGTGCTGACCTCAGACGCATCTAAACCATATTCCCCAGCCAGTTTAAAAATCATATTCCTCATTAAAAACTCTCTAAAGAATGAAGACCTACTCTCCTTACTTAACCCAATTATTGGAACTTTATTTTCCCTTGCCATATTAAAAAGTCTGATGAGTGTCTCAAAATATCTTAACATGAAATATCTATTGTATGCCGAGTTTATCTCAAGGGGGACATGCGCCAATCGTCCATAAATGGAGCCATCTAACAGGACGAAGCCTTTAAAACCCATACTAATAGCTTCCAGTACAACTTTATGTTCCAACCACTCCATAATCCTACCGATGACAGCCCCATAATTTTCATCAGAACTGTAATCGAAACCCGTATGCAGGTTTCTGAATTCAATACCAGCATTCGATATGGCGAATGCCCTTGCAACGTAGAAAATGCCGCCATTAGGCATAATTGCATGTTGTGAGCTACTATCCACTGCGAGAACTCTAAACTCGTCAGATGAAATCTTGGGGAGTTCTCTAAATCTCCAGTATTTTTCAAAGCATTCCCTAAGGTAGACTGCAATAGAGGATGAGGATGGTTGAGAATAAGCTTCATTTATCCACGTCTTTTTAGCCGTAAGATCCTGTATGTATAAGTCGAGGAATTCGGGCACAACGGCTCACTAAAGTCTAATATACTTTTAAAGGCTATAAACTATTATGACTGTTGAGAGTTTACCGCATGCGTATATGCATGGTTGAATAGTCATGACACGTGTAAACTTCCTCCCAACTAAACATAATCGGTCTAAAATCGTATTGGAAGGATTACGTATTTTTAAGAAATCAATATAGCGGCGTTTAAGCTGAAGCTGGATTGCATAATGATGTGGAGGATATGCGGTATAATAAGAGTATTTACTCTAGCTGTGGGTGTCGTAGGGGCTCCAGGAGAAATCTTTATCCAGAGGATAAAGGGGTCTTCTCACTTTTTCATATTTAAGCTTCTCTATGAGTAGATTTGTACAGCCAGGAGATAGTGCCATTAAGGCTAGCCTAGCAATCTTCCTGAAGTCTGGCGTTAAATACCCAAGTTTTACTACGACGATTTTTCTCTCAGCTGGGTTTACTCCAAACTCCGTAAAATCGTCTATGGAAGTCCAACCACGTCTACGACTTGTCAGCAATATGTCTACTCCATTTACTCTAAGGGCGGCTCCACCACCTATCAAATTTACAACGTTACCTTTAACTTCAACAGGATATCCGTTGATTTTATCGATCTTACCACCTATGGAAGTTCTTACATAGCTTCCCAAGCCAGCATCCATACATAATCGAACTGCATCTGGATCATATATCCCAGCTACAACAGCATCTTCAACTTTAAATTCTAACAAACGCTCTATGAAGATTGGAACGTCGCCCGGAGCCCCGGCGGTGACATTGTCTCCTGAATCTGAGATGAATACTGGACTTTTAGTTGAAGCTTCAGCGGCTTTTATTACCTCGTCTATTTCACCGGATTCAACTTCAAGTTTGAAATCTCTCCTCCTGTTCCAGTAGGCTTCTGCAAGCTCAGAGGTAGCCCTATAAGCCTCATCTTCGGTTTTTCCATCCGAAACGACTACTGCGCTAGCACTTGCGTAAGGCGTATCCGCCCAGGCCATGCCGACGAGCATAGAGGAATCCATTAAGCCAGGTTTTTGATCGATCTCCTCGAGACTACGGTATATACTAGCAGCCGGCTCGATCGATGTGATGACGTATTCTCCAGGCAATAGAACCAGGGGTTTAACTATTATGGTAGTTGGCTTAATACCAGTTTTTATAGAACGTATGAGGAGTTTAGCGGCCTTCAACCTAGTTTCAGAAACGTCCACATGTGGAGCAGTTCTATACGCCGTTAAAACGTCTGCATAATCGGCGATTTGCGGGTTTAAATTGCCATGCAGGTCTAAAGCAACGGATATTATGGCTTTAAAGCCTATGGTTTCTCTTACGCGCTTGAGTATATGCGTTTCTCCATCTCCAATTCCTTCAACTTCCATGGCTCCGTGGAGGAATAGGCATACACCATCTAAACTATCGCTGTCCTCAAGAGCTTTAATCAATTCGTCCTCCAAACTTAGGAAAGCCTTCTTAGAGACTACTCCGCTTGGAAGCGCCCAAGCATAAATAGTCGGAATGACTTCAACACCCTCACTTATGAGAAATCTAACAACATCGTCTTTAAGAAGTTCACTACCTCTAACGATTTTAAAATCTCTTATATTAGTAGGTAGAGGGCTGAACGTATTAGATTCGTGGCCTATACTACCTAGAGCGACCCGCATTGAGGCATCCCTGATAAAATATACGTAAATAGCGATATTTCACTTTCACCCATCCATTAAAAGCCCTGTACAGCCCCTCCTTTAGTATGTTAACGGATCGTTTTATGTCTCTTAACTTAACGGGTTTTCAATTAGGTCGCATTCTACAATGGGTTTTCCTCTGTCTAAGGGGATTCTTAGAGTTTTTATCTCAAATGGTTTTAGATGGACGTTTAAGTCTCTTCCAAGGACTGTAGACTTTACTCTAACAGTGTGATCTTTTCCAGTATACTCTACGAGTCTGACTATCATATCGTCAGAGCCCTCAGCTAGTTTAACTGCGGAGACTGCTACTTCAGGTGGGGATATTTCAAGCAAGGAAAGAGTGTTCGGCATGTGTCCAACATGAGGTCCCTCGAACACGTAGGAGAAATCTGTGTTTAACATTTCCGCTAGTTCAAATATTCTATTGAAATTGCTCACCCAACCATTTAAATGGGGCAGTAGAATGTATCTAAAACTATGCTCTCCTTGATCCACATATGGATAGTCTCCAAGCTTTGGATCGATTTTATACGGGTCGTGTTGAGCATAGGGTGGGCTTCTAATAACGCTCATACGGATCTCAGAGCTGTATACGTCGAAGCCGTATTTAGAATCGTTTATGACAGTTAAACCGTAGTTCACCTCACGGTTTAACGCGTGAATCCTGCCTGATACATCAACCCACCTCTGACCCGGCTCCTCCTCTCCATTAGCTGGTCTAACAATAACACCGTAGGGTATTTCATAGGTTATAGTAGATTCTTCAAGGTTTACTGGGAAGGATAGTTTAAGCATTCTATTCTTCTCCCTCCAGTCAACTTTAACCCTGACTTCTATAAAGTCTAATCCCCTGTAAAGTGAGAAATATTGCCACATAGTTGAATTGCGGTAGCTCGTTTTAACTCTAAGCGTAGCTCTAATAGGGCCAGATTCAACTATGGAGAGTTCAGCGTTTCCAAATCTTCCTTCTTCAAACCTGAATTTTGAAATTCCGTGACCCCATGTATCCCCCTCGTCCTTCAACACTATGGGTGAGGCACCGTAACCGTTAAAGACGTTGACGTTAAGCCGCTTATCGTAAAGCTTCTTAATAGCTCCGTTTTCCATGTCGAATTCGACTATGAAGTAGTCGTTTTCCACAATTCCATCGGAGGCTTTTAAGACGCCTTCAAACTCCCGCGGAGTCTTATCTCCTTCAACCAGTTTATACGCTTTATATCCTAGACTCGGTACGTCCACTATGAATAAGGCCCTTTTAAGACCTGCTGTAGAAGATGGACGTATCATTTGGATTGGAATAGGCTTTCCATCTCCATCTACGAGGGAGTAGCCTATAGGCCATGGTTCAACTTCCACTGGAAGCCTTATCTGAGTGCAAGTCGGGTTAAAAACTACCAGGGATCTACCTCTACTTGTATCTATTTTAGAGGATATGCGTTGCGTAGCTAAGTTTAGGATTTCATATGCTATATTCAGAGCTTCACCGTAAATGTTTCTAACATCCCAGTACGCTTCAGGTATACATGTTCCGGCTAATGTATCGTGAAACTGACAGAAGAGGGTGAGCTTCCAACTACGCTTAAGCTTACTTCTAGGATAATCGAGCCCACAGGTCGCGTATGCGAGCACAGACATCTTCTCAGCGGCCATAATGATGCTCTCAGCCCTTCTATTCAAAGCCTTGACTTCAGATAAGACTGAGTAGCATCCACTTGCATGATGTTGAAGCTCGTCTTTGACTATTGGGATATCTCTGTAAAGTTCTAAGATGCGTTTAAAGAATTCCTCTGGATTTGCAAACATAACCTTGCATCCTGCAGATTCTTCAGAGGCTCTACGTATTGCTTCAATATCCTTCTCTGTAGGTCCACCTCCATGGTCTCCAGCACCGAACAGTATCAGCATGACAGGTATTTGCGGGTTCGCAATAGTGCTTTTTATAACCTTATAAAGTTCTTCGCCTGATACGGTATAGCCGACTGGATGTCTATAGGCTAAAACCCTGCTACCGTCTGGAGACTCCCACCAGAATACTAGCGATGGAAGACCCTTCTCATGACTGCCCGGTCTCATGAATATGTAGTATTCATAGCCTGATTTTCTAAGTATCTGGGGTAAAGATGCATTGTGGCCGAAACTATCAATATTGTACCCTATTCTAACCTCAAACCCTAACTTCTCTCTAAAGTACGATTTACCGTAGAGTGCATGACGTACGTATGATTCGCCGCATGGGATATTGCAGTCTGGTTCAACTATCCACCCTCCGACTGGAATCCATCTGCCTTCTCTGACAAGCCTTTTAACTTCTTCAAAAAGCTCAGGTTCACACTCTTCAAGCCACTCGTACATTATGGCCGATGAAAACACGAAAGTCAGCGATGGGTTCTTCTTCATAAGTTCTACGATACGTCTAACCGTGTATCTCACAGTCCAGAAACCTTCAAACCACTTCCAGAGCCACACGGGGTCTATATGAGCATTACCCGCCAGAAAGACTTCAACCAATTAAACATCCCCCTATAATGCTACAACACTTATTGAAACTTTTAAGGAAAATCCTATATTCATTCCATTAAAAAAGCGAGGGATGTAATGAATTAAGGTATCAAAATATACGTTGAGAAGGAAATCTACGGGCAGAATTGTTGCAGTAGGCCGTGTATTATGGAAATCTATGCCCTTATTCTACTTTTATCGGCTCACCTTTAGGTCCTTCAGCCTTCTTCTTTGGAAGAATAACCTCTAGTACGCCGTTCTTATACGTGGATTTAGCCTTCTTGGGGTCTACTTTCTCTGGCAGTTCAACTTCCTTGTAGTATTTACGTTTCTGAGTTTCAGCGCTTATCGTTAACGTCGTTTCAGTGGCGTGGAGTTTTATATCCTCCTTCTCAACACCAGGTAATTCGGCGATAACGTTTATCTCGCCGTCTGTACTTATGACTTCGACAAGAGGTTCCCTCTCTTCACTGATCGATATGGAAGGTCTACCAAATCTACGTTCTGCACTAGGCCTTATATTGCCGAACTCTCTCACCTGCGGTTTACCATCTGGTCCTACTGTAATGCTGTACCCGTATACGAAAGGCCCCCACTCATACACCTTCGTACCGTCTGGTAGGACTTTTTCACGCATCAAATCCTTAGGAACTATTTTAGATAAGTCTTCAAACTCCCTCTCAAACATACGCTCCATATCTCTAAACATTTCCTCCATCCTTTCGAAGAACGATGATAAGGGCCACATGCGTCTTCTAAACCATCTATCCCAAAATTCATCCCAATAGTCAGACATAATGTCACCAAAATTATAGTTGTGTGCATGCGTTTTATAAACATTTATTTGGAGATAAGTTGTCATGATTTACGACGTGTCTATTACCCTGTATCAAAATTCTTTTATTCTTTAAGTTTCTCTAAGATTGTTGCTGGGCATATCTTTTTAATCCCATCTATTGCACCTATTTTCTCAGATATTATTTTTGTTAATTCTCCAATCCATTTTTTCGTTAACATGAAATCAGCATTCACTTTAAAGAAAACCGCCCAATCTACTATGTGTTAGCACTTGCTTTGAGTATAGAGTTGACAACAGCGTTCGGTATTGATTGGAAGACTGTTAAAGCATTAGGAAATAAAATAGAGAGGCATTAAAAGGCCGAGAAGATTGAAGAAAATGATGGAGAGATTTGCCGTTATTGTTTTTCACTTGTGTAGAGCAGTAGTCTGTCTACTTCGCTGTTTAATCCCGGTTCTCTGCTTAAGATGGGGTCTACTGCTTCTATCGATATCAGCCATCTATCGTTGAGTGGGTCGTAAACTACGTTGCAGTATGTGTGGATTGGATATTCCGGGTGTTCGTATTTTGAGCCTGGCTTCCACTCTGCTTTAAATATTCTCTCTAAATTGAGGCTTCTATAGTCTATCAGGTAGCTTGCGAAGTGTTTAGTTAAGGCAGCTCCGTTTACTACTTCCAGCGTTTCAGTTCCTATGAATATGGGGCCGGATGAGCCCGCGTGTATCGAACCGTTTAGTAGGAAGTAGTTTGGTTGATGTTCACCGTTGACCCTCGGTATACCTAGCTTCACCCAATTCTTGCCGTCGCTACTAACTGCTAGAGCTGTATGAACTATATCCGCACTAGCTCTTCTAGCCTTATATAGGCAAATGTATCTTCCGTCGACTATATCTATCGTGCAATCTCTAGCCTCCCCAGTATCATAGTCTATATCGCCTTTAATGGTGAAGCCCCATGGCTCCCAAGGCCCAGCGGGGTCTTCCGCCGTTAGGAGGAATGTCTCCCACTTGCTTTCAAATATTCTCCTCTCATCGCCAGCTATATTACTCTCAGCTACGTCAACTGAGAGATATAGATGGTATCTGCCGGTAAGCGGGTCGCGGAGAAGTTGCTGATTTTCGATGCTTTGAACGCGCTTTCCAGCTAATGCGCTCAACTCTTCCTTCATTAGCCATGTTACAAGACCATAGTTTTCACCATCCCGCGACCTGTAGATTTCAACGGCATAGCCGCGCTTTTCAAAAGCCATTCTAGGTCTACTCGTAAGCCAGTATTCATTATCCTCTTCATCTATCCACAGTTTTCCAGCACCACACCAAGAGCCTGCGTCGAAACAGGGAGGGTTAAGTAAAACCCTTTTAAACCTTCTACGTGCAAATATCGCCTGTGGGGGATATAAGCCAGTCCACATCCTCATACAACCACTATATTTTAATCCAATGTATACATATATTAAAGGTTCGCATCGAACTTAGGCAGGGCCTATTAAACGGATTTTTAACATACGATTTTAAATGCTAATGCTGTTAAAATGTCTTGTGTATTTTCAAGAGGAGGGTCTTCTTTGAGTGTTAAATCTAATGTAAAGGCTACGTCAGGTGAATTGTTCATTCTAGGCTCTGCATCTGGTGTACCCACTAAGAACCGTTTCTGCACTTCGATCGGAGTTCAAGTTGGGGGAGAACTATATCTATTCGATTGTGGAGCACCTTGTAGTACTCTTCTCTACAGGATGGGTTATAATCCTCTCGATTTGAAGGCTTTATTTTTAAGCCACTTCCACGCCGACCATATAGCCGACCTTCCACTGCTTATTCAAACACTCCAGCTCAAACGTAGAAGGGAGTATTTGGAGGTCATTGGTCCTAGAGGTGTTGAAAGGAAGATTTTGAAGATTTTAGAATTTTGCTATTTGATCCCTGAAGAGCTTCCATTCGAGATACGCGTTAGAGAAGTGGATGGAAGTCAAGTGTACGATTCTGGGAATTTGAAGGTTCTATTCTTCGAAACTTCCCACTTAAAACACTACCAACAGTATTTGGAGAAGTATCCGGATATCAGTGTAAATGCAATAGGGTTTATAATTCAAGTGAAAACGCATAGAATCCTTTACACTGGGGATACCGCTAGATTCGACGTAAAGCCTCATTTAGCTGGTTGCGACATACTTATTCACGAGTTCGGCCACCATTCACTTGACGATATAGCTATGATTGCTGAAAAACATGGAATAGCAAAGCTCATAGTAACGCATATACATCCAGACTGGGATGAGAAGAAGAGCGAGATAGAGGAAAACATACGTAAACACTATAAAGGGCAAGTAATAGTGGCGGATGATGGAACGAGAATTACACTATAGTCATCCCTCATAAAAGGCGGTTCGACGGTAGATTCAACGGCTTTAACATATCCTCAAAGAACAGAGGTATATTACACCCATGGGTTGATGGAATAGTAGCCAAAGACAATGTTTATCTAAACCGTGTAATCTCTAACTCGGTGAATCCAGTTGATATCGAAGGGTCGAGTAGGGTCGAAGGGTAAGCTTTTCCCTCCTAAGGAGGTTAGGAAGAAGCTTGGATTAAGACCCTATGTGAAGGTGCTCTATAAGGTTGAGAGGGAAGACTTTTAGTAGAGCCTATTCCAAGCCTTGAAGAGGTTTTGAAAGAACCGCCATCCGTGGAGATAGCTTTAGAGGATTCCACAGCTTTAGAAGGAAGCTCTCTAAGAAGGCTGAAACATGAAGCTACTATTAGATACAACCTACTTCCTCCCAGCGATAGGATATATATTAGAGGCCTACCTAGAGACGCATGCGTTTTCACCTGCTGTTCGCTAGATGTCTGCCTAATACAACTTCTTCAATTTCTCGCCAATATATATAACGCCGCCTTTAGCCTCATATTTTGAATCGCCTCTAAGTACTGTAGTTCCACCTCTCGTTGAAGGAAAAACTTATGCATATTCATTATCATACATCGTCATTTAGATTAATCGCGTAACACTTCCCATAGGATACATTAAAACTTTTATGGCTGTTCGACCCCCTCCCTAGTTTTCACCATTATATTTTTATGGTATTTCTCCATGTTTTGCTCCGTTTTTTAACCTTTTCATTTCTCCCCTTATAGGGAGGTGAGAACTCAGAGAATTCTTCAATAGGCCTTTAAGACAGGTGATTGAGAACCTCCTCATATAGGAATAGAAAGAGGAAGAGCAAAACTGATGAAGTACTAGTTGTCTGAGAAAGATTTATTAGATCGATTGTAATATCGATGTCGATATCGACGGTGATAGAATATGCTTAATGATCTCTACCAGCAATCTCCTTCGATTAGGCATTTGTTAAGACATGTAGCTGCCGCACCGAAGGGTTTTCTACGATACTATGTCCTAGAGCTTTTGAGGGAAAAGCCTATGTCTGGGTCAGAAATTATGGATGAGGTTGAACGTATGACTGGTGGATGCTGGAGGCCGAGTCCAGGCTCCATCTATCCATTATTGGCCTATCTTCAAGATAACGGCTATATTCAGGAAGTGCCGAGTAGAGAGACTGGGATAAAACGGTACACGCTTACTGATAAGGGGGAGCATCTTCTTAATAAGCAACGTAAGGTGCGTGAGCATATATTTGCTAGCAGAAGACTCTTCGCTCTCCCATTCTTAAGCTTCTTCTGGCCTAAGATGCCATCGGAGAAGGTTGGGGAGGCATATGAATCTTTCAGGCGACTGGCTAGAGCGTTATTCAGTTTAGGTTTAACACTTGAAGAGAATCTCTCAGAGGATATTGTGAAGGCAGCCTCAGATATTCTAAATGAGGCTGCACAGAAGATAGAGGACTTGGAGAGAAAACTGAGGGGTGGAGAGATTTGAGAGAAGATGTTATTAAGGCTGAAAATTTGACGAAGATTTTCAATAGGAGTGTTGTCGCAGTAGATCACATAAGCTTTAGCGTGCGTGAGGGAGAAATATTCGGCTTTCTTGGGCCAAATGGTGCTGGGAAGACGACTACAATAAACATGCTCATAACCGTTTTGAAGCCTACTGAGGGAACAGCGTCCATTTTGGGCTACGACATCGTTAGAGAGGCTAATGAGGTTAGAAAGGTCATCGGCGTCGTCCACCAAGAGTATACTGCCGATGAGGACCTGACTGGATACGAGAACATAATGCTATGCGCAGATCTATATGGTATTCCAAGAGATGTTGCTAGGAAGCGTGCGCTTGAGCTATTAGACCTCGTCGATTTGACGGCCTTTAAGGATAGAAGGGTTGAAACATATTCCGGTGGAATGCGCCGTAGGCTTGAGCTTGCATGTGGGCTTATCAATAGGCCGAAGATACTCTTCCTAGATGAGCCTACATTAGGCTTGGATGTTCAGACGCGGGCTGCCACATGGGAGTATATTAGGCGTTTAAAGGAGGAGTATGGTATGACGATTTTCATGACGACACACTACTTGGAGGAAGCTGATGCTCTATGCGATCGTATAGCAATAATAGATCACGGCAAAATAATTGTAGTAGGCACACCCGGTGAGCTTAAAGATAGCTTAGGTGGAGATATAATTACAATATCCATTAAAGAAGAGGAGGATGTCACTGATATAATTAAAAGCATTGAAAACGTGAAAGAAGTCAGAAAAGAGAATGACGCCTATAGGGTTAAGGCCGCATACGGTGAGGTAACAGCTCCACTTCTCATCGAGGCCTTAAGGAGAAGGGGCTTCACAGTTACGAGGCTTTCACTTACAGAGCCAACCTTAAATGATGTCTATTTAGAGTATACTGGTAGAGCCATCCGCGACTCCGAGGAGTCTAAGGAGGCATTTCGAATGCATAGAATAACTTTAAGGAGGGCGAGGGGAGGATGAGCAGGACGAGTGCTTTAAATGAGTGTCGGCCGAGCTTTGCCAGGGGATTGTGGGCTTTAACCCGTAGAGAACTTAAAAAATGGCTCAATGACCCAGTAATGTTAGTAATGTTTGTGCTTCAACCCCTCATATGGATGGGCTTGCTGGGTAAATCTATGAGAATAGATGCCCTTTTCTCGGCCGGTAACATAAACATGCCGTCGCAAATACCGATTCCTGGAAACGCTATTCTTTCCCCACGAGGGCTTTCAGAAGTAGTTCTTGATGGTAAGGCGCTTTCGCAAATATTTGCAAACCTAGGGTCCAAAATAATGCAGAATACTTTCGGCGTCACAGACTACTTCAGTTTCATGGCTATAGGCATGGTTTCAATGATCGTCATGACCACAACCATGTTCAGCGGAATGTCCATCGTCTGGGACCGACGTTTAGGGTTCTTAGATAAAGTAGTTAGCACACCAGTATCACGTGCAGCCATATTATTCGCTAAGGTCCTTAATGCAACATTAAGAGCAATGTTTCAGGCGACCGTGATCCTAGCGTTAGCATATATCCTTGGGTTAAAGCTAAGCTCAACTTTCACACTCCTCAACCTTCTCGGAGTTTATGCAGCCATATTCCTCATGAGCGTTGGTCTATCATCCGTTTTTCTAGCTTTCTCAATAAGATCTACTAGGATGGAGAGGCCAATGCAGTTTATAAGTCTTATAACAATGCCGCTGATGTTTGCAAGCAACACCTTCTTCCCAACACACCTCATGCCGGACTGGCTACAGCCCATAGTTAAAGCCAACCCACTCTCATACTTAACAGACGCCCTCAGGCAACTAACGATATTACCAATGGATATATCGGCCATAATATGGGACTTCATATATCTAGGGGTGTTTGCAGGAATATTATCAGTAATCGGTCTAATACTGTCATGGCGATACCTGACGAGATAAAACGTTCAAATCCTCCAAAATGAGTTAATGTTAAAGAAGGCTTGTTTAAATGGGTGGAGGTAGAGAAATAGAGCATTTGCCAGCAAACTTATATTTTAGAATGTGAAAAAGTTAAAAGTTTAATGTTTAGAGTTAGAGAAGGGCTTAGTGTACCAGTAGGCGGTCGAATTTATACTAGAGTACGGCCCATTTTAACCTTAGCTCTTATAGTTGTGAACATCATGGTTTACGTCATAACATCCTATGAAAACTTCTTCATGGAAACAAGCAACTACTGGATCAGCATGGGCGGTTTCGTTCCCTCTCTTATAACTATACAATCTCAGCTTTACAGAATTTTTTCATCCATGTTTTTACATGCAGATATATTCCACATCCTATTTAACATGTATTACCTCTACCTATTTGGAAGGGCCGTTGAGTGGGCTTTAGGTAAGTGGCGTTTCCTCGTCCTCTACATTATTTCTGGGATAGCTGCATCCATATTCCATACTGCTTTCAGCTTCCTAGGAGGAACAACAGCCTATGTAATCCCAGCTATAGGGGCTTCAGGTGCTATAAGTGGTGTCTTAGGTGCCTACTTAATTCTCTTCCCAGGAACATCACTTATAGTGGGCAGGTTCTTCATACTCTTCCCAGTTTTCTTTAGAATAAAGGCAGCCTACTATCTGCTCTTCTGGTTTGCAACGCAGTTAATATATGGCTATGCTGTAGCAGGAGAGAGCGTAGCATTCTTCGCGCATGCGGGGGATTCATAGCAGGTATAGCTCTGCTTCCACTAGTCGTCAGCGGAGAAAGAATCATTGAATTTAGAATTGTAAGGCAAGTTATTCTGCCGACCTATGTTGTTCTTATATCTAGGCTGAGAAGGAGAGCAGGATTGGGTACGGCAACAAAAGCAATTCTTACAGTGCTTTTAGCCTTTCTCATCTTCGGGGCAGCCTATGCTTCGAGTGGCTTATCAATCAAAAGCGAATTGAAAGCTGTGACAATTAAATATTCCCTAGAAGGGACACCGTACATCGACTATGTGGGTTTGCAGTTACCTGAGATTGAAGACCAAATTTCCGGCATATCTCAGGATACTACAAAGATATTACTAAGTAGGTTTTATGCCACAGGACTACTTTATAACGCCAGTAAAGCTAATGAAAATGGCTATTTCACTTGGAGCGGCGAATTAAAAATGAGGGTTAGGGTTGGACAAATGACAACAGATGTGAACGTCCCAACAACCATAAATCTCTATGGGGAATATGATGCTGACGGCTTCCTAAGAAGTGGTAGGGGAAACCTAACAACATGCATTATAACGATATCGCTCTATCCACCCTACACAATAGGCTTAAGCAACCCAATAAACTACAGCTTCGATCTAAACTCACAAACGGTAAATCTAGGTGAAATAACGCAACTTACTGGCATAGTATCGCTCTTCGCAACCACTACCGCCCTCATAGTTGCCCTCACAAAGGATAAAGACCTAACTTTAATCAGCGAGACATAAAATCTTAAACACTATTCTATTCCACATTTATGGCTTCTTTTTCGTCCTCTAGAGACCCCATCAACAGGCTTCTCTATTACCTAAGAATCAAACTTCTCTTGGAAACTTAAACACCTCTACAATCCCAAGGCGACTTTCACTTTCTGCAAGTACAGAAAGTGAAATTTTCACCATTTCAAGGCAGATGATAGTCTTTTTCTCAGCCAAGTATACGTCCTTCTGAATCCCTGTGATCTGAAATATACGTGAAGGATTTTGTCTATCCGCATGCATTCAACTCGCATTGAGTTTAAAACAATAAAGGGTGAGGTCATAGTTAGAGATGTGGGGCATCTGTTTATAGAGTATGAGGGCGAAATCGCACCCACAACAGTGGTTTTCGCAGAAGAGGGTGATGAGAGCGTTTTAGGTCTTCATGCCTTAGAGAGCCTAGGCCTCGAAGTGGATCCGGTAACGAGGCAGGTGAGGAGGAGCGAAGCCTTAATAGCCTTATAAAAGTTCTTCCCATCGTGAAGGGTATTATCTTAATTTTCCCCTCCAGTATTCCAGCATGTCGGACAATGTCTTCTCCATAGTTATTCTTGACCCTCATCTGAGGCCGCGCAACTTGGAGTTGTCACCTATGTATATTGAGCCATCCCATGGCTTCATCTTTCATAGGGCCTCTGGTGTTGTAGTGGGGCCGCTGGGATTTGAACCCAGGACCGCCAGCGCCCCAGGCTGGTATCCTAGCCATGCTAGACGACGGCCCCACTCTTAATTTGTTAAGATGATTTTAGAGGTTTATAAGGGTTGTTTTTGTTTCAGTTAACGTTTAAATTGAGTGTTTCTATTAGGTTTTTCAGCGTTTCTTCAGATGGTTTTCTCTTGTAGTTTCTAAGCCTTTCTAATATTTCCTCTTTACTGGTATGTCCACATATGTTCTGAAGGTTATTTCTTAAGGTGTTTCTTATGAATAGGTAGCTGACTAGGGATGAAACGTTTGAAGGTCTCCGGTTGACGCTTGAAGAACCGAAGTCTAGGATTACCGGTTCATTGTTGGATTTGACGAATATGTGTTTTGAAGCTCTGCTCAATTCTCCATGATCGAGGCAAACCATATCCAGCTTATATGCGTCTAGTATTAATTTGAGTAAAACTCTTCTAACAGCGTTGGGGTCTTTCTGGTTGCTCATCCAATCCAATATGGGTTTTCCATCTATCAATTCCATAAGTATGACGTCGTCATCATAAGATATGAGCTTCGGGCCTACCGATACGCTGTTAGCTATCTTCATATTTTCAGCCTCCTTCTTAAGATTTGGTATTGATGAGTCTAGCCGTCTAATCTTAAGAGCGTATGGGTATCCAGAAACCCAAGCTTTAACAACTATGCTTCTAGTACCTTTACCGAGGAGATTTACACCTAAAACCTCCTTAGACCCTGTAAATTCAATTAAGTCTACTCCAAACCTTTTAATAACTTCAATTCTACGCTTTAAAATTTCTAAATCTCTAAGGGGATACGTTAGTAGAAGACCTTCTTCAAACGTCATTAGGCTGTCGGGCTTCAAAATCACGGGTTTTATCAAACTCAGCCTCCTCCAGCCACGCCTTCAGCCACATAGGTAAACCGTCCAAAAACTCAGAGACAAACATATTGAAGTCTACGTTTGAACTCATCAAACTCCAAATCTCCATATTCCTCAACACTTTAAATCCTCTTCCAATAGCTTCGGCAACCCTATCTCTAACCCCTACTGAAGCCCCTCCATCCATTTTAAGGAAGTAGTCGAATAGTTCTTTCACATCCTTGAAACGCCTCTCAACTTCTATAACAAGCCTATCACCTTCAATCCAAGGACCAGTTGAACCTCTACTTTTAAGATGCTTACTTAAAAAGTTCCAAAGCTCTCTTGAAAATATGGGTGGACCTACATGTATCTTCAAACGGCTTAAAATGGAGCTTTCAAGCTCAAACATGAAAACGGTTAATTCACGTTCATCAGTCCAAGCTCTAGCCCTATACACTTTAAAACCCCAGTTTTCAAGTAAAGCCTTCAGAGAATCTAGCGTCCTATACAACTGCCCCCAGAGAACGTCTGGAACCGCTTCAACGGCCTTAAAGCTGACGGCTATCAGATCTAAACCTCGACTTTCAAGCTTCTCTTTAAAAGCCGCCTCCGTAAGCTTCATAGGATTAGGCGGGTTGAAGAATACTTTTGAAGGTCTTTTGAGAAAACATTTTGAAGCCATTATGAAGTTACATAAGGTTTCTAATCTAACGGCAGCCGCGACATTCCTATTCGGGTCTACTGGGTCTACGACTACTAGGGGATGTTGAAACTTCTTCTTAAGGTCTCCGAGTCTACCATTATAGTAGTTGTTGATGTCTATGATAACTCGCCTACCCCATTTCGAAGCCTCCTCTAACGTTTTGATAAAGCCGCCGTAGTTGACTATTAAAAGCTCACAGAGGTATCCGCTGAAGCCGCCAGTTTTAATATCGGCTCCATAAACGCCAATGCCTTTAGTGAATTTCTTTAAAAGCCTAACTTGATCCAAGGCTTCGCCAGTCAACCTACTTTTAATATACTTCGTATGGTATGGCGTTCTATCCACCGCTGTAAGCCACTCGCCAGGCTTTGCTCTATAACATGGGACAACGTCCACCCTAACTCCTTCAATCCAACCTTCTACATAGGGGTGATCGGCATATCTTTCAATCCACCTATCTCCAAGGCTTCTAAAAACTCTCTTAGCAGATTCCAATCCATCATGTATCAGCTTCTCCCTAGGCACATCCACATCGGCTATGAGGAAAACATCTAAGTCTACATCCCCCTTAAGCCAAGTACCCTTAGCTACAGAACCGTATATTTCAACTTCTACATTTAATCCTAAAGCTTTAGTTTCAGATTTTAAGGCGTCTGTGATCTTCTCAGACAGCTTTTCAACCTTAAGCTCGTCTTCAGGGTTTGGTTTAATTTCTCTAAGGACGCTATTTAAAAGCTCTTCAACTGTCACGGGCTCGCCTTAACCTCCATAATAGTATTATAAATAGGCCCTTTAGAAGTTAAAGTGCTTCTTTTAAGCCTGACGGATGTCACGTCCATATAGCCGAAGGATGTATCGCGATATTCATCTAAAAGCCTAACTAAACCTGGTTTATTTTTAACAGCCTTAACCCTAGCTATGGTTAAGTGGGGTGAAAACTCTTCTCCTCCAAAGCCGAGCTTCGTTAAAATACCATTGACTTTACCATGTAGCTCTTCAAGTTTATCTACGCCTTCTCCAACGCCAACCCATACGACTCTTACGTAGCCGATGTTTGGAAAAACCCCTAAGCCCTTAAACTCTATCTTAAATTGTTTGAAGCTTAAACCCTTCAACCCATCCATTATACGTTTTACAGCTGGCTGTGGGAGCTCACCTAGAAACCTCAACGTGAGATGCATATTCTCCACTTCAACCGTTTTAACGACGTTCTGAGTTTCCTCAACCTTCTTCTGAAGGTTTTGAATAATCTGTAGTAAACCGCTATCTTCAACGTCAACCGATATAAAGCATCTAATAACTTCTGTCAAACTTCCAATCACCAGTCTTACTATGCTTAGTTTTATATTGAAGAGATAGGATGCTTATTAGTGTTTATAGTTGAAGGTCAATAAAGTATGCATAGGGCTTGCCGGATACCCAGGCGCCGGTAAAACCCTTTTAGCTTCAGAAGCCTTAAAGAAGGGTATACCCGTTTTAAACATGGGGGACGTTGTTAGAGAAGAAGCCTTGAGAAGAGGGCTTATACCGACTAGAGAAAATATGGCCATGCTTATGTGGAAGCTTAGAGTTGAGGAAGGCCCTCTAGCGATAGCCAAGAGGATTATGGATAAGAGTAGGGGCTTAGAGCAGAATCTAATAGTAGTCGACGGCCTTAGAACAGTTGATGAAATGGTTTTCTTTAGGGAAAACTTCAAAAAGTTCATACTTGTGGTTATAGACGCCTCTAGGGAAGAGAGGTTTAAACGCCTCTTTAAAAGGGGGAGAAGCGACGACCCTAAGAGCATCAAAGACCTTGAAGATAGAGATAGGGCTGAAGAAGCCCTTGGACTGGCGGAGCTTTTGAAGAGTGGAGATAAAGTGATAGTGAATGAGGGACCGCCTGAGAAAGCCTTAGAGGAATTTGAGCGTATTCTTAAGGACGTAGCCAAGTTAGATTGCTAGGATAACGTTTTTCTACAAGAGGGGAGGTAGAAATCCTGTTGAAAACGTATGAGAATGTCAAGGTAAAGGTTAAAGTTGAGGTTAACCCAACGGAGGATGTAGCTAAAGTGGAGAGAGCCGTACGCAACATAATCCCATTAGCCCGCACAAGAGTTGTTGAAGAAGCTGGCTTCAAATACATAGTTGGAGAAGCTGAAGGTTTAGAGGCTTTAGAGCACATGAAAGCCAAGCTTAAAGCGAGACGTATAAGAGATGCCGCCAGAGCTGTTATGTTGAAGTGGGTGGAGCCAAATAAAGCGGTTATGTTTTTCAATAAACAGGTGGCGTTTGCAGGAAACATATCATTCTCAGAACCCTATGGGGAATCCCCATTGGGACCGATAAGGGTGGAAATTGAAACAGATGAACCTAAAGCCGTAATAGAGTGGTTAACATCCAAGGAGGAGGTTACTCAGGCCTTTGAATGACAATCTCCATAAAGTCTTCGGCTATAACCGTATTGCTAAATATTTTCCTAGCATGTTCTAGTAGAGGCTCTGTTTCACTATACCTAGCGGATATATGCGTTACGACGAGTTTAGATACGTTTGCCAACTTGGCTATTTCAGCGGCGTCAACTATAGTGCTGTGACCCTCAATTCTAGCCTTATCTTTAAGCTCCTCATCGAAGGTGGCTTCATGTATGAGCAGGTCTGCATTAGCCGCTAATTTTACAAGCTTCATAGATGGACGTGTATCGCCACTGTAAACTATCTTCAAACCCCTTCTAGGAGGCCCCAATACGTCTTCAGGCGTTATCACCCTTCCATCTCCAAGCGTTATAGGTCTACCCTTCTGAAGCATCTTCCAGAGGGGGCCTTCAGGAATACCTAGAGCTAAAGCCTTCTCTCTATAGAACTTACCAGGCCTAGGGTGCTCCACTATAGCGTATGAGAAGTTTTGAATACTATGGTCTGTTTCAACCGCTTGAATAGTATAATCTGAGCTTCTGCAAACCTCTCCTTCTGAAGTGCTGTATATTTCCAATGGATAGTTGAGCTCGCCGACGACCGTTTCAATCACATGCTCTAGGAAGTCTTTAAGCGCTTGAGGGCCGTATATTTGAAGCGGTTTAACCCTACCCATCATAGACATCGTTTGAAGGAGGCCGGGTAGTCCAAGAATGTGGTCGCTATGCATATGAGATATGAATATTTTCATCTGTCTTCCAAATCCCAACCCAGCTTTAATCATCTGCCTCTGCGTCCCCTCACCGCAGTCGAACATCAAGAGCTCGCCTTCTCTTTGAACGACTAGAGAGGGCATACCCCTCTTAGTTGTAGGTACACTTCCAGATGTCCCTAGGAAAATTACTCTAACACTCAACTTTCAACCCTCACTAAGCTGTAACAGTCTTCTGAATTTGACGTGTAAGCTTATAATATCTGGATATAGATAGAATTTCAACCTTTCTTTAAAACCTGTATATAGACGGGTTTCGATGAAATTCGAAATCAATAATAGTAAGTCCCCCCCATTCTATATATGGGGAGCGGTTGACTTTGAAGGAAGCTTACCTATACAGTTCTTTAAACGGCAAGGTTCAATGCCACTTATGCGGTAGGAGGTGTACTATTCCAGATGGAGGGGTAGGCTTCTGCGGTGTCCGTAAAAATTTAGATGGTAAACTCTACAGTTTAGTCTACGGCAAGGCGGTAGCTGCAGCGGCAGACCCCATTATGAAGAAGCCTCTATACCACTTCCACCCGGGCTCGTCTGTGATGAGTATAGCTACCATAGGTTGCAACTTCAGATGCAAATATTGTGATAACTGGGTCATAAGTCAAGATAGGGAGGTTAAAGGTATGGATTTACCACCTGATAGAGTCGTTCAACTCGCCTTGGAGTACGATTGTCAAGGCATAAGCTATACTTACACTGAGCCAACGATATTCATGGAGTACGCTTACGATACAGCTAAGATTGCTAAAGAGAAAGGGCTGTTCAATACATTCGTAACGAATGGATACATGACTCCTGAAGCAGTTGAATTCATCTCACCCTTTCTCGACGCGGCTACCGTGGATTTTAAGGGCTCAGCCAACCCAGAGTTTTATAAGACTATGGCTGCTGTACCAGACGTAGAGCCCATATACGAGTGTTTAAAGGCTTTAAAAAGTAGAAACGTGCATATTGAGATAACAGACCTCATAGTTACTAAGTACGGAGACTCCATGGAAGACTTGAAAACGCTAGCCACTTGGATTAAAGATAACCTTGGACCCGATACTCCATTTCACATACTGAGGTTCCACCCAGACTATAAGCTTACAGATGTCCCATCCACCCCCTTAAACACGCTTGAGAAGGCTTATGAAACTGCTAAGGACGTGGGTTTACACTACGTCTATCTTGGAAATGTACCTGGACACAAGTATGAACACACCTATTGTCCGAACTGCGGTGAACGTGTTATTGAAAGATACGGCTTTTACATCTCTAGGTGGCTTTTAACGAAGGATACGAAATGCCCGAGTTGCGGGTGGAGTATACCGATAAGAGGCGTTTACCATCCAGGTGGTTTAGAATACCATATGCCAGTCATATAGATTCTCTAGGCCTCCTGAGTTCCGGCGGTGGAAGCTTAGTAAACTCATAGTGAGGCTCATTTTGATACCAGTAGGCTACACTAGACCAATCGTCACCCCTATCGTTGGCATGTCCATGTTCAATAGTGACTTTTATCGACTTTCTAAAGAATATGGGGTCTTCTATGTGAAACCTATACATTGAAGAAGGCCCAGTCCAATCCGGCTTCCCCATGAGTGGAAAGCCGTGGAATGGCCCGTAGAATTCTCTGTTAAAACCCCAGGCAGACCCTATATAGTCTTCAGTCCCGGTCCCATGTATCGATGGAGGCCACTTCTCCCCGTCTATAAAGATCATTTCATCCCCTTCACCCCACCATCCCGGTTTTAACCCGTAGATGCTTAAGACGCATCCAACGTATCTCCCATACCCATAGGCTTCAAGTATCAAATAGTTGCCTTCACCAGTTGTATTCTTTCCCTCCTCACCGGGTGGATATTGAATGGCGTCTGTGGGATTTTCCCTTCTCCATTTTGCGTGAAACCTGAGCATATTTCCATCTAAAGCGGGCAACTCTTCATAGTCTATGTGGTAATAGAATGCGTTAACGGGCTTATCGCTTTGATTTTCAACTTCAATTCTAGCACTTCTGGAGAAAGGCATGGGAAAGTAGCAGTTGAACCCTCTATCACATGTCATTGTTAACGGGAGAGATATGAAGTGTTTGGCAACGCCGTGTCCAATTCCAAAGAAATCACCTATTGGCGTTTCAACACTTGGATTGGGCTCTCCATCCCAATACATTCTAAGCACTATGTTTCTCAAGTAATACTTGTCTTCGGAGGCTATCGTACACCATATGTGTCTGATCACGCCAGTTCCATCTATGCTTGCTAAAACCTTAGTCTCCCAAGGCTTCACCGTTATGAAGTCTCTATTGCCACCCGTTCTATCGTAGCTTGAAATCCTCCTCGGGTAGGATTCACGATAGTACGGTAGTGCCGCCAAACCACCTAGAATATATGGAGGTAGACTCATACTTGATAATTAGAAGAACGTTACTCTTTAAATTTTACCGAAAACCAGCATGTTTATAGCCAATTGGGTGCCGAGTTTAGATGGATTGGGAGCGGAGCTCATTCTTCACAAAATTCTCGACTTGGCTGATTAGACATTCTTCATCTACAACCTTCTTACCAGTTGAGTAGGCTTCATCCACTGCTTCAAGCACTATGTTTTTGACGTCTCTGGGGGTTATACTATACTCGTCTCTAACGCTTATACCCCTCCTAGGTATCGAAGCTTCATACACAAGCCTTCTACGCTTAACAATAGACCAAATCTTTTCAAACACTTCATCCTTCAAAACCTTCCCATCTTTGAGACTTGGATCTAAAGCTATTTTTGAAGTATAGAAGTCAAACAGCCGTTTAACGGATTCTCTGGTCTTAGGAGGAGGAACGTAGAGCACTTTCTTAACCCTATCCAGTAGAGCAGGATCTATTACAGATGGAAAGTTTGTTGCAAATATCACGGCAATATTCCTATTCGTTTCAAACCCCTCCCCTAACTCCACTAGAAGCTGATTCAACATACCCTGTACATCTCTACCAGCATCTGTAGTTACATCAACTCTAGCCCTACCTATAGCATCCACCTCATCTATGAACAGTATACTCGGCGCTATTTCCCTAGCGAGTCTAAAAATCTCCTTAATGTTTCTAGCAGATTCACCAAGCCATTTAGATACAACTTCATATCCATCAACTTTTATAAAGCTAGTTTTATGACCATATAGCGTACAGGTGCCAGCTATAGCCTTAGCCATGTAGGTTTTCCCAGTGCCTGGGGGGCCATACAACAGTATAGACCCACCTTCTTCCAAAAGCCTCTTATCGAGGAGGAGACTTTCCCTCCGTTCTCTACTGACTGGGTTCAAAATCCACTCTACAACTTTTCTAAGCTCATTAAGCTCATATTCGAGCCCTACGACATCGTCGTAGTATACTTTTACCTCCCTCTCAACCTTATAGCTCCAAGCTGAGGTATCTTTGAGATTTTCGACAATACCTATGATTGTCCCCCGATTAGGTGAGAGCACAACATCCATGCCCGGTGAAACCTTGCCGACGCATTCGGGTGAAATAGACACCTCATACATTTGACCGCTGAATTTAACGTAAGCTCTATCATCTCTAACGTCTATAACAGTTCCAATGGGCTTCATACCCTGTTTAAGCTCTTCAATAATCTGGTAGCACTTCCTCAACTCCATCTGCAAATACTCTATCTGCCGCTCTTTGCGCATAAGCTCCCGCTCAAGCTCGTAGATTTCACTATATCTATCCATCAGCCCCCTCCCTTAAGGTCAATAAAATATAGCGAAAGCTCATATTTTAAGATATAGCAGGGGAGGTTGAAAAACAATGGAGTTATGCGCCATACTTTTCAGTTAAATTCACCACGTCCAATACGATCGGCATAAGATCAAGTCCTCTTATACGGTTTAAACCGCCTTTAGCAGCTTTAATCTCATCGAAACCTTCAACATAATCTCTTCTGACTTCTTCACCACACATCATTATTGGCACTGGGTCGGCTGAATGCGTCTTTATAGAGCATGGTGTTGAGTGATCTGCGGTAATTACGATTAAAGTATCCTCTAAGGTTATGAGAGGCTCTAAAGCCTCATCTATACGCCGTATCACTTCAATCTTCCTCTTATAATCTCCATCCTCGCCCGCCAGATCGGGCTGCTTAAAGTGGAGGAAGACGAAGTCAGACCCTGTGAGAGCTTTTAGAGAAGCTTCAACCTTAGCCTTATAGTTTGTTTCATAGGTACCTGTTGCCCCCGCTACATTTAAAACATTCATCCCAACAAACTTAGCCACACCCTTGTAGAGGGTTCCTCCAGCTATGCACGACGCTTTAAGCTTGTAACGCTCCTCAAACCCCTCAACCTTAGTTAATATGCTTGCCCCCCTTGGAAGCACTACGTTAGCCGGAGGCAAACCCCGCTTAACCCTATCCCTATTAACCCAGTGATCTTTAAGAACCCTATAGGATTCTTTAACAATACTGTCGACTAAACTGGCTGTTTTAATGGCTTCAGGGGATGAATCTAACGGTTCACACTTCTTAACCTTTAAGCCTGTTTTACCGGGATCTGTGTCTGAAACCTTCCAAGAAAGCCCTTCACCTCTCATAATGATAACCCCTCTATGTTCAACGGCTTCTTTAAAAACAAGCTCTACCCCCGGTATGGAGATTTCATTTAACGCCTCAGCCAGTTCTGCCGTATGCTCACCTATCCTTCCAGCTCTCCTATCTACGACAACCATTCTATCATCTACCGTCGCAAAATTGAACCTGAATACTATGTCTCCCTCTTTAAGCTCTAATCCCAAACCCAAGGCTTCGAAAATCCCCCTACCTGTGTAGTACTTCTTCGGGTCATAGCCGAATAACGCCAGATGGGCTGGTGCACTTCCAGGTCTTACACCAGGAGCTATAGCATCCATAATCCCCTTAATCCCAATCAGCGAGAGTCTCTCAAGGTTTGGTTTCTCAGCGGCGGATAAAGGCGTCCTATAGTTTAATTCTCTAATGGGTCTATCTCCTAAACCATCACATACTATTAACAGTATTTTCACAGACCCCACCCTCCATTTACCGATTGAAAACCGCGTATTTCAGCTCGGCAATCTTCTTCCACAACGTACGCAGAATTTTGCATCAGGCGGATTTTTAAACTCACAGTAGGGGCATATTTTCTCCAATCCAGCACCTATGGGTGTGGGAGGTGGAACAGGCGGCGTGGTTGCTAGAGCCGGGGCTGGTGTAGGTTTCTCGTACTGAGATTTAAGCAGTACAACGTCACCTATAGCTTGAATTTCAGCCCAAGGTATATTCAATTCCCTACCTGCACTATCTACGGATATGGCTAATTCTACGCCTTCCGGTGTTATGCTGAATGATAGGTCTTTAACTGTACCTATTACATAGCCTCTTTTTTCAACAACCTGCTTGCCGACGACTTCCCCCCTTTTAATGAAGATTTTACCTTCAGGTTTTTCACTCAAATCGCACACCACTTAACCATTCTATGAACTTAACTAAAAACATTATGTAGCCCATAGGGTGAAGGCTGTTATTTTGGTAAATGGAAAAGTTTAAAACTTAGAAAATAGTAGTTTTTACTGGCCGCGTATTTTGGGGTTGGTCTTGAAGGAGTTGAAGTATTGTTCTCCCGATTGCCAATTCTTCAGATGCGCTAAGAAAGCCTTGAAAACTGGCAGAGGAAACGCGTGGTGCACTTACACGAACGACTATTGTGTCGGATACAAGTGCAACTATGCCAGTTGCATTAGAAACAAACTATTAAACAACGGCGTATGCGGTTTAACGATTAAAAGACAAACTGGAGATTTAGAGCCTACTGAAGAATTGGATGTTCAAATTAAAGTTAGAAGCAAGCTGATGAAGAAGTTGGGTGAGAAAGAGATATTCTAAATCCCCTCCATTTTCTTTCAAAGTTAGATTATCATGGGGCGGAAGCTACTCGGCTTGCAGATTATCTTCAAGTCCGGTAGACCATACATGAGCGTTGTTTTACCTGGTATTTCAACTTCCCGGCCTAGTTTTTCAATGAAAGTTTTAAACGGATAATCTTCACTTTCAACTTCAATCCTCCCACCTATAAGCAACTCCTCCCTCTTCCAAGCGTTAACCCTTATCTTTACGTTTAAGTCAACCATACCCTGAAGAGGCTTTTTACGGGAAACGAGCGTCTGAATATCTCCATAAGCTGTTTTCGAAGGGGTCACATCTATAGTAAACTGCTCCAAGTCTCTTTCGAAGAAAAACCTCGCCCCAGGCTTTTCTGAGGGTATCGGTCCAATTATAGCTGTTGAAGCCGTGCCGTTTTTAAGCTTATACTTAAGCCAAAGGTTTACTAGCTCCCTCCCATCTGTTTCCTCCGGTTTCAAACGCCACTCCACCACGGAGAAGCCGTTAATCGAACTCTTTCTACCGCCATCTACTTTAAAACAGACACCCCAAAGGAAGTTTGGATTGCCCGTAAACTTGGGCTTTACGTAACGCCACGAGAGTCTAACCCTCCCGTCAAATTCCTCCATTTGCTCCGGCTCCATGGGATAAAAGTCTCTGAAAGAGCACCCTTCAAACCCACCGATTTCAATTATTATCCTATCTTCAGGTGTGAGGCCGTGTGTTTCCGGTTGAGGTGTATGTATGGTCAGAGATATTGATGACGGCTTAACCTCCTCCTGTAGAATGTAAAATTCGACCGTTTTGAAGACTTTAAACAACTTCCACCTAAGAGAATTTAAGTTAAAAGTGCATATATAGGTTTACCTGTGATAAACTAGCAAAGCGTTTACCGTCTTCTTCAACTCAAAGAAGTGTAAGAAATTCTTTAAGAAGTTAATATGGTTAGAATGAGTTGAATTGTCTGAGGAAGAAGCCATCGGAGTGGTTGAAGGGGATATATCCGTCACAAGGTTTAAATTTAAAGCTTTAACTGAAGACGTGGGGCTAAACGATTACGTTGAACTTAGATGCGAGGGAGAGAGCTACGTAGCGCTGATTACAAACGTCCATAGAACCGTGGACGGGATCGTGTGTGAGTGTAGCCTCATAGGATTGGGGCCTAGAAAACCCCTACCCGTTGGGACGAAGGTGTATAGGGTTTCAGAGGAGAACCTTAGAAAGAGCCTAGGTTTAACGACTGATGAGAAGAAGGGCATATACATAGGCCGTTTAATAGGCTACGGTTGTAAAGTCTTTCTGCCCATTAAAGGCATGGGTAGGATATTCATAGTTGGTAAACCCGGCTCCGGGAAAAGCTATACAGTCGGTGTTATAGTAGAGGAGTTTCTCAAGAAGGGTATTCCAGTCGTCATAATAGATCCACACGGAGAATACTCTAGTCTGAAGATTCCAAACCCATCATCCAGCTCCGAGGTTGAATCTAAATCCTACGTGAACCAGGTTTTAGAGTTTGGAGACCCACAGATAAACCCCGGTGTTGACGTTGGATTAGATTCTTTAAAAGTTGCTGAACCTGAAGACCTCGTTGTACCCGGTCAGTGTACAATTATAAACCTCAGAGGAATAGTTGAAGAGGAGCAAGTTGCACTGGTTAGCGAAGTCTTAGACAAGCTTTTTCAGGCATCTATAACTAGGAGGATTAAACCGTTCTACTGCTTTATGGATGAAGCCCATAGGTTTGCGGGTAAGGAGAAGAGGTCTACTACGGAGTTTGTTAAGAGGTTTGCTCAAGAAGGTAGAAAGTTTGGAGCAAATCTCGTAGTGGTTACTCAGAGGCCTCAACTTTTAGATACCACTGTTAGGGGTCTTGTAGGTACTTGGATAATACATAGGGTGACGGATCCAAACGACATTAAAATAGTTTTAGAGAGTGGAGGTTTAGGGAAGAAGTGGGAAGAGATAATACAATGGCTTGATAAGGGTGAAGCCGTTATCACTGGAGAGGTTGTCGAAAAAGTTCCAATACTTGTTAAAATTAGGGCTAGAGAAACTATGCACGGTGCTCCAGGTTTTAACCCCCTCGATTTCGCTGAGCCTGAGTTGAAGGATAAGATTTCACAGCGCATTAGAGATACTAAGCGTAGGCTTATCAGCAGGCAGAGGGATGAACAGTACTGGGATACTCCTCCAGATATAACTCCAGATCTACCTCAAGGTTTCCTACCGATGAAGGTTGAAGTGAAAAAGATCATCGATGAGCTTTCAAGCAGATGTCCATACTTATCCATAGAGCTCAGCGACTATAAGCTTGAATATAAACCTGCACTTCAATATGAAGTACGGGCTCAAGTCAACAGACGAGAGCCCAATGTAAATTTCCAGCGTGATCTAGCTGGTTTTACACCGTTAACTGAGGGGTTCAATTTAACGCGTATGGATGCCTATGGAGTAACTTTCGATGAAGTATCCTCCACTACACTTTTAACAGAGCCACCGTCTAAGGGGCGTTATGTTCAGCCAGGTGTAGATTTATCCGAGAGAGGTTTTAAAAGGCTTCTCAAAGGTCTAAAGGTAAATACGTCTATGAGGCTTGCTCAAGTGGTTTACTATCATCCAGGTCTAGGATATGCATCTCAAACTTCAGATAAGAAGGCGTTTATTGAAGAGTGTCGTCGAGAAGCTAAGCGTCTCATAGAGAATGAGATTAAGCAAGAATTCGATGGTTTTCAGAAGATTTTGGAGAATGTTAGGGAAGAATATAAGCGTAAGAGGGAGATTATGATGAAGAGCATGGATGAGCTTGAAGAGCTCACGAAAAGCGTTAAACGGCTTAAAAGTGAGCTTAACGACGCCCGTAGATCAAGCAAACCCGCTAGAAGGATTAAAACAATGGTTGAGGCGAAGGAGGAGAAGATTGAAAAACTTAAGAAGAAGATCGCCGCGTTAGAGGAGGAGTTAAAGGAGCTTAAAAGATATGAGGAATCTTTACTGCAAGATTGGAATACTAAGATGAACTCTATAAAGGATAAATATATGAACCTTGAGAATACGGCTGTGAGAAGCTACGTTATACAGCCCTCTTCCAAAGAACTGGAGGTAACCCTTCTTCAACTCGTATGGGTGCCTACATTTAAAACGATTTTAACTGTTTCTTCAGGCGATTCTAAGACAACCATGGTTGTGACTTGGAATGCCGTCAACGGTAAGGGGTCTTACGGGGAATGCGTAGAATGTGGTAAAACTATAACTGTTCCAGATGAGTTCCTACTATGCTGGATCTGTCTTAAACCGATATGTGACGAACATAAGCACCTTTGTGAAAGCTGCGGTAAGCCTGTATGCTCACTACATTCATGGAAGTGTGATATTTGCGGTAGGATGTTATGCGATAATGAAGAGAAATACACATGTGGTTTATGCTCAAAACTCATCTGCGGTAGGTGCGCTAGAAAGTGTGCAGAATGCGCCCCCTCTACTGCCTACTGTCCAGACGATATCGTTGAATGTCCTCACTGCGGTTTAAGCTTATGTAAGGAGCACTTTAAAGAACATTTAACATGGTGCGACGTTTGCGGTGAAGAAGTATGCATTAAATCTGCCAGCGTATGCTCAATATGCGGTAAAACGCTGTGTTCCTCATGCGTAGTTAAATGTTCTAAATGTGGTAAGCCTGTATGCCCAGATCACGCTTGGATTTGTAACGTCTGCGGTAAAAGCTTCTGCGCAAACGAGGAGAAATATATCTGCGGAGTCTGCGGTAAACCGATATGCGGTGATGATGCCGTTAAATGCCAGTCCTGCGGAGGCTTCGTAGGACGGACACGCATCGTTAAATGCCCCAATTGTGGCCGGGAAGTCTGCGAAAACTGTATAGTCGTTAAAAGGAAGGGTTTATTTAGAAATATCGGCTGCAAATTATGTCTTGGTGATTAGAATTTTTGGAAGTTATAAATGAGGGGGACTACATACTCCTATATTTAGACGGTAGGAGAAGCTTCCTAGTTGAGGCTACGGATAGGATTTTCCATACCCATAGGGGATACTTAAAGCTTAAGGAGCTTATAGGTCAACCTTACGGGTCACGTGTTAAAAGCAGTATGGGTGTAGAATTCATAGTGTTAAAACCCGCTCTTAGAGAACTCGTACTTAAAAAGTTTAGAAGACCGACTCAGATAGTCTACCCTAAAGACGTAGGTTTAATTTTAACATACACTGGTATAGGGCCTGGTTTTAGAGTTGCTGAAGCTGGAGTTGGCTCTGGTGCCTTAACGGCCTTTCTCGCATACTACGTTAGACCTACTGGTAAAGTCTATGGTTATGAGATTAGGTCAGACTTCATTAAAATTGCTAGGAAAAATCTCTCATATACTGGTTTAATGGATTATATAGAGCTTAAACTTAAAGATGTCAGAGAAGGTTTTGATGAGAAAGACCTCGATGCCGTAGTTTTAGACCTCCCAACACCTTGGGAGGTTGTACCTAAGGCTTACGATGCTTTGAAAAATGGCGGCGTCTTAGTAAGCTTCAGCCCAACTATAAATCAGGTAGAGAAGACCGTTGAAGTAGCTAGGATAAATGGCTTCACATCCATAGAGGCTGTTGAATGTTTAGAACGGCATTTGAAAGTTAAAGCTGGTGAAACGAGACCTGAAACGGTTATGATCGGCCATACAGGTTACTTAGTTTTTGCGCGCAAATCGCTAAAATAGTAAATAGACTAGTTTTCCATGTGTAAGGCTGATTGAAGGTGAATTTCATTTAGGAGGTTTTACGGTAAATTTTTAAGGCAATATCCTTTTTAACGTCCTCGATTATCAAATGGATTTCCTCGTCTACCGCAACCACTTCCTCAGTTCTCATCACAACCCCGGAGTACGTATCCCAATATTCAATGACGTAATTTCCATCCTTAAAGCCGGATAATTCGACTTCGACTTTCTCAATGGGCTCTATGGACATGTTGTTGACTACATTCCACCACGTATGGTCTTTATTCTGAACCCATATAAGCGACATAGTGTCATTCTTCAGACCTATTACCCTCAACTTGCTCTGTTTGGCTACGGCATTTGTAAATTTTACGTAGTCGAACGTGAGCCAATCTCCACCGGAATTGTCGAATCTTAATTTGTGAAGCCCAGGTGGAACAGCTACTTTAACGTCTAAATTGTACTCTTCGGCTTCAGCGTCGTTTTTACCGTCAATGTCTTTGAAAACTCTACTCTCCACTAGGAGATCATCTACGTATACGTCTAGAGTAGCTCCACTCCTACTTACGGAGTTTACATGTATTACCGCTTCTCCACCATAGGGGAGTGAAACTATGAATGTCGGATTGTTTTTAAGCTCTGGGTGGGCTTTACCGTGTATGAAAGATGAAAGCTGTGAGACATTTGTGACTTTCCCATCTACTTCTATCTTGAATACGTTGACTGCCGGCTTAACCCATCCTAAACTTGGATATATGGTAATTTCCGTTAAATCCTCTCTCTTAAGCAGGCTTGGAATTAAGACTTTAGCTTGAATTTTGACGAATCTACTCTCCTCCGGATTTACACCTTTAAGGTAGTTGCTTAATGCTTTAAAGTGTCCGTAGAGGTTATATGGGTGGATGTAGTTGTCCCACCACCAAAGCATGGAAGTAGATGCCGAGCCTGAGAGCACGGATGACCATATTCCGTTATGTAGTTCAACCCCTTCAACATCCTTATAGTAGTATGGGTTGTCAAACCACCTCCAATCCGCTCCAAACTCCGTGATTAAAACTGGCTTACCGTGGCTAATCCATAAATTTTCAATTATTTCTGGAATTACACCAGCAATGTCTTTGAAAGATTGAGGCCCGTATTTATGAACTGTTACAAAGTCTATTCCGTTTAAGCCTCCCAGTCTAGGGTCTGAGCTTGTCGTAATCAAGTGTCTATAAGGGTCTATTTCCCTTATATACTTGGCCATTTCCTCATGCCACTTAGCAACAGCGTCGAAATCGTAGTTATCTGTCAATTCAACTTCATTCCAGAGCTCCCATGCAAGAACGTGTGTACTATAACTCCATCTAGCGACTATATACCTTAAACGTTTCTTGAATAGTCTTATGGTGTTTTCATCCGTCCAGAAGTCTTCAGGTTTACTTAGAGGCCCACCATTTTTAGCATTATATGGGTTGTCGTTCCACTGTCCAGTTAATCCACTCGACTGCAACTGCCCGTGGTTCATAAGGCACAGGATTATGTAAATACCCTTCTCTTCAGCTTTTTTAATCACGTAGTCTAAACGCCATGCCTCCGCTAAATCGTAGTATCCAAGCTTCTTCCACTCTATTCCAAATGCCCAAGGCGCCATCCAAATCCTAGTTATGTTCTCCCCCGAATTATTCATGGCTGAAAACCATTCATCGTAGTCAAACGTCCCTCGGTTGCCGAACCAGCAGACGTTATGCCCTATGAAGAAGAGAGATTCACCGTTCTCAACTTTAAAGTACCTCTTATCTATTTCGCTTACTCTGACGAAGCCTCCCCTATTGGATTCATATACGTCAAATGTGAGTTCTTCCGAGGTTATCGTGTGGTCGGTTGTTTTAAGAAGTACGTGGAGCTTGTAAGTACCCACCTCCATCGGCGTAAACCTTATCTTCCAGTATGGCTCACCCACGGGGGTTAGCGTTTCCCTACCTTCTACAAGTTCACGTTTAAACTCTTGATAGTAAAAGGCTGGTATTTCAATCGTTTCACCTTTAGGCGTTTCGATTATAGCTGAGACCTCTATTTCATCCGGGTTGAATGGGTTTTTGAAGTTGCCCGTTACATTTAAATCTAGTTCTAAGAGACCGTATAATGGAACCTTCTGAGAACTCACCCGGATTATGCTTAAACTAGGCTTCATGGGAGCCCTTCCAAAGATTAGATTTTCAAAGTAATAAAATGTGACGACCAGTCCTAAGATTACGAGGATAATTAGCAGTAACTTCTTCGAATTGAAGCGTTTTAAGCGAATATTTCCCATAGATGACTCCCTACCATTCACAATATACCCAAAATTACACTCAATAGTTTCCTTTCGTTGCACAATTTACTCAGACTCTGTTAGAAGATTTACGATTTCTAAGCTGAGAAGCCTCTGTAAACTTAAGTGTAGATAACCATTTTGAATTTAACTAGGTCTGCTTCACGATTAAAAGAAGACTTCACCGCCACTGTAAATTTGGCATCATCTTAGCATGTACTCTTCATACTGTTTAACGTATTCTACGGATCTTTTAACGTCTGAGAACAGCTTTCTAACGACTTCTATATCATCCTTAGTTACCGTGTCTCTATTATCAGACTTCGCCTTTTCAGCTGCTGGAGATAGGAGTTGAACTGCGTATCTAAGCGATGTTTCAACGCCAATCTTAGTTAGGTAGTTTAAAGCTTCTTCTGTGATATTTACATTTTCCTCCCTAGCTCTAATCTTAAGGATCTCCATTATCTCCTCTTCTGTGTAAAGTCTCGTATTTATGATGAGTAGCCTATCTAAGAGGTCTAAAGGCATACCGTGAGGAGCCTGAAGGTCGGTCCCTCTGACAGTTGTAATTCCTCTATTCGTGGCAAATATGACTATCGGCGCGAGCTCAGACTCTAAGACTGTGCTTAAGAAGCTGAAGGCCTCAATATCAAGCATTGATACATCATCTAAGAAGAAGACGCCCGGTATTATCTCGGCAGTCCCCTCTTCAACCCTCTGTTTAACGTATTCGTCAACCCTTCTTCGAATTTCAGGGTCTATCTCTCTAGCTTCACCTCCGCCGAACAGTAGTGAGAAGAATCCTCCCCTAGCTTGAGCCTGCATCTGGTCTAAATCGTGAAGCGTTACAACGTAAACAAACTCCTTCTCCTTTTCAACTGGCCCTGAAGGTCTAGGTACAGGCTTCTCATCATAGCCAGCGATTTCATACCTTTCAGCTACTTCTTCGCTTCTACCTACCCGTATGACTTTACCAGTTTCAGCATCTATCTGTATAACGTCGCCAACCCGTATACCTTGATTGAGCATAGCAACGACTATAGAGCTGCCGACGTTGAAGCTTCTACTTTCATTCTTAGTCGTTAGAGTTATCCTAGCAGACTCTGGAACCTGCTGATATGGGTTATAGGCGTGTCTGGTAGTCCTTATGTCGAATTGAGTGAGTTCACCCTCGTACACTTTTCTAGTTTCGTGAAGCCTAACGCCTATAGCCTTCCTAACGGCTTGCATTAAAACCTCAGTCTTCTTAAGCTCGCTAGAGTATATTTCAGAGCCGCTTAAAGTTATGAAGGGTACATCCTTACCGAGCTCCCTGGCGATGGCGATGGCTATGGCGGTCTTACCAGTCCCAGGAGGACCGGCTAACAGTATGGCTCTACCAGCCATCTTACCAGCTTTAATCATTCGAACTATTATGCCAGCGGCTTCCCTCGCCTCTGTCTGACCAACCATACCGTCGGCTACGAGTTTAGCTTTAAGATTCTTATCAAGACCTAAGCCTTTAATATGACTATGAGCGCCAACCCTTACAAAACCTTTAGGAGAAATGGGAGTTATAGAAGACATGGTCAAGAAAAATACCCATAGAATACGAAGATATATTTTTTACTGTAGGATGTTCATGTCGAAAACCGCTGGGATGAAAAGGTTGGGCTGGTTTTAAAGACATAGCCCAAGTTTGCTACGTACTTCCACTATGTACTCTGCGACTTCGCAGACCGGTGCAACCCATATTTTATCATTGTTGTCCTTTAGGAATTTTAGGAAACCCGTTAAATCGTAATCTGAAACTGGCAGATGCCCCTCGTTAACGCCGTGAAACGTGTATATAGCCCATCCACCTTCATAAGAAGCTCTAACGGTTAACCCTATCATTTCTTCAAAACTCATCCTATGGGCGGGCCAAGACCAAAGCTCATGTAGATCGCATGTAAGTGGGGAGTTGGGATAGCCGAGTTCACCCCAACCTCTAGCGGCTAGGAAAACCTCGGCAACAACTGGTATATAGCTTCTCTTAGATAATCCTCTGCCGACGGTTGTTTCATAGCATGGATATGCAAATGTCTTACTACCGTTAGGTATGACTTCTCTAATCCTCCTATGCGCCTCCATTATATCAGCCCTTATATCTTCAAGCGTCATATTCTCCAAGCATTTAACAGCTGTTCTTGCAAATTGGAAGTTGCAGGAGCATGGGTGTGTAAGGGTATGATTACCTATTTCATGCCCACGATCTGCAACATCTTTCCAAGGTTTAAGAAGACTCCTATAGTCGTCTCCCCTAGGATTTATGTAAAAAGTAGCTTTAAAACCAAACTTATCGAGGATTGGTATGGCTATATTCAACTGAGACTGTAAGCCATCATCAAATGTGAGTGAAACGGCTACTCTCCTACCGTCAGGCCAATTGAAACGCTCAGCCATAACGTTCAACCTCCAATCCTACAGTAATCTGTGTAAAGATCATTTAAAAAGTTTGGATTGATAGCGCCTAAATGCACCAGTATTCTATACTTAAATCTTAAGCTATCGTTCTCTCCAACTATTAGAGAGCCGTTTAAAGATCTATCTCCCTCAAAGTAGGAGATGCCGAATGGATTTGCGGCAAACAGTCCATAGGCTCTAACGTGCCAATACGTCGGATGCCTAAAATTACCCGGATTGTCAAAAACCGCTACCCCTACAACCTTACCGTTTACCGTACCTGTGTAATCGCACCATTCAGCCCTTTTACCCCAGCATCCCTCCTCCCCGATACCTCCCCTAGAGTTTCTTATGACCCCTCCGGCATCACCTCTCATAGAGGGGGCAACCCTTAAAGAGATTATACCACCCTCCTTCGTATCTCCAAATTTAACATCGCCATAGCTTGCCGTGAAATTGACTTCCACGTCTATAATTCTTAAACCATCCACTGTTTTCCTAAAGATGAACTTTTTATGGACATCTAAGACTGGGCTACCAGTTTTAGACGTCCAAATTTCATCGGATTCAATAATACCTAAATCTTCTGAACTTTCAATTGAAACGCTTCTAACAGTTTGCCTACCGCTTTCAGAAGTTTCACTCCAGAAGTCTACACCGTTAATATCTCCGTGAGCTGTCCACATAGATCTATGATGCACATGATCTCTAGGGCCATCCTCGGTTATACATAAACCACCGGGTACATTCAGAGGATACATGTACGGTTTAAACTGCTTACGGTTATCGAAAAGGTATCTAGATACAAGCTCGTCGTCTTCACGTACCTCAATAACGTATTCACAAATCTTCTTTAACTCAAACGTCATGGTAACCTTGTTAGATTAAACCTGGAAACTCTTAAGAATTTATTCTTTAAGGGGGAATTTCTAAAACCCTATTCAACAGATCTGCTTCACCACGTATAATCTCCTTGCAAAGGGAAGGTTTTCTAAACGATGAAGGGTCATACAGGTGAAATTATATGGGATATGTTTTCAAGCTTTAGAAAAGCGTCGAGATGTTTTTAAGCGGCTGTAAAATCCTCTATAGAGTGAAAATATGAGTAGAGCCGTACTGATGAGCATATTATTGAAAATGGGGATTTTGCTTAACGATTATGAGACTGAAGAGCTATATCGTGAACTTCTCAACTATTTCGGGCTCGCGGGCGCATTGGATGATTGTCAAGCTCTTGAGTCTGCTTGGAAAGACCCATACAATAGACGCCAAATAGAGGATTTCATAAAAGCGTGGCTTAGAAGAAGGCGAGGGAGGAAAGAGGTGGCTGTTAGCATCGTATAGTTGATGTTAATTCGAGTTGAACGCCTATACGTGTCGATTATAGTGTTTCGAAAAATTTTCTAAGGGTTTCTAAGCTTTTACTAGCCACGTATACGGGGTCGTTTTCATCTCTTAAAACTTCAACTGAAACGTATCCAGAGTATTTTACTTGTCTTAAAGCATCCGCAACCTCTCTATAATCTACAGAGCCGAAGCCGGGACCTCCCTTATTATCGTCATTCGCGTGGAAATGTCTTAAATGCTTAGCGCCGAGGATTATCTGATCCTTAATGGGTCTACCTGCTCCGCTCATAAAGTAGACGTCGAGGATGAGTTTAAAATTCGGCTTGGCAACTTCGTCTATAAGCTTTAAAGCTTCTTCAATTGTCGTTATGAAGTTTGTGAGCTCATTTCTAAGAGGTTCAATACATAAGATCACATCATAATCCGATAGATATTCCGCGCAGTCTTTAAACGCTTCAACAGTCCACTCCCATGCATCTTCATACGTTACATTCGGTAGAACCAACCTCTGCCTAGGTGAGCCGAAGACCAGTATTCTCCCACCTAAATCTCGACAGAAAACTCCTAGACACTTCAGATATTCTACTGTCCTCTGCCTCACTTCTGGGTTTGGATGGTTTATGTGAAGCCCTTCCGGTTTAACTAGAAGCCAATGGAGCCCGGCAACTTCTAAACCGTTTTGGTTGGCAAGGCCCCTAATAGCCTCACGCTTAGATATTGGGATTTTCCTCACATCATCTGTAAGCGTGAAGGGAGCCAATTCGACAGCATGATAGCCTAGTTTTCTAATACAACTGAAGACTTCTGGAAGACTCCAACCCTTAAAAAGCTCATTACAAATTGAAAATTTCACCAATAGCAGTCACCTACGCAACGGTTGTGGAAACATCAAATGATTTAGTGAAGGGAGTGTTTAAAATTTTGCTTCTTCAATCCTGTTCGGCAATTACTATGGAGGTGTAGAATCTATCAATTTAGTATATGCAAGTTGTCCCCGCAGAGGAAATTTTTCTACAAAAGTCAACCTATGAATAGGTCAAGCAAGACATCTGTTTCGCGTTATGAATTCGACGAGCTGAATATTCAAGCTTAAGCCCAAGATATTGAGTTCCAGCCATAAGATTAGAGATGCTACAGTGACTTCAACTATCGATACTATAGACCCGACCTTCAAATAGTCTACGAGCCCTATTTTCACGCCTCTCTTACGCATTGTTTCAAGCCACATCAGTATAGCTAGAGACCCTAAGGGGAAAAAGTGCGGTCCAAGATTATTCCCAATTATGTTTGAGAATATCAAGCTTGTTAGATGTCGCGTATTTAGACCGGCATTTCCAGCCGCGTGTTTTATCGATAAGAGGCCGAGGATTGTCATAGGCCAGTTATTCATAGCGCTTGCTCCGATTGTAACAATCATGCTTGGAACAAGCACGGAGAGAAATGACGGGTAGTTTAGTGTCTTTATAAAGAGGTAGGAGAAGAAGTCTATGGCACCTGTATGTCTCAATCCTTGGACAACTAAGAATATACTTACCATGAAGAGGAGTATATCCCAGCTGATTTCTTTAGCTAGACTCTTTATACCTTTACGTTCTTCTTTTAGCATCGAAGATTTGTTTAAAGATACTATGTAAACCGCTAATAAGAATATTGCACCCGAACAGATAACTATTGAAACGGGGAGCCTACTTAAAGAGGTTAGAACGTAGCCTATATCGATCGCGATCAACGTTGCTATGCTTATCTTTAGAAGAGTTGGCGTGATTAAGTACCCTCCAGCATTTAGCACCTCTACAAGCTCTACTGAGTACGTCTTTGGGACTCTCTTTCTAAAGAAGGCGTAAACCATTATGAGACTACTGATTATGGTAGCTATGGCAACAGGTCCCATGAAAATCAGATGGTCAATGAAACTGTATTGGAAAAAGTCCGCGCTGACGATATTTACTGGGTTGCTTGTGATAAGCGGCATTGCAGCTGTGTCTGCTATGAGACCTGCGGAGAATAAGTAGGCGAGCCTCCCATTTTCATCTATTTTCAGCTGGCTGACGATTTCAAGAACTATTGGTGTTAATATGAGCACGGCACTATCATTTGCAAACAGTATACTGACGCAAGCGGTAAGTAGGGAAATGTAAAAGTAAAGTCTTACGCCACTTCCACCAGCCAACTTAACAATTTTTATAGCCGCCCACTTGAAAAAACCCATAGCATCCAATGTTGCCGACAAAGTTACGATGCCGATGAAGGCTAAAGCCGCATCCCAAATATCTTCAAAAGCCTCAGCGGCATCACTCAACGTTACAGTTCCAACTAGGAGTGAGATTACCGCGCCTATTCCAGCAGCTAAACCTAGACTTATACCACGAGGACGTTTAATCATTAGGAAGAGCGTAATTATGAATATTATCAACGCAGATATGGCATTGTAGCTCATAGAGGTCGGCTGTTCGCGTAGATTTTAAACCTAAAACTCAGACAGATTTCACAGCCCTATATAAGCGTTACACACCCTTTCAGTAAATTTGTAAGGTCGTATTAACTATAAAGCTACTAATAAAAAATGAATGGCTTTTAAAGAGGCCTAATGCTTCTACATCTACATTTGTAGAATTATATCTAGAGCTATTTTACAGTCTATGGCGGCTTTCAAAGGATGCCCCGGGTATGGTGAAACCTCTACGTTTAGGAAGTATTCGTAGCCTATCTCTTTTAAGGCTTTTATAACGTCTTTCCACGGGACGTTACCCTCTAAAAGTGGTACAAACCTCCTCTCATTCAGGAGGAAGTCTTTAACGTGGATGCATACTATGTATTTGCCTAATGTTTTAATCCAGTGTATTGGATGTCCGAGGAATAGTATATTTCCAACGTCGAAGTACATTTTAACGTAATCGTGGGCTATCTCTTCAAGGTATCTCCTAAACTCTAAAGGACTGTATAGAAACCTGTTCCAGACGTTTTCAACAGCTATGTAGACTCCGTAGTCTTCTGCTGATGGAGCTGCTTCAAGTATGGATTTCTTTGAGAGGTTCCAAGCGTCTTCATACGGGACTTCAGGCATTGTGAAAGCCGGTACAACCAGTAGGCATTTAGCTTCGAATTTATTAGCCAACTCGCAACCCTTCCTTATCAATTCAACGCCCTTCCGCCTTACGGATTCATCTGGACTTGCAAGGTTATACTTCCAGAATAGCCCAGTGCATAAGCTTGGAATCTTAAGCCCTAAACTATCAGCCTCTTCTTTTACACGTTTGACATCGGCGTCTGTTATTTTGAAAACGTTTAACTCACCGCGCTCATCCATGTTCAACTCAACGCCTTCATACCCTATCTTAGCGGATTCAGTTAAAACTCTACTGACTGTAAAACCCTCAGGGTAAATCCACGCGTTCACACCCTTCTTCAAATAGAACACCAGCAACTATAGAGCGGCTATTGCTATTAAAATATTAGCATCGTGAAAGATTACATTCTATGGTTCTTCTCGATAACGGCCTCAGCCCACCTTCCATACTTTATCCACAATATCGAAATCACTCCCCCCACTATATTACTCAACGATATGGCTAACCATGCCCCGAAAGAACCCATTCCCAGAGTAAAGGCTAAGAAATAGCCTAAACCTATTCTTATCACCCAAAGCCTAAGAATTCCAATAGCTGTTGGGAAAACCGTATGCCCTGAACCTCTTCCAATAGACGTTGCAACTGCAAACAATCCGAAGAATGGAAGCGTAGGCACTAAGGTTTGAAGGAAAAGGTCCGTTTCAGCTATTATGCATAGGTCATCTGCAAACACGTCGGCTAAGTAACTTCTTATTGGATATATTATGCACGCCCCCAATGCTATGAGGGCGGCTATCAGAAGGGCGGATTTATAGGCGACTTCTTTAGCCCTCTTAACGTTATCAGCTCCGAGATTCTGTCCAACCATTATAGCCGTAGCTCCGCTTAATCCCCATAAAGCTGCGTCCACTATATCCATGATAACAAAACCTATGGCATATGATGTGGCTGCAATTATACCCAGCATGTTTACAATCTTCAATTGTAATAGGAAGGCTAAACCGTTCATCAAGCCTAACGTTAAAACGGGTAAACCTATCCGTAAGACTAAGGCTATCCATTTAACGTTTATGTCTCTGGTGAAGGCTACCCTTAGATCTGGATAGTCTCTTCTAGTAATATATGCTAAAGCAGTTATCGATATAATCTTGCCGATCACATCTGTTAGAGAAGCTCCGATAACACCTAACCTTGGGAATGGGCTTATGCCTAAAACTAGAAATGGGTCTAAAATCGTGTTTACAACGATGGCTATGCAATTGACTATCGCTGGTCTCCTAGTATCGCCAAGGCTTTGAAGAAGCGTCGTATACGTTAAGGATATGTAGTTGAAGAATATGTCGAATGCTATTACACCGGAATACTTCATTACATCTTCAAATATCTCAGAGGGTGTGGAGATTATATACGTGAAAATGAAGCCTCTAACGGTTAGAAGGACGACGTTTAAAATTGCACCTGAGAAGAATGCCAGAGTAAAGAATCTTGAAGCCGATAAACTAGCCTCCCTATAGTTTCTAGCTCCAATGTACTGTGAGACGATGCTTAGACTTGCAGCCGTTAGAGCATTGATAAGAGCTTGAAATAACGTTATGATAGGCCACACTTGTCTGGGTACTGCGACGGTAACTTCACTGTATAGGCTTAGCCAGTATGCATCAGCCACGTTATAGGCGACTACTATAAGCTGATTTAGAAGAGGAGGAGCACCGAGCCAGAGCAGTGTACGAATGATAGGCCCATTAACTATCCTATCTCTATACTTGCCTATTGTATATGTATCTTGTGCGTCGTTAAACTCATCGGACATAGACCACTCTTACTTAAGCATAGAATAGTTTTATAAAAAAATTGTGAAGGCTTCTACATCGAAAGAACTTTATAAGGTATTGCATACATTCTTCTAATTGGAAAATTGGTACGCATAGTTGTTTCAAAGTACGGTAACGTATACGACAATGAGGTGGATGAAATACTCAACACTATGCTGGAGTGCTACAGTAGACTTATGCCTCATGAAGTTTCTCTCGTAGACCTATATCTGTTTGAACGTTCATCGTCTGTAGAGGCGTTTATCAAGAGAGAGTGTGAAGAGCTCGGCATCACGGTTACGCCGTTCGCTGAAACTTTCTTTTCCACGCATGATGCATGGAGGGGTGTGCCTAGAGTTACGATATGTCTTGAAAAGGTTAGAGCATTGCCGGAGCTTGTTAAACTTGGAGGAATACGTCATGAAGTGGCTCACACCGTTTTACATGGAAGTTTAGAGCACTATCTGATTCGACCCCCCTCTTTGCTATTAGAAATGACAAATCGGTTTAATTTATCTCGAGATTATACGAAAAGCGTACTATACCTCGTGTCGATCGCGGTAAAGGATTACGAGGCAACATGCCTCCTCTACAGCCGTGGGTATGTCGAAGATCAGGTGGAGTATGTGAAATTCCTATTGAGGGTTTCTGAAGACGATGTAATCTCTTGGGAGCTTTCTAAGGGGAATCCGCTACTGAAAGCTCTATATCTAATATCGATTTTGAAAACCGTCGGATGCGTTGCTCCTCTTCTGAACGATATGAAATTCGGTCGAGAATTGAAGCAACTATTGGTGGAAAGTCTAAGCTATTTACCTAGAGAACTTTCTACTATAATCTTGAAGTTTGCTGAGGAGGAGTTTCCAACACTGGGAGTGGATACGCTGGAAAACATCGATAATATGATACGTAAGTGCGATCAAATCTTTAAGGCTGTTTTAAACCTGTGAGCTGAAAGTAAACCTACATCTAGACGGCATTCTTCATGTTGAGAGTTTTAGGATTATTGCGGATATGAGGAAGACTACGCCTACTACTAGAAACACTTGTGTAAATCCTAGCGTCTGGGCGATATAGGGGCCTATGAAAGAACCTATAGCGTTACCTACGCCCACTAACGTATTGAATAGCCCGGCTTCACCTTCGGATACAAGCTCCATAGATGTTGAAAGCGTATACGCGTAGAATACCGCGTACATAAACCCCATCAGTATAAGTATTAACGTTATGATGGCGATGTTATTCGATGAAGACTCCGCCGCTAATATTAACGATAGTGTGAGAACTCCTCGAAGAGCCGCGATTTCACCTATCCTACTCTTCTCAATCAACCATTGCGATGCAATCCATGCCATGAAATAGCCTACAACACCGCCGAGAGAATTCAAGGCGAATACCATGAAAACGCGGTCCGTTGACATGGATAGGTTTCTCGAGAAGAATATTGGAAGCGGTGTGAAAAGTATGCTTGTAGCTAGCATGAATAGGATTAACCCTATGCAGAAGCCGTGAATGTTCTCTCTTCTAATTCTTCCATCGACCTGTATGCCGTATAGCGATTTCGATAAGATTGTTATACCTTTGCAGGCGAAGTTGACGGTTTTCTCGATCTTCACTAAACCTCTTTCAATCAATAGGGGAGGGTCTTCTACGAATAGTATAGACGAGATAAACGCGCTTAAATGTAATAAGCTACATATTAGTATCATCGTTTTCAAATCGAAGTTGTAGATTGGAGTTAAAAATCCTAGAAGTAAGCCTATAAACCATCCGATTTCAGTGAAGCCTTCGTAGAAGGCGAAGGCTTGAATCCACTCTTCATGCTCGTACGTTTCAGATATTATAATGTTTTTCGGGGCTTCGTGGGCAACGTGGAAAATGGATAGTAGTACGTAGAGCAACGTTAGCAACGCTATGCTTCTCGTAAACGTGAAAACGTATAGGATGATTGCTATTGATGAGAAAGATAGGAGGATGGCCCACTTATACCGTTTCAATCTATCACATAGATAGCCCCAGAGAAACGAGAATATAATGGCTGATAGGAGCGCAGACATGGAGATAACGCCTAGGTCTATTAGAGAGCCGCCGATAAGCATAACGTATAGTGGGAAGAAGACTGAGAGGAATCCGAAGGCTACTTCATGTAGGAAAAAGCCGAGAAACCTTAACATGCTCTAGCAGAGCGAGACATCGTATTTTAAAAATTTTATTTACTCTTTCAAAGCCACTACAGTTAAAAGCTGGAGAGAGGCTGTTTCAAAACTTTCAACTAATTTGAGGCAAACCCATGTCAAAGTGCTTCTATATAAGCGCTTAAACCTTTAAACGGTTGAAACCCATATATTGATACGTTCGGTCGTCATAATGGCTGCAAAGTTGAGGTTTGTAGTCCATGAACATTATGCGAAGAAGGCTGGGCTTCACTATGATCTTAGACTTGAATCTAATGGTGTTCTCAAAGACTGGGCTTTTAGAAAAGCACCGCCGGAGGATGTAGGGGTTAAAAGGTTTGGTCTTGCTCAGGAAGACCACGATCTATCATGGTTGGATTTTGAAGGGGAGATTAGAGAAGGATATGGAGCTGGAACGATGAAGATATGGGATAAGGGATTCTACGAGGTTGTTAATGAGACTAACAAGTTTACTATTTTAAGGTTTTACGGAAGTAGACTTAAGGGGTTATACATGCTCATGCCTTTTAGAAACGGCTGGCTCTTTTTTAAGATAAAGGCCACGTAGATTTATGCGCCCCATGCTATCTTTTCGCTTTAAAGCGAAAACATTAATAGTTTTAGCAACATATGCAATGATGGAGAGGAAGCCGATTGAAAGTATACTATTGGATTGGAATTATAGTCTTCATCGCTCTAGGAATATCCACCTTTATACCCGCGCCGGCAAGTAAACCTTCACTACTAGGCTACTACGCCCACTGCTCATTCACACCAGTTAGCACGCTAATATGTTTTGCAGTAGCCGGGATAATTTACTGGCTTGGGAAAAGAAAGCAACAATGAAAAAGTCGACAAGTGAAGACTCAATGCTGAAGATGAAACTTTGAAGGGTTTTCCTCCTAGTGACGCTTATGCTGATGTCCTTTACAACCAACCCTTCACATGAGAACAGTATGTCGAAAAGCCTGTTTAAGGCGTCTGCTACATACTTCAACTGCTTAAATAGATCCTCCTCTGTCGCCCTATTATCCGAATATTCTCCACTCACATGTATCAGCAACGTATACTTTATGTGCAGAAATTATATGTAAGCCTTCACAAATTATACGTTTTAAGGGATATTTTAGGGATAGAATATGCCTGAGATAAGGGTAACCGTCAGCGAGAAGTTCGACAAGCTCTTGGAGACCGGGCTGTTCGCATCGAAGGCCGACATATTGAGGTTTGCGACCATAATGTATCTTAAGGAGCTGGGCTTCATAGGTAAGCGTAAAGCCGAAACGGGGAACTCTTCCACTCTAAAGTCTAAGCCTGAAAGCCAAAGTCCATAGCGGAGGCCTCATAAGCCTTCCAAACGCATCTAGTCACTCAGCCACCTTAGACTTGGCGTAGAAGCATTCTTTATTATGGCAGCTTTCAGCCAGGTTGCATGTCCAAGTCAGCGTGAAGCTTCCGCCTTCAACCCTAACTTTTATAGGGGCTAAGACTATGGATTTGCGTCTGCGGTCGCCGTTGCTATCTGTGAAGCCTTCACACATACCCATACTGGGCTGAACTATGATTGAAGTAAATTAGCACCTCCAAGAGGCATTAGGGGAAAAATAAATGGGATGTTTAGAATGGTATGAAGAACCTTATCTTCGATATTATTGTTCCAGGTATTAGTGCCAGCATGTGTCCAGCTATGAAACCCGACGCTATAGGTGCACCCCACTCCTCATAAAGCTTACTACCTCCAACCCTAAGCGTTATAGTCTTAAGTATCCACGCTACAAGCCCATAAGTCCAGAAGCCCCACCATCCGAAGCCGACGCCCACGCCAGTGATGAAACCTATAGGCTCTAATGGGAACCATATGTACCGTGCGTGGAGGAAGCCTAGGATAAATATCATGATGAATCCTACTAGGAATTGCGGATACCAAAAGCCTGATGCTGGATATCTGATCCAATCACTAGGCCTCACACCCCTCTCTACTAGACTGTTGCAGCCTTGGATACCCCAGCTTCCAGGTATCCTCGTTAATCCGAACGTGTACGCTGCTTGGAAGAACCCCAGTAGCGCGGCTAAAGTACCTAAGACTATTGATGCCACTAAGACTTTAAACACGCTTCTAGTGCTTACACCTGTAAAGGAAGCCATCTTGTAGCTTAAGAAGGCTGAGAAGAAGTTTCCGCCTACGGAGAAGCCCATGTCTGGTGCATCTACCATCCACGTGCCTAGGTGAGCAGTCATCAGATAATCTCTATTAGTAGTGTAGTCAGCTGGAGTCTCAGGCCAGAACAGTAACCTTTGGAGGGGTGCACCCTTATCAGCATCTCGGAAGTATACACCACCCAATCCTAGGGTTCTCATTTGTGAAAACCAAGTCACCGATATGGCTATGATCGTTAAAACCGATGATGCCACAGACATACCAGTCATCATACATATGGCTACTGTTGATATGAAAATCACTATGGTGAACGCATATATGCCCCTATAGCTCATGGGCTCGCCCTTCTCAAACTCAGCCTTTTTAGCAGCATCCATCTTTCCAAAGGCGGCTCTTATAGTATTGATGATATGGTGTCGGCCAGAAATCAGCAAGAATATCGTTAAGCCCCAGATTCCTCCAAGTACTATGGCATTTATAGCGATAGGTGGACCATAGTTAAGGGAGTTTGGGCCGCACCAGATCCTGCCGCATCCACCTATATCGGTAATCCCCGTGTAATAGCCCATGTAGAATGCTATCTGAGCTGCTATTAGCATTATTAGATACCAGAACCATATGCCGAATAGTACGTGCAACGGTGCTAGGTACATTAGGGCTACGCCTAAAGGCTCCTTGCCCGCTCTGCTGAAACCAGCTAAACTTGCAAGCGGGTGTCCAGGTGGAACCCACCATGACCCGAAGCCGCACGTGTTAGCTCTCCAACCGTAAATGTCGGGGAACCAGGGGAATATATCTAAGAGGAGCCTAGGCATCCATGCGATGAAGCCTATTATAACGCCTATCCAGAAAGGCGTTACAGCACCCTTAGTCACACGCTCTTTAGGCGTCGTCACCACGTTTACTAGGAGCCTGTGCGCTGCGTCCGCGTGCATGAAGGGGACTTTCTCAATATCCATCCACTGGCGTCTGAAGATCGTTGCGATAGACACCATTAGGAGGCCCCATAGAACCCAGAATATCCACCAGAAGATTATCATAGGCATTAGATCCGCCCATGGAACTGGAACACCGCCTCTAACAATCGCCTTAGCAACGTCTACCGGAGGACCCATATACCATGGAATAACGCTGTATGTAAATTCTGGCGGGTTGAAGATTCTATGACTTATAAACGGACCTATACTCGAACACATCTGGTTGACGTCAGCTCTTCCGAATACGAAGGATATGGGTAGTGCTGCCGCGTACAGCCACGTTAGGATTGTCGCGTCAACCCTCCTCTTAAGAAGCCTTCCAAATGCTCCTGCGAAGTAGAAGCATATGAAAGGTAGAGATGTTAAAGCCGCATAGCATATAACGGTTATGCCTAAAACAGCGGGGTATGAAAGCGTATTCGTAGCATTCCACCACTCACCGAAGAAACCCACAAGAACTATGAAAGGTATCAGAAAATGCCACGGAATCTTCTCCTCAACAACCTCCTTCGACATAGACATCTTCCACCGATTTTTAACTGTTTTCTGATAAACTTATAAGTTTTAGCTATAATTTTTTTAAGTTTTAGTATATTTTCTTAGACTAAATTTGAGGTGTCTTCGCGTGTGCTCCAAATTTCACTATTTAATTCAGACCACGGCTTTTAAGCTTAAAACCTATACGGTTTTACAGTAGGCCGTGAACAGCTCCAGCGGGGAGATTCTAGGAAGCCATAGACGACCTTTAGACGGCTTCTAGAGCTGTTGGAGCCAAGACACTACGTGGACAACCTAGGACATTTGAAGCGGGTCGACAACCCTTAGAGACCTATATGCAGCGTCTATGAATATCCTCCACAGCCCCGTTTTACAGAGCTGTGTAGGATCGGACGGCTCCGACAACTGGAGCTACTTGTAGTGGTATGGGGCTCACCTAGAATAAAGCTCTCAAGGTCATGAAAGCCTATGTCTACCGCGACGAGTCTGAGCAACACATGAGGTGGAGGCTCCAAGACCTCTTAGGCGTAGACTTCAAACTCGAGCCCTACAATGAAGAAGCCTCCGAGCTCTTGTGGAGGGAGGCTGAGGAGAGGTTTAAGAGCGATGAGAGGTTCGAGAGGAGGTTGCGGGGCAAGTCTAGGGTGCACTGGTACATCTTCCCTAGGGCGAGGGGGGTTGAGTATAATGAAGGCGGCTTAGAGTTCATCGTGGAAGGATACGCCGTGGGCTGGGTGGAAATTACGTACGTTGATAAGTTTGATGAGAAGAGCCTCACCTACGTTATTCTAAAGCCGTTGCAGTTAGCCGAGGAGCACGAGCACGTGCCCATGAGCCTCCTCAAGCCCCTATCCTAGAAACATACGAGTCTTTGAGTATCCATGTCTAACCCGTTCACTTCGACAACCTCATCTGGGTTGAAGGACCTTATGAGCTTTTCCATTAAAAAGGTCTGTAAAAGAGGCAGAAATCAGACTTAAATGTCAATATAATTGCAAACATATAAGATAGAGCAAAATTCTGGGAGATAAAGGCAGAAGAATGCTTTAAAGGTCCGGGCGGGATTTGAACCCGCGACCCCCAGCTTACCAAGCTGGTGCCCTAACCAGGCTGAGCCACCGGACCTTCTATTTCTGGTTTTTAGATTTGTCTCATTTAAATTTTCTCTACTGTGTCTAATTTTAATAAAAATTTGGGTTTTAAGTTACTTTAGAGCCTGGTGGTGCTGAGCCGTCAACGGTAAGCCAGACGGGTTTTCCTCCCACATCGGCGGCTAGTAGCATGCCTTTTGAAACTACGCCTGCGATTTCCTTGGGTTGGAGGTTTGCTAGTATTATGAAAAGCTTACCTATGAAGTAGTCAGGCCCGTATATGTCCGCTCCTCCGACGACTACCGTTCGCTGCTCTCCACCTAGGTCAACAACGGCTTTAAGTATTTTACTCCTACCTGGAATTCTCTCAGCAGATACTACCCTACAGACCCTTATGTCAAGCTTTTTAAACTCTTCAATTGAAACTTCACCCGACAAGTAGACACCTCAACTGAAGATGGATAGAAGTTGTGTTTAAATGTTTACTTTTAACTGGGCTTTAAATTGTAGAGTTCTACGGGGTTTTCGTAGAACCACATACGGGCGATTTCTAAGGCTTCAGAACGTTTCATAAGGCCTCTGGAGACTCTACGCGCTAAAACTCTAGCTACGTCTTCTTTAGCCATAACGAGGTGACCGTAGATCTTCTCAACTGGAATCGAGTAGTCTCCACCGAAACCTATGATCTTGTTAATAGGTATTAGGTCAACCCATTCGCTTAAAGCTGAACATGTCATCTCTTGGCTTATCACGTGACACCAGCATAAGTTAAGCCAAACGTTTGGGAAAGTTTTACCGATGACTCCTAATTCTCTAACCCAGGGGATTCCTGCGTGGTATAAGTCGAATTTCGCATTTCTATGTCTTCTAAGCATTGGAATCATGTGTATGGGGTTTGTCGTTGAAAAATCTTCCCAGTTGCCAGCTAACATGCCCGTGTGAACTGAAATAACCATATCCAACTCTGAGGCTATTTTCACAGTTTCATTAACTAGAAAATCGTTTAGAGGTTTGGGATCTGCCAACTCGTTCTTTAAAAGCATTTTAAACATTCTATCGGCATCCTCCCTTGAAACATCTACTGTTCGACGGGCTAGGAATTTGAGACCTACAACGCCGTCACGCTTCCACATCTCCATTCTAGACTTGACATAGGAGAGGTAGTCTTCAAGAGAGGAGACGTCAACATTAGGTTTTAAACCTCTAGCCTCTAAGCTTTGAGCGTTTGATAGCTCCGTTAAAAGCCACATGGGTAGAATTGGAATTAAAATGTCTCTATCTTCTTCAGGAATCTTCCCTATTTGGGTTAAAACGGCTTTTATACGGCATTTCTCCCTCAAAACTCTCCTGTAGAGTCCAGGTTTATTAGCATCCTTCATACGTTTGGAAACTTCTAGGTAGTTTTCATCTGTTAAATCGTCTACACCGTAGAATTCTCTAAGCGCTATACGAGCAGCTCTAAAGTAGCTTGTATGCTTGCAGACTTCATAGTACGGTTTGAAAACCCTCCATCTCTCTTCTATTGGAAGAGATGGGTTTAAAACTCTATTGAAGTCTCCAAAACCCTTAAACATATCCTCAGGTAGACCCGCTGTTATAAGATCTGTAAGCGTATAGTGGGAGAAGAGCGTGAAGACATCAACGTCCTTGGAAACCCTATACTTCTCAGGAGGAAGGTGTTCATGAGCATCTACAACATGGAAATCTTCAAACTCGTTTAAAAGCCAAAGATATACCTCTCTAAGAGACATGAAAAGTAAATTATACTCCGAAAGAATAAATGTTTTACCCTCTACTAAAGAAAGGTTTTAAAGAGAGATAAACATGGCTAAAAATAGTGGGCCCGTAGCGCAGAACCCCACATTGCATCTGCAATTGGGGTGTGCAACTAGGATAGCGCGGCAGCCTCCTAAGCTGTCGGTCGTGGGTTCGAATCCCACCGGGCCCGCTTCTCCCCACAAAAGTAGCTTAAATTGGGTTGCTTTTCCTTATGGATGGGGCAGGCCTCTTTTCTGAGGAGTTAGGGTATCAGCTTGTTGAGCCCTATGCCATGTTCTCTGGTGCGTTTCCTGAGGGGCTAACCACCGGCTTTCAAAGTTATACAGGTGTAGCTGAGCCTGAGCATATATGACAGTTTCGCACCCATATCATTTAAGTGTATTCCAGTTAATGACGCATATGATAAGAGCTTACGAATTTTCATAACGGCTTCTCAACTTACCTTTTACAGTCAGTCTCTTCTTAGCAGAAATTGAATTTTTGAATAGCTTATTCATGAGGGTGGCTTCTTCTGTGTGTAATGGAATTAGACTTTTAGGCTTTAACGTCTCAATTATGTCGCGGAATTGATGTGGTAAGTAGTGTCCGGATAACCTTAGTCTTAAGGCTTGTATTCCGAAGGATTTCAGCCATGTTCTTAGAGCCCCTTCCTCAACTTCTTTTATTGATTCTCTTGGCTCAGGATCCATTAGAACAACCACTGAGCCTGTTAGATTTGGGCTTTCTCCCCATATCTTTAATTTTCTGAATATTTGGAGAAGCCCCACTGGTTCAATTATAAGCACATAACTCTCAGGGTTTTTAAAAACATCATTTATTAAACTTATGTTTCTGAGTATTAGTGGTGTAGGGACTTCGAGCTCTCTGCTAACATATATCTTATCAAGTGCCTCTGGCCTTAACTTCTCAACTTCATCTATAACGTCCCACTCATAATCGGCATATGTGGATTAATCGGTACATTCAAAATCAAAAATTCGACGGTGAAAAAGGAATGCTTATTTATGATTGGACTTGCAACATTACTAATGATTTTAACGTTGACAACGCATGCAGTGACTTGGTGGATGGGTCTAATATTTCTGACTTTCTATCCAGCCTTCATATACTATTCAACCATGAAGGGAAAAGGGGAAACTGAAGATTCAGAAAACTTACAGAATAGGAATCTAACAAAGCCAGTGATCTTCATGGTCTTAAGTGGATCTGCCCTATTGGCTGGAACATTCCTCCTCCTATATAGCACAGTGACTTTGGCTGAACTTTTCGGCTTAAGTCAATTCTACGCTGGCTCTATGATAATGGCTTTAGGTTGTGTAGTTCCAGAAGTTGCCACTTCAATAGTCGCCGCTTACCACGGTGAGCAGGAAATATCTATAGGCAACGTGATAGGCGATAACATAATAACAATGACCCTCGTATTGGGAATTGTGGCATTAATGAAGTGGCACTTTACCGTCTTTACAAAGGAGATATTGATGACAGCGCCCTTCATGATACTTGTAACATTTGTCTTGTTTTTGATGAATAAGTGGGGTCACAAAATAACAAAACCATGGAGCATGCTAATGTTAGCCATAGCCATAGTATCCTTCGTAATTCAAAAACTCAATTAAGTACAGAGGAAGAGACTAAATAAAGCTCTCTTATCCATATACAGCTAAATTTTAACGACGTTAGAGAAGTATATGAGAGAATATCGAAACTGAAGTAATCTTATAAGCAAAGGTTAGCTGTCCCTTCCAGCCCCCAACTTTTTCTAATATAGGCACCATCACTTTCTAGACAAAACTTTTACCCCCTTTCTTCCTCAGAAACTGGAAGAAACATAGCTGAACCCCCGTTTCTACCTAAAACGTCTCAACGGGTCCTTTATGTCCATAAACGTTTGAATCTTCGGTCCACTGGAGCGCGTAAACTTGGTCCGCACGGGTCTGTAGACCATATCCGTACATGCTTCTTCAGCTTGTATGAGACTAGTATCGCTTCGACTATTTGCTTAAGTGTTCCGTAGTGGGTACGGTTTTAGATGCCTCTTTACGTTTGAATGGGTTGAGGCTTGGATATGCTTTGAAAAACACTTTGAGGGCTGGTGGAACTATCACTGTTAGGAAGGGTATTTCTGTGATAAACGTCCATATGAACCATATTAAGGCGGCTTGAATTGGAAGGTTCATTTCACCTGAAGGGAGGACTAGAAATTGGCTGAAACCCCAAACCCCAACACCTATTATTCCGCTTCCTAAAGCTAAGCCGGCTACGGAGGCAATACCGTAGCTTGAAAGCTCAGGGTAGAATCTGTAAACCGCGGCTATGGATACGATGCTAACTATACAAGCCGATATAAACGCGGCAACCGTGATGAAGTCAGATATTATGTTTAAACCGTATAGGGCTGACGTTAAAACCACTATCAGTGCGAGAAAAGCTATTGAACCATAAACGTGCAGTCTACCAGTCCTCCTCCTAGCTAGAAGACCCATGAGGTAAAAACCTAGGAAGTTTGCAGGTACACCTACCGCTAAGCTTAGAAGAGCATTCCCATGTATTGCCAAGTCGCTTATGAATATGCCTATGGCTGCTCCCAGCCCACCCACCATAGGCCCGTAGACTACTGAGAAGAACCCTGGCACTATGACTGAAGGCCAAAATCTAACAACACCTATTACAGGTGTGAATAAGCCTAAGTAGGTTAAATATCCTAGAGACGCGTATAGAGCCGCATTTACCACAGTAGCGCTTAAATCTCTAAGTTTCACAGCTACTCAAGTTAAACTTTGAAGTAGTTAAATATATTTCATGAAAACTTTAATGACTTTAAAAATATTAAAGTAATCTATTATGAGCTTCTGAAGATTCAGGGGGTATGATGCAGTTTGATAGTTGGTGTTGACGTAGGTGGAAGCTTCACAAAGGCTGTGGCTTTAAAAAACTCCAATATAATCGGGCTATGTACAGTCTTAACGACAGAACCCGTTGCAGCAGTTTCAGGAGCACTGGGTAAACTGCTCTCAGAGATAGATAGACCACTTAAAGAGGTAGAAGTCTTAGCGGTTTCAGGGGCCGGGGCTAGATTTCTAGGAAGCCGTATACTCGATATTCCGATAGTTGAAGTTGATGAGATCGAAGCCATAGGCATAGGTGGATTAACCCTATCGGGTAAAAACAGGGCGTTAGTTGCAAGTCTAGGGACTGGTACGGCTTTAGTCGTAGCGAATAGCGATGGTAGGATACAGCATATCGGAGGAACCGGGGTAGGCGGTGGAACCATTAGAGGTTTAGCACAGTTAATACTTAGAAGACAGAATTTTGAAGTTTTAGAAGAATTAGCTTCCAAGGGGGATTTACGTAAGGTAGATTTAACAGTCGGAGACCTAGCTGGCAGATCCGTAGGTATAATTCCAGCCGAAGCTACGGCTTCAAACTTTGGAAAGGTGAGTGAAGACGCTGATGAAAAAGACCTGTCGGCTGGTATTTTCAACCTAGTTGGGGAAGTGATAGGGGTTGTTGTTAGTCTAGCGGCTAAAGCGTATGGTTTAGAGGGGGACGTTGTACTTGTAGGTAGACTTGCAGGAAGTAAACTTATATCTAAACGTATTAATGAAGTGTGTAAACTCTTCAAAGTGTCTACAATGATACCGGAAAACTACGACTACTGCGTAGCTATTGGAGCTGCTGAGTACATTAGACGAAGGGGGCTAAAATCCAGTTAACGTTATATGTCGTAATGTTTCAAAATTTAAACGGTGTAATGTTTGGAAGAGTTAAGGAGGATGCTTAGAGGAGGGCTATTCCTATCATCTATGATGGGGGTAACTAATGGAGAGTTCTGCGCGGAGAGGGGTTTAGGCGCGGTTATGGTTCAACTTGGAGCTTACTTAGCTGAGCCACCTATGTATGGTGTCTTAGAGCCGGGCTTAATTCTTCCACCTGAGAGGGAGAACTGCGTAGAGTTTCTATCTCGTGAGGTTGAGAAGGTCAAAAGGAGGTTGAATGTATCCGTATGTTTAAACTTAGCAACTCTAAAACTTGAATGGGGGCTTGAAGCTTCTGAATGCTTTAGAGAAGCTGGTGGAGATTTTGTAGAGCTTAATGTTCACGGAGGCTATAAGCGCTATTTAGAGCAGGGTAAGCTTAGAGCTATGGTTTTACCTGAGAATAGAAGTGAACTGTTCAACTGGCTTGAAGAATTTTCAAAGCTTGATATCCCAGTCATCGTGAAGTTTAGGGCTGGTGTAATACTGGATTACAGCCCTATACTCGATAGAATAGCTGGGATGAATATTTTCGGAGTACACTTTAACGTAAGAGATGAGGATTCTAAACGTCCAAACGTGAAGTTCGTTAGAGAGGTTAAAAACAGGTATGACGGTATTTTCCTACTGGTAAGTGGCTACGTTAGGTCTGTTGAAGACGCTATAACGCTTTTCAACGCCGGTGCAGATATGGTCGGTATAGCTGAGCCGACTATAAGCGATCCAAGCTATATAGCTAATATAGCTGAAAAATTGAAGGCTTTTAAAATCAGGGGAGGATTCCAAGCACTTCCCTAGCTCTTTCAACGAGTAGATTTGCATCCTTCTCAGATAAACCAGCCTTTAAAAGTGTGGATGCCGCTGAATCAGCCAACTGCTTAACTGTTACATAACCCATATCGATTACCTTGTATAGAGTATTCAACTCAAATCCTTTCAAAATGGTGATTGGGTATAGTTTAAATTCTACTATGAGCTTTTCAAGATCCATAGTGTCTGCGGTTCCCCAGCCTAGTAGATCAATACCTCTACACTTGGCGTACTTATAGGCATGGTTTGTGAATTTCGTATTCGTCGCCACCAAAGGCTTTGAAATATTCAGCTTATTTAAGCCCTTCTCATAGCCTTCTCTAATATCCAGCAAAGTAGCCCACACCTTCTCAACCACGTCTAAATCGACGTACTTGTGCGGATTTATATGATGCTTAACCTCAACATATACCAACTTATCTTCTTTAGACGCGAGTACATCCACTTCATGCTCTATACAAAAACCCTGTACGATTATGTTCCGCTCAACCTCAAAGCCTAGATTTCTGAAGATCTGAGAAATGAAGTTCTCAAAATCTGGTTTAGACCTTAGTAGGCTTAAACTCGTCCTCAAATCAACCCTGTACGCTATAGCTGGCTTATACTCAGCCATTATCTTGAAAATCGCGCTCAGTATTTCACGCGTAGATATGCCATCATAAACCTGCTCTTCAACCCTCTTAGAGACTTTTTCAGCAAGCTCTACGGAGCCGCACAGTTTAAGACAAGTTTTAAAAACTTTCTCCCTGTTAAACGGCTCGCTAGCCCCATCCGCCTTAACAACTGTAACCACTACTTGCCACCCCTTTTAGACCTAACATATTCAAATGCTGAAACAGCTGCAACATAACCTTCACCTACAGCTTTAGCTAAGCTTAAAGGCGGCCCACATAAATCTCCACATGCGAAAACGCCCTCCACATCCGTCATCTGACTTCTATCAACCTTCAAATAACCGGAGGAGTCTGGAAGTAAACCTATGCTGGATGTAAGCTCTAAAACACCTCTTGAACCGAGTTCTATAAACACTCCTTGAACACCCACAACACGCCCATCGTCAAGTAGAACCCCTTCAACCTTCTGCTCACCTAATATTTCAACAACCCGCCTACCTTCAACTATAACCACACCCCTATTTTTAAGCTCTTCAAGAAGACGGTTTGAAAACTCTATTTTTCTCGCTATTAGAGAGACTTTAGAGGCGTAATTCGTCATAAGTAAAGCCGCGTAGGCTGCGGCGCTACCATCTCCAACAACGGCTACATTCAACCCCTTAAAGAAAAGGCAATCGCATTCTGCACAGTAGCTTACACCTCTACCTATAAGCCTATCTTCACCTTTAACGTTCAACTTATTCCTCCTAGCACCCATAGCGAGTATTACAGCATCCGCTAAAACCTCAACCCCGCTCTCCGTCTTCAGCTTGAAGACGTCACCATCCCTATGCAGCTCTAAAACGTCCTCCTCAATCACTTCCACGTTTTTAGACTTGACTTGCTCTAGTCCGATTTCAAGAAGTTTAACCCCTTCGATAGGGCCCAATACGCCGAAGTAGTCGTCTATACGCGCATACCTTAAAGAGCTCCCGCTCGGTTTACCTATTAGGAGAACATTCACCTTACGCTTAGCAGCCGTTATCGCAGCCTGCATCCCCGCAGGTCCGCATCCAATCACCGCGACGTCTACTCTTCTAACGTAATCCACAGACCCTGTCATATGATTTTCTAAATGTGAGAGGAGGGTATAAAATGTATTCTAAGAAAAGCTACAGTTTGCCATAATATTTACACTATGGATACTTCACGTAGCTCGTTATCTTACGTTGCCTCGTATCGCCTCTTAGACTTATCACGTACTTTATAAGATCCTCAACGCTGTTAAAACTAAGCCTTAAAAGGGCTCTGAAATACCAATCTCGACATTTGAGACCGGCGAGTATGCTACCTGAAACAACGGCTTTATTTAAATCTCTAGTGAGCATGTATCCTGCTAGAAATCCTCCACACCATACATCTCCAGCACCAGTTACATCAACTGTTTCACCGGGTAGTTTCGTCAATGCAGGTATAAGCGTTATATCATCATCCCTCTTAACCACAGCTCCAAGCTCTCCCAAAGTCACTATTAGCGTTTCCGCTTCAAGCTTCGCTACCGCTCTAGGCAGGTCTTTTAAGCCAGTTAAAGCGTAGGCTTCAGACTCATTCAATACGAAGAAGTCTGCCTTCTTAGCTATCTCTCTTAAAGTACTTAAAGTGCTCTCACGGATGTACCCAATCCACGTGTTAACGGATATCAGCGTTTTCGGGCTCACTCTTCTAATAAAGTCTATTATTTTCAGGGCCTTCTTAGGAGGTATGGGTGCTAGGTGGAGGATCGTTTTATCTCCAAGCCAGCTAACTGGTATCTGAGAATACTTTATATACGCTCCAGTTCCTATCTTAACCTCTAAGTAATCCGCCTTCCAATCCTCATCATACTTTATCGTGAAGCTTGTTGAAGGTTTAGATGAAACCCTTATGCCTTTAAGGTTGAAATACCGTAGAACGTCCATGTATGCGTAATCTTTACCTATACATGTCACCAAGTTTACGTTTCTAACTAGAGTTCTAGCAGCTATAGCCGTGTAGAGGGCGGCTCCTCCAGGCTGACGATTCTCACCTTTAACCGTTATAACCCTATCAACTGAAACATGCCCCACAACTACGATCCTCAAGCACTTCAGTCTCCTGAAAGTTACCACGTTAAATCTTATTCACACATTTCTAGATGAACCCCTTATAGATAAGCGTATTTTTTAGTTTTCAAAAGCTTATCTTCAACTTCCTTATTTGCATTACCTGAACGTCTTTACCCCGTTGAATGCGGTTATATATTTGGCCATACTCTATGCTGTATGCGGTTTTACGGTAGAATTCGACGTTTATATTGGGACAGCGACCGCCTATGGTAGTTGCATCTCCATGCCTAAGTGGCTCTTTAACATGCACGATTACCCTTGTCCTGTAATACCTCATCGCCTCTTTCCAATCCCGTTGGACATATTATACATGATGAAGTTGTGAGGATTTTGAAGCTTAAACCTACACTACCTAGAGGGGGGGTCGAACAGCCATACAAAAACCCATACAAACATCCATACAATTTTCCATACAAAATCCATACAGGTTAAATGGATGATGGAAAATGGGGATCTCTAATAGCTATATGACATGTTTTTAAGCGTTATCGTATTTAAATAAGCAGTGTGATCGGTTTGAAGGTGTTTAACGTAGAATGTAGAGTTTTAGATTTAAGTCTTAAACTGTATCCTGGTAAGGAGAAGCGTAGACTTGAAATTAGAAGGTTCACCTATATAGCTGGAGAATACATGTACGATATAGACACTATGAGCCACATAGGTACACACGTTGAATGCCCATCTCACTACGTAAACGCCAGATATGGTGTTAACGGTGCGGATATATCTGAAATCCCAGTTGAAGTGTTTCTAGGTGAGGCCGTTTTCGTAGACTTATCTCATAAGTCTGCTCGTGAACCTGTAACCGTTGAAGACCTTGAAAGAGCTGGCGTGCGGGGAGGAGATATAGTTCTCATAGGTAACAGCCGTTTTAAAGGCGAGGATAGCCCTTATATTTCGCCTGAAGCCGCTAAATGGCTTGCTGAGAATAAGGTTAAAATGGTCGGTGTTGACGATTCCGTTCAAGTTGAAGCCCCCGGAAACACAAGCTCTCTTGAGCTTATGGCGACGCATGACTATCTACTCTCGAACAACATCCCCATAATAGAGAGGCTGTGCAACCTAGATAAGCTTAGAAAACGTAGATTCCTATTCATAGGACTACCCGTAAATATAGTTGGATTGGATTCGTTTCCAATAAGAGCCGTTGCATTAGAGCCCCTGTGAACACCAGTTAGGCTTATTAACGTACCTGTGCGTTCTATGAGTGGGTTTAAACTTGAATCCGCGTGAGAGGATATTAGCCGTTTTTGAGAGGAAACCTAAGGATAAAATACCTTGGAACATTAGACCGGAATTCTGGTACGTGTACAATAAGGCTAAGGGCACTCTCCCGGCTAAGTACGCGAATAAAGACATAGCGGAGATATGTGAAGAGTGGGGTGCAAGTTGGAGGTGCTACTCCGGATATTTCGTAGAAAGCTTTGTAAGGGTATGGTATGAGGGGGATGTAGAGTTTAAAACGAGCCGTAATGGCAATCTGATAACGACTGAAATTAAAACACCTAAGGGTGTGCTTAGAGAAGTATCTATGCTTGGAGAGTTTGGGTTATCCTCTAGAATCGTCGAATATCCGGTTAAAAGCTTGGAGGATTTTAAGCCTCTACGCTATATTCTTGAAAGCGTTAGGGTGGAGTTTGATTGGAAGGTTTATGAAAGTATGAAGCTTAAACTTAGAGACCGCGGCGTACTCTGGTGTTTCTTCCCCCGTTCACCTTTACAAGCACTATTCATAAACTACATGGGTGTTGAAAGGTCTATACGATTCCTATTCAGGTATAAGAGCGAAGTTGAAGGTTTAATGGAGGATATTAAGGCATCCAATGACAAGTTTTACGAAGTTTTAGCGCAATCTCCAGTTGAAATATTGAACTTAGGTGAGAACATAGACTCTCGAATAACATCACCTAGACTTTTTGAGAAATACTGTGTACCTTACTACCAGGAGAGGAGTGACTACCTGCATAAGCATGGTAAGTACGTCCACATCCACGTGGATGGATGGGCTAAACCAATTCTACCGCTTCTTAGGGAAACTGGACTAGACGGTGTAGAAGCTCTAACGGTTGAACCAGTAGGAGATATGACGCTTGAAGACATCAAAAAAGCCCTCGGAGATGAAATGGTCCTACTAGATGGAATACCATTCATATTCTTCATACCGGAGGCGATAAGCTTGGAGAAATTCGATAAATTCGTTGAGAAGATAATCTCGATGTTCCCGGACAATTTGGTATTGGGCATTTCCGACGAGCTACCTCCACCGTCTGATGAAAGCAGAGTGAAAAGAGTTTCTGAGATTATTGATCGAATCTCTAGGCGTTAAAACTTCTCAAAGACGATAAGCCTTTAAATAGAGAAATCAACTACTGCAGTATGTGAGCTATCCTATGAGTAGGGAGAAATTAGCCCTTTATGGAGGTAAACCCGTACGCGATAAGCCTCTACCCCCAATGTTTCCGGGGGCAACGTTCATAGATGCTGAAGAAGAGAAGGAGGTTTTAGAGGTTTTAAAAGCCCAATCCCTGTTTAGATATTATGGACCTAAGTTTCTAGGTAAAACTGGGAAGTTTGAAAAGGCTTTTGCCGATTACATAGGTGTTAAACATGCGTTGGCTGTGAGCTCGGGTACTGGAGCTTTATGTACAGCTTTAGCAGCAGTAGGCGTCGGACCGGGGGATGAAGTGATAATACCCGGTTTCTCTTGGATAATGGACGCTATGGCTGTGCTGTTTTTGAGAGCAATACCCGTGATAGCTGAGATCGATGAAACGCTATCGATAGACCCTGAAGACCTTGAGAGAAAGATATCCGATAAGACGAAGGCTGTGATAGCCGTACACATGAGGGGTTTTCAATGCGACATGGACCGTATAAGGAAAGTGGCTAGTGAACATGGAGTTAAAGTGGTGGAGGATGTGGCTCAAGCATGCGGCGGCTCATACAGAGGTAGAAAACTTGGGTCTATAGGAGATGTAGGTGCATTCAGCTTTCAGCTCAACAAAGCCATAACTGCTGGTGAAGGTGGAGCTGTTACTACAAATGAAGATGACGTATATATTAAAGCCGCCGTCTTCCACGATGCCCCATTCTACTTAAGGTTTGGAGCTGAGCCTAGCCTAGGGCTCAATTTTAGGCTTAATGAGGTTTCAGCGGCGATATTACTAGCTCAACTTCGTAAAATAGACAGTATAATCTCTAGAATGAGGAGGCGTAAAGCCAATATAGTTAAAGCATTATCCGAGCTGGATGGGATAGAGGTTCATAAGCCCGTAGACCCTCAGGGCGATATAGCCGTAGCCGTTGTGATTTTCCTAGAAAGCTTTGAAAAAGCCGAGCTTTTCGCTAGAGCCTTAAACGCCGAGAATATAGGTGCTTGGCACCTATTCAACCCAAACAGGAAGGACCTTCACGTATACTACCACTGGGATATGGTTATGAATAAGATCTCCTTCGCCTCTAAAGGTTGCCCATATACCTGTCCACTCTACGGCAAATCCATAGAGTATAGTAGAGAGATGTGCCCGAAGACTCTGAAAATCCTAGGTAGAGCCATCAACATAGATGTAAGCCCCCTCCTCACGGATGAAGATGAAGCTTCAATAATAGAGGGCGTTGAGAAGGTGGCTAAGTCTATTTTACGATAAACCAATATACTCCTTGTTTTCTGCGTAGACAACTCGCCCTCTGACAATCGTTAAGAGCACTCTAAGCTTTCTATCTAAGACAACTAGATCTCCATCAAAGCCTGATTCTATAAAACCCTTCCTATTTGAAACACCTAAGAGTTTAGCCGGTATGCTACTAGCCATGAGTAAAACCTGCCTCATCGGATACCCTATGCTTCTCATAAATCTAACAGCGTCAATCATAGATATCGTTGTACTGGCGAAGGAGTTCATATCACGCGTGTAAGATATACCGTCTTTAACCACGACCTCAGAGCCGTATATATTCGAGCCCAGCTTATAGGTTCCATCGGGCATACCTGCCGCCCTCATGGCATCGGTGACAAGACATAGCCTTCCAAAACCCTTGGTTTTTAAAGCCAAACGTATGAGAATTGGATGGACATGCCTCCCATCAGCTATAATCTCAGCCATTATACCGTCCAAAACTAAAACGGATTCTAAAGCCCCCGGTATCCTATATGGTCCACGTTTAAACGAAGCACCTAAAGCGTTATATAAGTGAGTTGTATGCTTCAATCCTACATCGTAGGCTTTAACCACGACGTCATATGGGGCGTTTGAATGCCCTATGCTAACTATAACGTTTCTACTGGAGAATGCTTTAACGGCTTCAACCCCGCCTGAAACCTCCGGCGCTATTGTAACCCTCCTAATGACGTCAGCGTACTCTAAAAACGACCATATGAGTTCTTCAGTCGGTGTCTGTAGAAACTCTACCGGATGTGCTCCACGCATCTCAGGGTTTAAAAATGGCCCTTCTAGGTGTAGTCCAAGTATCTCAGCTCCATCTGTAGAAACGTTTGAAAGCTTCCTGAAAGTCTCCAGAACTTTAAATGTATAATCTACAGGTGAAGATAGTATTGTAGCTAAGAGTGAAGTTGTTCCTCCACGCACGTGGTATTTACAAACTTCACTAAAAGCTTCAACGCTTCCATCTGCAAAATCATAGCCTCCACCCCCATGAACGTGGACGTCTATAAAACCAGGTACGCATATCCCGTCTTTGAACCCGAGGACTGTCGCATCTTTAGCCTTTTCAAAGTCATCACCCACATAGCTTATCTTACCATTTTTCAAAACCACAATACCGTTTCTAATCAAAGTGTTCGGTGTGTAGATTCTTCCAGCTCTTATCGCTAAGACCACGTAGCTTAGGAAATATTCACTCACTTTTAAAAATTTTCAGAATAACGTAGACCTTTGAGAGTAAAAGCTTCAAATTTAGATACAGGTTTAAACTTTAGTAGACTCTGGAGGTTTTTCTACCGTATAAATGTATATGCTCTTCTCATCGTCTGATCGAATTAAGTTAAAAACACATATCTTTGAAGTCTTTTTAAACTAGCCTTCACTTCCAAACTTCTATATCGTAGAAAACGCCTATAGAAGATGATGAAACACAGCGAAGCTGAAGCCCTATCCAAATGCCATGGAGAGTTGGTGTTTAAGAGGATCATAATCTTCATGGATAAGCCTTATAAAGAGTATAGGTGTAGTAAATGCGATAAATGGGTCTACCTACCAGATGAATCGAACACAGATGAGAAATTCTGCTTTGAAACACAGATAAGAATATGAATTTGGTATATAGCCATTAATGGGTTTAAAGGATGGAGAGTTAGTTACAACATCGTTAAAAGCTTCTCATACCCTGAATTGAGCTTACCATATTTGGTTTGAACATAGGAGCTTATTCTCCGCCAATCTTCCAACATTTTAGGTAGAAACTCTTTCGCTACGTATGTTTTTACATAGTCTTCGAGTGGTTTTTCCCGTTTAACTGTTCTTTTCCTCCAGTCAAATGTTACCAGCCCAGCCCGACGCAGGTGATTTAGACAGTTGAAGACCTGCTCTAAGCTGATGGAGTAGTCTATAGTGTTTCTCAAATCTTCGATTAGGGACTCTATTGAAATTTCATCTTCGGGTCTTAGACATACAACGGCTACTGTGTTCTGAATAAGCCTCGCAGTTTTACTCATATAGATTCCGATTCTTCTAGGCGCCAGTAGGAACTGCTCTAAACGATAACCATACTTCTTGTAAAACATGCTTTTAATCAGCTCCGTTAGAGCTAAGTAGGAGCCGAGGATGATGGCTAGAGCTATGAAGAATGTCGGAGGAGGCTTTACAAACCTAAAAATCGCCCCTATAGGTGTATAAGGCAATATAGATGCAAAGGCGATTATAACTATATTGTTTAGAAGCAGTAGTTTACTTGGACGGCTTTTCCAGAATGGCGACTTCCTAGTTCTAATGACGAATATCACTAGCGTTTGGGAGACTAAGGATTCGATAAACCATGCCGTTTGGAACAACGGTTCGGAGGCATTGAATATAAATAGCATCGTGAAAAATGTTAAGAAGTCGAAGAGAGAACTCACTGGACCCAAGCATATCATAAATAGTCTGATAAACTGTACATCCAACCTCTTCGGCTTCTCGACGTACTCACGGTCAACCTCATCTGTCGGTATTGCCGATTGCGAGAGGTCGTAGAGAAGATTATTGAGCAGTATCTGTATCGGAAGCATGGGTAGAAACGGTAGGAATAGCGATGCTGCTGCCACGCTAAGCATGTTTCCGAAGTTTGAACTTACGCCCATCAATATATATTTCATCGTATTGCCGAACGTCTTCCTACCCTCTAAGACACCATCGTAGAGTACAGTTAAATCCGTCTTTAAAAGTATAATGTCGGCAGATTCCTTCGCAACGTCAACTGCATTATCAACAGATATTCCAACGTCGGCGCTTTTAAGCGACGGCGCATCGTTTATCCCATCGCCTAGAAAACCTACGACATGACCATTATTCTTTAAAGCATTTATTATACGGTCTTTTTGAGCTGGCGTTACTCTGCAGAATACATTCGCCTCCTCAACGACCCTTGCAAGCGCGTCATCATTCATCTGAGCTATTTCTCCCCCGGTGACGATTCCTCTAACTTCAAAGCCTAAGTATTCACAGACCTTCCTAGTCACCAGTTCATTATCACCTGTAAGTATTTTCAACTCTATACCCGCATTCTTTAAAAGTTGAAGAGACTCCTTTGCCGTCTCCTTTGGAGGGTCGAGGAAGGCTATGAAACCGAGGAAAACCATTTCGTTTTCATCACTAGTAGAGTATACGGCTTTCTCAACTTTCAAACGCTTATAAGCCACGGCTAAAACTCTAAAGCCTTCCGCGCTCAATTCAACGTACTTCTGCTTAATTTTCTGCTGTATTTCATCCGTCATGTCCATTATAATGTCCCTAACCTCACAGTATGAACATATTTTTGCAATTTCCTCGGGAGCACCTTTAGTGACCATAAACCGCTGTTTTTGATGGTCGACAATTATGGATAAGCGTTTACGTACAAAATCGAATGGAATTTCATCCACCTTCGTATAATCCTTTACATCAATGTTTCTAAACGCGAGTACAGCTTCATCGAGGGGACTTTTCAAACCAGTTTGAAAATAGCTGTTGAGGTATGAATATAACAATACCTTATCGTTTTCCTCTCCATTAACGTCCACATAGAGTACAAGCTTTATCTTGTTTTCGGTTAAAGTCCCAGTTTTATCCGTACATAGAACGTCCATATTTCCAAAGTTCTGTATAGAGGCTAAACGCTTTACGATTACACCTTTCTTAGCCATTGCTATTGCACCTTTGGAAAGGTTTACTGAAACTATCATCGGCAAAAGCTCCGGCGTCAAACCTACGGCTAAAGCTACAGCAAAGAGAAGCGATTCAAGTACACTACGCATGTAGAGGGCGTTGATGAAAAAGACGAATAACACTAAGAAGAAGGTAACCTGTATTATCATATATCCGAAGCTTCTAATCCCCCTTTGAAACTCCGTTTCCGGCTCTCTTGCTGTAAGTTTAACGGCAATTCTCCCATATTCTGTAAAACTCCCAGTTTTAACCACAACAGCTGTTGCAGTTCCACTCACAACGGAAGTGCCCATGAAGAGGTAGTTACTCCATTCCGTGATTGAAGGTTCATAGGATTTTAAAGGTGTAGCTTTTTTCTCAACAGGGAAAGATTCGCCAGTTAGCGCAGATTGATCTACGAATAAGTCTTTTGCGTTTATCACCCGCGCATCTGCGGGTACAATATCCCCTGCTGAAAGATATACTATGTCACCGGGGACTATCTCAGATAACTTCACTTCACGTTTAACACCGTCTCTCAATACAGTAGCCGTAATGGCTACCCTCTGCTTCAGCATTTCAGCCGCTTTTTCAGCTTTAGATTCTTGGTAAAAGTCTAGGAGAACACTAGCGAATACTATTGAGAATATTATGGCGGCGTTTACAGTTTCTCCGAAAAAGCCTGAAATTAACCCGGCGATTAATAGTATGATCAGTAGTGGGCTTTTAAAGTGGGAGAGAAACTCTATAAGGGCTGTTCGCTTCTTTCTCTTAGCAAGCTCATTATAACCGAAGATTTTTAAACGTGCTTCAGCCTCATCTGATGAAAGCCCAGATAAAGACGTCTTTAAACGTGAGAGAAGCTCATCTATAGGTAACGTTAAAATTTCACTTGTACTCGGTAAAGTCCAACTGGCAACTCCGCTAGTTGTAGATGCTTCTACGCTTTTATTGCGCATCTTCATAAACCCCATATCTCTAAGTCGCTTTTAAACCGAATTTACACCTAAGCGATTGAACACAATGCACTATTATAAGGGTTTCCACACAGTAGTATAGAACAGCTTAAGGTAGGGATGGCATATTTTGATTAGAAATTTGATAGAATCTTTGATGCTTTATAGATTTTAGAATAGACGCCGTTTAAACTTAGCCCCATTTCACTCTTATAAAACTTCAATAGGGCTTTAAGGGTTTTAACTTCAATTTTAAATTCACTTAAAAGTTTAAAATCTCTGAACTTTTCATCGTTTTCCAAGGTTAAGCAGTAATTGTAGACGCTTTCAACTCTTTTATCTAACGAGTTTAAGAATTCTTCAATTATGCGCTTTGCCGAGCATTCATACATTAGAATAAGTCTTGAAGCACATGTAACTCTACCGCCATAGATTATTATCCTCTTAACTAGATTGCTAGGCGATACTATAGGCGTCCCATCATACTCCTCATATTTAGCATGGGGGAAGAGGTATATTGAAGGAGAAAGCTTAAAACATGGGCTTCTCCTTAAAAGCCTGCTAACCGCTTTTCTCACACGCGCATTACACGGCAAATCGTATGCGACAAGTATTAGGCTTCCAAGATTACAAATACCCTCTTCAAAATTTATAAAGGGTCTCTGAAGTTCTCTAGCCGTTTTAAGAACTGTAATTGAATCTAAGCAGCCATCTATGACAGGCTTTAAATCTAAATCCAAGCTGTTAGAACGACTCATCCACAGCCCTTTATGAATCCTCAAATACCCCCTTCCAAAAAGAAAGGTAACATCCTTTGGTCGTAAAGGTTTCCCCCAGACTATATATAGGGGCATCTAGATATCATGGTATGATTTCTGTCACATAAATAGTTTATCATCTTCTAAAGAAAAAAATGGGGGGTTAAGTAGTGGAGTTGAAATCAACTCCACTACTTCTTTTTCTTCTTTTCCTTCTTCTCTTCCTTCTTCTCAGCTGGCTTCGCAGCTGACTGGCTCATGGGAAAACACCTCCAATTAGAATAAGTCTTCCTCCAATTCTTCCCCTTCTTCCTCTTCTCCTTCAAAGACCTCTAGAATCCACTTCCGTCCTGTACGCTTTATAACGAGAGTAGTACCGCAGTAAGGGCAGTCTATAGTGGTTTCCGGTTGAGGTTTATTACCTATATCGACCTCTTCGTTGCACATTGGACACTTTGCATTAACCATTGCTTTTTCTTCCAATAGGAAGAAGATCGCTAAAATGCTAAAGGATTTACTCACACCACTATACCCTATAGAATAGGAGTTGAATAGTCAAAAACTTTTTAAAAAGGCTATTTTTTAATTTTAGGCTTAGTTTTTTGAGATTTTAAAATTTAAGCTGCTAAAATACTTATTTTAATTTGAATGAGGGAGAAAACCATAGAATAAATCTGTCACTAAAGACTATAACTATCCATAGGAATTTTGATAGTCGTAAATTCCTCTAACAGTTTTTCACGGCTATAACACCCCTCATTTAAAGCATTGTTTCGACGAGTTTACGCTTTAAATCTAAATAGTATAGGAAGTTTTCAAGCGGAACGTCTGGAGGTATTGTGTGGTCGACTGTTGGAATATACCCTCCCAGTTCAATCATAGGCGCTATTTTACCACGCACTTCTCTCTCGATGGCTTTTCTACCGTTTGCAAGCGCTCTCTTATCTATCCCACCGTATAGCGCCAGTTTCTCACCGTATTTCCTCCGAATCTTTACAGGGTCCATGTCTGAGGCGGCTTCTAAAGGCCAGTGTGCATTTACACCAGCCTCTATTATCAGAGGGATGAGCGGTTCAGTATTACCATCGCTATCCAATTCTATAACCTTCACTCCATGCCTCCTCAAATATCTGATAATTTCTTCATATCGTGGAAGGAAGAAGTCGCGGAAGATTTTGGGCGATATCAACGGTCCACTTTTACATGCAAAGTCTTCGTTAAAGATGAATGCGTCAACCTCAACTTCTTTTAAGGCTTTTTCAGTAGCCTTTATGAAGAATTCTACCATGAAGTCGAGAATTTCATGTATCAGATCCGGCATCTTGTAGAAGGCTATGGAAAGTCTGACAGTGCCCATCATATTCCTCAAATTCCAGTATAAACCCCCAAAGCCGCAGTTCTCGGTTAAATATAACGGATAATCTCTAACCTTCCACCTTCTCTTTAACATCTCCCAGTTTTCAGGATACCTTCTAGGATCATAGGGGTCGAAGTGCTTTTTAAACTCTCGAAAGCTTTCACGGTCTTTGACGTAGAAGTCTATGTAGGTATCCATCGATGCTCTAGTTCCATGAGCTTCACCCTCCTTCAGAGCCCTTCTAACACGCCCCCACTTGTCTCTAAAAACCAGATAACGGTCGTCTTCAGAAATAACCTTCTCCTCAAAACCTGGAATCGGCTCCAAGTTTAAAGGAATAAAGTCTCTCTTATCGAGCTTGGCAAATTTAGGCTCACCTCTAAACCAGTCTCCTCTAAGCTCTTCTTCACTCAAACCCTCCCGAAGCCATCTATCGTACGTTTGACCCCATATTCCAAGCTCCCAATACGGATACCTATCAACCTTTCTAAAGCTAACAGTAGCCAGAAACCTCTCCAGATCATTCATATTAAACTCTGTTTGACATGTTGATGTTGGGAAAGAGATATAAAGTTAGAGGAGAATCTTCAGATTGGAGCTGATTCTATGTCTGTTGTTAAACTCAGTAGGAAGACTTACTATGATAAAGTTTATGGATGTTGGTTGGGTAAGAACGCTGGTGGGACATTAGGCGCTCCTCTTGAACGTATATTTGGGCAAGAGGAGATGTTTGACATTTGGTGGTATCCGAAGCTCGTTGAAGGGGGTATTCCAAACGACGACCTTGAGATTCAATTGGTTTGGCTTCAAGCTCTCAGAGACCGGGGTATAAACATAACCGCGCGGGATTTAGCTGAATATTGGCTTGACTGTATACTGTATAACTATGATGAGTATGGGTTGCATAAGACCAATTTAAGGAAAGGGTTGCAACCGCCGGTTTCAGGATGGTATAATAACTGGTTTAAAGATTGTATGGGAAGTCCCATACGTTCAGAAATATGGGCTTGTATAGCGCCGGGTTCCCCCCATATAGCGGCATGGTATGCCTACCAAGACGCAGTATGCGACCATGCTGGAGGGGAGTCTGTCTACGGTGAGGTTTTCAACGCCGTGGTAGAATCCTCAGCTTTCCTAGTAAGTGATAGAGTTAAACTGGTAGAGTTAGGTCTCTCAGCAATCCCGGAGAATAGTATGACCGCGAAGGCCATCCGTACGGCTTTAAACTCTTATCTCAGCGGGTTAGATTGGAGAAAGGCGCGTGAGAAAGTTAAAGAGGTGGCGTATAGTCCAATAGCTCAGTATTCTCCGATAAACCTAGGCTTTCAAACAATCGGGCTTCTCTACGGTGAGGATTTCGGAGATGCCATGTGTAAAGCCGTAAACTGTGGATGGGATACAGACTGTACAGGTGCTACTGTGGGAGCAATATGGGGCATAATCAACGGTGCAAGTGGGCTTCCGGAGAAATGGGTTAAGCCTTTAGGAGAACAAGTCCTTGTAAGCCGTGGAATAGTAAACATTCATGTCCCTAGGAACTTACACGAACTTACAGAAGAAGTGTGTGCAGTAGGTGAGCGTATTTTAAACTCATTCAACTCTTTCGTGAAATTATCGGATGAAGACGATTTCTCCGGAGCTGAAGATGCCCTACTAAGTTCCTTGAAGGATGTGAAGAAGACCTACGGTATTCCCCATAACTGTGTACGCTTTGATCTAATCACTGTAGAAGCTTCAATCACGTACGTAGATGGCCCCGCCATCCTCCCAGATACTCCAAACCGGTTTAAAATCTCCATAAGGAATACTAGATCAACGTCTATATTTGGAAAACTCACTGTACATATTCCCAGAGGTTGGAGTTTAGAGCAATCTTCAGCTCGCTGCTTCAATTTGAATCCAAGAGAGGAGCGTGAGTTCGAATTCTCAGTAACGTCAAACGTATACGGTATAGACACCGTCAATAGAGGAGCCGTTGAGATTTCAATTTATGGAAGGCCAAGCCTCCTATGGATTCCGCTGAACTTCGTTGGAGGATTCCGTTGGCTGGTTTCAGAAGTCTTCAGAAAACCTGTTTCCCTAGACGCTGAATTTCCACCTGAGAGAGACGTAGAACTTATGGAGGCTGGTGAAGGGTGGAAGGCCATTTCTTGGCCTGAAAACGCTTTAGAAGTGGAGCAGTTCTTCAAGGGCGAACCTGGAGTTATATACTTACGCCACTTCATCTACTCTCCCAGTGAATTAAAAGTCGTGTTGGGGGTGCCGAACAATAGTAAAATGCGTTTATGGTTGAATGGTAAAAAGATACATGAAACGAGGCAGACCGTTCCGCTGAGACCGAATTACAGCGGTGACGGATCCAACTATACAACCGCTACTCTTCAGAAGGGGTGGAATCACATAATGGTAAAAATACTGCGATATGATGAGCCTGTAAGAGCACACTTTACGGTGGCTGATGCTGAATGGCAAGGTGGAATAATCGATCTGATCCAATGCAGATTTCCATGGGAGTATAAAGGCGTTTAAACCCTTCTAAGTCTACTCGGAATCTGCCGTCCCACATCCATATAAGCCATTTCTTCAAGTTTTGTAGCCCTAAGCCCACAGATACCTGGTATTAAATTCTCCTCTTTACCAAGTATAGTCCTAACGAAATTTACGTCTGGGTTTGGGCTGACCCTTGGAAGTAAACTCCAGTCGATTTTCGTCACGTTTGAATTGGAATCCTCAACATAAACGGCTCCATCTATTACGTGGATAGCACCCTTTGAACACCAAACCCTAATCTCATCAGTCACACCAGTATGCGGTCTCGGATGCCCTCCAGATATGGATATTGACGCTAAAGCGCCATTAGATAATTCTACGGCTAAAACAGCATAGAGCTCTACTGGAGCCCCAGCCTTATCCATAAAAGCTTTAACCTTCACGGGCTCCGTATCGGTCATCCAAAGTATTACATCCACTAGATGTGTTCCAGATGCTTTAAGCTGACCTCCACCTGAAACTTCAGGGTTTAAATAGAATCTCCCAGCCGCTACGAGGTTTTGAACAAGCCAGCCGACTATCATATGGGGCTCACCCAACTCACCACTTAAAATCTTACGTCTAGCATAAACGTACTCCGGTTGACAGTGCCGCTGATAACCTACCGTTAATACGAGGTTACGTTTAGAAGCCTCATTAACCATATCCTCAGCTTCTCTGACTGATAGGGCCATGGGTTTTTCCACGAGCACGTGCAACCCGCGTCTAAGAGCCTTCATAGTATGCTCATAATGCATATTGTGAGGTGTACATACGATAACCGCGTCTAGCTCCACGCTACTCAACATGCTATCGTAGTCTTCGAAGATGGCGTTTTGATCCAGCGCTTCTGGAGCTATATTCCTAAAAACGTTTACATATCTTCTCAAATTCTCAGCGTTGTTTTTAACGATATCGCATAAGGCTATTACTCTAGCTTCCCCCTCTTTCAGGAGGCTTAGCCTCCTGACATGCTCCCAACTTATGCTACCGCAACCGACTATCCCAATTCTAACGCTCATAGGGGTCTAGAATACTATAAGACTTTTAGTGCTTTTAGCTTTTCAGCAACGCGGTTGAGCGCAACTTAATTTATGGAAAACTGAGTGAGGGAGGGATTAATGTAAAAAGTATTCACAGCCTACTTGTCCAGTAGCGGTTTTATATCCAGTATGTAGCATAGGTCTATCAGCTCTTTTTCGTAATTGCCATAACACATAGATATGTACTCGCTCCTCTGATTTTGAATAAATTTCTCCAAATCTCCGCTCAGTTTTACGAATGCATGCGGCCAGTGCGGAAAACCGCATTCAGTGAGAGCTACATCTACATCCTTTGGAATGAAAGCTTCTCCCGTGGCTATATGCATAAAGTATTCTCCTTTGATTCTACATAGCCGAAGCATAGTAACGGGTCCGGGTTTACATACAAATCCAACGCAAATGCCATCGGCGGTTCCTTCAGTTGGCAAGCCCCTACGTTTTAAAGTCACCTTTTTCATATTTTCGGCTAAAGATATTGGCGCCGCTCCATCGGATGCTAGTTTAACGACATTCTCCCACTTCCTAATCTGCTGTACATCTGGGTTGAACGTGGGCTTTCCACTTAACAAGTACAGTATGTATGCGGATAACGCCGTGTTAACATCACCTATACATGAGGTGACAACACCTTCATCTGGCAGAAGGCTCTGCGCTAAACATGCTGTTGCATAGTGGTCTCCAAGCTCTGGAAAACATTTAACAGCTACAACGTCGTACCTCCTATCTGAGACGAGCTTCTTCAGTGCGATGTATAGTCTTATAGACCTCTCCATGACCTCATCGAGCTCAGGCAACCTTTCATACTTTTCCCTCAATTCCCTATACGTTTTCCTCACGTCCTCCTTTGGAATAGCCTCAGCCAACTCAATAAGCTCATACTGGTCTACATGTTCGATTTTAACCCCGAATTTTGACAACACCTGTGCAATATCCACAGATCCAGTAACGGCACCCATACTGTAGCCTCCTATGAGCCCTAAAGTCGTCTTCTTAAGCCTATTAGCAACTGCTGCCGCTCTGGTAAAAGCCAATATATCCCTCACGGTCTCTTCCTCATCTGGATAACCGTAGACGATCCTATGCTTGACCCCAACTTCGTCTAAAGCACCATGTAAAACTAATGCGCCGCCAGTTGCCCATCCTATAGGGGTTGGCGTACACCATATTAACGTAGGTATTGAAAGGCGACGTACGGCTCTCCAGATTTCTGAAGCCCAAAGCCATGTAGCAACGTAGAAGATAATGCAGTCAACGTTCTGTTTCTCAAACTCTTCTACAGCTTTCTCAATCTCCCAGCTTCTTGAAAGAACTTCACCAAATCTATAAACGTCTAATCCAGCTTTTCTAAGGGAGTTTAAGGAGTCTTCAATAAGTTTAACGTCGATCATAGGTCTACCCAGTGCGTCTTTCACTTCAGAGTGTACGCCACAGACTATAAACCCAACTTTAACGTTCAATTTAACACCTCCTGAAAATTGATATTGAACTCTATCTTCACATAAAACTTTCTATGTTCATATAGAAGTCTTAATACCTCTTCATGTTTTTCATCATCTGGCTTTAGGTAGGCTATGAAGTATACTGTGTACAGTAGCGACTTTGTTCACAAAGTTTTAATCGTCCCCATTGTAATGTATATATGTGGAAAGGTTGGAGCGGGGCTTTTACGTAGGGGAGGCTCTAGTAGGTTCAGGTTATGAAGTCGCTCACGTTGATATAGTAATTGGGGAGAAAAATGGACCAGTTGGCTTAGCATTTACAAACGCTTTATCGAATCCCTCTGCTGGCCACACGGGTATGCTCGCCGTATTGAGACCCAATCTACCAGTTAAGCCTAGTACTTTGATCATACCCAAGGTCACGGTCAAGAGTATGGAGGATTCTGAGAAAGTCTTCGGTCCTGCTCAAGCGGCTGTTGCTAAGGCTATAGCTGACGCAGTTGAAGAGGGTATTATTCCAAGAGATAAATGTGAGGATTGGGTTGTAGTGGTTTCAGTCTTCGTACATCCTAAAGCCAAAGATTATAGAAAGATCTATCAGTTCAACTATGCTGCTACAAAGCTGGCTACTAGGAGAGCTTTAAAAGGATATCCGAGCATCGATAAGATTCTCAAAGAAAAAGATAGAGCTGTTCATCCAATTATGGGCTTTAGAGTTAGAAGGCTCTGGAGTCCACCATATTTGCAGGTCGCATTAGACTTAAGTAGTCTTGAAAAGGCTTTAGAAGTAGTTAAACAGTTGCCTAGGAGTGAAAGAATTATTCTTGAAGCTGGCACTCCGCTTATAAAAGCCTACGGTGTTGGAGTTATCGGGAAAATAAGGGAGGTATGGAAGGATGCATTTATAGTCGCGGATTTAAAGACAATGGATGTTGGTAGGGTTGAAGTTAAAGAAGCCGCTGACGCTACTGCGGATGCCGTCTGCATACTCGGCGTTGCATCAAAAACCACTATAGATAAAGCTATACTTGAGGCTCAGAAACAGGGGATTTACTCAGTATTGGACATGATGGAAGTTTCAAATCCAATAGCTAAAATCGAAGCGTTGGAATATAAGCCTGACATCGTTCTCCTACACGTTAGTGCCGATGTTGAAAGGAAGACTGTAGAATCCGGTAAACAAGTAGAATTTAGATGGAATGAGATATCTGAGGTTAAAAACCGTTTTAAAGTCCTCGTAGCAGTTGCCGGAGGAATAACACCATCTTCAGCTATTGAAGCGCTAAAGAGCGGAGCGGATGTGATAGTTGTTGGAAGATACATAGTTGGAAGCGGAGACCCCAGACGAACTTCTGAGCAATTTCTAAACTTAATGCCACCGGAGCCAGACGTTATGAGACTTACATTGGATGAAGATGAATCTATTGGTGAAATCTGACACATGGGTACTATTTAGGAGTACTTATGGGGGATTAGGGGCAACTCACATGCCTATGACGTCTAGGGAAAGAGTATTGGCTACATTCGAGTTTGAGCTAGTAGACATGGTACCTATACATCATATAGGCTTCTCCGGAGACGCGGCTTCAAAAATATTGAGACGTGAAGTCTATGTTGGAGGTGGAATACAACAGTGGAGGGGGGCAAGGGCACTATGGGAGGGTGAGGAGGCTCACCGAGAATTTTTAAAGAAATCGATTGAAGACGCTTTTGAAATAGCTAAAGCAACGGATCAGGATATCATACGGTTTCATTATTGGCGCCTCCCCGTAAAGCCTACGGTGAAGATCGATGAATACACCTTCCTTTATGGAGACCCCAGGGGGGAATACGTGATAAGACGTTACAATCCATCTTCCGAACTCTTTAGCATAGTCGAAGAGCATCCTCCAAGGGAGAAGATGAGTTTAAGCGTTCGACTTAAGAAAGCGGAGGAGTATCTCATTAGCATGGAGGAGTGGTTGGAGAACTACCGTCCGAGAGCTGAAGAATTTCAGGAAATACGTAGCTTGATAGAGAAATATGGTGGAGAATACGCTATCAGGGTAAACGGTGGATCTGTAGGCATTGGGTTGAGCACGGAGGATCTCATATGGCTTATAGCTGCGAAGCATAGACCGGATTTAGCCGCCCGCTACCTAGATATACAAGCAGAATTAGCCGTAAGGCAGATAAAGTATCTTGCAGATGCAGGGGTGAAATTGCTATTCAGCGGGGTAGATATTGCTGATAATAGAGGCCCTTGTCTTCCCCCTAAAACCTTCCGTGAGCTTGTCTTACCTAGAATACGTAGAGTTGCTGAGGAATGTCATAAACATGGAATGTACTATCTATACGCTAGCGACGGAAATCTTTGGCCAGTCGCCGATGACCTTTTCGGAAAATCTGGAGTTGATGGCTACTATGAGATAGATCGAAGAGCTGGAATGGATTTACGTAAACTCAGAGAACGTTTTCCCAACCTCGTACTTATAGGAAACATAAGCTCCCACACATTATACTGTGGAAGTAGAGAAGACGTGGAGGCTGAAGTTAGGTCATGCCTTGAAGAAGCCAAGAGAAGTAGAGGAATCATAGTCGGAGTTTCAAACTACATAGTTCCAGGGACCCCAAAAGAGAATATAGACACACTAATTGAAACGATTAGAAAACACAGGAAGATGTGAATCTCGTAGTATGATAAGAGGTTTTAGGCTGTTATTGAGAAACACGGTCTTGTGTAAGTTGATGTAGCTACTGAGGTAATGCTGAAATTCTATGAGATATGTTTCTTGATATGGAAAAGTAAATTATTGAAGCAAATTGTGGAAATGATGCGCTAAAAATCAGCTTGGAGAAAGAATTTTCTCAGCATTCTCCCCCAATATCTTCCTCTTATCATCCTCATTGATCTCCGACTTCTCAATCATCAACTTTGAAGCTTCAGCGTACAGGATGGGTATTCTAGTTCCAAAAAGTAATCTTGAACTACCAATCTGCTCTACTAAACGCTCAATGCAGTCAAATGGGCCGCCGAGCCCATCAGTAGATATGTAGAAGTTTTGGTTTTTCGAGACGTATCTTAAAAGCTGTTGAACAGTATTTGAAAAATGTTTTCCGCCGCCTACTATGAATACATTCTCTCGATACTGATTAATAACTTGCGCAACCTCCAATATTGGAGCCTCCGGAACAAAACAGTAGCTTGGGTGATGTCTCATGTCTAAGAGACTGGTCTGGATGAATATTGGTAAATTCAACTTTCTAGCCTCCTCAGCTAGCTTCGACATCTCATTTGAGAGCAAGCTATATTTATGGTAATCTGGGTGGAGTTTTACACCCTTAACCCCATATTTTTCGACACATTCCCTTAAGTGATTCCTCCAATTTACGAAATTTAGGTTGATTACTGCAAATGGTATAAACCTCCCCGGATATTGTCTGCACACCTCGCATAGTTCAAAGTTTCCTACTTCATAGTTGTAATGAAAGACGCTGTTTAAAGATGTTATCACAGCCTTATCAATTCCAGCTCTATCCATCAATGCTAAGATGCCCTTTGCAGTCTCATATTTTAATGGCATGAAGGGCCATCTACCTAGATAGGCATTTACATCTATGATCATTTAACCCACCTCCTTTAGAAGCTTGAGGGCGTTTTCTCCCAGTATCCTCCTCTTATCACTTTCACTGATATCTGCGTACTTGACTTTAGCCAGCTGAGATATATAGCTCCGACCAGGTGCATCGGAGCCGAACAATATTCTGTCGGCTCCTATCATTTCTACAGCACTCTCTATAATGCCTCTTTCAGGGTCAAAACCGGATGTGTCGAAATATATGTTTGGATATGGTCTTGCAGCGTCAAGAGCCTTCACCCACATACCCCCCATGTGGGCGAAAACAAACTTAGTGTCAGGGTATCTTCTCCCTAATTCCGCAATTATGCGCACTGGAAAGGAAAACCCTTCCGGCGCTATGAGAGTTCTCGCCTCATGTGTTAAACCTTCCTCATCATGCCAGCTATGTATAACCACAGGAACATCGAGCTCTGCTGCCTTTAGAAATATGGCGTGAGCGCTAAGTAGACCTGAGAGAGGCCAGTTTGACTCAGCATGAATCTTCACCCCTTTAAAATCATACTCTCTTATAAATCTCTCTATGATTGCTGGCGCCTTTGGATCGGTGCAACGTCCCCTAACGAATCCTATTAATTTATCTCGATGCTTATCTACAAGCTCTCTTATAAACTCATTATTACTGGAAAGCCCTAGAATCACCTGTCTGTCAATACCAGCTTTTTGAGCTGCAATTAGCATCCTCTCAAATTTCTCTCTCCAATCTATTTCTACATCTTCAAGTCCACGAAAAGGTATGTGAACATGCATATCTATAATCAACTAAATCTCCCATCGATATTCGGCAACTGATTTTACCTTATATGCTTTGTGATTTAATTTTTGTTTGATTTCTTTTCCTTACACATTGGAAGTGTGTTGATGAATAGTGGTGTCTGCTATCGGCTTTTGAATATGTAAGGAAAAAAGAGCACCCTACACCCATACTTACTATGTTAAACTTTAAACTGGTTGACAATTCAATAACCAATATAACCGTCCGATAGGGTATACATATCCATAGCGAAAAATTATAATGTGAAATTTCAACCTTGGAAAAGACTGAAGTTTAAAGGACTTTCAGCGGCTATAAGCAACAGTGTAGACTTTAACATGGTTAAACCCCTTATTTTATATTTTCCTCATAGGTCTCTCAGTCTCTACTAGGCTGTTATATCGTATAGGTTCATGTCTAATGCGTCTTCCACAGGTCTTCCTGCGAAGAAGTCTTCTAGAGATTTGACTACGGTTTTACCTATCATATGGTAGCCGTAGTATCCCGCCCCAGCCACATGGGGAGTGATGTAGACGTTTTTAAGACCTCTAAGTGGGCTGTTAGGTGGTAGAGGCTCAGGTTCTGTAACGTCTAGGAAGGCTCTTATACGTCCTTTCTCACATTCCTCAATAAGGGCATCGTGGTCTATTATTCCCCCTCTAGCGGTGTTTATTAGCACAGCTCCATCTTTCATTCGTCTAAGCTGATCGCGGCCTATCATATGGTAAGTCTCACTCGTCAAAGGAGCATGTATGCTTACAACGTCAGATTTTTCGAAAAGCTCGTTCAACCCTACTTTTCTAACGCCCAGCCTACCCGCTTCCCACTCTGAAAGATAGGGATCATAGACGAGAATCTTAACATCGAAAGGTTTGAGAAGCCTTATAACTTCTCTACCAACCACGCCCACTCCAACTATACCCACGGTGGCACCCATGAGAAACTGGCCGTTCTCCGGTATTTCTCGGCTCCTCCAAACGCCCTTCTCCCTATAAGTTTGTATATGATCAAACCAACGCCTCAAAGTCATGATCATCATACCCACGGTAGACTCAGCCACATTATAGGCTATAGCCCTTCTACAGCTTACAACGCATATACCGCGGGGTATAACATATTTCTCAACCACAGATTTAGCCAGTATGGGTCTAACGGATCCTGCGGAGTGAACGATTATCTTAAGACTATCCGCCTTTTCGAAAACCTCACCCGTCAACCCTGGGCTTCCCCAACCGGTTACAAGCCCCTCCATACCGGTTATAAGCTCGGCGACTTCACTTGAAGATAGGTCGCGATCTTTAGTATTAACAGTCACGTCGAAAAGTCTGAGAAACATTTCAAAGTCTTCCTTAGTGAAGACCCTCTCCGTATGGGCTCTAGTTGGAATATAGAGTATCCTACGTTTAGACATGATAGGCCTCCTCCCCCTTAAATAGACTTTAAAACCTCCTTAACGTAATTCAGGTCTCTCCTAGCTTGCTCTATTATCTCTCTGAGAGGCATCTCCTCGTACTCGCAATGTATCGATACAGGCCCTTTAAACCCTATATGTTTGAGTATTTTAAACACCTCCCTCCATGGAACCAGCCCCTCACCCATCGGGACGACGCGCGCAATCCATCTCCCGCCTTCTTTAAACCATCCAAAGTCTTTAACAGCCACCATGCGTATGCGATCCGCCAATATATCCATACCCATGAGCCATCCGGCTAGTCCACCTTCAACAACCATATGACCTGGGTCTATGTAGGCTCCGATGAGGTCTGGGTCGAATCCTTTCAAAATCTCCCATAGGATTGCTGGTTCAGCTGACATATACATTCCGGAATGTATGTGTACACCCGCGGTTACACCATACTTTCGACTCAGCCCCTGAATCTTCTCCAATTTTCCACGTACATCCTCCATCTGGCTTCTGAGGAAGCCGAAGCCCCTATACATCCAGTATCCAAGCTTCAGATACTTGACGCCGCACTCCGACGCCACTTTAAACGTCTCCTCGGCATAAGGCTCACCTGCATCTGTTATAGACGTCGTTATCATCGGAACGGATAAGCCTTTAGACTTCAATATTTCTATGGCTTCTGGAAGCTTCTCCTTAACTTCTTCCGGAGTTATGTAGCCTCCAGGTCTAACCGTTAAATCTACGCCTTCAAAGCCGATGTCGGCCATGATTTCGCCGAACTCAGAGAGAGGAAGCTTCTGAAACATTTTAGCGAAAACTATAAGCTTCATAAAACCACCTCAAAACGTAGAAGCCTTTATACGTTCTACAAGCTCCATTGTTTTGACGGCGTCTTCAAAATTCGTCTCAGGCATCCTATCTTCCCTTATACAGTCTATGAAGTGTCTATTCTCCTGGAGATATCCATAGATTACGTGGAAGTCTCTACAGCCCCCGACGAGGTCGAGGTTTCTCATAACTTCAGCCTCCCCATAGGGTTTATCGTCTTTCAATATTAAAGCCTCCTGCTTTTCAGGCTCAAATGGAACATTTACAAATGCATATATGCCTTTCGAGTGCATTTCAAAGTAGTGTACTCGTCCACCTGAAGAGTAGTTTGAGCATAAATGTCCCACACATCCGTTTCTAAACCTTATAATAGCGTTAAAACTGTTCATATAGTCTGCGTAGAAGCTCGCAACATAGCTGACAACCTTCTCAGGCTCCCCACCCATAAACCTTAAAGCGTCAACGGCATGTATAACGTCCGCCACAAGATGGCTCACACAACCCCAAGGCTCAGGTTGACCTATCATATTCTTATGGAAAACGGCTGTACAGTGCGTTATAGGGCCGCGCTCTTCAACTACACGTTTAGCCTCTCTAAAAACTGGTATAAACCTCCTGTTGAATCCGACCATTGTCTTACAACCATATCTCTTAGCGGCTTCAGCCATCCTCCTAGTGTCTTCAACCGATATACCCGGAGGCTTCTCTATGAAAACGTGAAGACCACGTTTAAGACAGTTGACGACAACGTCGGTCAGAGGCTCGGCACCCGCATAGTGGCCAGTGGGGATAGGGGCCATAATAGCGTAAACGGCGTCTAAAGACACCTTTTCAAGCATAAGCTTATAATCTCTAAAACGCCGCTCAACACCATACCTATTGGCGGTCCTATTAAGCCTACTCTCATCCAAATCGCATATAGCAGTTATCTCAACATCTCTAAAACTCGCCAGTGACGGATAATGAACCCTATTAGCCATATCTCCAGCACCTATAAAACCCACTCTAACACGATCCATATTATTTAAAACCTAATTATAGGAGAATATAAAAGATTGCTTTACGACTATCTACGGTCCTCTGTCTATGATGTTAAAGTTTTTACGTTACTGGTGTAGTATCAAAAGTTGTGGAAGCCTTGGATGCATATGAGGTTTTATCTTCAGCTAAACCCGAAGAGTTGAAACATCCATGTGAAAGCTTAGACTATGCCAATCACGTTGTTAAAACGACCATGATGGGTTATCCTCAATTGGCTGCCGATAGTCTACTGAATCCAGATCTAATCGGTAGACTGGCCGATATCGTCGGCTCCATAGTTAGACAATTAAACTTAATCTTCATGGAGGCGAAGTGGGTTGGGAGAAAGAGGGAGGATGTCATCGTCCAGAGGGGACGGGCATACGACGTTCTCCTTGAGATAGCCATAAACCTATTCGGTTTAGAGAGGGAGTGGGTCGGTTTCACCGAGAGAGATGTTGAAGATTCTCTGAAGATTATAAGAAACACGCTATCTGCTTGGGAGTCTACTGAACGTGAAGAGCGTGGAAGCGCTGAAATAGCTAAGGCTGTTGTCAGGTTGAAGATTGAGGACATGAAGAAGGTTATGCGTGGAGATCCTAAAGGTGTGAAAAGCATGGTTGCCGTTATGGGTGAAAACGTCGAGAAGAAGCTTGACGAACGCAATATTATGCTAAGCTTCCTAGACGCCTTAAAAGAGGAGATTCAAGGCAACATATACTACGTTATGTCTAAGAAAGGTATGTGTAGGTTCGGAAACGATTACGCTTTAGGTCTTAGATGGCTTAGAAGATTAGGCTATGTGCAAGTTTCAACAAACCCCGTCTTGGCAGCTATAGCCTATAGGGATGACCCGAGCCTATGGGATAAATTTGAAGACTATCTTAGGAAAAACCCGAGTTATCTGAAGAACATAGACAGCCGTCAGGATGAGCTTGCAATGCTAGCCACCATGCTAGCACTCTGGCCTAACATGGAGGTTTTCAGACCCGTCTTCTACTTAAAGGGATTTTCAGACGGTATGATAAGCTACCAGTTGAATCCAAACGTGGCCGACGACGTTAATAGGAGTATTGAAGACGCTTTAAAAATCTACAAGGCTACTCAAGAGTACTTTATGAAATACGACGAGTATCTCCTATGGGGTTGGTCGAGGGACGTTGAAAGAGGGAGACCGAACATCGTGTTTAAAGTAGCTGGAAGTAGCCCCGCGGCTATAGAAATCACAAGCATACTTGAAAGTCTAGGGATAGGTACAAACAACACGATAACTTTCACAGTATCCCAGGAGGTTTCACTGATACTTGCTAAGATCCGCGGGAGGGCTAAAGCCGTTAAAATGGGCATTAAAACGACTAGGGTTTACGAGACAAACATGGGTGGTAGGCTTGAGGGGCATCTTAGAGAAGTTAAAGCAGCGCAATTGATAATGGATGCTTTAAAGCGTTTCGAAAACCCTGAGGCTAAACTTATAGAATTCTGCAAGAAGCTAGGTGTACCGGTGGCTAGCGAAGCTGAAGCGTGGGTCGGCGCAACTGGATGGGGGTATAACTACAAGGCTAAAACGTTTGAGGAGAAGGTTACTCTAGCATCTTTCAACCAGTATTTGAAAACGCTGGTCAATGAACATTTAGCGATGCTTTTAGTAGAGGCGAAGATGTTCAACTCTAAAGAGGAGGCGTTAAACTACTTGACAAATTGGGAAAAGGCCATAGGGCTTGCTGGGACTCTAGTAGCTCAAAGGGTTTGGTGGATATTCTTCAGCCCTGAAAATAGGGCTAAATGGATTAGCTACTTGACCTCCGAGTATGGTTTAACAAGGGAGGAGGTTGAGAACGTCTTAAACGGCATAGACGTGTTGCCGGCTTCCAAGAGGAAGCCTATGGACACCTTCCTTACATTAGCTAGGTGGAATATGACGAATACCGAATTTCCAGATCATCAACTTAACGTTTTAAATGAATCTAAGAGTTTAAACTTCAATCTTTCAAACTATGACAACGCTATAATGATGAAGCATGATCCTAAAACAGTTGAAACGCTCAATCAACTGGAAGATTTTGTGAAAGCCTATGAGTTGACGCCTGACCTTTCGGAGTTGCTTGGGAAAGTCGGTATAGATGTTAAAGAGCTAGGTAATAGAGGATTGACGTATGATGGATGGGCGACCTTCGGATCCACCGTTAAAACGATGACAGGTTTTACTGAAGCGTATAACAACTTCAGGAGTAGAGTTGTAGAAACGGCTAAAAAAGTAGCTAAAACGCTTAGTGTTCGATAAAATACATTCTTTTTTTTACTTTACTACATAGATTTAATAGCCTGATTTTCCCTTTAAAATTCTTAGAAGAAAATGCCTTCGTTAACGCTTAAGGATAAGCGTACCGTTTTCCCGTTCACTGCTTTTGTTGACCAGGAAGATTTGAAGCTTTCCCTTATACTTAACGCTATAAACCCTCAGATAGGTGGAGTTTTGATAAGAGGTGAGAAGGGCTCAGGTAAGAGCACCATAGTACGGGCTTTGGCTGATCTACTGCCGGAGATAAAAGTCGTAGATGGATGTGTTTTCAACTGCGACCCGGATAATCCAGCTGAAATGTGTGAAGAGTGTTTTAGAAAGTGGAAGGAGGGGAGTATTAAAGTCGCTTTTAGAAAAATGAAGGTTATAACAATCCCCCTAGGCGTTACCGAAGATAGGCTTCTCGGGACTCTAGATATAGAGCGAACGCTTCGAGAAGGCGTTAGAGTTTTCCAGCCTGGTCTTCTAGCTGAAGCCAATAGGAACATCGTGTATATAGATGAAGTAAACCTCCTTCCAGATCATATAGTGGACGATATTTTAGACGTAGTAGCTTCAGGCTGGAACATAGTCGAAAGAGAGACGATATCTGTAGCCCACCCTTCAAGGTTTCTACTCGTTGGTACGATGAACCCTGAAGAAGGCGAGCTTCGACCACAACTCTTAGATAGATTTCCGTTATCGGTTACAGCCGCATCTGTTAGAAATGAGGAACTAAGAGCTGAAATAGTTAAGAGAAATTTGGAGTTTGAAGAAGACCCTGATGGATTTAGAGCGAAGTATGAACCCATGCAGGAGGAGCTTAGAAGGAGAATAATTGAAGCGCGGAGCATGCTTTCGAAGGTCTTAATACCAAATTCCATAGTTAGACTAGTGGCGAGACTTTGCATATCGTTAGACGTTGACGGACATAGACCTGACATAGTCATCCTTAAGACCGCAAAAACTTTAGCGGCCTTTGAGAAAAAGCCGATAATCGATGCTTCTCATGTAAGGAGGGCAGCGCTTCTAGCACTTATGCATAGAACGAGGAGTGGTGGTTTTAAAGAGCCAGCTTCCCGTGAAGAAATTCTCAAGACCTTTGAACAATTGTACAACGAACTCTCTTGGGAGATAATACGAGAAATCTCTCAATTAACTAACGGTAGGGAGCCCACTGTGAGGAGCGATCTGCCTAGTTTAAATTCTAAACCTGAAAGCAATGAACTAGGAGAATTTAAATCTTCCACCGGTGGAGGGGATGAAACAACTAGCTCAAAGCCTCATAATCTGAAAAAGCGTGAATTATCCGATGGTAAAGTTTCCGGGAGAAGAATCATTAGCCGGTTTTTTCAGCCTGTGAAAACTTCACTTAAAGATGAAGTTAAAGTGAAAATGAAGATTCCAGAGGGCTTTAGATCAGAAGATTTAAAGAATGGCTTTGAAAACTTCATCACAGTCCTCGGAGATAAACCTATGGGTAGAGGGTTTTTCAGAGAACGCGTGTATGAAGATGTTGGAGAGGTTAAAACTATAGCCTTACCGTCAACTCCTCAAAAATACGCTAGAAGAAAGACATTCTACCTCTCAGGTAGGAGGGCTCAAATGCTGATGTACGCTACAGTAGGTAGGTATGCCGGTTATGAGAGTTATAAGCGGAATCTTTCTACGAATTTGGCTCTAATTCCAACAATTCAAACAGCCGTAGCAAATGCACATGTACGTAATGGGCAGACTGGGCAGTTGACTATAGACATTAAACCTGAAGATTTAAAAGTTAAACTTCTATCTTCAAGATCTACTTTAACGATAATCTTCCTTTTAGATTTAAGCGATTCTATGGCCGACTATCTACCGATTGTTTCAAGAGTTATACTCGGCCTCCATAGGGAGGCGTACACTAAACGTGATAAAGTTGGCGTTATAGCGTTTCAGGGATTTAATGCCAACGTTATCTCCCACCCGACTAGAAACCTTCTAGTTGTTGCTAGAAAAGTTAGACGTTTAAGAGCAAGCGGATACACACCACTCGCTAAGGGTCTTCAAACTTCCCTAGAGCTGATTAAAGCCGAAAAGAGGAGGGATAAGAGCACTCTCCCCGTTGTAGTTCTCATAAGCGATGGAGCGGCTAACGTCCCCTTAAGTACGACATTTGTAAGCCCATTCTATTTGGATAGTTTAAGGAGGGCGTATGAAGATTCTATATCCGTTGCTAAGAACTTGGCTAGAATGCGTATACCAGTAATCGCTATAACTCCTATCGGAGAGTCTATCCATCATGGGTTGAATAGGTCTGGGTTTGAGCTACTCAGAACTATTGCGAATATAACTGGTGGAGGCTTTTACGCTGTTTCAATGCCTAAGCCTAAAGAGTTTATAGAGCTTGTTAAGAAGAACATTTTTCCCAGCTATACAACGGATGAAGAGGTTAAAGCGATGTCTAGAGTTGTTAAGGACGCTATTACACTGTTTAGGAGGGGAGGTTTTAAGGAGGCATTAATCTACTAAATTCAAATTGGCATGTTAAACATGTTAGAAAACATTTTAACATAGGTTTGCCGAAGTATTTTCTGAGCGTTTATGGAATATGGTATAGCCGTAGATTTAGGTGCGACGAATATTAGAGTTGCCGCTGGTACCGCTAAAGGTGAGTTTATAGCAAGAGCATACGCGCGTACGAATTTGTTTGAAGGGGCCGAGGCTATAAGTCTCCAAATAATATCGATGATACGGAGGCTTCAAGATGAAGCTGGGCTTGCTCTCAAGGATACAGTCGGTATAGGCGTTGGTGCTTTCGGCCCTCAAGACCCCGTGAGGGGTGGTATTGTAAAACCTGCTAATGCACCTTACGAGTTTATACCGATTAGAAAGCCTCTTGAAGAGGCTTTTAAAGTTCCAGTGGAAGTCTACAACGATTGCGTTGCATCAGTTATTGGAGAGAAGTTTTACGGTCTAGGTAAAAACGTAGATAACATCGTCTATATAACGATAAGTACTGGGATAGGTGCTGGTGTTTATGTTGACCGCCGCCTACTTTTAGGTAAAGATGGAAATGCCCATGAAATAGGTCACATAGTAGTAGACTACGAGGGGAGGCTCATCTGCGGATGCGGTAAACGTGGACACTGGGAGGCCTACTGTTCAGGGCGCAATATACCTAACTTTGCAAAGCTTATAATTGAAACTCAGAAAAGATTTGAAGATTTCAAGAAAAGCTATCTGTGGAAGGCTTCAAACAACAGTTTAAACGGTATAACCGCTAAGTCCATTTATGATGGGGCTAAAATGGGCGACAAACTTTGCATAGACATAGTGGAGAATATCGGCGTTTTAAACGCTATGGGTGTTGCCTCCGCCATAAACGTTTATGACCCAGACCTCGTGACGTTGGGTGGAGCTGTTACGCTTAACAATGTTGAACAGGTTTTAAATCCAATAAAAAAGCACTTTAAAGAATACATAGTCAATAGGGAGGCGGAAATAGCTGTAACACCTCTAGGTGATGACATAGGGCTTTACGGTGCGTTAGCCCTAGCTTTCAGACTTCATAAGGATAAGGCCTAAGCCTTAAGCTTCGCTAAAAGTTCACAGGCTTTACATAGATCCCCCATCGCAGGACTTCCACAGATTCTGCATTTTCCAACTTGTGGGAATTCTAAACTCCGCTTGAGATTGTTGGCTATTTCTTCAAAACTCTTTAGTAAAGTGAACATTATACCTGGATGTCTACTTTCCAACCGGTTGACTAAAACTCTAATATCAGATCTGAGGGATGTGCCAGTGTAGGGGCATTGTGTAGGTTGGAATTTAAAGCCCATGAGGGCGGCGTAAAGCGATACTTCTCTTTCAGGTATTAGAACCATCGGTTTAACCCTAGTGGGGGTTCCTGGAAAACTGCTCTCCGTCACTGGGCCTGAAGTCGTAAACCTGTAAAGGTCTCCATGAGCTAGGTTGAGTATGTACGTTTGAATAACGTCGTCAAGGTTATGAGCCGTAGCTATTTTATCGAGATTAAGCTCTTCAGATGCCGTGTTCAACGCTTTACGTCGTAAAATACCGCAGTAGACGCATGGTCTAGGTTTAATACCCTTCTCTGAGGCTTTTTTAACGAGCTCATCAAGCGTTAAACCGAAGAGTTTTTTAAAGCTGTAGACGTAGTGTGGGACATTAAGCTTTCTACAAGCCTCTGAGGCTATTTTTAAAGCCGCTCTTCTATAGCCTCTTATACCTTCATCTATTGTGATGGCTACGAGTTTAGCTTTCGGAAAACTGGCCTCAATCTTGGATAAGATGTGTAGTAGCGTTAAGCTGTCTTTCCCTCCTGAAATAGCCAACCCTATCTTATCGTCTGGATTGAACATTTTATAGCGTTTTATCGCTAGCTGCACCCTATCCTCTATGGATTTTAAGAAGTGCTTACGGCATAGGATTTCACCAGAGTACACTCTCTTGTAAACCGCTGCTTCGCCACATCTCTGACATTTGAGCAATAACACTCACCAATCTCATGTCAACTTAAAATTCTAAATCTCAAAAACGTTAAACTTATGTTCAGCAGTAGAAGGCCGAATGCGAAAACGTTTAAGCATAACGTTATGGTTTTATGTAGTATGCGATTTTTCACCTTACTTAGAAATACGTCTACGAATCCATATCCATCTAGAGGATACATCGGTAACATGTTGAATATCGCAAATGCGACGTTTATGTTGCACATATACATTAAAATCAGGTATCCTGTAAACGTTACAGGTCTTGGTATTAGGTCTCCGAATATTGATGGACTGTAGGGGTACGCATAGAATCTTACGTTTAAACTCCTGTTAAACTCACTTATGGAAACGTTGAAGACGCCTTTATCGGTTTTTATGACTAAGTTATCTGTTATATTCAATCTACTCAGTTCTTTCAACGGATTCTGATATGGCGTTATGAACGGTATTGGAGGTTTAGTCGATCCCAATTTAACGCCGTTTATCTCACTTATGATGCTCCAGCTATCTAAGCCGAGCTTATATAATGGGCTGTCTGGACTTACACTGTAGACTAGAAGGCCCTGAGGCTGTTGGAAGAATACGTTTAGAGCTATAAGTGATATAAGCGCTACTGCTAAGTTTGCTGAAGGACCCGATGATAGTATTCTAAGCTTAGATAGAGATTTAGACTTCTTGAAAGCCTCTTCATTCGGTTCAACAAACCCCCCGAATACTATTAATGCTAATAGTAGACCAGAAGATTCAACTGGTATGTCTTCGAGCCTTGCTACAACTCCATGCATCATTTCATGTACAGTAAGCCCTACGAGAATTGCCGGTAAGATGTAAAGTAGAGGCTCAAAACCCACAGTTATACCCGGTAGTATTGGCATTAGCCCTACGGCTTCCTCAGACCTTACGAGTAGTTTAAATATGTTCTCTGTAAGCGTGTAAGTTGAGAATAATATAAGTCCAAACGCTAAAAATATGCTGAGTGTTGAATAGTACCTCCAGAACTCTTTAAACCTACTTGATAGATCGTCGAGGAGTTTGTTGAATTTTGCCGTCCTATATATGATTATGAAGGGTTTGACGTAAAGGTTTCTCCTATCCAACTTAAACACCTTAGCTATTGCGTAAACCACAAGCCAAAACGCCATGATAAGTGCCAAATATATTCCGGTGCGTACATATATGTTTGAGCTCAAAACCTTAACCTCCTTCTAGCCGGAGGATTTTTAGAGACAATTTCCTCAAAAACACTTTCAAAATTATCACCTTCAGCTAAAAGCCTTTTAATGAATAAACCCGTTCTACCATGTTCATCCCTTCTCTTTAAAACCCTCACCCGTTCTTTAACGACGTCTACACTTACGCCAAGCTCCCTAGCTACTTCAGACTCAAATCCCTCAATCGGATATTCAAGATGCCCATAAGCTGTAGGCTTGATAAACGTAAGTCTTTTAGTACATCCCGGCACCCTTAAATCCTCCTTCAATTCATTAAGCCCTATCATACCGCCGAATTTGTAGAATTCAAGCTCCCTAGTTCTGAAACTCAGAAGTGGAAACGTTACAGATATCTTCTCTCGAGAGTCCAAGTATATATGGGCCTTGGGAGTATTACTTGGAGTTGCCTGTGTTAAAACCCTACTGAAGATGTTGAAACCTCTAACCAGTAGACATGTTTCTACAACATGGCTTGGAATAGGTTGAAGGATAACGACGTCAACGTCACTATCCTCATCAACGTCTCCTCTAGCCACACTCCCATGAACAAACCCCTTAATGTTAAAGCTTTCTAAGGCTTCAAGCAACTTAATAGCTTCCGCTCTAAGCTTTTTCAGAATCAGCCACCTCTCAGCCGGATAGAAAACCTCTAAAACTTCCCTTAATTTAAGGGGCTTTTCAGCCATCTCTAAAGTTAATTTACGAAATTCTCCTAATAAGGTTAGCCTATGTACACGTATAAGACCTTGCCCCCATTTACTAGATGAAGTTTTCAAAAGCCTCACCGAATATGAGAAGAATTCGTCAGCGGCTCTGAGCGGTCAACTATCCAATGTTTATGGGAAAGGTATAAAGCTTTGAGTTTTCTCTCTTAAAGAGGGAGTGTTAAGAGCTATGAGCGTTTTCAGGGTGAGGATTCCGATCAATAGGGTTGGCGTTTTGATAGGAACTAAGGGTGAAGTTAAACGTGCTATTGAAGAGAAGTGTCATGTTAAACTTAACATAGATAGCTCATCGGGTGATGTAGAGATATCACCTGTCGATAATGGAGACGTTTTAAGTCCACTTGTGGCTAAGAATGTAGTTTTAGCCATAGGCCGCGGTTTCAGCCCCGAGAGAGCGTTTAGACTTTTAGAGGAGGATACAATGTTTGAGATTTTAGATCTTCGAAACGATTATGGTTTGAATGAGAATGCTGTTAGAAGGATTCAGGGTAGGATAATAGGGCGTGAGGGTAAGGCTAGAAAGATGATAGAGGAGCTTACAGGCGTATATATATCCGTTTATGGCAATACGGTTGCTTTAATCGGTAAAAGCCCTTGGTTTGAACTCGCTAAAGAAGCCATTCAAATGCTCATAGATGGCCGTCAACATAGCACGGTCTATAAACATCTTATTAGAGAGCGTAGGAGAATTAAAAGACTTGAAATAGATATTTGGAAGAAACCGGGCGAAGAGCCGAAAACCTAGATTTTCAATATTCTAAGTATGTTTTTCCCCAAGATATTCTCCTCATCTACTGGATTCAACTTTAAAGCTTTTATTTTTTCAAGTTCTCTCTTCGCGAAGCTTACAGTATCCGGTTCCTCATGCGGTCCATCGGTACCGAATATTATCCGATTTGAACCCACTTTTTGAACAGCTTCTTTTATTTTATGAGTTAGTAAAACCCCACTCGTATCTAAATATATGTTCTCATGCATAGATGCCAAGTTTATAAACTGGTCTATGAGTTTCTCATCCGTAGATAGGTACTTTCCGAAGTGTGCAACTATTATCTTGGCTTTTGGAAACTTTTCAGCCATACGTTTGACATCTGAATACCTTCCTACGCAATCTATCAGACAGGGTACTTCAAGCTTTTCAGCCAATTCTATAACGGGGTCTATAACGTATTCGGCTATTGTATATTCTCCAGCGTGAACTTTAATTCCTTTAAATCCGAGATTCACCACGGCGTCCATAATTTCATCATTGACGGCTTTCTCAAAACTTGGAATAGCGTAAACGTAAGGTATTAATCTATTTGGAAACTTTCTACATGCTTCAAGAGCCATCTCTATTGAACGCTTAGTTGAAGTGCTCATTGCGAAAACCACGGAAATGTCTATACCGACGGCGTCCATGGTATAGACTATCACTTCAGGACTATATTCGGTTCTATTAACGTCGCCATGTTTTAAATGGACGTGAGAATCTACTATCAAAACAACCCCCTCAATTAGAGTAAATGCTGTGCTTAAAAATAATCTTACATAAATTAGAGCCTTTCGCAGGAGTCAAGTTAATCCGCATGACTTATCGATGATTTTCAATCCCCACGACTTTGAAGACTTTGAGCATAAGGCCGCTTCTAGTTTAAATCGAGGGGAGATTTAAATTTGCAGATAAACGTCATAACTTTCTATTTACGTAGAGATTTAAAAATAAGGCATAGAGCTGTTTTCACGAGGACAATAATTGATTAGGCTGTGAGTTTGAGAAGCGCTAATCTTCTATGTAGATGTACTCTCCTTCAGCCCTCATCATCTTCATACGGCTGGTTATGAAACCCCAGTGCATATAATCTACTTTAGAATACACTGTCCAGTAGTTTATGTAAACCCCCTTTATACCGTTTTCAAGCACCACGACAACCGTATACGTTTTTCCAACCCTAACGCCTGCAAACACGGCTTGGGAATGCCATTGATTTGGAGCTATTGGAACTTCTACCAAAGCCTCGGTTAAACCAATCTCCCAAATTGTTACGGATCCCTTTGGAGCTAGCGTAGGATTGTCGTAGAATGCTAAATCTACGATTAGGTAACCAGCCTCCCAAGATGCGGGAGCTTCTACGAAGACCGCTGTAACGTTTGCATCTCCTTCAAGCGTTAAAGTCGTAAATGGTGATGAGCTGTAGTTTACGAAGTTTATATGCCAATGGTCGAACTCAAAACCGTTGTAGACGTCTGCGACTTGAAGAGTCACAGTTGTTCCCCGCTTCACAGTATAAACACCGGGAGGGGGGAGCGTAAGACCACCCGGTGTGACATCGATTCTGAGGGTTACATATTCTTCGGATGTTGAGCTAAACCATGGAACAAACGGCTCCTCTTCTTCAAAAGAAGCTGAGGACACTATTAACCCCAACATTACTACGATCAGGAGTCCGACTTTGAATTTCAAATTCATAGTCACAATATGTTGATGCGTCTTCCCTATATATGTCTTAACATTCCCAAAACGTATAGTGGTGGCATATTACTACTATTTTGAAAATATAACGTTTTTATGTTAAAGTAATGATACGTATCATGTTAAAAGGTTTATCTAGTGGCATTTACTGTGGTTATACAACCCCAACTAGACTATGAGCCGCTTCTATGGAGAATTGAAGAGGAGGCTTAAACATGGTTGAATTTCAAGAGATAAGTCCAGCAGACTTCTTCTATAGGAATAGAGACATCGCTGGCTTCACAAACCCAGCTAGAGCATTATACAGCACCGTAAGGGAACTTGTTGAAAATTCTCTAGATGCATGCGAATCGGTTGGGGTTCTACCGAGTATATACATAAGGCTTACGTATGTGAGCGGGCCTCTCGACGGAGCTGCGGTATTTAAGATTAAAGTTTTAGATAATGGGTCTGGAGTCCCGGAGCATAATATCCCCCTAGCATTCGGCAAAGTACTTTACGGTTCAAAGTATAAGCTTAAACAGACGCGTGGAGCCTTCGGCTTAGGAGGGAAAATGGCGATACTTTACGGTCAGATAACCACCAATAAGTCTGTTAGAGTGGTATCGAGTACAGGCGGCTCACACATATATGAGTATGTGCTTAACATAGACATTCGGAAGAATGAGCCCAAAATATTGAGTAGAAAAAACTATGAAAATGTGAACAATTGGAGGGGGACTCTCGTAGAATTCTACACAGAAGGGGATTACTACAGGTCTTCGTCTAGAATAGTGGAGTATCTTAAACAGACGGCCATGGTAAACCCGTATGCGGAAATAACCTTCGTCGACCCTAGAGGTTACCTGTATTTATTTGAGAGGGGCGTTAATGAGATGCCTCCGGCTCCCAAGGAAACTCTTCCACACCCGTATGGTGTAGATGTTGAAGCATTGAAGAGGATTATAGCAGATACTAAGGCTAAATCCCTGCTTGAATTCATGACGGAGCACTTCCATAGGGTTGGAAGAGCTACAGCTTATAAGTTCCTCAGCGAAGCCTCTTTAAACCCCGATATGAATCCTAAGAAGCTGAGTCAGGATGATATAGTTAAACTCGTAGACCACATGAAAAACTTCAAAGGCTTTCTACCACCAGATGCGTCATGCCTCTCGCCTTTAGGTGAGAGGTTGCTTAAAGCCGGTATAGAGAAAGAGCTTAAACCGGAATTTGTGGCGGTTATTCAGAGGAAGCCCTCTTCATACTCAGGGTATCCGTTTATAGTTGAAGTCGGCATAGCCTACGGTGGAAGCGTACTTAAACCCGGTATAACCTTATACAGGTTTAGTAATAAAATACCCCTTCTATACGATGAGACTAGCGATGTAAGCTGGAAAGTCGTAAACGGGATGATAGATTGGAGTAGGTATAAGGTTGATGTAACGGTAGACCCTATAGCCGTTATAGTTCACATATGCTCAACAAAAATCCCCTATAAGACGGTTGGTAAAGAGTTTATAGCAGATAGGCCTGAAATCGAACATGAAATACTTAACGGTGTTAGAATAGTGGCCCGACAGCTCATGCTCTACCTATCTAGGAAAAAGCGCGTCCAAATAGAGCGGACACGTCTAGAAACCTTCAGCAAATACCTGAATAAGCTAGCACTATTCAGTACTAAGCTAAGCGGTAGGAAAAAGCCTCCAGATTTGAAGCCACTTCTTTCGAAAATCGCTAAGCTTAACCTAGTGGAGAAAGAGGAGAGCGTTAAGGAGAAGCTTGAAAAACCTCCTACTATAGAGGTGAGGAGATATGAGAAAGCGTAGCAAAACCGTTAAAAATCCGATTAAGCTTTCAGATTTCAAAAGCAAATCTAGTAAATCTAAAACCGTAGAACGGAAACTTAAGCCTTTAAGAGGGGAGGAAAGGAAAAAGATAGTTATTGAGAAGTTTCGGAAGCTGGGTGAAGACATCTACCGTAAGCTTGAAGCCGGAGAATTTCCATATCTTAAAATTCCAAGCCGTTCAACTAAAAACATAATATATGATCCTAAGCTTAGACAGTTTGTACTCGGAGACCGTTTCTTCGTGAGGAGCGCTAAGAACATTAGACACTTGAGACCGTTAACCCAGCTCCTATGGGTCGCATACACGGCCAACACGCTCTGCACCATGGATAAGACTTCGACTCTCAGAGACATATACTACATGGCTCAAGCAGATGGTATAGATTTCAATGATCAGCAGGAAAGCGATGAGGTGATTACAGAGCTTGAAACCGTTTTAGGTGTACCTAGGGAGGAATTCAACATATTTCCAGAAGAGAGGTCTGCCATATTCGGCGATTTAACCATAGAGTATACGGTTAGAGAGTATAAGGGGGTTAGAGTAAACCTTACAATGCACCCCGACGGGTTGGTAATTGGTCCAACTCTTACGAGCGCAGACTTCATTCACTGTGAAGCGGACAAAGTTATAGTTGTTGAGAAGGGAGCTATGTTTACAAGGTTCATCGAGGAGAAGGTGCATAAAAAGTTTAAAGCAATACTTATACATACGGCTGGTCAACCTCCTAGAGCAACTAGGCGTTTGATAAGGAGGTTGAATTTAGAGCTCAATCTACCAGTCTACGTCTTTGTAGATGGAGACCCTTGGGGTATGCACATTGCTCAAGTCATACTTTCAGGCTCCGCTAGAGCTGGACATATACCTGAACTTGCAACGCCAGATGCTTTATGGGCCGGTGTGTACGCTTCAGATATAGTGAAGTATAAACTTCCAAGCGACCCATTGACTAAAGTAGACCTTAAACGGCTTGAAGAGCTTAAGAAAGATCCTAGGTATAAGGACGATTTATGGCAAAAGGAGATAGCTACATTTCAGAAAATTAAGAGAAAGTCTGAGCAGGAGGCTTTTAGCAGATACGGCTTAACATTTATAGTCAGCAATTATCTCCCTCAGAGGCTTAAAGAGCTGAGCCGTAGATGATTGTTCCATTTTTAGTTCGTGAATACTATCTTAAACCCTTTATACCCTTCTACATCATACTTCTTACTGGCGTCTTAAATTGGACAAGCGTATCTTCAGAAAACCGGGTAAGGAGTTTAGAGGGGTACCTTTCTGGTCTTTAAACGATAAACTTGAAGGCTTAGAGCTTTCTAGACAAATAGGTTTGATGGATGATGGGTGGTTTGGAGGCTTCTTCCTCCACGCTAGGGAGGGGCTTGTAACTCCCTACATGAGTGAAGAATGGCTTAATATGATCGAGGTATGTGTGAGGGAGGCTGAGAAGAGAGGCATGTATGCTTGGCTTTACGATGAAGATAAGTGGCCCAGCGGCTTCGCCGGAGGCGTTGTTCCAGCTTCAAGCCTAGACTATAGGGTTAAAGCATTAGCTATGATGGTTAGTGGGGTTATAATAAGATCCCCTGAGCTTCTGAAAGTCTTCGAATGCGATTTTGCAGACGGTAAACCGGTGAATTTGAGAGTTGTTGAAATGGGCGAAATGCCTAAAACTGGTAAAAGCTACATACACTTCTACGTCTGGTCAGCTCCAATTGGAAGTAAATGGTTCGACGGCTTCTCCTACATGGACGTACTGAACCCGGATGCTGTTAGAAAATTCATAGAGTCTACTCATGAAAAGTACTATCAGCGTTTTAGGAAATGGTTTGGCAATACGATACCAGGCATATTCACAGACGAGCCCAACTATCTATCTGGACATGAATCTTTAAACTACCCGGCGGTACCTTGGACGGCTAAGTTTCCAGAATTCTTCAAATCTAGATGTGGATATGATATTACGGATCATCTACCAAGCTTATTCTTCGACGTAGGCGATTACAATAAAGTTAGATACGACTTCTGGAGGACTTTAACAGAGCTTTTCGTTGAAAGCTACAGTAAGCAGATCTATGAGTGGTGTGATAGGCATGGTTTAAAGTATACTGGGCACTACCTTTCAGAAGAATCTCTTACAAGCCAGATAAGGGTTGTTGGAGCGGTTATGCCCCACTATGAGTACATGCATATGCCTGGTATAGACCATTTACGTAGGGATATAGATGAGGTTTTAACAGTTAAACAGGTCGCAAGTGTGGCTAATCAGCTCGGCAGAGAGAGGGTTCTCTCGGAAACCTATGGATGTAGCGGTCAAAATCTATCCTTTGAAGATAGAAAGTGGATAGGTGATTGGGAGTACGTATTAGGCGTTAACTTCCTAAATCATCACCTATCGCTATACTCCATGAGGGGTAGACGTAAGAGAGACTATCCACCTAACATATTCTACCAACAGCCTTGGTGGAAGTTTAACAGCCTCATAGAATCCTACTTTGCAAGACTCAGCTATGCTCTATCGAGGGGTGTTAGAGTCGCCGACGTATTGATATTGCATCCTATTGGAAGCGGCTGGGCTATGTTCACCCCCTTAGATACATCAAAGGTTGAGAATTTGCATAGAGATTTTGAGAAAACCTTTAGAACCCTTCTTGAAAAACACTGGGACTTTGAACTTGGAGATGAATTCATAATAGCTAAATACGGTAAAGTGGACGGGCCCTTCTTCATAGTTGGAAGATGCCGTTATAAGGCGGTCATCATACCGCCCAGCTTAACGCTTGCAGAATCCACCGTTAAACTTCTAGAGAATTACGTAGCTAATGGTGGGCTTCTCATAGCAATTGAGCCAACACCTAAAATGGTTGATTGTAAACCGTCTAGTAGGATTGAGGCGGTTTTAAACATGGCTGTTAAAGTTAAAGACGTATATGAAGCCGTCAATATCCTAAATGAGAAGGTTAAGAGGAGGGTTCTAATCAAATGTTCAAAGAACGACGCCTCCAACGTGTGGTATCATTTGAGGAGAGACGGCTCTCAGCAAATACTTTTCCTAGCCAATCTTAGTAGAACGCAGGAGGTGAATCTTGAAGTCGGTTTACTCGGTAGCGGTAAGCTTGAGGAGTATGATCCATTCACTGGAGATTCTAAGACTGTAAATCAGGAGGCCAGAGGCGAATACGTCTACAGTAGAGTCCTACTTCCACCCGTAGGCTCTAAACTGCTCGTCTTAGATGAAACGCAGAAACCTGAAACAATCAAATTTAAACCGTTTAATGTCGTAGAGGAGGTGGCCGTTGAAAAGCCTTGGAAGATTTCAAGAGTAGCATTGAACGCGTTAACTTTAGACTATTGTAGATTGAAGATTGATGATTCATGGACTGCTAAAATTCCAACTTGGAAAGCTCAAAGGATTATAGAGAGACTTGGCTATGGGAGGCGATTTACGGTAAGGTACGAGTTTACAGTCGACTTAAATGACCTGAATAGAGAAATCTGGCTTGTTTTAGAAAGCCCGGATAAATTTAAGATTAAGGTTAACGGTTTCGAGGTCTCCTATAAGCCTGAATACGGCTGGTGGATTGATACAAGCTTTAAACGCATCCCAATTAAAGGGCTTATTAAGAATGGACTTAACATGGTTGAACTTGAAGGTGTGAAGCTTTTTACAAAATACATGGTTTCAGGTACGGATGCGCACGAGCTTGAAACCGAAATAGAATCCATATACATAGTGGGTGAGTTCGCGGTTGAAAATATCGAAAATCGAGAGTTTAAAATAGTTGAAGAAAAAGGCTCCTACATGGGAGGAGATCTTACAAGGCAAGGTTATCCATTCTATGCCGGGGAAATATCGGTAGAATGTAGCTTCAACCTTGAAAGAGAACCTCAAGGTAGAGTATTCTTAGTTCTAGGTGGATTACATGCGACCGTTGTAGAGATTAAAGTAAATGATCACATTGCCGGACACGTATTCTTAAAACCCTATGAAATAGAAATAACAGACTTCGTAAAACCTGGACAGAATAAACTTGAAATAAAACTCACAAACACTCTTAGAAACCTCCTAGGACCCCACCATCATAAAGCCGGAGAGCTCACAGCAGTAGGGCCGTATAGCTTTCAAGATGAACTAAACTGGATTGACGGTTACAATTTCGTACCCTACGGGCTAGATGAGGTTAAAATTCAACTGAGGACTTAGAAACATTAAAAAATCACGTTGTCTCCTCTATCTAATTAGATGCCTTAAAGCCGGGATGGCCGAGCGGACTAAGGCGCAGGCCTGGAGAGCCTGTGGGCCCTCCGGGCCCTCGTGGGTTCAAATCCCACTCCCGGCGCCACATTCAAAGCGCAGAAATAGCTAGAATTGAGCTCTTTTTCAACTAAAGTCGCTAAAATCTCTGCTTAGTTTTTGCACGGTGAAGCTAATTCACCTTACTTAATTCTTCTCTCCCCAAATTTTAATAGCTTTTTCTAACCCTTGATTTAAACTCCTTATCTTTTCGTAATTTTCCATGCAAAGAAGTTAAGCCTTTTTCATAAAGAATTCCATCAATGTGGGAAGATTCCTTAAATGCCGAAATAATTACGGAAAGTCTGCGTACACGTAACCATTTTCCATCGAGCCCTTAAAATTGGTTTTATCGGCACTAGAACTAGAATTATTGTAGATTTAAATACCCTAGTCTAAATAAATTCTTAGTGGTCGGATTGGAATACGAAATAGAGGAGAGGCTGATAAACAAAAACTTGGTAAGGGTTAGGAAGTTCCCCAAATATTCGAAGGAAAGGGTAGAGGAGGCTATGAGGGAGCTGGAGGAGCTAAGCCCATACATAGAGAAGGTAATAGAAGAGAGTAAGCATGAATGAAGCTTCTAATCTTAGATACAAACCTCTTTTAAGATTAGTTTCTAAGTCAAAATACTATCATAGGCTCATTGACTTGATAGCTCAAGGCAAGGTTAAGATTGTAATTCACGACGCCATACTCGCTGAAGCACTCTCTGTTTTATTAAAATCTGAAGAGAACAAGATATTTGGAAGAATTGATAGAGAAAGAATTGTACTTGATGAAAGAACAAGACAGAGAGTACTTGAAAATCTAGAGATAGCGGTCGGGGCTCTAAGTGTGGACGTTGTAACAATAGGCAAAGAAGAGATTGATAAGACTTTAGAGAAAGTAAAGGATGTCTGCATATCCGCATTTGATGCTTTAACATTAGTAGTTGCTGATGAAGTTAAGCCGGACTTAATAGCAACAGACGATAAACTCTTTAGAAACAGAGCTTTACAAAGGGGATATGAGGTCTGCTTTGAGGAAGAAATTTACGAAAAGTTGGGACTAACTTAAATCAAGTCAAAATTTCGAGCTTAATTATGTTATGTTCGGTTACGAGTTTATATCCGCATTTTTGAAATTAAATAGTAAATCCTCCAATGAGAACTTCTTACCAATTTAACAACTGTGCTAGCTAACGTTTCACAAAATAAGGTTGAAAGTTTCCTTAGAACTTGCTAAATTACTTAACACTAAATTCTAGATATTCTCTGAGTTAGAAATCGCAAGAGCACAGCAACCCCTAGTTAAATCTACTCTGGTTGAATTAACTTCATAGTCATTTAAGGGTTCGAACGAGGTGATAATCTAATCCCCAGCACTACATTTATCCTGTTAAGGATTTTCTTCTCAGGTTTTCTAGGGCATCTCGACGTCAAATTTAGCACCACAGAGGCTGAAGCTAAAGCTGTTGGGAAGCTTATTCAAAGGGCTGTTGTGCCTGTTACCACACTGGAAACTATGCTTTCATTGAAAAACTTCACGGTAATTTGTGATTCTTTTTCTATATCCCTCCACGCAACCGCTTTTTATTTCCCGAGCAAGCTTAGCTACTTCATCCAGCGTTTGAAATGGATCCTTCAGGTTTTTCGAGTATATTCGCGCGTAGGCACTTCCAACAACAACGCCGTCTGCTCCTGCAGCTACTAGGGTTTCAGCATGCTCTTTTTTCGAAACACCGAAACCAACCATTATAGGAATAGTGCTCAGTTTCTTGATCGTCTTTATAAGTCTAACAGTTAGGCTTTGAGCCTTCAGCTTCGCACCAGTTACGCCTTCAACGCTTATAAGGTAGATAAAGCCTGAAGCCTCTTCCAAAATTTGTTTAAGTCTTTCGGGAGACGTTGTAGGAGCTACCTGTAGGATCAAGTTTAACCTCGCCTTAGCAATAAGACTCTTTAACGGCTTAGCCTCTTCCAGTGGGAGGTCTGGGAATAGAACACCCTGAGCACCTGCGTTTCTAACCATGTTTAAAAACTCTTCGAATCCCATAACATAGGGAATGTTGAAGTACGTGGTTACTACTATGGGGATTTCTAAGCCTTCGGCTCTAAGCCTCTTAATTCCGTCAATACATTTTGTAGGAGTTATGCCTCCACTTAAAGCTCTTTGACATGCTTCTTGGAACACGGCTCCGTCAGCTATAGGGTCGGAAAAGGGGATTCCGAACTCGATTATATCGGCGCCGTTCTCCGCAAGGGTTTTAATGAGTTTAAGTGAAAATTCCTCATTTGGGTCGCCGTAGTAAACGTGAGCCATGTGGGCTCCTTCCCTACGCTTCTTTAAATCCTCAAATTTACTTTCGAGGCTCATAGAAATACCTCAAAATGGTATCTAAATCCTTGTCACCTCTCCCGGAAAAGTTTATCACCACAATATCGTCTCTGCTGAACTCCTCTTTATGGTTTAAGACATATGCTATGGCGTGAGCTGTCTCCAGTGCCGGTATGAGCCCCTCAGTTTTCGCCATAACCTTCACGGCTTCGAAAACTTCGTGGTCAAAGGCGTAGCAGGGTTTAACCCTGCCAATCTTGCAGAGCCAGGAGATTTCAGGGCCCCTACCAGGGTAGTTTAAGCCTGCTGCACGGGTTTTTGAAGGCCTTATTTGACCATGTTCATCCTGCATAACCTGCATGAGGCTTCCGTGGAGAACACCTGGGCTTCCAAGCTGAAAGGCTGCGGCACAGTTATCTGCATCCAAGCTTTCCCCACCTCCCTCTACAAAGTAAAGCCTAACACTTTCCTCCTCGATGAAAGGTTTGAAAGCGCCAAGGGCGTTGCTTCCGCCACTCCCACATGCAACTATGGCATCCGGCAACCTCCCCTCCTTCTCTAAAATTTGTTTTTTAAGCTCCATTCCTATAACGCTTTGAAAAGTTGCCACTATAGTTGGAAAGGGATGGGGCCCAACCGTCGAGCCCATTAGGTAATGGGTTGTTCTGGAGCAAGTAGCCCATTCTCGAAGGGTTTCTGAAACAGCGTCTTTGAGAACCCCCGCTCCAGTCTTAACCGGCTTGATCTTCGCCCCTAAAAGTTGCATTTTCTTCACATTGGAAGCTTGTCTTTCAATGTCCTTGACGCCCATGAATATTTCGGTTCTTAGGCCGCAGATGTTGCCAGCCATGACCGTAGCAAGGCCATGTTGACCTGCAGCCGTCTCGGTTATTAAGCGTTTTTTGCCCATTTTCTTGGCTAAAAGTGCCTGACCTATGGCGTTGTTGAGTTTATGGGACCCGCCGCAGAGCAAATCCTCCCGTTTAAGGTAAACCTTAAACCCCACGTATCTACTAAAGTTTCTGGCGTAATAAAGTGGCGTAGGCCTGCCTCCATAATCTATGAGCAGACCATGAAATTCTTTCTGGAATTCTTGGGTTGGATATATTCGCTCGAAAGCCTCTTCAAGCTCAAGGAGTGCATGCACTAAAACTTCGCTGACGTACATTCCGCCGAAAATGCCAAACCTTCCCTTCAAATCCAACTCACCAGTCAGCACTAGCCTTGCAGGTGGCTTTTAAATCTTCCATACGGGTTATCTTACAAATTTTTACCCCAACTCTTCTCATAAAGCCATCACGAGCTCCCTAACCTTTTCTTCAACATCATCGGCGAGCATTATAGAGGAACCGACTAGAAACGCGTGAGCGCCACATTTCCTGAGAAACCTAACGTGGTCAGCTGTTTCTATGCCGCTTTCACTCACCACTATCCTGTCAGTCGAACCTACCTCAGCCAGTATTCTGGCTGTAACGTGCAAGTCCACCTTCATTGTTTTAAGATCTCTGTTGTTCACACCAACCATGTCGGCTTCCGTTTCCAAAGCAGCCTTAAATTCTTCAACCGTGTGAGTTTCGAGGAGAACTTCAAGGCTGAGGTTGTGGGCAAACCTTATGAGCTCGTCAATCCTACCTGCAACAACACCATATATTAAGAGCACAGCGTCGGCTCCTATATTGGCAGCCGCTTCAATTTGAACATAGTCAACGATAACATCCTTCATCAGTACAGGTATGCTGACGCTTTCTTTTACTTGGGATACGGTTTGAAGGGATCCCCCAAACCTTTTAGGCTCAGTTAAAACCGAAATGCCCACGGCTCCGCCAGCCTCCATAGCCTTCGCTACTTTCTCCAGGCTTGTTATGCGCCTTAGAAGACCACGGGAAGGTGAGAAAGGCTTTATTTCAGCTATCACTGGAGCATGCTGGCAGTTAACTATTGCTTCTTTAAGGCTTAACCTTTGAAAGTTTAGGCGTTGGTTTGCCTTGTAATATCCGCTCTTTACTCTTTCAAAGGCTTCCTTAATGAGAGTTTCCATGAAGTCAACCATATTTAGCCTCCAACTCCTCAAGCTTTTCAGGCTTATTGCCCTCGTAGAAATTGACAAGTTGCTTGAGCTTTTTGTAGGCTGAACCATTTTCGATGGATTCTTGCGCAAGCTCAAGGCCATAGGAGAAGTCGTCGGCTTTTCCGCCAACAATGAGAGCTGCAGCCGCGTTTACTGCCGCAAGACACCTCTTCGGGTTTTTTCTTTCAAGACATCCGTAAAGCACTTGGAAGATTGTCTCAGCGCTTTCTTCAACACCCCAACAGAGTATACTATCCAAGCTGGATCTTTCAATACCGAAATCCTCAGGAGAAACTTCAAAAGTTTTGACTTCTCCATCTCTAAGCCACGCTATAAGAGTTTTACCCACCGTTGAGATTTCGTCAAGCCCATCTAAGCCATGGACGACCATGGCCTCCTTTAAACCTAACTTTCCTAGAACACGGGCTATTTTCTCCACAAGCTCAGCTTCATATACCCCTAAAATCTGGGCGTCCACGGAAGCAGGGTTTGTTAAGGGGCCTAAAAGGTTGAACACGGTTCTTACACCTATCTCCCTTCTAGGAACCGCCGCGTACTTCATGGCTGGATGGAAGGATGGGGCAAACATGAATCCTATACCTATCTGCTCTATAGCTATCTTCACAGCTTCAGGAGGCATCTCTAGGTTTAGCCCTAAACGTTCAAGGACGTCAGCGCTTCCACTTTTACTTGTCACCGAACGGTTTCCATGCTTTGCTACGTGCACTCCGGCTCCGGCGGCGATAAAGGCTGTTGCGGTGCTAACATTAAACGTTTTAATTTTGTCCCCTCCCGTTCCACAAGTGTCCACGAGACGCCCGTTGACATTTGGCCGTATAGTGTAGCACAGACTTCTCATGGCCTTAGCGAAGGCCGTAATCTCCTCCACGGTTTCACCCTTCATCCTCAAGGCTATTAGGAAAGCCGCTATCTGTGCCGAAGAAGCCTGACCAGTCATGATTTCAACCATAGATTCGAAAGCCTCATCATGCGTGAGATTTCTCCTTTCCACAAGCTTTGCTATGACTTCACGGATCACTCTTTCACCATCCGTCTAGAAAGTTCTTAATTATTTGTTTGCCACAACGCGTTAGAATGGATTCTGGGTGAAACTGTAATCCTTCAATGGGATATTCCACGTGGCGTACTCCCATGATTTCGCCATCGTCTAATGAAAACGCAGTTATAGTAAGGCATCTTGGTAGACTTGCTTTCTCTGCCACAAGCGAATGATATCTGGCGACCTGTAGGGGGTTTTCAACGCCTTTAAAGACGCCTTTACCGTCGTGTCGTATAAGACTTGCTTTCCCATGCATAATTTTGCCAGCTCTAACAATTTTGCCTCCAAAAACCCAGACAATCCCCTGGTGGCCTAAGCAAACTCCTAATGTGGACACTTTTGGGCTTAAATGCCTAATGATCTGTGGGCAAACTCCGAAATATCTAGGTTGGGAGGGGCTACCCGATCCCGGTGAAATAATGATTCTGTCGGGGTTAAGTTCAACAGCCTTTTTAAGTGTAATCTTGTTGTTTCTGTAAACTAACGGTTCAGCTCCAAGCTCTCCAACATATTGGGCTAAATTGTAAACGAAGGAGTCGTAATTGTCAATTATGAGAACTTTCAAGGCTCACCCTCCGAGGCTTTTTGAAGTGCTTCAAGAAGGGCTGAAGCCTTATGCTCTGTTTCAAACCACTCTCTCTCAGGAACCGAATCAGCGACTACTCCTGCCCCAACTTGAATGTAAGCCTGCTTTCCGGAAGCCATGAGTGTTCTGATGGTTATAGCAAAGTCAGCATTGCCATTAAATGAGAAATAGCCCACAGCACCAGCATAAGGCCCTCTTCGAACAGGTTCAAGCTCTTCAATTATTTCCATGGCTCTGACTTTAGGTGCACCTGTAACTGTTCCAGCGGGGAAAACAGCTTTTAAAGCGTCGTAACAGCTTAAACCACTCTTAAGCTTACCTATAACTCTTGAAACCATGTGTTGGACATGGCTGTACCTGTAGACCTTCATGAATTCTGGAACGCGAACTGAACCATACTCACAAACTTTTCCAATATCGTTTCTAGCTAAGTCAACGAGCATGGCGTGTTCAGCGCATTCTTTAGGATCTTTTACAAGCTCCTCGGCTAAAGTCAAGTCCATTGTGGGGTCTTTGGGAACACGTGGTCTTGTCCCAGCTATAGGGAAAGTCTCAATAATCCCGTTTTCAACCCTTAAGAGCATTTCGGGACTTGATCCAACAATCTGGCGGCTTCCCATCTTCAGGAAATACATGTATGGCGACGGGTTAATTCTCCTCAAGGCCATGTAGAAGGGCATTAAACTTCCATCAAAGTTGAATTCAATCCGTCTTGAAAGCACAACTTGGAAAATATCCCCTGAAGCGATGTACTCTTTAGATCTGGCAATAGCTTCCTCAAACTGTTTTCTTTCAACATTCGTTCTTAAATTGGAGAAGCTTAAGGGTTCATGTTGCGGCTCCGTTTTAACAAGCTCCTCAACCATGTTAGTTCTGTTAACTCCGTAATAGTAATAGTAGACCTCCCCCCTCTTATGGTCAAACAGTAATCCATCGTTGTAAATAGCCAGCTCCACGTCTGGAAACTTGAAGTCGTCAAGCGTCTTTTCAGGTAAGCGCTCCCAATACCTGACGGCATCGTAGGAAATGTATCCCACAGCTCCACCGACAAACCTTGGAGGGAAAACCTCACGTCGTCCCTTAACAAGGCTTCTAATCAACGGGAGGGGATCCCGTATCCTGTACATATTTTTGCAACCATTTACTCTATCTTGAACTTCAGCCAGTCCGTCCTTCACAGTCATCGCTATACATGGATCAAAACCTACAAAGGAGTATTCAGCCAGCTTCTCAGGGCCTTCAACAGATTCCAGAACATACGCGTATTCGCATGATTCTACGATTCTACAGAAGAATTCAACAGGCGACAGCTTAAAGTCGAGTTTGACGAAGCAGGGTTTATCGGAAGTTGATAAGTTAAAAGCAATCCCCATGTTGGTACACCTCTTTTCCACTTGATTCATAAGAGGCGTATTTAAACATTTATGAACAAAAATGTACATTATCTCTCCACTTTATCTTAGGGCAAAGGGTTTACGTTAACACGCAACTACATAATTCAAGCCACCATATGCATGACAGCTCCTAAAAGCATGTCGTCGGTGTTCATTGAAAGTGGCTTTTAGACGCTACCGTCTTCAAGCCTGAAGACTAAGGCTTCTATAATCTCGCCTACGTAGTCATAAATCTTTGCTGAAAATTCTCCCTCAGCCTATACTTCCGCTCTTCTACTGTTTGATTGTCTCAAACAGTAGAAGGGTCTTAAGCTCATGGAGATGCTTGAAATAGTAAATTCGAAAGTTGAAGCTGGAAAGTGGATAAAGCATAATGGTGGGCTATAATATGTCTTGGATCTTTAAAATTTAGGTGGAGATTTCTTAAGAGTTATTTGTTAGGGGTAGTCGCTGAGAGAGCACTCGGTTGGAGAGGCTGTAAACACGGTGATAAAGGATTTAAGAAAGCTCCTCCTTCGATTTTGAAGTTATTGAAGTTGAGAAGGCTGTTAAAATTGAAGAACGGATTGGATAATCAAAAAGGTGGAAGATGGTTAAATAGAAACGTAGCTGCAATGGGCTTCACAAGCCTATTCAGCGACGCAAGCCATGAAATGGCCACTTCTATTCTAGCACAGTTCTTAACAATAGAATTGCATGGTTCAGCCGAAATATTGGGCTTAATAGAGGGTTTGGCAGACTTCTCCTCAAGCTTTGTTAAGACGTATTCAGGCTGGCTTAGTGACAAATTGGGTAGAAGAAAACCCCTTGCAACGTTGGGTTACACGCTTACGGGAATATTCATATCTTTCTTTGCCTTCGCACATAATGCCCTTCAAGTGTTATTTTATAGAACCGTTGGATGGATTGGAAGAGGCTTAAGGGAGCCTCCTAGAGACGCTCTTCTGGCCGACTCGGTTGAGCCTGAAAATTACGGTCACGCTTTCGGCTTCCATCGCATGATGGATACTTTAGGCGCCATAATTGGCCCCAGCATAGCTTTCATTCTACTACCCATCATAGGATTCAGAAACGTCTTCCTAACTGCACTTTTGCCAGGCATCCTAGCGATACTGGTGTTTGCGCTTTTTACGAAGGAAAAGGTTTGTAGGCAAAAAACAGAAAAGCGAAAGCTATTAGGCGATATAAGAGGGATGCCGGACGCATTCAAACATTATCTTTTGGCTGTAGGTATATTTGGCGTTGGAAATTTCGCCAACACATTCCTCGTGTTAAAGGCTACAGAAGCCTTAACGCCAAGCCTGGGAGTTATGGTTGCCAGTAGCGTCAGCGCACTCCTTTACATGTTGCTCAATGTGGGAGCCGCGGTTTTCGCCTACATATTTGGCGCGTTAGGCGACAGATTTAGCAAAAGAAATCTGTTAGCGTTGGGATATCTAATTTTCAGTATATATTGCATAGGCTTCATTCTAGCACCGTCAAACGTCTGGATTTATGTCTTCCTTTTCCTCTTAGCTGGCGTAGAAACAGGTGCAATAGATGCGACTGAAAGATCATACGCTGCTGAACTGCTTCCTGAAAACATAAGAGGAACAGGCTTCGGTTTGCTCAGTACCGTTAACGGAATAGGAGATTTCACGTCAAGCGTTACCGCGGGAATTTTATGGGCGTCGATTTCCACCAGCGCATCCTTCGCGTTTGGAGCAACGCTTGCAGTGGTAGCAACAATAATTTTAACAACTCACAAATAAACGAAATACTGCGTAAAGCTTTGCTAACAAGAATCCTACATAATTGAGCGCTTTTAAATTCTAAAAGTTAACTCTAAAAACTTCAATATTCCTAAAATTATAGAATTATGCCGGAAAGAATGGATGGGGATTTTCTACTTAAATTCTTTATCCAGTTACTTAGGAGCGTTGCGAATGATATTAGAACAGTGTTGGCCAGAATAACGGCAACTATTATCCATAAAACGGGAACTTCTAAAAAGGGATAACTAACCCCTACAACCCCCTCATCAATACTTCCTAAGACACCCATGGCCGACAATGCCCAAAAAAAGACGAAACCTTCTCCATCACCCATCTAGGCTGTTCATCTTCGAATGCTTCTTTAATTATCCACACCCCAACCCCCTACAAAGACAATTAAAACCACCCAAGTACTATAAGGAAGCTATCCACACGTATATTACTAATCCCACTAACCAACCTAACAAAGGTAATAATGCAGTTGATATGGAGAATGCAACCACTATTTTGCCTGCAAAATCATCCAAAGATAGCCAAAATCATCAAAAGATAGCCCCAACGACAGCAAAATAAGAGTCAAATAATCCATTGTTGTCCACCTTGCTAATTCCATTTTTGTAGAATATTTTTACACGAAATCGGATATATAGCTTTACAACCAGCATGTGAGCTTCTGTTAGTAACTTTTAAGATGACACTTTAGACAACTTTTGCACTTAACAGCAACTAATAGAAGTGTTTCTGAAGAGTTTGCTACGTCGTTAGAATTAGTTTAGTCATTGCATTAGGTTACTGTGTTAAAATAAAGCTAAGGAAATGCTTTCTTAGTTGTGATTTTTCTTGCACTTTAGGGCTGAAATGGATGTGAGGATGTTGGTTAATATTATCAGGTTTGTGATGATGATTGTGTAGAGGTTGGAGTTTGGTAAGTTGTATTGTAGGGGTATTAGGCTTAGTAGGGCTGGTGTTAATCCGAGTGCACACATACCTGTGATTATTGCTCTATCAGAGGCCATGGGGCTTTTCCATGTTGATATGGACGTGATTGAATAGCGTACGGCTAATAAAATTATGATTATTGGCAAATCATAGGTTAACGCTGTTAGGAGGCTTAATTGCGAGAGGTCAAACATTAAGCCTAACAACACGAAGAAGAATGTTCTGAGTATGAAGGAGATTTCCGCTTGGAATCGCTCCAAATACTTCTTCACTTCCGAGAAGGTTAAGGGAGGTGGCGGACTTCGCAGTATTTTGAGGATTTCTTTCTCGTTTCCTACTATTACACCGAGGGTAAGGACTGTGAGGGCGCCGCTACCTCGCAATATTTCTGACGCAATATAGCCTATGAGAATGATTCCTATAGTGGCCATATACGTGAGCTCCTCCTTGTGCAAGTAAAAGAGGGCTCGAAGCCAAAGCAAACCCACGATGGCACCTATCACTATTCCCACAGAGAATTTGGCGGCAATAAAGGTCAAAGCTTCTGGCAGGTTTAAAATTCCGCCAAGGCGTGTTTCTAAGAAAGCGTAAAAGAAAACTATGTTAAATATGCTTGTTATTGTTGCCTCGATGGACAGCAGAGTCGCCGACTCTGTTTGAACACCGATCTTTTTAGCCAAAGGCACAATAACCACGGCTCCTGTTTGGCTGACTATGGATCCAAGCATGAAGCTGTCAATCCACTCCCAACCCATCACAAAATGGAGGAAGACAGCCGTCCAAACCATTCCAAGGGCAAAATATGCACTCGCCTGGAACAAAGCTCGGAAACTTCCAGACACAACCTCGAAAAGGTTTAACTCCATTCCTCCGCGGAAAAGTATCATTAAAAGGGTAAATGTTGAAATGATGGGTAGAAATGGAATGAAATCATTTTTGGAAAAGATGTTTAAGAGTGGACCCACGATTACGCCCACTGCTATAAGGAATAGGATGTCTGGCCATCCAGTTTTCTTGAAGAACATGTTTCCTAAGAATCCGATAAAAAGTATGGCTGCAATAATGGAGAAGACCAGCAGCGGATCAATCATCGTAAGCCTCCACAAAATTCAGCTCCAACACGTTAATGTTAAAATGGTTGGGCATCTAGTTCACCAAACCGGGTGTTTCTCCACTATCCTCTTGCTATGGTAGTAGCCCAATGTTGAGGATGCCGCAACCAGAGGGAAGAGTATTATCCAACCAGTTAATGGTAGAGGCTCAACCCCAAACAGGCTTCTTAATGGCGTGTAAAGAGCTGTAGCCTGCAAGACAAGCGACATCGCATATGTTGCTGGGACAAGCTTGTTAGCCATGATTGAGAGCCCATCTATTGTTCTAACGACACATATTCTTGTGAAAGCATGTAAAACTATTGCTGTGAAAATCATAGCCTTTGCAACTCCATAACCGCCCATCCACAACCCAATGTGGAAAATTACAGTGTAAATTATTGTTGTTCTAACACCGCTCCAGAAAATCAGCTCCCAAATTGTCCTGTTAAGGATTTTCTCCTCAGGCTTTTTAGGGCGTCTCGACATTATGTTTGGCACCGCCGGGTCTAAAGCTAAAGCAGTTGCGGGTTCAATATCTGTTAGGAGGTCTACCCAAAGAGCCATTGTGCCGGTTACTGGAAGTGGATAGCCCATCAATGTTAACACTACGATAGTTACAATTGACGCTATGGCCGTGCTTAAAAGATAATTGGAAAATTTTCTGATATTATCAAAAATTCTTCTACCCTCCTCCACAGCAGCACATATGGTGGCGAAATTGTCATTCAACAGAATCATTGATGCAACATCTTTGGAAACATCCG